>Ga0209699_100015_pt1 | contig 345329 bp, 342 predicted proteins | sample SynthPrep_1_END__FD_187204 | JGI IMG/M metagenome (GOLD analysis project Ga0209699, IMG submission 187204) | Synthetic microbial communities from Ohio, USA - SynthPrep_1_END_DS7_MetaG (SPAdes) (version 2) | ecosystem: Engineered > Bioreactor > Aerobic > Activated sludge | place: USA: Ohio...
CGCTATACGGCGCCCCGCCCGCCCCGGATTCTCCCCCCCGAGGACGAGATGGATCGCTTCGCCGCCCTGCTGGATCAGAGCCAGGCCGTCACCATTCTCGCGGGCAGCGGGTGCGCCGGTCATCATGACGCCCTGGTCGAGCTGGCCGAGCGGCTGAAGGCTCCGATCGTCCACGCCCTGCGCGGCAAGGAGCATGTCGAATGGGACAATCCCTTCGACGTGGGCATGACAGGTCTGATCGGCTTCTCGTCCGGCTATCACGCACTGATGTCCAGCGACACCGTCCTGATGCTCGGCTCCGACTTCCCGTATCGCGCCTTCTATCCGAAGGAGGCGCGAATACTTCAGGTTGATCGCGATCCGGGCGCCCTGGGCCGGCGCGCGCCCCTCACACTGGGTCTGGTCGGCGACGTCGGCGAGACCCTGACGGCGCTCCTGCCCCGGTTGAAGGCGAGACCTGACCGCGACTTCCTCGACCGGGCCCTAAAGCACTACGCCTCAGCGCGTCAGGCGCTCGACGACCTTGCGACCCCGTCCGTCCGGGGACGCCCCATCCATCCCCAGTATCTGACCCGCCGCATCGACGAGATCGCGGCCAAGGACGCCATCTTCACCGCCGATGTCGGCACCCCGACCGTCTGGGCGGCGCGCTATCTGACGATGAACGGGCGGCGGCGGCTGCTCGGCTCGTTCAACCACGGCTCCATGGCCAACGCCATGCTGCAGGGGATCGGCGCCCAGGCCGCCGCGCCCGACCGCCAGGTCGTTTCCCTGTCCGGAGACGGCGGCTTCACCATGATGATGGGCGACTTCATCACACTGTCGCAGCTCGACCTGCCGGTGAAGGTGGTGGTCTATAACAACGGTTCTCTGGGCTTTGTGGCCATGGAGATGAAGGCGGGCGGCTATCTGGACACCGGCACCGACCTGAAAAACCCCGATTTCGCCGCCATGGCCCGCGCCATGGGGGTCAAGGGCATCCGGGTCGAGGCGTCCGACGATGTCGATGCGGCGCTCATGGAAGCCTTCGCCCACCCCGGCCCGGCGCTGGTCGACGTGGTGACGGCCAAGCAGGAACTGGTGATGCCGCCGAAGATCCAGCTTGAACAGGCCAAGGGCTTCAGCCTCTATATGCTGCGGGCGATCATCAACGGACGTGGCGACGAAGTGGTCGAACTGGCCCGCACGAACCTGCGTCGCTAGCTCCGCCGCCGACGGCTTTGAACAGCCCCCTGCGCCGATCTTGCCGCCGCCTTTCCCGGCGTTAAGGTGAAACGCGGCGTCGGTCAGACAACCGAGTCTCAAGGGGGAGATCAATCTTGACCAGCCGCGCCTGCCCTACCCTTGCCTGTCCTGACTTTGCCTGTCCGGGCCTCTCCTGTCTGACGACGCCGGTCGCTGTGGCTCCAAGCGAATGAAGCTGCTTCGTCTTTCCGCCCAGATCCACAAATGGATCGCGGTTCTGGTCGGTTTGCAGATACTGTTCTGGGTCGGCGGCGGTCTGGTCATGACCGCCATTCCGATCGAGACTGTCCGTGGCGAGCACAGGGTGCGGACGGCGCAGCCCCAGGCGCTGGACCTGACCGGCATACGCGCCCTCGACGCGGTCGTCGCCGAGCGGAATCTGACGCCGACGCGCGCCGAGCTTAAATCGACGCCGCGCGGCCCCGCCTGGCTGCTGACACCGACGGAAGGCGCGCCGATCACCCTGGACGCGCGCACGGGTCAGACGTTTGCACCGCTGGAAGCAGACGAGGCCCGGCGACTGGCGACGGCTGTTTATCGCGGCGGGGCCCAGGCCGTCGCGGCGACGCGGCTCAACGACGCCAAGCGCGAGACAGGTCGCACGGGTCCGCTCTGGCGTGTCGATTTCAATGACCGGGAAAAAACCCGTTTCTACGTCTCGCCCGACACCGGCGAGGTCATAACGCGCCGGTCCGCCGTCTGGCGTCTGTACGACTTCTTCTGGCGCCTGCACATTCTGGACTTCAAGACAGGCGAGAACTTCAACCACCCGCTGCTCATCGCCGCCAGCGCCCTGTCGCTCGTCGTCGTCCTGTCCGGCTTCGTGCTGCTCTGGATCAGGCTAGAGCGCGATTTCGTGCAGTGGCGCGTCCGTCGCGGCGGCAAACCGCGCCGGACGTCGGGACGGACAGGCAATTCCTGAAGGCGCCGCCCGGTCGTCATGGCGGCGGTCAGGCAATGGCGATGACGCCGGGATCATCCGGCGTCATCGCTCGCCTCAGGGGGTCAGTGAACCATGAAACGCACGGCGCCGTTCACGGCTTGCCCATCAGCGCCCTGAGCGGTCCAGTTCAGGGTGTAGTTGCCCGCCGCGAGACGCGGCAGGGCCGTCGAGACCTGCCTGGACGCCGCCGCCGCCGTCACCGGCGCCTGAATGGCCGCACGGCCCTGCGGCGTGATGGTGACGCTGCGCAAGGTCATCGGCTGAGGGAAAGTCGCCGAGAAACGCTGCGGCGAGCCATTCAGCATGGCCCCGTCCGCCGGGACGGTGACGACGCCGCTCGGCGTCGCCGCCGAAGCCTGGGCGCGCGGCGCAGAGCCATGGTCGCCGTGACCGGCGTGGCCCTGTTGCTGGGCCAGAACCGGCGTGGCGATGAAAACAGCCGCGACAGCGGCCAGCAGGGTGGATTTACGCATGTCTTTTCTCCTTAGAACCACGCACGCACACCAACGACCACCCGGGTGTGCTCGGGCTCCCCGCCCATGGCGCGCGTCAGGTCGGCGGTGCCGCCCAGATCGCTGCTCCATTCGACCCCGACATAGGGGGCGAATTCCTTTTTGAACTCGTAGCGAAGGCGCACTCCGGCCGAAACATGGGTCAGACCCGACGCCAGTTGCAGTTCAGGAATGTCCGAAGCCGACGCCTCGACCTCCACACGCGGCTGCAGGATCAGCTTCTGGGTGATGCGCTGGTCATACTCCGCCTCGAAACGTGCGGTCAGGTCGCCCTCGGTCGACAGAAAGGCCGCACCGTCGACCTCGAACCAATAGGGCGCCAGTCCCTGGATGCCCAACACCAGATGGGTCGTGTCTTCTCCACCCTCGCGGAAGTCCTGACGCACGCCCGCCTGGACATCCCAGAAGGGCGCGACGGCCCGACTGTAAAGCGCCTGGACTTCACCTTCGACCTCGCCATCGCCGCCGAAGTCGCCGCCGCCCTCTGACTTCCACCAGAAGCGGTTGATGTCGCCCCCGGTCCAGCCGCCGACATCCCACGCCCAGTTTTCGTTTCCGTCGCCGAAACCGGCCTCAAGCCGATCAATGACCACGGCCGTGGTGCGAATATCGCCATTCTCGCGCACCAGAACCTCGCGCGCGCTCGACATCGCCGCCTCGCCGAAGATGGCGTCCGCCGCATGGCGCGGACCCGACAGCGCCGCAGCCGGCGGCGGCGGGACAGGCGGACGTCCGGCGTCATTGGCGCTGGTCGGCACATCGGGCGGCCCCATGCTGGTCATGCCGCTCATGTCGTGACCCGCATGCGGATCGGCCTGAGAACTGGCCTGAGAACCAGCCTGAGACATGGCGCTCATATCGTGGCCTGCATGTGGGTTCCCGGCCTGAGGCGTCATGGAACTCATGTCGTGACCCGCATGCGGGTCCGCAGCCTGAGGCGCCATGGCGCTCATGTCGTGGCCGGCGTGCGGATCGGCCTGCGTCGGAGCCGGGGTCTGCGTCTGAGCCGGAGTCTGGGCCGGGCGCTGGGCCGCGCTCATGTCGTGCCCCGCATGAGGGTCCGCGGCTTGAGACGTCATGGCGCTCATGTCGTGACCTGCATGTGGGTCGCTTACGGTGGCCGCAGGGGTCTGCGGCGCGTTCTGGGCGGACGGGTTCTGACTGTGATCCTGAGCCGAAACCGTCCCTGCGGCGGCCATCAGAGGCAGAAGACCGATCGCGAGCCGGATCATGCGGCGTCTCCATCGAGGGGTCGCACGGTCACGACGTTGAACATGCCCGCATGCATGTGCATCAGCATGTGGCAGTGGAAGGCCCAGTCGCCCGGCGCATCGGCGGTCAGGTCAAAAGTGACCTTGGAGCCGGGCGCGACATTGACCGTGTGCTTCAACGGCTGATGCCCGGCCGGCCCGCCCGTCACCAGCTCAAAGAAGTGGCCATGCAGATGGATCGGGTGGGACATCATGGTGTCGTTCACCAGCGTCACCCGCACGCGCTCGTCGCGCTCGAAGCGGATCGGCTCGACCAGTTCAGAGAATTTTCGACCGTCGAAACCCCACATGAACCGCTCCATATTGCCGGTCAGGTGGATTTCCATCGAACGCGCCGGGGGCCGCTGATCCTTGTTCGGCGTCAGGGACGCCAGATCGGTATAGACCAGCACGCGATGCGGTTCGTTCTCCAGCCCCATGGGCCGTTCAGCCAGACGGTTGGCGGGCGACGGCGCCACCATGTCCACCCCGACGCCCACCGCCATATTGGCCGGCGCATTGTCGGGATTGCGCATGTCATGGCCCATGTTTCCATGATCCATGGGCGCGGCCTGTCCCATGCCGTCCTGCGCCATGGCGGAATGATCCATGCCGCTCATGTCCATGCCGCTGTGGTCCATGCCGCCCATGTCCATGCCGCTGTGATCCATCCCGGCCATGCTTCCCATGCCCATGTCGCGCATGGTCAGGGTCGGCACCTGCCGGAGGGGGGGAACCTCCGCCGTCATGCCCATACGGGGGGCCAGCGTCGCCCGCCCCATGCCCGAACGGTCGACCGCTTCGGAGACGATGGTATAGGCGCGGTCCTCGGTCGGCTGGACGATGACGTCATAGGTCTCGGCCACTGAAATCTGGAACTCGTCCGTCTCGACCGGCCGCACATTCTCGCCGTCGGCATTGACCACCGTCATGGCCAGACCCGGAATGCGCACGTTGAAGATGGTCATGGCCGAGGCGTTGATGACGCGCAGCCGCACCCGCTCTCCCGGCCGGAACAGACCCGTCCAGTTCTCCTGCGGGCCATGGCCGTTGATCAGATAGGTGTAGGTCGTCCCGGTGACGTCCGAGATGTCACGCGGATCCATGCGCATCGATCCCCACATGCGCCGATCAGCCGGGCTGACGCCGTCCTCACCGGACAGCAGGCCCGCCAGGGTGGTGCGCTGCTGGTTGAAATAGCCGGGGCTTTTCTTCAGCTTATCCAGGATCTGGTGCGGATGCATGAAGCTCCAGTCCGCCAGCACCAGCACATGTTCGCGGTCATAGGCCACGGGATCGGTCCCGGCCGGGTCGATGACCAGGGGCCCGTAATGGCCCATCGCCTCCTGAAGGCCGGAATGCGAATGATACCAGTAGGTCCCCGACTGGATCACCGGAAACTCATAGACAAAGGTTTCGCGCGGGCGGATGCCGGGAAAGCTGATGCCCGGCACACCGTCCATCTGGAACGGCAGCAACAGGCCATGCCAGTGGATGGATGTGTCCTCGTCCAGGGTGTTGGTCACCATCAGCCGGACGTTCTGCCCTTCGCGCAGCCGCACCAGCGGCGCAGGCACGGTTCCATTGACAGTGACGGCATGACCGGTGCGCCCGCCGACGGTGAACGGCGAATGGCCGACGCTGAGGCGAACCTCTGGCCCTTCAAGGGTCGGCAGCGTCGGCGCGAGCCCCCGCGACCCCGACTGCGCCCATGCCGGCATCAGCCCCTGAGCCGCCCACAGCCCCGCCGCGCCGCCAAAGAGGGCCCGTCTATGAAGCCTCATGCTCTACTCCGCCTGGATTATGCCCGCCTCGCGAGCCTTTTATCAAATTTACGCAAGAAAAAGCCGCGCCCCTCGCGACAGGGCGCCGCACCCTTCGCCGCACCGCCATTCCGGCGTGACGGATGGCCAAGTCGGCCTCAGACGTCCCGAAGCCTGGACAGACTGGCCGCAAGACTGCGACGCGCCCTGGCCACGCGCGCCTCGACGGTCTTGATCGAGACGCCCAGAATCGCGGCGGCCTGCGCCTAACTCAGGCCGTCCATAGCCGTCAACAGCAGCGGCTCCTTCAATTCGGAGGCAGGGCCACGACTGAACGGTTAAGGGCCGAGAGCAGTTCCCGCGTCGTGAGACTGTCATCAGGCGCAGGCGCGCCCTCCCCACCCTCAACGCCTCGGCGCTGTCGAGCGGCGCCGGCGGGCGGCGCAGGCTTCAAGGCTCTTATGAGTCACCGACGCTCATGCGCCCTCGGCGAGAATCGCGACAACCAGCTTCCCGTCGAACCGATCCGCCTGAACCGGCGTCTCACCATTCTCATTTCGGAAATGTGCGTGATGGTCGCCTGCTGAAGCTCCCCTATGGCGTCATGGAAGTGATCGACGGCGGGCCGCACGACGCTCACATCCCCGTCGCTGGCGGAAATGGCGGCGGCCAATTCTCGATTCGCGGCCTGGACGCGGGCCTCGAGTGCGATCCGCCGGGGCGCGAAGCGCGCCTCAATAGCCTCGATACGGACGCCTTGATCGGCGTCAAGCGCCAGATCGCGGTAAACGATGGCATGCAGCGAGGGCGGCGCATCGCGTTTCTGCACCCAGGCGCCCCCGCCCCACGCCCCCCCGCGCCACTGGCGATCAGCGCTAGAGCGACGGTGCCGGCGACCGACTTCCATCCCATCGACATCACCGACCTTCCAGCCGCGCGAGCGAGAATGCAGCAATATGAACTGTTCGGTCATCCCCCGGCATGCGCCGTCGCCTTGACGTGAGAGCGACGGCGCAATTGGACCCTCAGAAGCTGTAGCGCAGCCCCACGCCATAGGTCGCCGGGGCGCCGACCAGCCGCGACGCGCCGTTCAGCTCCGGGAAGTAGACCTCGTCGGTGATGTTGCGGCCATAGGCGTAGACCGCCCAGTTGGCCGCGCTCTCCAGTTCCACCCGTGCGTTCAGCAGGGTGTAGGCCTCAGCCGTATTGCCCGGCGCGGCGTTCAGGCGGTTGCTTTCCTCGCCGTGGTGCGAAACCGACAGCCGTGTGTCCAGACGCCAGCCGTTGGCCAGCATCAGCCCGTGGTTCAGCGAGGCGGTGGCCGTCACGTCCGGCGCGCCCGGGAGGGGATCCCCGACCGTCGACAGCACCTCGGCCACGCGCGCCGAGCTGAAGGAGATGATCTCGGTGTCCAGGAAGGCCGCCGCCACATCCAGGTCCAGCGTCTGGTTCGCCCCTTCGAACAGCAGGGCGTTGACGGCGAACTCCACGCCCTTGCTCTCGGCCTCGCCGACGTTGGCGCGACCATTGGTGTCGTTGGCCAGGCGGGTCGTCGCCTGCAGCTCCTTGAACCTGTAGCTGAAGGCGTCCAGCGAGAGGCGCAGGCGGGCTGTCGTCCAGCGCAGCCCGGTCTCGTAGGCGATGACGGTCTCGGACTCGAACGGCAGGGTCTCGGCCTGGGTGAAGATGGAGGTGCCGTCGAAGCCGCCGCCGCGATAGCCTGTCCCCGCCGAGACGAAGACGTTCAGGTTCGGAGTGAAGGCGTACCTGGCCGTGACCCGGCCCGAGACATTGTCGTCCTCGAAAGCGCGGTCCCAGATGAAGGGGTTGGTCGTTGCGAAGGTGGTGGTGAAGGTCGAGATGCCCCAGGGGTTCAGGTCATCGTTGCGACCGCTGAAGGTCGCCTCGTCTCGCGTGTAGCGCAGGCCGCCCGACAGGGTCAGCTTGTCGGTCAGGTCATAGTCCGCCTGGCCGAAGACGGCGAAGCTGTTGCGGGTCTGCTTGTGCAGGTTGTCGTACTTGGTCCGGGCCGTATAGCTGGTCCAGTGGGTGTCGAAGTCGATGTCGTCCGAGACGTAGAAGACGCCCGCGATCCAGTCCAGGCGGCCGCCGGTGTCGTCGCTGAGGCGCATTTCCAGCGACGCCTGGCTCAGCGTCTCGTCGGCGTCGAAACGCGAGGCCGGATAGGGCGAACCGTCGCCGTTGCCCCGGACCGAACGGGTCGTGCCCTGGACGTTGCCGATCACGGCCAGGTTCAGGTTGTCAGCAAACCGATGCGCCAGCGCGGCCGACACGCCGTAGATGTCGATGCTCTGGGTCGGATATTCGGACGAATAGAACTCGTAGGGGTCGTCGTTCTCGCCAGCGTTGGCGATGTTGCTGTCCAGCGCCGCCGAGATGCGGTCGTACTGGCGCGTGTCGCCCCGGTCGCGGCTGCCGAACAGCTTCACGGTCAGGTTGGTGTCCGGCGTGAAGTCGAAGGCGACCGTGGCCCGGCCGGCGAACAGGTCCTTGTCGCCGAAGCCTTCGCGACGGCCCGGATCGACGATGGCCGGAACCTGGGTCTGGACGACCCCGCCGATGACCGGGCGATAGCCGGCCAGGTCGCCCGCGCCCGCGCCGGTCATGAAGCCCCCGCCCTGCTCGGCCAGGACGGCCAGGCGCACGCCGATCTTGTCGCTCAGCGGCCCGCCGACAGCGGCCTCCATGGCGGTGTAGTCATGGCTGCCGATCTCGAGACGCCCGCCGCCCTCGACCACCTCGCCCGGCCCCTTGGTGATGGCGTTGATCACGCCCGCCGTGGTGTTGCGTCCATAAAGGGTGCCCTGCGGTCCCTTCAGAATCTCGACCCGGTCCAGGTCGAACAGGGGCATGCCCAGATAGGCGTTGGAGGTCTGGTAGACGCCATCGACATGAAGGGCGACCGAGGGGTTGCCGTTGGGCTTGTAGTCATCGGCGCCGCCGATGCCTCGAATGCTGATCAGGCCGTAGTTGGTGCCGCCGAAGGCGTAGTTGACCGAGACGCCCGGAACCTCGTCCACCAAACCGGTCACGCTGTCTATGCCGCGGCGCTGGGCGTCGTCGCCGTCCAGCACCGTGACGGCCAGCGGCACGTCCTGGATTCGCTGAGCGCGCTTCTGGGCCGTGACGATCACGTCCTCGATGGCCGTGACGTCTCCGGTTCCGGCGTCAGCGCGGTCGACTGCAACAGAAAAGGTGCGCGCGCCGACCGGCGTCACGGTCAGGCCCGTACCCTCCACCATGCGGCGCAGCGCCTCGGCGGGCGCCAAGACGCCGACCACGCGGTTGGCGCGACGGCCGCGCACGGCTTCCGGCGCGAACAGCACCTGCACGTCGGCGGTGCGGGCCAGGGTCGTCAGCCCCTCCTCCATCGACTGGCCTTCAATGGCGAAGGAGACGACTGCGCCGCCGTTCGGCGACTGGGCCAGAACCGGCGTCGCCGCTGCGACCGCGGCGACGGCCGAGCAGGCCAGAAGCATGCGCTTGAAGGCGCCGGCGCGCGGCTTGGAAATGAACATGGGAGCCCCTGAAAACTGGTCGGCCGCTCGTCGGCGGCTCCCCCTCAGAAACGAAAGGCGCCCTGCAGACCCCCACCCCGTCGTGGAAATTTCATCAAAGCGTAGCCGCCGCGTCAGACGATTTCCCGGGCGTTCCGATGCGCCATTCCCCGTCCGCCGTCCTCTGCACGGACAGGTCGAACCCGCGCGCCAGAGCCATGACGAACTCCTGCCCTCCGTCGTAACGGAAGGAGCCGGATATGCGCACCTCGCCAGCCGCCGCGTCCGTCAACGTCAGTCGTTCCGAGGCGTAGCGATTGAAGCTCTCGACCACCTCGCGAAGCGGCCGGTCGCGCACGACCAGTCGCCCCATCCGCCAGGCCGTCGCGGCCTCGACATCGACGGGCGCGGCTCGCAGTTCGCCACCCAGCGCCTGTCCGCCCTGCCCCGCCGTCAGGAACAGATGCGCGCCTGCGCCGCCTCTTTCCACCAACCGCAACCGCCCTTCCTCGACGATCACCTCCGGCCGTAGATCCGCATGGGTCGCCTGGAACCGACCCTGTGCGGTCGTCACAAGGCGGTCGCCGACGCGCAGGACGAAGGGCTCGGCGTCCGGCAGGATGTGGAAGTAGGCCTGGCCGGCCTCGAGCACCGCCGAACGACGATCGGCGCCATAGTCGAGGCGCAGCCGAGAGGACGGCGCCAGGGTCACCTCCGACCCGTCCGGCAGCGGCGCGGTCAGCCTCTGGCCCGCCTCCGTCGAGATCAGCGCCCGGGCCGGCGACGACGCCGTCATCACCCACACCCCGCCGCATGACGCCGCAACGGCCCCGCCGGTCAGGCCGAACAAGGCGCGTCGTCGCGTAAGGCGGCGGGCGCCGGGCCCCAGGGCGGCCGCTCGCAGCGCCAGCATCTGCGCCTCGCCGGCGTCCAGCTCCAGCAGGCGCCAGGCCTGCTGGCAGCCGCGATAGGCCCGGGCGTTGTCGGGGTCTTCGTTCAACCACCGTCGGAACGCGGCCTCATCCTCCATAGGAGTCGGATCGCCGCTGTTCATCCGCGCGAACCAGAAGGCGGCCAGGTCGGCGTGATCGTCGTTGCTCGGCTCAGGGAGGAGAGAGGACATCAGCGATCCCCCTCGACCAGATCCAGCCGCAAGGCCGCCATCGCGCGCGCCATATGCTTCTCGACCGCGCTCACGGATATGCCCAACCGCCTCGCGATCTGCAGGTAGGTCAGGTTCTCGAACCGCCGCAGGATCACCACCTGGCGCGCGCGAGGCGGCAGGGCGTTCAGAGCCGCCAGCATTCTTTTCAGCCGCTGCTTCCCCGCGACGATCTGCTCAGCGCCGGGCGCCTCGCTCTGCGCGACCAGGTCGTCGATCCCGACATGCCGTCCCTGCCCCCGGGCCTGTTCATAGCGTCCCCGGTCCCGCACCATGTTGGCCGCCGCCTCGAACACATAGCCGTCGACGTTTTCAAGGCTGAGCAGATCGGCGCGGCGCAACAACCGAACGAACAGGTCCTGCACCATTTCCTCGGCGTCGGCCGGCGACCCGGACCGGCGCAGGAAGAAGTGAAACAGCGGTCCGCGAAGCCTGCGTGTCAGCCCCCCGAATCCGTCCTCGGACGCAAGGCCTGACGACGGAATATCCGCGCCGATCAATGTATCTGTCTGCTGGTTCACAGGCGGCTGATGACGCTCAAGCGTCACCGCCTGATGTCGGTTGCACGACAAATCCATATCAGTTGCGACGCTCCGGACGTCCGGAGGAAAAACGTCACACAGCATCGCTATGGGCGTCCGAACACGTAGGCTCGGGGCAGACTCATGGACATGTTCAAACGGATCGGCGCGAGCGTGGCTCTCGCCTTGTCGCTGGGCGGGGCGCTGCTTGCGCCTGCAGTTCCGGCCAGGGCCGAGATCTTCACCGTCGCCGTCGTTTCAGACACCCAGAACTATGCCGACATCACCCTGCCGCAACCACGCGGCGCCGATACCTTTGACCAGCAGATGCGCTATCTGGTCGATACGCGGCAGGACAAGAACCTGGCCTTCGTCACCTTCGTCGGCGACATCGTCCAGCATGGCGACGGGCAGTTCCGTCGGGCGATCCCCGACGCCGAGGGTGAATACCAGTTCTTCGACACGCGCGAGGAATGGGACATCGCCAACCGCGCCATCTCGATCCTCAGCCGCAGCGGCCTGCCGTTCGGCATGGTTCCGGGCAACCACGATTACGACAACTATTCCTGGTGGACCCAGGATGGCCCCGGCGCCTCCAAGCCGCTGGCTGGCGGCCGCACATGGAGCCTCTATTTCGGACCGACCTCGCGCCATTTCGCCGGCAAGGCCTGGTACGGAGGCGCGTCGGAAAATGGACTGAACAGCTATCAGACCTTCAACGGCGGCGGACGGACGTACCTGCACCTGTCGCTGGAGATGGAGCCCCCGCAATCCGCGCTGGCCTGGGCCCAGGGCGTGATCGACGCCCATCCCGGCCTTCCCGTCATGATCACCACCCACGAATGGCTGCGCCCTGACGCGCAGGAGCGATCAAACGGCTACGACAGCTATTTCCCGGGCGCCGACAACCTCAGCCCCGACCAGGTCTGGGATCGTTTCATTCGCAAGAACGCCATGATCTTCATGGTCCTGAGCGGACACAACTACACCCGCCCGGTGGACGGCGTGTCCAATGGCGAGAACCTTCGGATCGACCTCAACGACGCCGGGCATCCGGTCTATCAGCTGATCCAGGACTACCAGGGCAATACTGTCGGGCCGGACGGAACGGCGGGTTCGGCCAACGGAGGCGCGGGCTGGCTGAGGTTCATGGCGTTCGACACCGACACCCGGAAAATCCGCTTCTACACCTACTCGACCTTACTGGGGCGGTACGCTGGCCGTGACGGCGAAGCCACCTTCGGCGTCGCGCCCGAACGGTCCGAGTTCGAACTGCCCTTCCCGCCGCAGCTATAGTCCCCGATTGCAGGGTCTTCCCCCCTCCCATTCAGGCCGGCAGGCGGTTTTGCATCAGGCCGCCACCATCAGTTCTCGCCTGATACATGAGGCATGACCTGAACTATCTCAAGGAAGGGGCGAGGCGCATGGGCAATGCTCCGGCTTCGCGCGTTTCCTTCCATCTCTGCCGTTTGGAGGCGGCAGGCCTCATCGCCAGCCGCCGGAACGGCCGATCAATAATTCACAACGCCGTCTTCCCCGCCCTGTCTGATCTGGTGGCGCTCCTGATGCGAGACTGTTGTGACGGTCATTGCGAGTTTTGCGGTCGCGCTATCGCACTCTTCTTCCAATGCACCGGTCCCCCCGCGGACAAAGCTCGTAAAGGTCGGGCCGTCATCGATCTGGCAGCCGTTTCCATCCTCCCGGGGATGGATTGGGATGGGCGTCCATAAGCCTGCCTTGGCAGCGCCGTTGCGCCTTCAGGTGTTTGCCCTCAGCCCCGATCAAAGCCTCTAGCCAGGGTCGGGGCCAACTGGGCGAGGCCCTCTTTACCGATATCAAGGCTGACCTGTTGTCCCGACGCCAAAGTCGGCGTCCCGGGTCGAAGACGCGCGTAGTGTTCAAAGCCCCAGCATAGCACACGATTACGAAGCGCCTTGATCTCAATTCGTCATGCGCTCCCGTCTTGACCACCTCACGAGCGCCCGGGTCCGGCGATCCGAGCGATCCGCCCGCTTTCAAGCCGTCTCTGATTTTGACTCAGATAGCGACTAGCCCAAGGCACTGTATTTTCACCGATTTTCAGGGAGCTTTGCACTAATGTGCTAATCTTAGCGCTAAACGCACCGAGCTTTGGCGCTGCCTGATCTGACGGGCAGGCGCGTTCGATACCGATGTCTAGCGCGTCTGCGCCGCCTTTCGCCACGATTTCACTTTGATTTGGTGAGGCTTCGGGATTTTGGGATGGAGACAGCAAGGGCGGCGTGCTCACGCGGCTCTTTAAGGGATAGCTTGCGTATCCTTTTGGGCGTATAATCAGTGTTGATGGGGATGGAGCTCCCCGATAACCGCCGCAAGGCTGATAGCTCCTGCTATGCGAGAGGCCGCTTGGCCGCGCAATGGCGGGAGCATATGACCTTTCCCACCCATTGAGCGAAACCCGCGCGCCTCACAACACAATGGAGGCAAAATGGGATTTTTGATTGTTTTTCTAGGATCGGGTATCGGAGGCGCGATGCGCCACGGCGTCAATCTCTTGGCCGCAAAAACATGGGGCGAGGAGTTTCCGTTCGGTACGATGGCGATTAACGTCCTCGGCTCATTCGTCATGGGGCTGTTGGTTGAGCTGTTCGCATTCAAGTTCGGAATGAGCCAGCAGTGGCGACTGTTTCTGACTACTGGCGTCGTAGGCGGTTTCACCACGTTCTCGACATTCTCGCTTGAGGCGGCGCTCCTGTGGGAACGTGGGCATGTTTTGCAAGCATTCCTCTATGTGTCTGGTTCGGTGGTGCTAGGCATAGGCGCTCTGTTTGTTGCGCTGTACCTTGGCAGACACTTGCTAGGCATCAGTGATGCCTAGTAGGCAAGGGTGCAAATAGCGGCTCCCCGCCAGAACCAGTTTACAGATTAGCCAAAACGCATAGCCAATATTGGCGTTTTGGCGGTTTCTTAAACCACTGGCGCGCTTGCGCGCCAGTGACATTCTTATCTTTCCTATCCCATCTTATCGGGAGGGGCTCCGAGGTTTTGGGGCGGAAACGGAAAGGACCGCGTGGTAACGTGGCCTCTTCCGTTCAGAATAATTCGCCTTGTCGGGTGGCTTCGACATGGCGTCGCCACTCTGGCTTTGTCGCCTTCTCGTCCAGCCATGCGACGATCTGCGCTACAGATCGCCGCCGTTGGCCTCGACGGCGCCGCAGGGATGGAAATGCGATTTGTAGCCGTATCGGTGATGGGAAGCGGCGCGCGTTCTGGTCGAATGCTTTGGTTTTCAAGGCGGGCGATCACGCCCTCGTCCACGTCGCCGCAATAGTAGTCGAGCAATTCCGCGCCAAGCGCGCCATGCTCGGCGATGAACGCGGCCAGTTCGGCCACCCGTTCAAGGCTGGCATATTCGCTAAGGCGCCCGCTACCGCCCTTGCTCTCTCGATCGACGTCCCACGGCCGGCGCTCGGAGCGGATCAGATCACCCTCCAGTCATGATCGGGTTCCTGGTCCCTGCCTGTCTGTTTCTGGGCTGTATCCTATTTGCCCCTGCTACAGTCCTGACCGCCCCTGGGAGGCGGCGCTGCTCGCCCTGGGCGGCCCGTCTTCTCAGGATCACTCCGGTACGTCGGCGACGGCCTATGTCTCGCGCGATCCCCGGGACTACGGATCGGCCCTCATGATCCGGAACAGACCCGACGCCCAGACCCGCGGTGACAAAACATCGCAAAACCAATGAGAAGAAGGATAAGGCCGCGCTATAGCCGGGCGCGACGCCGCTGCAGCAAGCAACGTGCTGTGTCTTTAGACGGCGCTCTGCGTTTCAGGGCGAACCTTATAACAGATTGCCATTGGCGTTTGACGTTATTAGCTAGGCTTTGATGCCTTGGTCGATGATCAGATTGGCGAGAATTTTTGCGGCGCTGACCCTGGTCATCGCCGTTTTCGCCGTGATTCCGGCGACCGACGCCGCAGCCTGCACCCCCGAGATCCCCGCTCTCGAGCAGGTGCTCAATCCTCATCCCAGCGATACGCATGGCGGCGAGGGCGTCGAATCTGGGGCCTGCGCCCACGGCCATTGCCACCATACGGCCAGCGAGCGTCATGCCATCCCCGAAATCGATGTGACGGCGCCCCATGCGGCGTCGCCGCGTGTCATCCCCGGCGATGACACGACCGTGTCCTTCGCCCCCAACGGTCTCAAGCGCCCCCCCAGAGCCTGATCAGAAGCCTGCGCCATCGCGCGCCCTCCTTCTGAATTAATTCTGGAAATTCAAACATGTCTCCGACAATTCGTCGTCGGCCGCGCCTCGCGACCGGCTGCGCGCTGGTCGTGCTCGCCTCCCTTGCGGCCGGGCCGACCTGGGCCGAGCCTGCACCCTCCTACGCCGAACTCCTGGCCCGCCTGGACCAGACGCCGGCCGCATCCGAAGCGTTCGCCTTGGTCGACGCCGCCGAAGCCCGTGTTCGACAGGCCCGCGTTCGCCCCAATCCCAATCTTTCCCTCACCGCCGAGAATGTCGGCGGCTCGGGTCCCTATTCTGGTTTCGGCGCAGCTGATCTAGGCCTCTCATTCAGTCAGGATCTCGAGCTGTGGGGGCGCAGGCCCGCGCGGGTGAACGTCGCACGGGCCGAGGCAGGATCAGCGGCTCTTCGGCGCGACCTAGCCCTCATTGACGCCGGCGGCCGCCTGGCCCTGACCTATGCTGAGGCCGAGGCGGCCCAGCGCCGAACCCAATTGGCCGAGGAAGGCCTTTCCCTGGCCCTGGCGGACGCTCGCGCCGCCCTGGCTTTGGTCGAGGAAGGGCGCGAGCCTCTCCTGCGGGGGGTCCAGGCCGAGAGCGAAGCCGCCGCCGCCCGGGCCAGTCTGGACGAAGCCCTGGCCGAACGCCAGGCCGCCCTCGCCCGCCTGACTGCTGTCGCCATGCTGCCCGCTCCGGCCACCTCGATCGACGCCAGCCTGCTCGACGCCGCGGTCAGCGTCCAACCGACGCCGGTCGACAGCGCCCCGACGGTTCGGGTGGCTGAATCGGAGGCCACGGCCGCCGAGCGCCGCATCCAGGTCGAGCGCATCGACGGCCGTCCAGACGTCACCGCCAGCGTCGGCGTGACACGGTACGGCTTGGAGGACGAGACCGCCCTGACCGTCGGTCTCAGCCTGCCCCTGCCCCTGTTCAACAGGAACCGTGGCAATATTGATGCGGCCCAGGCTGAGTTCCGCGCAGCGGAGGCCCGCGTTCTCCAGGCGCGGCAGGACGCCCATGCAGACCGATCAGCCGCGATGGCCCGCCTTGCCTCCTCCGGCAGCCGCGTCTCGGCGGCCGATGCAGGAGTGAAGGCGGCCGAGGAGGCCTATCGCCTGTCGCGACTCGGCGCCGATGCCGGGCGCATCTCCCAACTCGAACTGCGGGTCAGCCGCACCGCCCTGATCAACGCTCGCGCCGCCGCCGTCGACGCTCGCCTATCGCGCGTCCGCGCCGAAATCGATCTGGCGCGCCTGGAAGGCCGCGCCCCGTTCCAAGGAAACTCCTGATGCGCTCCAAGACATCCAACAAGACCCTGCTGATCGGCGGTGTCGCCGCCCTGGTCATTCTGGGCGGCGGGGGCCTCTATATGGCCCTGCAGAAACCATCTGCGACGCCGGCGGAAGAGGCCGCTCCGGCGAAGGCGGCTGACCAGGCCGAGGGCGAAGCGGGCCACGCCGACGAAGGCGAGACCCCCGAGGGCGTCGTCGAGCTCAGCGCCGAACAGCTCAAGGCGGCCGGCATCTCGATCGTCGCCGTCTCGCGCGGCGGGGGCGGAGAAACCCGTCTGTCCGGCCGGGTCGAGGCCATGACAGACGCCCGGGCCGCCGTCGGCGCCATGGTCGGCGGCACGGTCGAGCGGGTGCTGGTGGCGCCGGGCCAGACGGTCCGTGCGGGCCAACCCCTGATCAGCCTCGTCAGCGGCGAAGGCGCCGCCTTGCGCGCCGATATCGACGCCGCCTCGGCGGCGGCGACGGCGGCTCGTCAGGCCTTCCAGCGCAACCGCAACCTCGCCGACCAGGGCGTCGTCGCCCGTCAGGAGGTCGAGGCCTCCCAGGCCCAGGCCGCCAGCGCCGAGGCCATGGCCCGCGCCGCGCGGGCGCGCGCGACGGCGGCCGGTTCGCCCAACGCCTCGGGACGAATGAGCGTCGTCAGTCCCATCTCGGGCGTCGTCACCAATGTCCAGGTCGGCCCGGGCGGCTTCGTCGCCCAGGGCGGCGTGGTCGCCGAGGTGACAAATCCGGCCCGCGTCGAGCTGGTCTTCAACGCACCGCCGCAACTGGCGGCCCAGGTCCGCGTCGGCTCGCGCATGCGCGTTACCGGCCCTCAGGGCGAGTTCGACGCCCTGGTGGTCGGGGTTGCGGCCGACGCCGGCCTGCAGGACAGCGGCGCGACCGTGATCCGCGCCCGTCCGGACGGCGGCGGCCTGCCGCCGGCGGGTTCGCCCGTCACCGGCGCTGTCGTCACCGGAAATCCTTCCGGCGGCGCCCTGACCGTGCCGTCCGAAGCAGTGCAGACGGTCGACGGCGCCACAGTGGTTTTCGTCCGAAATGATCACGGTTTCCGCGCTCAGCCCGTGCTGGCCGGACGTCAGGCCGGCGGCTCCACCGAGATCCTGCGCGGCCTGACCGGAACCGAACGCGTCGCGGCGGCCAACGCCTTCCTGCTCAAGGCCGAACTGGCCAAGGGCGAAGCCGAGCACGGCCACTAAGGGAGGGCGATCATGTTCAAAGCCATCATCGAAGCGTCCGTCCGCTTCCGCTGGTTCATCGTCCTGGCCACGACCCTGGTCGCGGCCTGGGGCCTGTTCCAGTTGACCAAGCTGCCGATCGACGCCGTTCCGGACATCACCAACCGGCAGGTGCAGATCAACACCGTGGCCCCGGCCCTGGCCCCCGAACAGATGGAGCGTCAGGTCACCTACCCGCTGGAAACGGCGATGGCGGGCATTCCTGGAATCCAGAGCACCCGCTCCCTGACCCGCAACGGCTTCAGCCAGGTCACCGTCATCTTCAGCGACGCGACCGACATCTATTTCGCCCGCCAGCAGGTGGCCGAGCGGATGGCCCAGGCGCGTGAGAACCTGCCCGAGGGCGTCGAACCGGCCCTGTCGCCGATCACTACCGGCCTGGGCGAAGTCCTGATGTGGACGGTCGACCTCAAGCCCTTCGACGCCAAGACGGCGCGGGCGGGCCGCCCCGGCTGGCAACCCGACGGCGCCTATCTGACGCCCGAGGGCGAGCGGCTGGCGACCCCCCAGGCGCGCGCCACCTATCTGCGCACCGTGCAGGACTGGATCATCGCGCCCCGGATGCGGACCGCGCCCGGTCTGGCGGGCGTCGACGTCAACGGCGGCTATGTGAAGGAGTACGCCGTCCGCCCTGATCCGGCGCGGCTTGCCGGCTATGGCTTGGGCTTGGGCGACCTAATCCAGGCACTGGATCGCGCCAACACCCAGGCCGGCGCCGGATACGTGCAGCGGGCCGGCGAGGCCCTGACCGTGCGTACAGACGCCCTGGCCCAGACGGTCGAGGATCTGGCCCAGGCGCCCGTGGTCAATCGCAACGGCCTGGTCGTGCGCGTCGCCGACGTGGCGGTGGTCGAAATCGGCCAGGCGCCGCGTCTGGGCGGGGCCAGCCGCGACGGCCATGAAGCGGTCATCGGTACGGCCCTGATGCTTGCGGGCGAGAACAGCCGCACCGTGGCTCAGGCCGCCGCCGAGCGGCTGGAGCAGATCAGCGCCAGCCTGCCGCCCGACATCGTGGCCGAGCCGGTGCTGAACCGCAGCGCCCTGGTCAACTCCACCATCAAGACGGTGGCCAAGAACCTGACCGAAGGCGCCCTGCTGGTCATCGTCGTGCTGTTCCTGCTGCTGGGGAACATCCGCGCGGCGACGATCACGGCCCTGATGATCCCGATCAGCTTCCTGTTCGCGGTCATCGGCATGAACCGCTTCGGCATCAGCGGGAACCTGATGAGCCTCGGCGCCCTGGACTTCGGCCTTCTGGTCGACGGCGCCGTGGTGGTGGTCGAGAACACCCTGCTCATGCTCAGCCAGCGCCGAGCGGATGTGGGCCGCGCCCTGACCCGCCACGAACGTCTGGGCGTCGCCGCCAACGCCGCGCGCCAGATGGTCAAGCCCGCCGCCTTCGGCCAGCTGATCATCCTGCTGGTCTTCACCCCCCTGCTGATGCTGGAAGGGGTCGAGGGCAAGACCTTCATCCCCATGGGCGCCACGGTCATGCTGGCTCTGGTCGGGGCCTTCATCTTCTCCTTCACCTTCGTCCCGGCCATGACGGCCCTGCTCGTGCGCGAACCCAAGACCGTCCATGTCGATGACAAGGGCGAAGCCCTGGAGCATGAAACCTTCCTGCTGCGCCACGCGCGCCGCTGGATCGAACCGGCCATCCGTGCGGCCGTCGATCGCCCCAAGGTGGTCCTCGCCGCCGCGGTCGGCGCCCTCGTTATCGGCGGTGTGGTTTTCACCACTCTGGGCCGGGAGTTCATCCCGACCCTGGACGAAGGCGACATCGCCATGCAGGCCCTGCGCGTGCCCTCGGCCTCGCTGGAGCAATCCCTCGCCATGCAGATGGCGCTGGAACGCGCCATCACGGCCCAGCCCGAAGTCCAGACCATGTTCTCCCGGACGGGCACGGCCGAGGCGGCGGTCGACCCCATGCCGGCGAACATCTCCGACGCCGTCATCGTCTTGAAGGACCGCAGGGAATGGCCTGATCCGAAACTGCCGAAGGAGGAGTTGATCGCCCGCATCGAAAAGGCCGCCTCCACCCAGTTGGGTAACAGCTTCGAGTTCAGCCAGCCGATCGAGCTGCGCTTCAACGAGCTGATCTCGGGCGTCCGCACCGATCTGGCCGTCATGGTCTATGGCGACGATTTCGCGCAACTCCAGGCGACGGCGGATCAGGTGGCCAACGCCCTGCGCGACACGCCCGGTTCGGCCGACGTGCGGGTGGAGCAGGCGTCGGGCCTGCCGACCCTGACGGTCAGCGTCGACCGCTTCGCCGCCGCCAACTACGGCCTGGCGGCTGCAGACGTGTCGGAAGCGGTCTCGGCCGCGATCGGCGGCGCCGAGGCAGGACAAATCTTCGAGGGGGACCGTCGTTTCGACGTCGTGGTCCGTCTTGACGATACGCAGCGGAACAACCCCGCCGCCCTCGCCGCCCTGCCCGTCACCACGGCGGCCGGTCTGACGGTGCCCCTGTCTTCGATCGCCCGCATCCAGGTGGCCGAGGGCCAGAACCAGATCAGCCGCAACGACGGCAGTCGCCGCATGGTGGTCCAGGCCAACGTCCGCGGCCGCGATCTGGGCGGCTTTGTCGGGGACGCCCAGGACAGGGTCGGCGCCCAGGTCAAGCTGCCGACCGGCTATTCGCTCAAATGGGGCGGGCAGTTCGAGAACCTGAAGCGAGCCGAACAGCGGCTCGGCCTGGTCATCCCGGTGGTTTTCGTCCTGATCGGCATCCTGCTGTTCATGGCCCTGGGGTCGTTCGCGGAGGCGGGGCTGGTCTTCGCCTGTGTTCCCCTGGCCCTGGTCGGCGGGGCGCTGGCCCTGTTGCTCAGGGGCATGCCTTTCTCGGTCTCGGCGGCGGTCGGCTTCATCGCTGTGTCCGGCGTCGCGACCCTGAACGGTCTGGTCCTGATGCAGGCCATTCGCGAGCGGCTGCAGGCGGGTCAGAACCCGCACGACGCCGCCCTCTTCGGCGCCTTCAGCCGCCTGCGGGCGGTGCTGACAACGGCCCTGGTGGCCATCGTCGGCTTCATCCCAATGGCGCTGGCGCACGGAGCCGGGGCCGAGGTGCAGAAGCCTCTGGCCACCGTGGTCATCGGCGGTCTTCTGACGGCCACGGCCTTGACGCTGCTGGTGCTGCCGACCTTCGCGGCCAAGGCCGTCAAACATCGCAAGGCGGAAGGGATCGAGGACTGATGGGCGGATCCCGGGAACAGGATACGCTTCAACGTCGCACGCTTGTCGTCGTTCTGGCGCTCAACGTCCTCCTGTTCGTGGGTCTCGGAGTCGGCGGCCTGTTCGCCGACTCCAGCGCCCTCCTCGCCAACCCGCTCGACAACGGCTCCAACGCCGCGGTTTATATGATAAGCTTCCTGGCCATCGGCCGGACGGTGTTTTGGAAGACCTGCGCCGCCCGGCTGTCGGGGATCATGCTGTTGATCTTCGCCGCCGGCGTCCTGCTGGCCGTAGGACGGCGCTGGATCGTAGGGACCGAACCGGTCGGCTGGACCATGATGGGTCTCGCCGTCATATCGGCGGTCGTGAACCTGATCTGCCTTGTCCTGCTCAAGCGTCAGGACGGCGACGACGTCAACCTGGAGGCGGCGCAGACCTTCAGCGTCAATGACTTCGCCTCGAACGGCGGCATGCTCGTCGCCGGCGGACTGGTCACGGCCCTGAGTCAGGCCTGGCCAAATCGAGCGGCAGGCCTCGCCTTCAAAGGCGGAATGGACATCCTCCGCGACGCGAGCAGCGTCGCCGTTGAAGGAACAATCTCGTGAATCCTCCCAAACAGCACGGGCGTGAAGGCTCCGCCGTCCCTATCGACATCCAGGGCGTCCAGAAATGGCGCAAGCTCTTCATCCTGGCGGGCCTTTTCGCCCTCCTGGCCTGGACGCCGCTGGTCAAGGCCCGCCCCGAATTTGAACACCCCGTCGAACATCTCGGCCTCATCGCCATCATGATCTGCATCTTCGGCCGCGCCTGGTGCTCCCTTTACATTGGGGGGCGCAAGAAACAGGAAATCGTCTCCAACGGCCCCTATTCCCTCTGCCGCAATCCGCTCTACGTCTTCAGCTTCATCGGCGCCTTCGGCGTCGGCGCCATGTCAGGCAGCCTGACCATCGGCCTGGTGTTCGCCCTGGCCTGCTGGGGGGTCTTCCGGGCGGTCGTCGAAAGGGAGGAGCGCTTCCTCGCCGGCGCCTTCGGCGCGACCTATGAACGTTACCGCCTCCGGACGCCGCGTTTCCTTCCGGATCTCCGACTGTGGCGCGATGAGGCGGAACTTACGATCCGCCCCGCCTTCTTCCTTCGCACCCTGAGAGACGGCCTCGTCTTTCTCCTGGCCCTGCCCCTGTTTGAACTTCTGGAGGGCCTCCAACAGTTCGGCTGGTTCAGCGTCATCTTCCAACTTCCCTAAGGCGAAGCATGGATCGCCAGCGTCTTGTGACCTCTCTCGCCGCTCTTCTTGCGGCGCTCGCCTTCCTTGCGGGCGCCGCCGTTCGCCTCGCTTCGCACGAGCGCGACGTTCAGGCGGAGTCGCCGCCCTCGCCTTCAGCCCCCTCTCCCTCATCCGAGGAGTTCAAGCATGCCTAGTACCGTCAGACTCGACATACCGGTTCTTCTCCCCGAAGCGCCTGATGCCTCGGACGCCTGCGTGGAACGGCTCGTCAAACGCCTGTCTGGCGCTCCGGGCCTGTCCCAGGTCCATGTCGCGGAATCCCCTTCCGGGCCCCAGCTCTGCCTGCACTACGACCCCGAGCTCCTGTCGCCGGACGAGGTGCGCCGCAAAGCGCTCCAGGCCGGAGCCGAGATCAGCCAGCGCTTCGGCCACCTGGTTGGCTGGACCCAAGGCGTGCGCCACGCGCGGCACGCCCGTTCGCTCGAGACCGATCTCAAGGCCGAGCCCGGCGTCCTCGAGGTCGGGCTAGACGCCGCCGGCGCGGTCCGCGTCGAGTTCGACCAGAACCGGACCACCCGCGACCAGTTGATGAAAACGCTCGCCGGCCACGGCCTCGCCTTCTCCCTTCAGCCCTTCTCGGCCAGGTCTGAACATGCCGCCGGCGACCACGCTGGCCACGACCACGGCCACGGCCACGGGAAAGAGGATCACGCCGACCATGATCACGCCCATGGAGGGATTTTCGGCGCCAACACCGAACTGATCTTCGCCCTCGCCGCCGGCGGCGCCCTCGGTCTCGGCTTCGCCCTGGAAAAACTGGCCTCGGGCTTGCCGGGCTGGATCCCGCTCGCGCTCTTTCTCTGCGCCTACGGCCTGGGCGGATTCTTCACTGTGCGTGAGGCGATCGACAACCTCAGACGCAAGCGCTTCGAGATCGACACCCTGATGCTGGTGGCGGCGGCGGGCGCGGCCGCGCTCGGCGCCTGGGCGGAAGGCGCCCTGCTCCTCTTCCTCTTCAGCCTCGGCCACGCCCTCGAGCACTACGCCATGGGCCGGGCCAAGCGCGCCATCGAAGCCCTGGCGGAACTGGCCCCGCGCACAGCCCGGGTGCGGCGTGACGGCGAGGTGATCGAAATACCCGTTGAGGCGCTCGAGGTCGGCGAGGTGGTGGTGGTCAGGCCCAATGAACGCCTGCCCGCCGATGGCTTCGTCATCAAGGGCGCCACCAGCGTCAATCAGGCCCCGGTCACCGGGGAGAGCATGCCGGTCGACAAGCAGCCGGTCGACGATCTCGCCGAGGCCCGGGCCCGCCCCGCCTCCATCCTCGCCGCATCCGCCGTCTTCGCAGGTACAATCAACGGCGCCGGCGCCATCGAGATCGAGACCACCCGCAAGTCCAGCGACACCACCCTGGCCAAGGTCGTGCGCATGGTCAGCGAGGCGGAGACCCAGAAGTCGCCGACACAGAGGTTCACCGACCGGTTCGAGCGCGTCTTCGTTCCCCTCGTCCTGGGCCTGGCCTTCATCCTGCTCTTCGCCTGGGTGGTGGTCGACGAACCCTTCCGCGACAGCTTCTACCGCGCCATGGCGGTCCTGGTGGCCGCCAGCCCCTGCGCCCTGGCCATCGCCACGCCGAGCGCCGTCCTGTCGGGCGTCGCCCGCGCCGCCCGCGCCGGCGTCCTGATCAAGGGCGGCGCGCCGCTTGAGAACCTCGGCGCCGTCGACGCCATCGCCTTCGACAAGACCGGCACCCTGACGGAAGGCCGCCCGCGGATCACCGACGTCATCCCCGTCGACGGGGCCGACGAACGCGCCCTGCTGACGGTGGCGGTCGCCGTGGAACGGCTCAGCGACCACCCCCTGGCCGAAGCGATCGCCCGGGACGGCGCGGCGCGTCTCGACGGCGCCGCCGTCCCTGCCGCTTCAAGCCTGCAGAGCCTGACCGGCAAGGGCGTCGCCGCCGAGCTCGAGGGCGTCACGGTCCAGATCGGCAAGCCCGAGATGTTCGGATCGGACGGCGTGCCGGTTCTCGGCGCCCAGGCGACCAAGGCGGTCGATCGCCTTCGCGCCCAGGGCCGCACCCTGATGGTGGTGCGCCAGGGCGAACGCGATCTCGGCGTGATCGGCCTGCTGGACACGCCGCGTGCGGCCGCGCGCGACGCCCTGACAAGACTGAGATCTCTAGGCGTCCGGCGCATGATCATGATCTCGGGCGACCACCAGGAGGCGGCCGAAGCCATCGCCGGCCAGGTCGGGCTGACGGAGGCCTGGGGCGACCTCATGCCCGACGACAAGGTCGAGGCGATCAAGCGCCTCCGCGCCGAGACCAAGGTCGCCATGGTCGGCGACGGGGTCAACGACGCCCCCGCCATGGCCACGGCCACGGTCGGCGTGGCCATGGGCGCGGCGGGCTCCGACGTCGCTCTGGAAACCGCCGACGTGGCCCTCATGGCCGATGATCTGTCCAATCTCCCATTCACGGTCGGTCTGAGCCGTCGCACCCGAACCGTCATCCGCCAGAACCTGTTCGTTAGCCTCGGCGTGGTCGCCTTCCTCGTGCCGGCCACCATCCTCGGTCTCGGCATCGGCCCGGCCGTCGCCCTGCACGAAGGCTCCACTCTCCTGGTGGTGTTCAACGCGCTGCGCCTGCTCGCCTACCGCGATCGACAGGCGCCCGCATCCTATCCGGTATAAAGCCCATGAAACGCCTTAGCTGGCTTACCCTCATCGCAGCCTTCCTGGCGGCTGCAGCCTTTCTGTTCGGCATGATGTCGCGTCAATCCTCGCCCGATCGTCCGGCGGCTGCGGCCGTCCAGCCGATCGACGAGCACGCTGGCCATGCCGACGCCCCGGGAGACACGCCCTCGACCCGCTCCTTCAAGGAGGCTAATGAACATCTTCACCAAGCCACTGACATCCGCTGGACCGGCGACGCCGACGTCGATTTCATGCGCGCCATGATCGCTCATCATGAGGGCGAAATCGCCCTGGCCCGGATCCAGTTGCAGCACGGCTCTGACAAGGACGCCCGTGGGTTGGCCCAGGACCTCATCCGGGCGCGCGACACGGAAATCCTGCGAATGCGCCTCTGGCTGGCGCGACGCGAAACTCAGCCGGCGCCGAAGAGCGGCGCCTGACATGGCGCGCACCGTTCGATGGAGGGAAGGCCGGCCCGGCAAGCGTCGTGGCAGGCGGCTGCCGCCGCCCCGGGCGAATCCGCTTCTCGACGGGCTCGCTGTCCTGACGGCGAGTTTCGTGAGCGCCGGCGCTGTTCTCACCTTCGCCATCTTCTGCTTCAGCACGCTCGGATGGCCGGTGCACGTGGTCTATGGCGTCGGCCTTCCCCTACTCGCCCTGGCCGGTCTGCGGCTCGCACCACGCGCCCGTCCGGGACTCACCCTGACCCTTCTGTTCAGCCTGCTCTGGCTCGGAGGCTCTGGCTTTCTCTACGTCGTGCGCGACGACCTGAACCCTGTACGCCACTATCACGGCCCGCCCGGCGCGGCTCACGGGGACGCCGGCGTTTCGCGCCCAAGCGAGGCCTCCGGTCCCTCAGGTCATGCTCAAGGCGCCGAGACGGCGTCCTCTGGCTGAGACGTCTCACGCAAGGCGTCCAACACCCGATAGTCCTCGACGGTCGTGCGGCCCAGCGATCCAGGACGGAGACGAGGGTGTCCTCCAGCCGCACCAAGCCTCTTTCGCGATCAGCTGTGAAAGCTCGTAGCCTGGTCTTCACGCCCTGACGCAGCGGCCGGCGCGAGAGACTTGATGAAACGGACGCGCTCCAGGTGGAAATCCAGCTCCGGCTTGTAGCCCGCCTCGGCGAACGCTCGCTGTTGAGGCGGCGCCAAGGCGGCGCCATCGACTAGCCACCATTGCGGATTGGCCGAGGCCTTGGGCAGGAGGCCGCCCAAGATGCGTTCGATGTCGCGAAAGCTCAGTTCAACCTCAAGCGCCTTCTGACGACGCAGATACCGAACAAGCGGGTCATATTTGGCCATGTTTCAGCCTGCTCCCGTTCTTCGGCGCATCGAGCCGCCGGTCCTTGAACGCCTGCGCCTATAACGGCGCCCGTCGCTTCGGAAAAGACCGGCCCTGTGGAACAGCTCGGCTTGAAAACACCCCGCAGCTTCACCGCGACAGAAACCAAGACCCAAGGCGTTCCGAAGACCGCTAGCAAACTCTCCCGCAAACGCGGTGGTTCCGCGATTGAACGTTGGATCAACCGGTTCATGTTCACGTCACTGGCGAAGCCGCTCAGCTCCGGCTATCTTCCCTCCATGGCCAATTCCTTCGCGACGCCCTCGAAATCGGTCCAGAAACGCGGCTCTGTGGTTTCCCGGCGCGCGACCAAGGGCGCGAGCTCCAAGGTCACCTTCAGCGGCGTGACGGTTATCGCTCCCAAACCCGCGTCCGCCGATGTCAAACGCAATGTGGCGATGAGCAGCGAAGCGCTTGAACGCGCCAAGAAGCGACTGATGCGCCCTGGCGTCCGTCTCTACGCCCGCAAGGATGTTCCGCTCTATTCCGCCGACCCTGACCGTCCCGGCGTCTTCATTCGCGAACTGAACGGCAAGACGGAGCGCGGCGTGCTGGAGAACGGGACCTTCAAGGTCACGGGTTGACCAGCCTCCGCGTCGCGGTAGACGCCATTCTCGCCGCCCAGATGCAGACAGAAAAACCGCTCGCCATCATCCTGGCGGGGCACAATGGCTCGGGTAAGTCCACCATGTGGCGCCGGTCCCTGGCCGACACTCTGCGGATTCCGCTGATCAATGCGGACCGGATGATGCTGTCCATTCTTCCCGAGGCCGGCGACGATGGATTCCTCGCGGCGTGGGCCGCTGAGCTTCGTGACACGGATCGCGGCTGGATGAGCGTGGCCCAGCAGGGCGTCAACGCCTTCGCGGGTCACGCGATGGCCGCTCAGGTGCCCTTCGCCATGGAGACGGTCTTCTCCTACTGGGAACCGCAGGAAGACGGCCGGATCCTGTCCAAAGTCGACCTAGTCCGAGACATGCAGGCGGCAGGCTATTTCGTGCTGCTGTTCTTCGTCGGCTTGGCCAATCCCGAACTATCCATCCTGCGCGTCCAGACGCGCGTGAGCAGCGGCGGCCACGGGATCGAGGAAGGCGTCTTACGACGCCGTTTCCCCAGGACTCAGCAGGCGATCAAGCTGGCCGTCGATGTCGCCGACGCCTCCATCCTCACGGACAACAGCCGGTCCCATAGGGAGGCCTTCACCGTCTGTCGCGTCCAGATCGGCGGCCAGGAGGAGTTCGACGTGCGGCGCTCCGCCTCCCCCGCCGCCCTGATTCTCAACTGGCTGGAGATCGTGGGGCCGGACGCTGAGGCTCAGGCTCCGCTCGAGACCGACCCAGGCAGGCAGTAGGCCGACCAAGCCTGCATGACCTCCCGTCGCTTTCGCAAGGCGTCGCTACGTCTGTAGGCCCGCTCGGTTTCGTCGCCGACGGCGTGGGCGAGGCATTCCTCGATGACCTCCCGGGCGTAATGCGTCTCGTCCCCCGCCCAGTCCCGGAAGGTCGAACGCATGCCATGAGGCGTGCAGCCCGGCGCCAGGTCCCGCAACAGCATGTCCATCGCCATGTTGGACATCACCCCGCCCTTGGGGCCCGGGAAGATCAGTTGATTGGGTCTGACCCGCGCGGGTCGGATCGCCTCCAGCACGGCCAGGGCGCCGACTGACAGGGGCTGGCGAAAGGCCCGCTCCTTCATACGGCTCTTGTCGAGCTCCCAGACGTCGTCCCGGATCTCGCCCCAGGTCGCCTCAAGCGTCATGGTCTCCCGCGACGCCGTGAGGATGGTGAACTCCAGCGCCCGAGCCGACATTCCCTGACTGTCTGCCAGACGCTTCATGAAGGCCGGTATCTGAACATAGGGCATGGCCGGCATATGCCCGCGCTGCAGCCGGGGACGCGGCGGCAACAGGTGGTTCAGATTGCCCTTCCACAGGGCCGGGTTTTCTCCGGTGCGCAGCTTCATGACCCGAGCGTAGTCCAGCACGCGCTCCAGCCGCTCGCGCAACTTGCCCGCGGATTCGGCCTTGGTCAGCCACATGGGCTGAACGACGGACAACACAGTCTCGACGTCGATCTCATCGATCGGCCTGTTCTTGATGGCCGCGGCATGACGCTCGATCGAGCGCATCCAGCCCGCCTTGGTCTTTCGGCCCCGCCAGCCGCCTTCCTGGGCCGCCACATAGTCCTTCCAGCACGCCAACAGCGTCGGCCGCCCTTCGACCCGAACCGGCCGGGGCGGATCCATAGGCGCCACGGGCGCGGGAATGGGGGCGGACTGACCGCACTCAAGAGGATCCCGCCCTGCCGCAACGGCCCGTTTCGCGGCGTCACGGGCGAGCCGGGCGTCAACCAGGGAGACGTCGAGGAAAGAACCCAGTCCCAGGTCCCTTCGTGCCCCACCCGAACGATAGCGATAGATCCAGCTGCGTCCGCCGGTCCCGGAGACGACGAGATAGAGACCGTCGCCGTCGGAATAGTAGCCCTTGCTCTTGAAGCCTCGGACACTTCGATCCGTGAGCTTGTTGACCTTCAAAGCCATGAACACGCCCCCCCGCAAATCAATCCGGAAACCTGATTCTAGTGGCTCCTCATTTCATTTCCACAGCCTTCCTTCCCATCCAGCTTCCCATCCACCAGACAAAAGCTTGTAGAAACGCGCCGAAACGGCTCGAAACGAAATGAAAAACACAACACATTGTATTGAAGCAGTTTTCGCGGAACCAACCGCACCTCGGCGACACGATATGGAAAACTATTTCCAGCCTCTACCCGCGGAGCCACTCGGGGGATTGAAATCCTTCCCCCATAAAAACTTCGTCGAAAAGCGGCAGATAGCGCCCAGCTTGGGCGATTCGGTTTTTCGTCGTTGACAACGGTGTTGCGGCGAATGCGCTGAAGGTGTTCAGAAGCGCCGCTGCAACGTCAACCGCACTGCGCGACCGATGGGGTCTTGTGCATCCCGGCCATAGCCAGGCGCTGACGCACCATCCCCTAGGCGTGCTTGAGGCCTTTCATCGAACAGATTTGAAACCTCCAGGCTCACTTGTAGGCCCCCAGCCCTTCGGCGCATCGCTTCAGCATCAACGGCGGATGTCGCGCGAGTAGAGGGCATCTGAAAACTCAGCTTCAAATCCATTGATGCGAATGGCTTCAACAGCAAGTCCGTCGGCCCATCGGCGCCACTCAACCGTCGCGTGCGATAACCGTCTTGCCATCGCGCTGAAGCGTTTAGCGCCCAACGCCCGCGTCGTGCATCGATCAGCAAACGCGCGTCCTGCCTCGACACTCCGCCCCCGTCTCCCTTCAGTCGATTCAGCTCAGGGAGTCCGTTCGCCAGCGACAACGTGTTGCGCAAACGATAGCTATGACTCAGCGACACCCGCAGAATCGTCGCTTCGTCGCCAACAGCCCCAGAGGGGCGCGGCAGATTGAAGTTCAAACTGCTGGTCAGGCCTTCCGTCAGGTTGGCGCCGAAGTTAAGCGGGCGATAATCAACAGAGATCAGCCGCCCATCCAGATCTCGACGGAATCGCTCTGGAAAGGCCGCTTCGACATCCTCTGTCAGGTCTGGCAGGGAGCCGACCCCGTTCGTCGTCCTGTCGAGGTGATAGCCCAGGTTGGCGGATAGACTCCACCGCGTGAACGGTCCCAGCGACGTCGTCAGCGAAAGACGCTCCGAGCGCGGCTGTCGCAAGTCGGGGTTTCCTCCCATGATCGGCATGATCTCCACCGCTTGGCCGCTGCGGAAGTCGAACACCACTCGCGGCGTGTCATGATACAGGGGCTCGGACCTCAGATTGTTCGAAATGCCCTCGTTCGCAGCGGACCAGAGGCCATTCAGGCGCACCTTCTGACGCGGAACCCAGGTCAAGGCCGCGCTCAGCTCATCGCCGGATCCTGCGCCCGTGTCCCGAACGCCGCCGCCTACCGTCGCCAGCAGATCGCCTAAGCCCCGCGACACGCCTTCACGCGCGCCCGCCTTGGCCAGCGGAACGGCCAAGGAGCCCCTCGCCTCCCGCGTCTGAAAGCGGCTGGTCGTGCGCTCCCGCTCACGCTCGACGGTCGAGCGGTTGTCCATGAGATTACCGTTGAAATTGGCGACCAGGGGCCCCGCAGGCAACTCCATCAACGTCCGCCCGACAGATCCGCTCAGGCCCACCATGCGGTTTTCGCTGCGCGTATCGCCAAAGCCGCTCTCGCGTGCTCGCGACGCCTGACCGGTCGCGTTCACCTGGACCTGCCATCCCAACGCCTTGCCGCTCAGTCCGAGAGCGCCGCCCAGGCTTTCATTTCGCCTGAGACTGTCGACGATCTCATCCCCGAAACGCACGCGCGATGGGCTTTCCCTAGCCTGACCGTTCAGACTGAGGACGCTCGACCAATCGCCGAGCGGTCGTGTCATGCTGAGGTTCAACGCCGCCAGATCGGTAGCAGGACGCAGGGTAACAGCGCCGCCCGCCAGAGCATCGCCCTCCTCCCGGTCACGTTCATCGGCACGCAGGGCGGTATCGCGCGACACACGAGCGCCCATCTGCAGGGTCCGTTCCCCTTCGATCGCAGAGCGACGCAGGTCAACCGACAGCGACGACGTTCCGCCCTGCGTCGGACGTCCGCCAGACACCCGACCGTCGTAGCTCTGGAATTGTCGCTGCAGGACCAGATTCACCACACGCTGCCCAGGCGCGCCGCCATAAAGAGCCGCAGCCTCGACGGGCAGTACTTCGGCGCGAAGCAGAGCGTCCGGCGGAAAGCCGGTGAAAGCGCCCGGGTTGGCCACGCGCTTACCGTTGATGACCACCAGCGGCGCCTCGCCGACGTCATAAGTCTCGCCCAACCGCTGCAGAACCTCGCCGATGTCCCAGGCGCCCAAGGAGTCAATTTCGGGGCCACCCAGCTCGACTTCGGGCGAGACCAAAGCCGCACCGCGGCGACCGCGAACCTCTACGTCATCGACCCTGACCGGCTCTTCCAGATCCTGGCGCGCGACCGCCTGGTCGGCTGCAACTCTCGCTACGAGGGCGCGGCTCTGCCCCGCCTGCGCGACCTCTGCCTGCCCCGTAGCAACCAGACTAACCAAGGGCAGCCACAGCAGCATTCGACACTCCGCCGCACGCGACGTCTTACAGTTTTCAGTAGAACGTCTTTTCAATGTCAAAAGCAGAAATCAGGAAGGCGCCTTGCGGCGCCTTCCCTTTGATCTGTCTGAGCGCTGTCGAATTACGACGCATAAAGCTCTGCCAGATTGACCGTGCAGTTGCTGGGGGTGCCCGGCAACGTCTGGCTCACGATCGTGATGTCGTGACCCCCGCCTGCAGCGTCAGTGACCTGAGCGGTCACATTGCCCGAGCAGCTGCCGCCCAGAACTGTGGTCGCGCCCACGCCGGTAATGGTTACCGTCGTGCTGGGGTGCGACGCCGCGCCTACCGCGATCCACGGCCCGGCGTTAGGCTTCACAACCGAACCGCAGAACCCGCTTCCAGGGCTGAAGGTCATGCCCGTCAGATGCACGTCGCTGCCGACGACGGTGGCCGTCGCTGAGAAATCGCAATCAATCGTCAGCGACTGGCTGAAGTTGATGGTGCCCGTCACAGTTCCCGAAGTCGGGAACGGCGAAGCCATCGCCGGGGCGGCCGACAAGGAGGCCAGGGCAGCAGCAACTAGAGCAGTAATTTTAATTTTAGTCATGGCAGTTTCCTCCATTTGCAATGATCAGCAATAGATTTTACCGATCGAATTATATTAAAGGCACTTTACGATAATACTCATACTCCAAACTTCAGAAGTTTGCAATCTATAAAATTAAAAACGCTTAGTAACACTAAAAGCAAAAACTCTAGGATCAAGTGTAAACACGTTAGTGGTTAATCCAGTGTCATCACTATTAGTAAACATGTCGGTTATAGGCGCATCATCGAATACGTTTTTTACATAAGCTGACAACACCATGTCCTTCGCCTCATTTTCCATGACAATAGAAATATTAGCGTTATACCAGGACTTAAGTTTATCATACTCGGTATTGTATATTCTGGCATAACTTTGATCTTGCCAGTAGTAATCACCACGGAGCGTCAAGTCCCACCCACCAACATAGAAGGTGTATTGGGCACCTATATTCGCAGTCCAGTTTGGAGAATTAGGCAGCTCGTTACCGCCGAGATCGGCCATAAAACCACGCCCGCCATTCGGTGCCTCGGTCAAGGCATCATAAGTGAAGCCATAGAGAGAGTAGAGCGGCAGGAAAGTTTCGAACTCAGGATTGAAAGACCCATACCTCTTCGAGCCAGCGCATAGACCCTGCAACCCCCACATAGTCGTATCGACGCCCAAGTTGGCCTGCAGAATGCGCTCCACATACTTGGTCGGAGCAATACAATTCGAAGGCACCTGAACCCAAGGGCGCAGCAAGGTCCAATCAGCATTGCCCTGGGTGCGGTTCATGACGTCGATAGACCCTTCGCCGTCACCGATACGCGTATTCAGATAGCCAATGTTGGAATCGATGCGGAAACGGTCCGTCACATGGAACACGCCCTCCAGCTCAACACCCCAGATACGCGCGTCAAAATTCTCGTTCAGGGAGATACGGTCGACGATCTGCGAAACCTGATAGTCCTTGTAGTCATAATAGAAGGCGTTTGCGTTCAACCGCACACGACCGTCGCGGAAAGTGTTCTTGGCACCGATCTCGAAGGCGTTGACGTATTCCGGTTTGAAATCTTCGGCCAGCGGTTGGTACTGGATCACCTTGGGATTGATGTCGATGCGAGGCGGATTGGTTCCGCCGCCCTTGTAGCCTCGCGCATAGGACGCATAGATCAGGGTGTCGTCGGTGAACGACAGCTCCGGCTTCCAGTCCATCACGAAGCGCCCCGTTACAGCCCCCCATGATTGCTTGATATCCGGATGAGCCGGGTAGCCCTGGCTGACATACCCCCCCGACGAAACCGATTCCGAACCGTCCAAGGTCGCGCCCATCAGCAACTGGCTAGGATATGGCGTAGTGATCTTCTGATCATCGGTGTAGCGCAGCCCCACCGTCATGCGCAGGTCGGGCCGAATGTCCCAATAACCTTCACCGAACAAGGCCCAAGACCGAACCTTCACGGCATTCTTGCTGCGGAAGTAGTTGTGACCGTCCCCTGTCAGATTGGACAAAGGTGAACTGTCGACATGCACGCACTCCTTCCACTTTGTGGCATTGCTGCTATCACAAAGCTGTGCAACCAACCCCTGCGTTGGCGTGACATTCGGATTTACGTTGTAAAAATATTCGGCGATCAAGGTAAATAGGTTATTGAATACATAATAATTATCCTCTGTCTTGAAGTCCAAATAGTTGGCCCCGAGACTGAAATTGAACGTTCCGTCGAGATCCGACTGGATTCTTAGCTCCTGCGACCACTGCCTGTTGTCAGACATGCTCATATCCGCGCTGATCATACGATTTGAGCGCCCCAACTGCGGGTCTGTATAGTATCCACCAGGAGTTATATAAGGGCCCGGCCCAAAAATTGGCCGACCCGCGGCACTCACGTAAGAAAGAGATGAATCCGCAAATATAGGATTGCTTACAAAGCGGTTATAGTCCTGCGTAGACCAGAAATCGTCCTTAGCATATGCAGTCTGAGAGATCAGGGACAGTCCGTCCGAAATCTTGAACTCCATGTTCAGCTGTATGACGTCGTTCTGAGCGCGAAATTTCGGATCATAAGCGCTGCCGATTTCCCTCAGGTCACGCGACTGAGTAACCCCTTCATATGGATCGACGCGATAGTCGATGGCGTTGACAATGACAGAGCGATTTGACGGCAACCGTCCATACTGGATAGAGCCCGCTATGAAGGTGTGACCGAAAGCACCGGCATTGGGCGTGTCATAAGCCGCGTCGCTGAATAGGGTGCGTGGCAGGCAGCCCTGGCTCAGCCGGTTCCGCAGGAAGGTGGAAGTGACCGCCGTATTACCAACCTGGCTCGGCCCCGGATCTTTGGTGCAGAGCTGCTTACCCGTGCGGGACCGTTCGTCATCCTCCTCGAAATGCTCCCAGATCAGATTGGCGTTAAAGCGGTCGCTCAGCTCCCAGACCGCCGACAGGCGCGTGGTGAACAGGTCTCGATTGTTGACGTTACGTTCCGTAAAAGTATTGTAGTCAAAGCCGTCCCGCTTGGTCAGGCTTGCCGCGCCACGTACCCAGAAAGTGTCCGTCAGCGGAATATTCACCATCATCTGACCACGCATGGAGCCATAGTTTCCGGCTTCCGCCTTCAACATGGCCTCGAACTCGGGCCCCGCCAGGTTGGGGATCATGTTGACGACGCCGCCGGTGGCGTTACGGCCATACAGCGTACCCTGCGGCCCGCGCAGCACCTCGACGCGATTCACGTCCAAATATTCCTGCTCGAACAGACGATTGCGGGTCAGCGGCGTATTGTTGAAGCTAACCGCCACGGCCGGGTCTGACGAGGCGGAAATGGCCTTAGTCCCAATGCCGCGGATGGAGAAGTTGTACATGCTGAAGTTCGACTTCGAGAAGCTGACGTTCGGGATCGCCCGCATCAGTTCCGAACCGCCCTCAATCTTCATGGCGTCCAGATTTTCAGCCGACAGCGCCGTGACTGCAATCGGCACGTCCTGAATCGACTCCTCGCGCTTCTGCGCCGTAACGATGATGTCGCTGACGGCGGTAGCCTCCTGTGACGGCGCGGAGTCTTGAGCCAAGGCCGGACCGGCCGCGACTGCAAGAACGAAAGCAGACGCGGTGACAGCCAGACGCGCACGATTACAGGCTGCTGAAGCCATGAATACCCTCCCCTGAACGGTCCTGCTCCCCAGCTAGACCGCATATGCTTCCTCCCGCCTTGTATGATGTGCCGAAGACGAGGCGGATGCGCCGACGGCTGAGCCTATCGATCCATCTATTCATAATCATGTCAACAGCTACTTACATAAATGTCTGCTGACGCTAGGGAAGTTTCGGGCTGGACGATAGTTCAGCTTCCTATTCGATACCCATGTTTTCTATAGACGATTCCAACCCGCACACTAATATTGACATGGGTGTTATTTGTTTAATTTTCCGGGGAGCATTGAGCATGGATGCAGACGTCATCATCGTCGGCGGCGGCCTGGCGGGCCTCGTCGCTGCAAATGTGCTGACGCGTGCAGGACGGCGAGTCGCTCTGGTTGATCAGGAGAATGCCGCCAACCTGGGCGGGCAGGCCTTCTGGTCCTTCGGCGGCCTGTTCCTGGTGAACTCGCCCGAACAACGGCGGCTGGGCGTGCGTGACAGCCTGGACCTGGCGTGGCGCGACTGGCAGGGCAGCGCCGGCTGGGATCGCCTGGGCGCGCCATTGGCTGAAGATGAGTGGGCGGTGCAATGGGGCCGCGCATACGTGGAATTCGCGGCCGGAGAAAAACGCGACTGGCTCAGCCGACACGACATCAAACTGACGCCCATGGTCGGCTGGGCCGAACGCGGCGCGGGCAAGGCGTTCGGTCACGGCAATTCCGTTCCGCGCTTCCATGTCGCCTGGGGCACAGGTACAGGCGTATCCGAGCCGTTCGCCTATCGTGCGCGAGAGGCGGCCAAGTCTGGTCGGCTGACCTCCTATCACCGCCATCGCGCCGATCAATTGCTGGTCGAAGGCGGGCGGGTGACCGGCGTTGCAGGCGCCGTGCTGGCGCCCGATGACGCGCCGCGAGGCGCGCCCTCCAATCGCCAGGTCATCGGCGACTTCACCCTGAAGGCCGACGCAGTGATCCTGGCGACCGGCGGCATCGGCGGCAACCATGAGATGGTCCGCCGCTATTGGCCCGAGCGGCTGGGCGCGCCGCCGGCACGCATGATCACCGGCGTGCCCGCCCATGTGGATGGGCGGATGCTGGACATCGCGGCCAGGGCTGGCGCGCGACTCGTGAACCGGGACCGCATGTGGCACTATGTGGAGGGCGTGCGGAACTGGGCGCCGATCTGGCCCGACCATGCGATCCGCATCCTGCCGGGACCGTCGCCTCTGTGGTTCGACGCCCTGGGGCGGCGCCTGCCCTTCCCGGCCCTGCCCGGCTACGACACCATCGCCACGCTGAAATATCTGCGGACCACTCCTGATCTGGCCGAGCATGACCACTCCTGGTTCATCGTCACCGAGACCATGATGGCCAAGGAGTTCGCCCTGTCGGGCTCGGAGCAGAACCAGGACATCACCAACCGCAACCTTCTGGGCGTCCTGCGTTCACGCCTAGGCAAAGCCGCGCCGCGAGAAGTCGCCGCCTTCCGCGACAAGGGCGCCGACTTCGTGGTCGCAGACGACCTGGATACGCTGGTCGGCAGGATGAACGGCCTGACCGACAGACCGCTGCTGGACGCCGCCCTGATCCGCGCCCAGATTGAGGATCGAGACGCCCAGATGGCCAATCCCTACGCCAAGGACGCGCAAGTTCAGGGCATTCACAACAGCCGGCGGTATCGCGGCGATCGTTGGGCCCGCACGTCTGCGCCGCACAGGGTGCTTGACCCGGCCGCCGGGCCGTTGATCGGGGTCAAGCTACACGTCCTGACGCGCAAGTCGCTGGGCGGACTGCAGACAGATCTGTCCAGCCGCGTGCTAACGCCGGACGGAACGCCGCTGGAAGGACTCTACGCCGCAGGCGAAGCTGCGGGCTTCGGCGGCGGCGGATTGCATGGTTACAATGCGCTGGAGGGCACCTTCCTGGGCGGCTGCATATTCTCGGGACGGGCGGCGGGGCGCGCGCTGGCGGGCCAGGCCTAAGAGGGACAATCGCGCCGCCATCTGGCGCACGGGGAGAAACGACGCATGGATTCCGCAATGGCCACCATCGGCCTGCCCGTCGCGCTGGGCATCATCATGTTCGGCCTGGGCCTCGGACTGACGCCCGCAGACTTCGCCCGCGTGGCCCAGAGGCCCAAGGCAGCCGGCGTGGCCCTGGCCTGCCAGTTGCTGTTGCTTCCGGTCATTTGCTTCGGGCTGGTGCTGCTGTTCCGCCTGCCGCCCGTCCTGGCGGTCGGCATGATGCTGCTGGCCGCCTCCCCCGGCGGGACGACGGCCAATCTCTACAGCCATTTGTTCCGGGGTGATGTGGCGCTGAACATCAGCCTGACGGCCATCAACTCGGTCATCGCCGTCGTGACCTTGCCGGTCGTGGTCAATCTGGCGATCGCCTTCTTTCAGCCGGGCGACCTGCATGTCGGCCTGCAATTCAAGAAGACCGTAGAGGTCTTCATGATCGTTCTGGCGCCTGTGGCGTTGGGGATGCTGGTGCGCGGATGGCGTCCTGCCTTCGCAGCCGCGATGGACCGGCCGGTACGGATCGCCTCCATCCTGATCCTGGTGCTGGTCATCGTCGGCGCCGCCGCCTCCAGCTTCGGTGTGTTGATAAGCCAGATCGGCAACCTGGCGGGCATCACCGTGGCCTTCTGCCTGCTCAGCCTGGGCGTCGGCTACGGCGTGCCGCGCCTGCTCAGGATCGAGCGCCCGCAAGCCGTCGCCAGCGCCTTCGAAGTCGGGCTGCATAACGCCACCCTGGCCATCGTCATCGCCCAATCCGTGCTGAACAGTTCTGAGATGACGCTGCCCGGCGCCGTTTATGGCGTACTGATGTTCCCGCTGGCGGCGGCCTTCGGCTTCCTGATCACGCGCGGGAAGACCGAAGCCGCCTAATCCCGCAGTTCACGGCGCAGCACCTTGCCGACATTGGTCTTGGGCAAGGGCTCGTCGCGGAATATGATGATGCGAGGGACTTTATAGGCCGTCAGCCGCTCGCGGCAGTGGGCGACGATCATCGCCTCTGTCAGCTCGGACGAGCGCGGCACGATGACCACCTTGATCCGCTCGCCCTGAACCGGGTCAGGGACGCCGACAGCGGCTACCTCGTCCACCAGGGGGTGGGCCGCCACCACATCCTCGATCTCGTTCGGATAGACGTTGAAACCGGAAACCAGGATCATGTCCTTGATCCGGTCGACTAGCCGCACCCGGCCGTCCGCCTGCATCACGCCCACGTCGCCCGTCGCCAGCCAGCCATCGGACGACAGGACCTTGGCCGTTTCCTCCGGTCGGTTCCAATAGCCGCGCATGACCTGGGGGCCGCGGACGCACAGTTCGCCTGGCTCGTCGATGCCGCACCAACTTCCGTCGTCGCGACGCATCCGCACCTCAGTCGAGGGCACAGGCAGTCCGACTGTACCGTCGAAGCCCATCGTCTCGGGCCGCTCGATATCCACATAGCCGATGCAGACCACCGGCGAGGTTTCGGTCAGGCCATAGCCTTCGATCAGCGGCGCGCCGGTCACGCTCTGCCAAGCCTCGGCCACCGACGCCTGAGTCGCCATGCCCCCGGCCACGGTCAGGCGCAGATCCGAGAAGTCGCGATCACGGAAGGCCTCATTCTTGAGCAACCCGGCGAACAGGGTGTTGAGGCCGGTAAAGGCCGCGAACCGCTCCTTCCTCAGCACCCACTCCACCCGCTTCGCATCGCGCGGATTAGCGATCAGGATGTTGCGTCCGCCCACGCCCACGAACATCAGCAGGTTCGCCGTCAGGGAGAAGATATGATAGAGCGGCAGCATGGTGACATTGCCCACCACCTGATCCTCAGGGATCTGGGCCATGATCCAGGCGCGCCCCTGCAGAACATTGGCGATGATGTTCCGATGGGTCAGCATGGCTCCTTTGGCCACGCCAGACGTACCCCCCGTATATTGCAGGAAGGCGAGGTCTTCCGCCTTCGTCTCGACCGGTTTCAGCGACAGTCGCCGCGCCCGACGCATCACGGCGGGCCAGCGTTCAGCCTGCGGGACGCGCCACTTAGGCACCAGCTTTTCGAAATGGCGCAGCAGGGCGGTGATCGCCGTCCCCTTCACCGGCCCCATCATGTCGCCCATGGCCGTGACGACGACATGGCGGATGTCCGTCCCCACGATCGCCTGTTCAAGAGTGGCGGCGAACATTTCCATCACGACGATGGCGACCGCGCCGCTGTCCTTGAGCTGATGCTGCAGCTCGCGCGGCGTGTAGAGCGGGTTGACGTTGACCACCACCGCCCCGGCGAACAGCACGCCGAACAGCGCCACCGGATACTGCAGGCAATTCGGCATCATCAACGCCACCCGGTCGCCGGGCCGCACGCCCTTGGCCTGCAACCAAGCCGCAAAAGCTCGCGCTTCCGAAAGCGTCCGCCCATAGGTCACGCCCGAGCCCATGCTGACGAAGCCGACGCGGTCCGCATATTTTCGGGCGTCCGCCGCGAACAATTCGCCGACCGAGGACCACTGCGCCAATTCGTCGTCGATCGTCGCCGGCACGTCGGGTCGATAGGCGCGCGTCCAGAATCGCTCAGCCCACAGGCGATCGGCGTCGGTCTGCGTCACATCCAGCGCCACACTCATTTCTCGATCACAGCGACGACGCCCTGCCCCCCGGCTGCGCAGATGGAGATCAGGCCGCGCCCCTTGCCCGCCCGGTTCAGCATGTGCGCCAGATTGCCCAGGATACGCCCGCCCGTCGCCGCGAACGGATGCCCCGCCGCTAACGACGAGCCGTGGATGTTCAACCGCTCCCGTTCGATGGGGCCCGGCGCCCGATCCAGCCCCAGCCGGGTGCGCGTATAGTCGTCGCTTTCCCAAGCCTTGAGAGTGCACAGCACCTGGGCGGCGAAGGCCTCGTGGATTTCATAGAAGTCGAAATCCTGAAGCGTCAGCCCCAGCTTGGCCAGCATTCGCGGCACGGCGTAGGCGGGCGCCATCAGCAGGCCTTCCTCGCCACTGACGAAATCCACGGCCGCTGTCTCGCTCGCCCTCATCCAGGCAAGAACGGGCAGGCCCCGCGCCCTCGCCCATTCCTCGCTAGCCAGCAGCACTGTCGAGGCGCCGTCCGTCAGCGGGGTGGAATTGGCGGCCGTCAGCGTGCCGTTCTCACGATCAAAGACCGGCTTCATCGCCGTGACCTTGGCCGGGTCAATATCAGGCCGCAGATTGTTGTCGCGCTTCAACCCGTTGAAGGGAGAGATCATCTCATCGAACAGCCCCGCCTCATAGGCCGCCGACATATTGCGATGGCTGCGGATCGCCAGGGCGTCCTGCTCCTCGCGCGGGATGGCCCAGTGCTTGGCCATCAGCTCGCAATGCTCGCCCATCGACAGGCCCGTGCGCGGCTCGGCGTTGCGCGGCGGCTCAGGCCGGAAAGGCGCAGTCAATCCCGCTCGCGACAGGGCCTTGAGCCGTCCCAGCGTCGACTTCTGGCGATTGGCCGCCAACAGGGCGCGGCGAAAGCCTTCATTCAGGGCGATCGGCGCATCCGAAGTGGTGTCCACTCCGCCCGCAATCCCGACCTCGATTTGGCCCAGAGCGATCTTATTGGCGACCAGTATGGCCGCCTCCAGGCCGGTGCCGCAGGCCTGCTGCACGTCATAAGCAGGCGTGTCGTGGCCCAGCGTCGTCCCCAGCACGCTTTCGCGCGTCAGAGCGATGTCCCGCGAGAGCTTAAGCACAGCGCCCGCCGCCACCTCGCCCAGCCGCAGGCCATGAAGGTCATAGCGGTCGATCAGGCCCTGCAGGGCTGCTGTCAACATGTCCTGGTTCGACGCCTCGGCGTAGGCGGTGTTCGACCGGGCGAAGGGAATACGATTGGCGCCGATGATGGCGACTCGGCGCGGCGAGGACAGGGTCAGCATCAGACGATGATCTCCAATGGGGCCAGGGCGCTCAGGCGTCCTCGCATATGAAGGCGCTCGCCCGTCGGATCGCGCACCTCGAAATCGCGATGGTTCGGCGCCGTGAACAACGCCGCCGCGCCGGGCAGCAGCAGCGGAGTGCGGAAGGAAACCTCGATCTCGGCCGCCTCCAGCCCATCGGGCGGCGTCAGGACGGCCAGCGCCCGCGCCTGGGTCCACATGCCATGGGCGATGGCGCGCGGAAAGCCGAACAGCCGCGCCCCAAGTGCAGAGGTATGAATAGGGTTGGCGTCCCCGGACACCCGCGCATATCGACGCCCCAGATCGCCAGGAAGCGACCAAGACTGATGCTGCGTCATTTTGGCCGCCGCTTCCATCTCCGGCGCCGCAGCGCCGCACCCAGCGCCGCCGCGCTTCAAATAAAGGCTCTCGGCCTCCCAGACGACTACGCCGTCCCGCCCCATCGTGGTCAGGATGCTGAACGCCTGCCCGCGCTCATGCGACATCAGGCGACCGAAGCGGACATGCGGACTCAACGCCTCGCCCGGCCTCAGCCTCGCATATTGGCGAATGCGGTTATGCAGGTGCACCAAACCCGCCAAGGGAAACGGAAAGTCCGAGCGCATCATCAGACGCAAATGCATCGGAAAGGCGAGGATGTGCGGCCAGGTCAGGGGCACGCCCTGAGCGGTCACGAAACCGCACAGCCGTCCGTAGGCTCCGATCGCATCGGCATCCAGACGCAGCGGCTGCGCCGCTAGTTCCGCCTTCGGTAGGTCGCGGCCCCCCGTTTCACCACGCAACACGCCCCGTATCGCGCCGCCCGCCAGTTGCAGCATGGAGACCGGGGCGGCCGCCTCTGCTCCCCTCATCTTTTCGCCCTCCGCATCCGTCAGGCCCCAAGCAGGCTCTGACCGCAGACGCGCACCACTGCACCGTTCACGCCGCCGTTGTCCGCCTCCGCCAGCCACAAGGCGGTCTCGGCCACGTCGATCGGCTGACCGCCCTGCCCCATGCTGTTCATCCGTCGTCCCGCCTCTCGAATGGCGAAGGGGATGGCGGCGGTCATGCGAGTCTCGATGAAGCCTGGCGCAATGGCGTTGACGGTGATCGCGTCGCCCGCCTCGGCCGCCAGCCGCCGCACCGCGCCGATCCACGCCGCCTTGGACAGGGCGTAGTTGGACTGGCCCTTGTTCCCCGCGATGCCGCTGAGCGAGGACACCGCTAAGATCCGCCCGTTAGGTCGGATCAACCGGGCGTCCAATAAGGCGCGTGTCAGAGTTAGCGGCGCACCCAGGTTGACAGCCATGACGCTATCCCACTCGGTCGCCGACATTCTGGCCAGCGTGCGATCACGCGTAATCCCTGCGTTGTGGATCACCGCGTCATAGCCGTCCACCGCCCGCGCCGCCTCAACCAGACGTTCCGCCGCATCGGCCGCAGTAATGTCGACGCTTAACGCCTCGGCCCCGATCTGGGCGGCTAAAGCACGCAAGCCAGCCTGCGCGCCAGGCGCGTCAAGCGCGGTCACGGCACAGCCTTCGGCTGCGAACAGCCGCGCCATGGCCGCACCGATCCCGCGCGACGCGCCGGTGATCAGGACTCGCCTCCGGTCAGCGGAAATCGACGTAGACGCCGCCGCGCCGATCGTAATCACCTGGCCCGAAACATAGGCCGAGCGCGGCGACAGGAAGAAGCCCAAGCTGGACGCCGCCGCCTCTTCCGCGTCCGACGCGATCCGCAGAAGTTGCGCCGTCCCGCCCTCGCGCGCCTCCTTGGCCAGGGAGCGGACAAAGCCCTCCACTCCCCGCTGAACCGCCTCCCCCTCGGCGTCCGCCATGCTTTCGGACGGTCGGCCGATCACCACCATGCGACTGCAAGGTCCAAGGCGGCGCACCGCCTCATGAAAGAAGCGATAGAGGTCCCCGGCGCCGGACGCCCGGTCGATGTCGGAGGCGTCGAAGATCAACCCGCCATAGCGCGCGCCTTCATCAGGCGTCGTATGAAGATCGACGCCCCACTGGCCCGCCAGTCGATGCAGAAGCGATGACAACCGCCCGCCGCCGCCCAGCAGCAGGGGGCCGACAGGCGACGCTCCGGCCTCAGCCCTGCGGCGCAACGGCAAGGGGCGCGGCAAACCCAGAGCGCCGGTCAACCAGCCGCCCATACCGCTGTTGGCGAAGTCCAGATAACGATCCGACATCAGGCGGCCTGCCGCCCCTTGCCCGTCGTCCCGGGACGATCCGACGCCGCCTCACGACGGGCCAGCCCCTCCGCCAGGCCGAAGTCCTGCGGAAAGTCGTCGACCATGATCGCCTGGATCGCCACCTCGGCATAGCGCGCGATCAGCACGCTTTCGTCGGCGTCGATCAAGCCTTGCGTCTCGGCCTCTCGCGCCCAGTCCGCCAGTCGTGTGAGATCCTGCGGCGCGCGAGACAAACGCCCGGTCCTGATCGCCGATTTCAGCCGCGCTTCGACAGCCTCCACCTGCGGATACAGGTCGAAGGCCACGAGGACGGCGGCGATGGGATCGACCTCCAGGCTGGCGCTCCACGATCCAGCCACCAGCCGATCTCGCCCAGGGCCATGGCGCTGGATCAAACCCGCGACCTCGGCGGCGCACTTGTCGCCGGGCGTCGGCGACTTCAGGCCGAACGGCGCCCCCGCCAGTTTCAGGAACAGGGCCGCGCCCCGGCTCGGGTGATTGGCCAGCAGGTCTCGCCAGGCCGTCGTCGCACGGTTCAATGCGTCCTGCGCCGCCCAATGAATGAAAGGCAGGTCTTCGGCCGGACGCCCCTCATCCTCGAAACGCTTCAGCGCCGCCGACAGGATGAAAAGCTGTGACAGCATATCGCCCAGTCGCCCCGTCAGAGCGCCCTTGCGCTTCAAGGCGCCGCCGACCGTCGCCATCGAGACGTCCGAGGCCAACGCCAGCAGGGTCGAAAGCCGCGTCGCCTGTCTGTAATAGCGACGCAATTCAGGTGCGGCGTCGCGCGGCGCCGTGATCAGCACGCCGCCGGTCAGGCTGGACCCGACCGCCCGCGCCATATTGCCCAGCACGAAGCCGACATAGCCGAACAGGGCGCGATCAAACGCCTTCAAGTCCCGCATCTCGGCTGCCCGCATCATCGGCAGGACATAGGGATGGCAACGGATCGCGCCTTGGCCGTAGATGATCAAGGTGCGCGTCATGATGTTGGCGCCCTCGACCGTGATGGCGACCGGAATCTGCTGATAGGCGCGGGCCAGGAAGTTGCCGGGGCCCATGCAGACGCCCTTGCCGCCGATCACGTCCATGCCGTCATTGACGATGATGCGAGCGCGTTCGGTCACATGGTATTTGGCGATGGCCGAGACGACCGAAGGCTTCTCGCCCTGATCCAGCGCCGCCGCCGCCAACCGCCGCACGGAGTCCGTGGCGTAAAGATGCCCCGCCATCCGAGCCAGGGCCTCCTGCACGCCCTCAAAGGCGCCGATCGGCTGGTTGAACTGGCGACGGATGGCGACATAGGCGCCGACCATGCCCACGGCCAGCTTGGACATCCCCACGTTCGAGGACGGCAGGGAGATGGCCCGGCCCGCCGCCAGACACTCCATCAGCATCCGCCAGCCGGCGCCGACCTGCTCACGCCCGCCGATGATCATCTCCATCGGCACGAAGACATCATCGCCCTCGATCGGACCGTTCTGGAAGACAGCGTTCAGGGGCCAATGGCGCCGCCCGATCCGCACGCCCGGATGCTCGCGTGGGATCAGGACGCAGGTGATCCCCGGTTCATCGCCCTGATCCAGCAGCCCGTCGGGATCAACCGCACGGAAGGCCAGGCCGATCACCGTCGCGATGGGCGCCAGGGTGATGTAGCGCTTGCGCCAGGTGATGCGGAAGCCCAGCGTCTCACGCCCCTTCCACATGGCCTTGCAGACCACGCCGGTGTCGGTGATCGAAGCGGCGTCCGAACCCGCGAAGGGGTTGGTCAGGGCAAAGCAGGGAATCTCTTCCCCGCGCGCCAGTCGCGGCAGATAGTGGTTCTTCTGCTCTTCCGTGCCGTAGTGCAGCAGCAGTTCGGCCGGTCCCAGAGAGTTCGGCACCATCACCGACACCGCCGCCGCCGAACAGCGCGTCGACAGCTTCTGAATCACCTGGCTGTGGGCGTAGGCCGAAAAGCCCAGACCGCCGTAGGCCCTTGGGATGATCATGCCCAGGAACCCCTTGTCCCGCGCATAGGCCCACGCCTCAGGCGACAGATCCTGCCAGACGGCGGTGCTGTCCCAGTCGTTGGACAGGTCGCACAGCCGTTCGGTCTCTACGTCGAGAAAGGTCTGCTCTTCATCCGTAAGGCGTGGCGCAGGCGTCGCCAGCAGACGCTTCCAGTCCGGCCGTCCCGAGAACAACTCGGCGTCCCACCAGACGTTGCCGGACTCGATCGCCGCCTGTTCGGTCGCGCTCATACGCGGCATAATGCGGCGAAACACGCTCATCGCCGGGCGAGACAGCAAAATGCGGCGTACAGGCCGGATAAGCAGCAACACCAGCAGGGCCGCGACAGCCGCGCCCGACACGATCCAAATCCACATGAACGATCCCTCCGCCCCAGCGACAGGCGAAGTCGCTCAGACTGTCTTCCATTGTCCTGAAAGGAGGAAACGCGGCCGCCCCGCCCGCGCTCCCTCGCTCGCGCCTCAGCCCTTGCCGCCCAGGTAGGCGTTTCGAACCGCCGCAGGCACGCGTTCGTAGACGTCCGGCCTGCGAATACGCAGGCGAAGCCGCGCCTGATCCAACGGTTCTGCGAGCAAGGCTTCGTAGTCCTGCCCCGGAAGCCAGGCCGCACGGCGCCCGTCGCGCCAGGCCTGAAACACCGCCCGCGCGCATGGATAGCCTGTGCGCGCCCGTGCGAACTGCACAGCGATCGCCGCCGCGATCAGGCCAAAGCCGGAACTCCGCGTCTGCGGCAGAGAAAAGGCCACGACGCAAGCTTCGCCCAAGGCGTCGGTGTGATAGCCCGTCAACACGTGCCAGATGTCGTGCACGTCTCGCAGGCGTCGCCCGTACCAGGCGCGCGGATGCGCGGCTTCGATCTCGCTGTCCGTCACCTTGCGGCTTTCTTCAGCGAGGCCATAAGCGGAGAAATCCTGCGAGACGATGAAATCTAGATAGGCCGCCCCGACGCTGCCTGCCGGCATGGTCTTCAACCACTCCCGATCCTGCAGTCGGTCCGCCAATTCCAAACGGCGATACGCCTGAACGCCGCCTTCGGAGGAGTTCAGCAACTTCGCATAGCCCCAGTCCACAGAACGTCCCGCCAAGGCGTTCATGATCTCGAACACCTGTTCGGTGTCATCCTTGTCCGCCACCAGCCGACGTATCGCGCGCGCTGCACGAACGGGCTGAACTCTACGTTTCAGCGTACGAGAGGCTTCGCGAAAGCCCGTTATGGCTCCACTATCATCAAGCGCCGTCGCGACCATGGCTTGCAGTCTCCTTGGACGACTCGTAAGACACGTTACCTACATGGATGTCATTTACATAAATGTCAATTAAAATCGCTGATAAGCCGCGCCGCAGACGGCGCTCGCCCGAGGAAGCCCGCCGCGAAGCCTTGGCGTCAGCGCGCGATCTCCTGCTCTCCGGCGGACCGAACGCTGTAACCCTGGCTGCGGTCGCGGGAGAAATAGGCGTCACCCACGCCAACCTGATCCACCATTTCGGCTCAGCCGCCGGACTGCAGTCGGCGCTCATGGGCTCGATGGTCGCCGATCTCAACGACGCCTTGGACGCCGCAGTCGCCAGGCTTCGGACAGACGAAGGCGCTCCATTGGAGCTCATCAACGCCGTCTTCGACGCCTTTTCGACCGGCGGTGCAGGCCGACTGGCGGCCTGGATCGCATTGTCTGGCGACCTGTCCCATCTCGAACCCGTTCGAGAGGCCGTTCAGAATTTGGTTGTCGCCATCCAGGAAAAGATCGGCCTGGGCGGCGATCGATCAGACGAGATCATCGGCTCGGCCGTTCTCTTCATTGCGCTCAGCGCATTCGGCGAAGCGCTGATCGGCGACCCTTTACGAGAGATGCTGGGTCAATCGGACGATGCCAGCCGCCGCGTCGTGGCCAGCTTGCTGCCTGCCTTCCTCACCATGCATCCACGCACGTGAGATCAAAAGAAAGCCCGACGCAATGAGCATCGGGCCGAAAGTCGTTTGGTGATGGTGGGTGTCCTCGAAGAAAGAAGACCGCCCCTTGATCAACTGGTTTGGTTAATGCCGCACTAACGACGATCAGGCCTGAAATTCATGCGCCTGCATCAGGAAACCAGGTCGTCTGGCGCGCAGCGCCCGAAAACTGGCGTGTGACCCGCCACCCTTCTCCTGCTCGCTCGACCCGATCAGGGGGTGCGCCAGGGCCCGGATAGCGGAATATCCGCCCCTCCACCTCGATATCGCTCGCGCGATCTCCCACAGCAGGAACGACAACGCTCCAACGACCATGCGAATCCGCCACGCCCTGGGCCGTTCCTCCTCCGGCTTGGACCGCGACTTTTCGGCCAGGGTCAGCGCGGCCCGAGGCGATCAGACCGCGACCGTCGCCGTCCAAGGCGTCCAAGGTCGGTCCTGGCGTCAGGCGCAGGCTGGCGCCGCCGTCGGTCAACAAGGCGGCCAGACGCCCGCCTTCCCCAACCACCAGCAGACGTTGCGGTCCCGGCGTCGTCGCCTGCCCGATCTGGATCTCAGGCGTCAGAATCTGCCCGACCGCCGCAGGACCGACATGCAGCTCGAATCGCCCCTGCGCATCCGCGGCGGCGGCCACTGCAGAACCATCAGCGCCGCTGAGGATCACGCGCGCGCCAGGCGCGGCTTCTCCTCGCACCAAGACGCCTCCAGACGCCTGTGACAACACGCTGGTGATGCGCGGCGTCGCCATCCAGTCGCCGTCCTGCACTTCGGCCGTATCGGCTTCCGCATCGCTCTTGGGAGCGCCGCACGCCGAAAGCGCCGTCGCCAATCCCAGCGCCAGGCTCAAACTCAGTCGCAGGCCGATCCTTCGTTCCATCCTGTCCCGCATCGCTATAAGGCTGTGTGTCCAGATAGACGGCTCCGTTCGCTTGGCCCAGCCCCTTCAACCCGGCCCGCTTGGCGCTCCCCGCCTGTCTTCACTTGCCGCCCGAGGTCACCAAAGGTTCCATGTCCCTGCCCTCCGTCAACATCGCCCCGTTCGAGGGCCAATCCGTCTGCCTGTTCTGCGGCTCTTCCGACGGGACCGACCCGCGCTACATCCAGGCGGCCGCAGAGTTCGGCAAGGCTGTAGCCGAGGCGGGTTGGCGCTTCGTCTATGGCGGCGGCGGCGTGGGCCTGATGGGCGCCTCGGCCCGCGCAGCGCATGACGCCGGCGGCCGCGTCGTCGGCATCATGCCCGCCTTCCTGCGCAGCCGCGAGCGCCTGTTCGACGATGTGGAGACGATCGTCGTCACCTCCATGCACGAGCGCAAGCAGCTAATGTACGACGAATCCGACGTCTTCGTCGTCGCGCCCGGCGGCGTCGGCACGCTGGAAGAGGTCGTGGAGCTGCTGTCGTGGAAGCGGCTGGACCTGCACGCCAAACCCGTCATCTTCCTGAATCTGGACGGTTTCTGGGACGGCTTCTTCACCCTGATCGAACATACAGTCGAAAAGGGCATGACGCCGGCCAGCTTCCTGGAGGCCTATGTCAGCGTCGATTCGGTCGAGGCCGCGATCAAAGCCATGAAATCAGCTCAGGACACGCCCCACTTGCAACATGATCGTCGGTAAGTAAACGTGCGTCAGTAACGCCGGTCCGTCAGGCGAGAAGCTGGATTGACAGTTTTCTTAAAAAACGGCCTATGGCGATGCTGGGCGTGCGCCCCACCCTTATCGGAGACTGTTCATGCGTGCTCTTCTCGCCGCCGTCGCCCTGCTCGCGGCCGCCCCTGCCTTCGCCCAGGCCCCGGCCACCAGCGCCACCCTGGCTGACGCCGCCACGGCCCCCAGCGGCCGCGTGATCGTCGACGGCGCCACCTGGCGCTGCGAAGGCGACGCCTGCACCGCCACCGGCGGCTCCAACCAACCCGCGACGCGCGCCTGCCGTCGCGTGGTCGCCAAGATCGGCCCGGTGACCAGCTTCTCCTACAAGGGCCAGGCCCTGAGCGCAGAAGAGATCGCCGCCTGCAACGCGGGCTGATCTCGACTTCAGTCCTGAATGAAAAAGGCCGCCTTCATGACGAGGGCAGCCTTTCTTCTATCCGTTAGGCGGACCGTCAGGCGGTTTCGCCCTTCAGGCGCTGGATCATGCGTTCGCGCCCGATCAGCGGGATCATGGCCGCCATGTCCGGTCCGTGCGCCTGGCCCGTCAGGATCAGACGGAGCGGCATGAACAGACCCTTGCCCTTGGCGCCGGTCTTGTCCTTCACCGCCGAGGTCCAGGTCGACCAGGCGTCGGCGTCAATGGTTTCGGGCAGCAGTTCCAGAGCCGCGGCGGCGAAGACGGCGTCCTCGATGACCGGCGTCACCGGCCCCGTGACGATCTTCGCCATCTCAACAACATCGGCGAACTTGCTGAGGTTGCCTTTCACCGTGTTCCAGAAGGCCTCGCCCAGATCGACGCCCAGGGTTTCCAGGCGCGGCTGGGCGGCGGCGTAGTCGATCCCGTGCACCGCCTGGGCGTTCAGGCGATCCAGATCGGCCGTGTCATAGCGGGCGGGCGAACGCCCCATCTTGGAGAAGGCGAAGGCCTCGCCCAGTTCCTGCAGCGAAGCGGCGACCTCCAGATTGTCCGAAGTGCCGATCTTGCCCAGATGGCTGGTGATGGCGATCGGCTCATAGCCATCCGCGCGCATGTCCATGATGGCCAGCGAACCCAGGCGCTTGGACAGGGCCGTGCCGTCGGCGCCGACCAGCAGCGGCATGTGAGCAAACCCGGGAACCTTCGCTCCCAGCGCCTCGAAGATCTCGATCTGGGCGCCGGTGTTGGTGACGTGGTCCTCGCCCCGGATGATGTGGGTGATCTCCATGTCGATGTCGTCGACGACCGACGGCAGCGTATAGAGGAACAGCCCGTCCTCGCGGATCAGCACAGGGTCGGACATGGAGGCGGTGTCCACCTCGGCGTGACCGCGCGCCAAGTCTTCCCAGGCGACGCGCTTGCCTTCCAGCTTGAAGCGCCAGTGCGGACGGCGCCCCTCGGCCTCTAGCGCGGCCTTCTCGGCGTCGGTCAGCGACAGGGCGGCGCGGTCATAGATGGGCGGCAGACCGCGCGACAACTGCACCTTGCGGCGACGGTCCAGTTCATCGGCGGTTTCATAGCAGGGATAGAGGCGGCCATCGGCCTTCAGCTTGGCGGCGGCCTCTTCATAGCGGTCGAACCGCTTGGACTGGTTGTAGCGTTCGTCCCAGGTCAGGCCGAGCCACTTCAGGTCGATCTCGATGTTGTCTTCCGACTCCTGCGTCGAACGAACCAGGTCGGTGTCGTCGATGCGGAGCACGAAGGCGCCGCCCTGCCCCTTGGCGAACAGCCAGTTCACCAGAGCCGTGCGGACATTGCCGACGTGCAGCTTACCCGTGGGAGACGGAGCGAAACGAACCTTGACGGACATGAGGATCCTGCGAGCCTGAAAGCGAAGGCGGCCGGGCGGCCCGCCGCGAACCATGATGATCCGGGCAGAGCGTCCAGTCTCTGAAAACGTCGAAAAGGCGTCGCACCTGTGCAGGCGCGACGCCGTTCCGATAAGGGTCTAGGTCGATCACGGCCCCCTCGAAGTCAAGAGAGGCGCGTGCGGAAACCTGATCAGGACTGAGCGGGCTTCTGGTCGAGGATTTCGATCAGCGACCAGCGGATGGAAGACGCGTCGGCCGGGGGATTGGCGACCGGCGTACCGCGAACGCGCAGGCGGTATTCCACGCCCGGCTTATGCTCGAAGCCTTCGTAGCCGAAATAGTGCAGCTCCCAGGGCGCGCTCTCGGTCTCACGCACCTGCAGGCATGTCGTCCGCGCCACGCCCGCCGTGCATGGGCGCACTTCAGAGGCCACGTAGACAACCTTCTCTACGACGCCGCCCTGACCCGCAGGACGCGTGGGGTCGACAGCAGATGTCTGGGCGCAGGCCCCAAGCGCCAACAAAGCGACAGCCGAAAGAGAGGCGAACGTACGGGTCATGAAACATCCTTGCATAGATTAAGAGCAACGACGGCAGATCAACGCCGTCGCAGCGCCTATCGCAGCGCAAAATGGCTCAAGCTTGGAGCAAACCCGAACTTTTCGTCATTTGACGAAAGTTTGCATCGCTTCAGTCGTCGCGGTGGACCCGCTCACGACGTTCATGCCGCTCCTGAGCCTCCACTGACAAGGTCGCCGTCGGGCGAGCCTCCAGACGACCCAGCCCGATCGGCTCGCCGGTATCCTCACAGTAGCCGTAGGTGCCGTCCTCGATCCGGCGCAGCGCATCATCGATCTTGGAGATCAGCTTGCGTTGCCGGTCGCGAGTCCGAAGCTCCAGCGCGCGATCGGATTCCGATGAGGCCCGATCCACCAAGTCAGGATGGTTCTCGGTCTCGGCTTTCAGATTGGTGACAGTGCCCTTCGACTCGCGAAGAATGTCGTCTTTCCAGGACAAAAGCTTGCTCTTGAAATAGGCGACCTGCCGTTCGTTCATGAACGGCTCGTCGTCGGTCGGCCGATAAACAGCCGTATCCCCGGACACTACAGAGGCCAATGCGGTCATCGCACTCACACTCGTTCTCTATCGCGCCCCCCTGCGGCGCATGGGCCGTATAGGCAAGCGCAAGAGTCGCGGCAATGGCGTTCGCGAGTCCGTGATATGGCTAAGCTGCGCTTCCGTAGGGGCGGTGTGGCGAATTATCCTCACAAAGCCCCGGAAATAGGGGGTTCAGCCGAAGTTTCAACGCCTTCAGGAGCGCGATCGACTCATTTCCGCTTTCGCCAATTCTACCGAAGCGCGCAGATCGATCTGATCCAGCACAGCCTTCAGGCCCGGCTCAGCCTCTTCATCGCGCTCTTCGCGCAGGTCGCGGGCCAAACGCCCCAGGGCTGCCGCCCCGTCCTGACCGCCCAACAGCGCCAGCTTCAGTTCGTCCAGTCGATCCAGCAGGCCCGAGCCCCGGCGAATGGCGCGGCGGCGGCGCTCCGTCGGGTCTTCCACGCCCTGCAACGCCATCAGAGCAGCAGCGCTCGCGACGCCTGACGCGGATGAGGTCGCGCCGGCCTGAGCCGCCGAGACCGCGCCTCCGGTCGTCGGCAGGGCGAAACCGCCCGCGCCACGCGCAGCGGGTCGCGCAGCCGGCGTCGAAGCGGCGCCCAAGGGTCCGGTGACCTTCATGCAAGACGTCTCCTTCTACGTTTTGCACCCTGCACTCAGGGGCTGAAGTCTTGGTTAACAGCCCGGCAAAACCTGCCGTCAGGCGCCGGGTCGAAAATCGACCAATGTTGAATTCACTCGCATTTTTATCCGGCACGATCCTCGCATGGTTAATGATGAACGCTCACGCAGGGACGTCTGTCGTATGCAGAAGTTGCTTACCGCCCTTATCGGCCCGGCCATCGCGGCCCTGGTTCTCGCCGCCCAGCCGGGCGTGGCCGAGGCCCAGTCGCGCATCAAGGACATCGTCTCCATCGAGGGCGTCCGCTCGAACCAGCTGGTCGGCTACGGCTTGGTGGTCGGTCTGAACGGCACCGGCGACAGCGTCCGCAACTCGCCCTTCACCCGCCAGTCGCTGGAAGGGATGATGGAGCGCCAGGGCGTCAACATCCGCGGAGCCAACCTGAACACCAAGAACGTGGCCGCCGTCATGGTCACAGCCGAGTTGCCGCCCTTCGCCACGCCGGGTTCGCGGCTGGACGTCAGCGTTTCGGCCATGGGCGACGCCAAGAGCCTGCTGGGCGGCACGCTGCTGGTCACGGCTCTGCAGGGCGCTGACGGTGAAATCTACGCCGTGTCGCAAGGCTCGGTTCAGACCGGCGCCGTTTCGGCCTCGGGCGGCTCCGGCTCCTCGATCACCCGCGGCGTTCCCACGGCGGGCCGCATCGCCTCGGGCGGCGTGGTCGAGCGCGAGACCGGCTTCGACCTCGGCTCCATGCCGGTGGTGCGCCTGAACCTGCGCAATCCGGACTTCACCACGGCCCAGCGCATCGCCGCCGCCATCAACCAGACCTACCCCCAGAGCGCCTTCGCCGAAAACGGCACCGTGGTCGCCATCCGCGCGCCCCAGAACTTCGGCATGGCCGGCTTCCTCAGCCGGGTCGAGAACCTGCCGGTCCAGATCGATTCCCCAGCCAAGGTCATTATCGACGAGGTCAACGGCGTCATCGTCATGGGCGAGGCCGTCCGCATCTCGACCGTCGCCGTGGCCCAGGGCAATCTGACCGTCTCGGTGCAGGAGACGCCCTTGGTCAGCCAGCCCGAGCCCTTCAGCCGCGGCGGCCAGACGGTGGTCGTGCCCCAGTCTGACATCAGCATTTCCGAAGAGACCGGCCGCCAGATGCGGATCGTGGGCGGCTCGACCTCCTTGTCCACCCTGGTCAACGGCCTGAACGCCCTGGGCGTCAGCCCGCGCGACATGATCAGCATCCTGCAGGCCATCAAGGCCGCCGGCGCCCTGCAGGCCGAAATCGAGGTGATCTGATGAGCCCCCTCGCCGTCTCCCCCGATCTTCTGCGCGCCAATGCCCCCGCCAGTCCGGCCCCGTCGGAGAACCAGAAGGCCATGCGCCGCACGGCCGAAGCCTTCGAGGCCAGCTTCCTGTCGCAGATGATGAAGCCCATGTTCGAGAGCCTGAGCACCGAAGCGCCCTTCGGCGGCGGCGCGGGCGAAGCCGCCTGGCGCGGCTTTCTGGTCGACGCCATGGCCCAGCAGACGGTGAAGGCGGGCGGCGTCGGCCTGGCCGACAGCGTTCTGGCCCAGATGATCAAGATGCAGGAGCAAGGCGCATGACCGCCGATGTCGAAACCGCCGCCCTGCGCGTACAGCACCTGACGCGCCTGACCCGCGACCTGACCGAGCGGCTGTCGTTGGAAATGGAGGCTCTGCGCGCCCATCGCGCTCAGGATCTGAGCGAGGGCATGGCCCAGACGCAGGAGATGGCCAACCTCTATCGTCGCGAGTCGGCGCAGGTGAAAGCCAATCCCGCCGCCATCGCCATCGCCCCGGAGGCTGACCGCCGCGCCCTGATCGAGGCGACCGAGACCTTTGAAACGGTGCTGGCTGAACACGCCGTCACCGTGGAAGCGGCGCGCCAGGTTTCCGAAGGTCTGGTCCGCACCATCGCGGCCGAGGTGGCGGGCGCCCGCGCGCAGGGCGTGGGCTACGGCGCTTCGGGCCAGGCCATGCAGGGCGACGGGCGGGCCGTAGCCTTGAATCGCACCGCCTGACCCCAGCCGTCGCTATTCCTTAACAGCCTGCGTCTTATGGCTTCGGCATGAACCTGACCCCGCGCCTCCTGGGCCTGGCCTTCGCCGCTGCCGACGCCCTGATCGAAGTCGATCAGCACGGCGTGGTGCGTTTCGCCCTAGGTTCCGGCGCCGTCGCGGGTCAGCAGACGGCCGCCTGGGTCGGCCATCCCCTCAGCGATCGCCTGTCGATCAACAGCGCAACCGTTCTTCAGAACCTGCTGGCAGAGCTGCGTCCAGGCCAGCGCAGCTCGGCTGCCGAAGTCCTGGTCGACTGCGGCGACGGCCGCATGCGTCGGGCCACCCTGCGCGCCTTCGCCCTGCCTGACATCGCCCCGGCGCAATCCTGCGCCCTGTCCTATGAAGGCGAGCCCTTCGTCGTCGAGGACGCGCCCCTGCCCGCCGGCGCCCCGACCAGAGACGCCGAGGGCTTCCTCAATCATGCCCGCGCCAGTTTAGCAGGCGGCGAGGCCGGCGCCCTGCAGCGGTTGGCGCTGGCCTTCATCGACGTGAACGGCCTGCAGGGCGTCGATCCCGCCACGCTGGAACGCGTCCACAGCCGCATCGGCGCCTCTCTGAACGCCGCCTCGCACGACGGCGCCAGCGCGGGTCAGCTGACGTCTGATCGCTACGCCCTGATCCGCAACCTGGACGATACGCGCGACCTTGCGGCGGAAATGCAGAAGGCCGGTCAGGCCGAGGGTCTGGCCCTGTCCGCCGTCGCGACGCAGAGCCCCCTGGGCGGCGACGCGGCTTCGGCCCTGCGCGCCATGCGGTTCGCCATCGAGGGTTGCCTGAAGGAAGGCGGGCTGGATCAGCCCGAACTGTCCTTCGCCGATTCCCTGCAACGCACGCTGAAGGACGCCGACCGTTTCCGCAGCATCGTGCGCGACCGCGAGTTCGCCCTCTACTACCAGCCCATCGTCGACCTGAAGACGCGGGCCGTGCACCATTTCGAAGCCCTGGCCCGCTTCGGCAAGGGATCCGGCCCAGCCGCCGCCATCCGCATGGCCGAGGAGTTGGCCCTGATCGACGGCTTCGACCTGGCCGTGGCGGAGAAGGCGGTGCGCCGCCTGCGCGAGCCGGGCGGCGGCCTGCTGAAGATCGCCGTCAACGTCTCGGGCGCGTCCCTGGCGAACGACGCCTATGTCGCCGCCCTGTTGAAGATGACCGCCTCGGCGCCCGACGACCGACGTCGCCTGATGGTCGAGGTGACGGAGACCGCCGCCCTAGCCGACCTGGCCGCCGCCGACCGGCGCCTGGGCGCCCTGCGCAACGCCGGGATCAAGGTCTGCATCGACGATTTCGGCGCAGGTTCGGCCTCATTCGACTATCTGCGCGGCCTGTCGGTGGATGCGGTGAAGATCGACGGCGCCCTGGTGCGCGATATCGACATCGACGCCCGCACCCGCACCCTGGTCGCCCATCTGGTCGAGCTGTGCGGCTCGCTGGAGCTGGAGACCATCGCCGAGATGATCGAGACGGATCAGGTCGCCGACGCCCTGCACGATCTGGGCGTCACCCATGGCCAGGGCTGGCTGTTCGGTCGGGCCGAGGCCGAGCCGCGCACTACACTGAACACCCCCGCGATCCGCGGCCGCCGTCAGGGCGTGGTCGAGGGCTGGAGCTGACCGTTCTTCAGCACGATCGTCCGTTTGACGCCCAGATTTTCCAGAAAATCAGCGTCGTGGCTGACCACGACCAAGGCGCCGTCATAGCCTGACAGGGCAGCCTCGACCGCCTCGACGGAATCGATATCCAGGTGGTTGGTGGGTTCGTCCAGCACCAGCAACTGCGGCGGCTGCGCGCCCGTCATGATGCAGGCCAGCGCCGCGCGCAGCCGCTCGCCGCCTGACAGCTCGCCCACACGTCGATCCGCCTGCACATTGCGGAACAGAAAGCGCGCCAGAGCCGCACGCGCGGCGTTCGGCGCGCCCTGCGGGTTCAACCTCAGCCAGGCGTCAACCAGAGTTTCGTCGGACTTCAGCATGGCCGCCTGTTGATCCAGCAGAGCCGCGCGGACCGGCCGCTCGACCATCCCTGACGAAGGCTCGATCAAGCCCGCAATCAGCTTCAACAGCGTCGTCTTGCCCGCTCCGTTGGGACCGACCACGGCGACGCGCTCCGGCCCGGTCAGGCGCAGGGAGATCGGGCCCAGCAGGCGGCGCCCGTCATCGGCCGTCACAACCGCCTCACTCAGATTCAGCACCGTGCGCCCGCCAGGCAGGCCCGTCGGCGGCATGGCCAGCGCCATCTGGCGCACGCGCTCGACCCGCTCACGCGCCTCGGTCAGGTCGGCCTCGACCGCCTGCCGCTTGCGCTCGGCCAGGCGCTGGCCGCGCGCGCCGCTCTCCTCGGCCCGCTGGGCCTGAGCGTCGAGCAATATCTTCGGATCAGAGCTATTGGCGCGCGCCGATTTGCCCGCGCGGTCGCGCCGAGCCTGACGCTCCTGCGCCGCCTGATTTTCGCGCTGCACGCGGCCGATGGCGCGCTCGGCCTGCTCCAGATCGCGTTCGGCGGCGGCCCGTTCGGCGTCGCGGTGCTCGACATACAGATCCCAACCGCCGCCATGCACCCGCGCGCCCAGACTGGACAGCTCCACGATGCGATCCACGCGGCGCAGAAGGGCGCGATCGTGGCTGACCAACACCACCCCGCCCGGCCATCCGGCCACAACATCGGCGATCATGGCGCGGGCCTCGGCGTCCAGATGGTTGGTCGGTTCGTCCAGCACCAGCAGGTCCGGCGCGGCCAGCTTCAGGCCCGCCAGCCGCAGCCGCGTCTGTTCGCCGCCGCTCAAGTCCGCCGTGCGGCGATCCAGCGCCAGATCGGCCAGACCGACCTCGGCCAGAGCCGCCTGCATCCGCTCTTCCAGCGTCCAGTCCGCCTCGGCCATGTCATCCAGCGAGCCATCCCCCGCCAGCACGCGATGCAGGACGACCAGAGGCTCGGCCACGCCCAGCGTATCCGCCACAGTCTCGTCATCAGCCGGAGTCTGGGCCTGCGCCAGCCAGCCGACCGTTCCAGCACGCGCGACCGCGCCCTCGGCAGGCTCAGCCAGACCGGCGACAAGGCGCAGCAGCGTGGTCTTGCCCACGCCGTTGCGGCCCACGACGGCCGTGCGTTCGCGCCCGAAGGCGAGCGTCAGATTGTCGAAAAGGCCTCTGTCGTCAGGCGTGCGGGCCGCGACGTTGTTGAGCGTCACGAGCGCGGATGCGGACCGGTTTGGGCTTGGGTTGAGCGAGGACATAGGCGAACACGAGCAGCGGCACGGAAAGGGCGAAACCGATTTCCAGGGTGCTGATCATGATCGTCGCGCCTCCTCACTGATGCGTTGGCTGAGTGAAGGATGGGGACGGACGTTTCGTAACGCAACCCCCAATTTGCGGCGCAGCTTTCGCAATGCAACGACGGGACGCCTTGGACAATCGGCGTCATGGCCTTCCGCGACGCCGCTTCCTATCTTGCCGATATGAGCACGCCCGACCGCCCCGTCGCCTTCCGCATCGACCGTCCCGCGCCGGACCGAGCCGAAGCCGCCGCCCGTCGCGAAGCCGCCGTCGCCCGCATCCGCGCCGAAACGGGCATCGACGAGACCATGATCGACGCCTTGGTCGAAGGCTTCTACGCCAAGGTGCGCGAGGATGATTTCATCGGCCCGATCTTCGCCGCCCGCATCGACGACTGGGGTCCGCATCTGGAGCAGATGAAATTGTTCTGGTCGTCCGTCGCCCTGTCGACCGGCGTCTATCAGGGGCGGCCCATGCCCAAACACCTGCCCCTGCCGATCGACGCGCGTCATTTCGATCACTGGCTAGGCTTGTTCGAGGCGACCGCCCGCGAACTATGCCCGCCCGTCGCCGCCGAACATTTCATCGTCCGCGCCCGCCGCATCGCCGAAAGCCTCGAACTGGGCGTCGCCAACGCCCACGGCGTCCTGGTCGGCCCCGGCGAGCGCTATCGCCGCCCAGAAACGCCGTGGGCGCCCGAAGCAGGCTAAAAGTTCTCACATTGTTCTTGCTGTTTCCGGCGAATTGATCCCCATATAGCGTCGTCGCCCCGGACCGTTCCGGGGTCTTCCGCGTTCCCGGATTCCATGACCGAAAAGCACAACTTCATCCGCGTTCGCGGCGCCCGCGAGCACAACCTCAAGGGCGTCGATCTCGACATTCCGCGCGAGCAGCTGGTGGTCATGACCGGCCTGTCCGGGTCAGGCAAATCCTCGCTGGCGTTCGACACCATCTACGCCGAGGGTCAGCGCCGCTATGTCGAGAGCCTGTCGGCCTACGCGCGCCAGTTCCTGGAGCTGATGGGCAAGCCGGACGTGGACCTGATCGAGGGCCTGTCCCCGGCCATCTCCATCGAACAGAAGACGACATCGAAGAACCCGCGCTCGACCGTCGGCACCGTCACCGAGATCCACGACTACATGCGCCTGTTGTGGGCGCGCGTGGGCGTGCCCTATTCGCCCGCCACCGGCCTGCCGATCGAAAGCCAGACCGTCAGCCAGATGGTCGACAAGCTGACCGCCCTGCCCGACGGCGAGCGTATCCTGCTGCTGGCGCCGGTCGTTCGCGGCCGCAAGGGCGAGTACAAGAAGGAAATGGCCGAGTGGCAGCGTCAGGGCTTCCAGCGGCTGAAGATCGACGGTGAATTCTACGCCATCGAGGACGCTCCCGCGCTCGACAAAAAGTTCAAGCACGACATCGATATCGTCGTCGATCGCATTGTAACCAAAGAAGGTCTTGAAGGCCGCTACGCCGACAGCATCCAGACCGCACTCGGTCTGGCTGAGGGCATAGCCACGGCGGAATGGGCTAGCGCGCCTGAAGGCGAAGAGCCGCGCCGGATCGTCTTTTCCGAGAAGTTCGCCTGCCCCGTCTCAGGCTTCACCATCAGCGAGATCGAGCCCCGGCTCTTCTCGTTCAACAACCCCTTCGGCGCCTGTCCGGCCTGTGACGGCCTGGGGGTCAAGCTGGCCTTCGACGCCGACCTGGTGATCCCCGACCGCGACAAGACCCTGCACAAGGGCGCGGTGGCGCCGTGGGCGCGCGGCCCGTCGCCCCTCTATACCCAGACGCTGCAATCGCTGGCGCTGCACTACGGCTTCTCGATGGACAAGGCGTGGCGCGACCTGCCGGAAAAGGCGCAGAGCGTCATTCTGCGCGGCTCGGGCGGCGAGAAGATCAAGTTCGTCTATGATGACAACGCCCGCAAATACGAGGTGTCCAAGCCGTTCGAGGGCGTCCTGCCGAACCTGGAGCGCCGCTGGCGCGAGACCGACAGCGCCTGGGTGCGCGAGGAGCTGGGCCGCTACCAGTCCGAAACCCCGTGCGAGGTCTGCGGCGGCAAGCGCCTGAAACCCGAGGCTCTGGCGGTCAAGGTCGGGGGCGAGGACATCGCCGACATCTCCAACCTGTCGATCTCCAAGGCCTTCCTGTGGTTCTCGACGCTGGAAGACGCTCTGACCGAAAAGCAGATCGAGATCGCCCGGCGCATCCTGAAAGAGATCACCGACCGGCTGCGCTTCCTGAACAACGTCGGGCTGGACTATCTGAACCTGTCGCGCAGTTCCGGCACCCTGTCGGGCGGCGAGAGCCAGCGCATCCGTCTGGCGTCTCAGATCGGCTCGGGCCTGACCGGCGTCCTCTATGTGCTGGACGAACCGTCCATCGGCCTGCACCAGCGCGACAACACCCGCCTGCTGGACAGCCTGAAAGGCTTGCGCGACCTCGGCAACTCGGTGCTGGTCGTCGAGCACGACGAGGAAGCCATCCTGACGGCCGACTACGTCATCGACATGGGCCCGGCCGCCGGCGTACATGGCGGCACGGTCTGCGCCGAAGGCACGCCCGCCGAGGTCATGGCCAACCCCAAATCGCTGACCGGCCAGTATCTGACCGGCGCGCGCGAGATCGAACTGCCGCCCGAAGGCCGTCGCCCCATCGACCGCAAGCGGATGCTGAAAGTCTCGGGCGCCACGGGCAACAACCTGAAGAACGTCACGGGCGAGATCCCGGTCGGCGTCTTCACCTGCATCACCGGCGTGTCGGGAGGCGGCAAGTCGACCTTCACCATCGAGACCCTGTACAAGGCTGCCGCGCGGCGTCTGAACAATGCGTCCGACGCCCCTGCTCCCTTCGACCGCATCGAGGGGCTGGAGCATTTCGACAAGGTCATCGACATCGACCAGTCGCCGATCGGCCGCACCCCGCGCTCGAACCCCGCCACCTATACCGGCGCCTTCGGTCCGATCCGCGACTGGTATGCGGGCCTGCCCGAGGCCAAGGCGCGCGGCTACGGCCCCGGCCGCTTCAGCTTCAACGTCAAGGGCGGCCGCTGCGAGGCGTGCCAGGGCGACGGCGTCATCAAGATCGAGATGCACTTCCTGCCCGACGTCTACGTCACCTGCGATGTCTGCAAGGGCAAGCGCTACAACCGCGAGACGCTGGAAATCGTCTTCAAAGGCAAGAGCATATCCGACGTTCTGGACATGACGGTGGAAGAGGCCGCGCGCTTCTTCACCGCCGTGCCGTCGATCCGCGACAAGATGCTGACGCTGGAGCGCGTGGGTCTGGGCTACGTCAAGGTCGGTCAGCCCGCCACCACCCTGTCGGGCGGCGAGGCCCAGCGGGTGAAGCTGTCCAAGGAACTGTCCAAGCGCGCGACCGGCAAGACGCTCTACATCCTCGACGAGCCGACGACCGGCCTGCATTTCGAGGACACGCGTAAGCTGCTGGAAGTGCTTCAGGAACTGGTCGAGAACGGCAACACCATCGTGGTGATCGAGCACAACCTCGACGTCATCAAGGTGGCCGACCACCTGCTGGACTTCGGCCCCGAAGGCGGCGACGGCGGGGGCGAGATCGTCGCCGTCGGCACGCCGGAACAAGTCGCCGAGAACCCCGCCAGCTGGACCGGCCGCTACCTCAAGGAGGTGCTGGACCGGCACGAGGAACGCCGCAAGGGCCGCATCGCCGCCCTGACCGCCGAACCCGCGCCCGCCAAGCGCGCCAAAGCCCGCAAGAGCGCCTGACCCAAAAAGAACGCCGCGCCCCTATCGGAGCGCGGCGTTTTCATATCCGCCGACGCCGTCGGATCAGACGCGCGGCACGCCCTTGATGCCCAGATAGGCGGCCGAGAACGGCGCATAGATGATGGCCGCCTGGGCCGCCGACAGCAGGGCGTTGACCACGCCCCACACCAGCAGGGCCGGCCAGAACTTCACGAGCAGCGTGGCGATATTGGTCGTCTCCGCCCCCGCCAAGCTCTCCAGACCGCCGAAGATCAGGTTCAGCGGCGCGATGACGATGGAGCCCAACAGCCCCACCAGCATGGACATGACGCCCGCCAGCACCGCCATGCCCAGCAGCGGCCAGAAGCGACCCTTGGTCATGGCCCAGCTTTCCTTGATGGCGATCTTCTGCTCCGCAAAGGTCATCGGCGCGACCAGGCTGAGGCGCACGGCCAGCCAGACGGCGACCGCCGCGCCCCCGAGCCCCGCCAGCACCGCCGGCAGGATCAGGAAGGGCGCGCCCATGCTGGCGGCCAGCCCCACGAAGACGCTCACCAGCGCCGTTCCCCCCATCACGACGCCGAACATCAGCAGCGCCACAAGCAGCGTAGCCCCCAGGATACGCAACTCATCGCGGCCCAGACGCAGATAGCCGAACCGCTTTTCCTCAGGTCGGATGACGGAACGCGCCACCGCCGCCGTCAGCACGGCGCTGAACAGAAGCGACAGCGGCAGGGCCAGCCCCATCATGGCGCCATAGGCCTGCCCCAGGCTGGTCAGGTCGCTCATCGACGGTTCGGCGCTCTGCTCAATCTGCTCGGCCAGGTTGATGATGTTGATCAGGCTGCCGCCCGCCACCGCGAAGAAGACCGCGAAGAAGACAATATAGGCCGCGGCCCAGGCCAGAAGGGCCATCGGCGCCCGACGGGCCAGACGGAAGCCCTCAAAGGCGGATTCGGTGGCGTTGAAACTCATGCTGGCTCCTCGATTCTCGCTCAGCTTAACGCAGCTGCGCCGGTTTCGTCCTGTTTCTGCGTCGCCAGAATCTGCCGGCAGGCCGACACGCCGGGCGCGATCCAGATGGCGACGATGATTCCGTAGTAGATCGCGATCATCACAAAGGCCGCAACGCCCACAGCCACGGCCACGCCGAGGTTGAAGTCAGGAACTCCGCCCTGTGCGCTCTCGACCCATGCCGCCAACTGGGGCCAGAAGGGAATGCTGACGCCCAGCGCGATCAATCCGGCTACGACCAGAAACAGCACATGGATTACGAGGGTGATGGCGATGGTCGCCGCGAACAGGCCCAGCAGAACACCGACTCGTCCCTTCGTCATCTTCCACCCCGACACGAAGGCGAAGTCCTGCGAAGCGATGCTCAGCGGCATGATCATGGATGTCCGAAGAGCCGCCCAGACAATGCCCACGATCCCCGCCAGTCCCACCGCCACGCCCATGATCACGGCCGCCGTTTCAGACACCATCCAGAAGGCCGCCCCAAAGGCGAAAGCCAGCAGAACAACGACCAGCATCACGCCATAGCAGCCCGCCATGACGGCCAGCCCGGCCACGGCCACCCTCGCCTCATCCATGCCGACGCGAAGATCGAAGAATCGACCCGGCGCGCGCTCGGGCCACAGCACAGCGCGGCAGATGGCGGCGATGATCAGCACATAGCCGATCAGTTGCACCACATTGATCAGCATGGACCAGGCCTGCATCCGCATCATGGCGGCGAGCGCCTGCGGGCTGGGGTCCGCATCCTCGGCCATCGCGTCAAGACCAATGCTCATGAACAGGTCGATCATGACGATGGCGGACAGCAACAGAGGCAGGGCCAGGATGACGCCCCAGGCCAATACGCTGCCCGGCCGACGCCGGATCAGACGGAAACCATCCGCCAGCGCTTCATCGATCTGGAATCCATGGGTCATGAACAGCCTCCGCCGTTTTCTATACGGGGGAAGGCACCGCTACGACACCCCGCGCTGCTTCAGCTTCCACAGCCTGCATGACAGGACCACGGCGGACGGCTATTAGGCCGCCATGTCGAATGCGCCCACCACTCCCCGCCCCGCTCCCGTGCACGTCATCGGCGGAGGTCTCGCCGGATCCGAAGCGGCCTGGCAGATCGCCCAGGCGGGCGTGCCCGTCATCCTGCACGAAATGCGCCGGGACGAGCCGGAGCAGGTGCGGACCGACGCCCACCACACCACGGGCCTGGCCGAGCTGGTCTGCTCCAACTCCTTCCGGTCGGACGACTGGGAGTTCAACGCCGTCGGCCTGTTGCATGCCGAGATGCGGGCGCTGGACAGCCTGATCATGGCCTCCGGCGACGCCAATCAGGTGCCGGCGGGCGGCGCCCTGGCGGTCGACCGCATCGGCTTCTCGGATGCTGTCACGGCCAAGCTGGAAGCCCACCCCCTCGTGACCATCGTGCGTGAAGAGATCGCGGGTATTCCGCCGGAAGACTGGGACAACGTCATTGTCGCCACCGGCCCGCTGACCTCGCCCGCCCTGGCCGACGCCATCCTGAAGGCGACGGGCGAAGAAAGCCTCAGCTTCTTCGACGCCATCGCGCCGATCCTGCACGCCGACAGCATCGACTTCGACGTCGCCTGGCGCCAGTCGCGCTATGACAAGGAAGGCCCCGGCGGCGACAAGGCGGCCTACGTCAACTGCCCGATGGACAAGGCCCAGTACGAAGCCTTCATCGACGCCCTGCTGGACGGCCCCAAGGCCGACTTCAAGGAGTGGGAGAACGTCCCCTATTTTGACGGCTGCCTGCCGATCGAGGTCATGGCCGAGCGTGGCCGCGAGACCCTGCGCCACGGCCCGATGAAGCCGGTCGGCCTGACCAATCAGCACAACCCGACGGTCAAGCCCTACGCCATCGTCCAACTGCGTCAGGACAATGCGCTGGGCACCCTGTTCAACATGGTCGGCTTCCAGACCAAGCTGAAGTACGGCGCTCAGACCGACGTCTTCCGCATGATTCCTGGCCTGGAGAACGCCCAGTTCGCGCGTCTGGGCGGCCTGCACCGCAACACCTTCCTGAACAGTCCCAAGCTGCTGGACAAGCAGATGCGGCTGAAGGCCCTTCCGCGCCTGCGTTTCGCCGGCCAGGTGACCGGGGTCGAGGGCTATGTCGAGAGCGCGGCCATGGGCCTGCTGACCGGCCGTCTGGCCGCCGCCCAGGCGCTGGGCCGCGATCTGACGCCGCCGCCGCCGGAAACGGCCATGGGCGCCCTGGTGGAGCACATCACCGGCGGGCATCTTGAAGGCTCCAAGTTCCAGCCGATGAACATCAACTACGGCCTGCTGCCGCCGCTGGAGGCGCCCAAGGTCGATGAGGACGGCAAGCGCATTCACCCCAAGGAACGCGGCCGCGCCAAGAAGCGGCTGCAGAGCATCCGCGCGCTGGACGCCCTGAAAGCCTGGCGGGACGCGGCGGCTTAACGCAGCTTCGCGCCGCCGGGCCTGAAGGCCAAGGTCATCAGGGCCATGGCGACGAGCCCCAGCCCCATCAGCATCCAGGCCTGGCTTAGGTCCGACAGGCGGTCGCGCAGCAGCCCGGCCGCCAGCGGCGACAGGCTGGCGATGATGTACCCTCCGCCCTGGACGAAGGCGAGCAGATCGCCCGATCGCACCGGGTCGTCGATCTGGTCCATGGCGAGGATCAGGGTCAGCGGAAACACCGCCCCGATACCCAGCCCCAGCAGCAGCATGACCGGAACCGCCAGGCTGACAGGCGTCAGCACAAGTCCGGCCAGCCCAACCAGCGCCAGAGCCACCGCCATCAGCATCGGCCCGCGCCGGTCAGGAAAACGGGCGATGAACAGAGACACCAGCACGCCGGCCAACACCTCAGCGCCCGTCATGCCGCTGAGCAGAAAGCCCGCCGTCGCGCGCGTCTGCCCCATGTCGACGTAGTAGGGCGGCAACCAGGCCAGTACGAGCGTATAAGCCGAGGTGCCCAGCCCCAGGATCGGGACCAACGCCCAGGCCCTGGGCTGCTTCCAGAACGGAACCTCGGGGTGGGTTCCTTCGGCTATGGCCGCGCGGTTCGGCTCTTCAGCCGCCGGGACGCGCGAGGCGACGATCCAGACAACGGCCGCCAGAAAGGCCGGGACCGCCCACAACGCCAGGGCTCCAGCCCAGCCGACCGCCTCGGCCAGTCCCGCCGCCGTCGCCGCCGCCACGGCGGCGCCGCCCATGATGCCGGTCGTATAGACGCCCATGACTGTGCCGAAACGCGTCGGAAAAGCCCGTTTGACGACCACGGGCGCCAGGGCCTGAATCAGGGCCACCCCGACGCCGACCACCACGGCGCTGGCGATCAGACCAGCTGTCCCGTCAAAGACCGCACGCGCCAGACAGGCCAAGCCGATCAGGACGGCGCCCAACAGGACGCCCTTGCGCTCGCCCAGCCGTCGCCGCAGCGGACGGATCGACAAGGCGCCGACGCCGATCATCGCCACCGGCAGGGTGGTCAGCAGGCTGGCCGTAGTCGAACCCATGCCGGTCGCCGCTTCGATCAGATCCAGCAGAGGCCCGACCGCCGCCATCGCCGGGCGCAGGTTCAGCGCCAGGGCGAAGATGGCCGCGATCAACAGCAGACCCGCGCCGCGCGAAGGTTGCGGGGCGTTCGACTGATCCATCCGAGGTGACTCCGGCTGCGGAAGACGATAATGTCTCGCCATCAAGTATCTTGATGTCAAGACAATGACCGATCGCGCTTCCCGCGCCGCCGCCCAATGGGCGGTCGCGCGCCCCGACCTCGACCTGCTGGCCATGGAGACGCTGGGGCGTCTGCACGAGGCCTCCATTCTGGTGACGCGTGAGCGGCAGGCGCCGCTCTACGCTCGCCACGGGCTTCAGCATGGCGAATTCGATGTTCTGGCCACTCTACGGCGCGCGCCCTCGCCGGACGGCCTGACGCCGACGGCCCTTTATGAGGCGACGATGATGTCGTCGGGCGGCATGACGGCGCGGCTGGATCGGCTGCAGAAGTCAGGTCTGATTGAACGGACGCCCCACCCCAGCGACCGCCGCGCCTCCCTGGTCAGGCTGACGGCCAAGGGGTTCGACCTGATCGACACGCTGATGCCGCTGCACATGGCCGAAAGCCAGGCCATGCTGGCCGATCTGTCGCGCGACGAGCAGGCCGCGTTGAGCGCCCTGCTCGCCCGGTTGATCGGCGCGCTGGAGGCCTAGGCTCGCTTCATCCGGCGGTTCCAGGGCATCACCGCCAGCAAGCGCGCCATGCCGCAGAATCCGGTCGCGCCCGCCACGAACAGGCCCGCGCCGACGAAGGCGCTGATCCCCCAGAAACCAGGGTGGGCCATAACGCCCAGCGCCCCGCCCAACAGGATCAGGCCGCCCGCCGCCATCTGCACCTGACGCATCAGCTCCAGCGGCTGCTTGCGGTCGGCGACGACCGGCAGGCCCGCCTTCTTCCATCCATCCAGACCGCCCGCCAGAACGTGCGCCGGGCCGTCGATGCGGGCAGCCAGCCGGTCGCAGTTCCCCGCCGTGCGGTTGCCGCTGCGGCACATGAAGATCACGTCGCCGCCGGGCTTGAGGCCCAGATCGGCGCTCTCAAAAGCCGACAGCGGCGCGGCGACGGCGCCGGCAATATGTTCGCGTGCGTGCTCGTCCGGCTCACGAACATCGATCAGAACGGCCTGACCGGCCTTCAGACGGGCGGCGACATCGGCGGGCGTCAGAGAGATCAGCGTATTCATCGTTTTTTCCTTAGGAGAGAGGCGGCGCTCAACGCGCCTCGGGCGGGCAGAAGATCTCGGCCAACACCCCGATCACCTTCAGGGCGGCGGGATCGGCTATGCGGTAAAAGACGGCGGTGCCGCTCTTGCGCGTGCTGACCAGACCGTCTTCGCGCAGACGCGCCAGATGCTGCGACAGCGCCGATTGCGACAGACCGACCTGTAGATCGGACACCTGCCGTTCGCCCTCGCCGATCTGGCACAGGATCATCAGGCGATGTTCGTTTGACAGGGCCTTCAGCAGGCGGGACGCATCGCCCGCGCTGGCTTGAAAGCGCTCCAGTCCCATACGTTCGAGATCAACCATGGCGCCAATATATGCCATGTTTCTAAATTAGCAATAACTAATATATTGAGATCTAGCGCAATGCGTCAGACACGCCCGCGCAAGACGGCCCAGAACAGGCGCAACCGCTTGAACGGTTCGGGTTCATCCGCGCGCATCAACGCCGCGGCGGCCACGGCAGGGAAAGCCGCGGCGGGCAAGGCCCTGAGCATTTGGTTGGCCTCAGCACGCGCGGCTTGGGCCTCATCCGTTCGTCCGGTCTGGGCTAGGCCCCGCAGTCGTCCGGCGACGGTTGCCGACGCCTCATGCCCCTTGCCTGCCAGAATACGCACCGCCGCCTGCATGGGACCGACATAGAAGGCGTCCAGATCATGTGGTTCGCCATGCACGCGGCCGATATGGGCCTCGATCAGAGCGTCGAACGGCGCCCGCTCCAGGCCATGACGCGTCACCGCCGCCGTCAGGGCCTCCAGCACCGGATGACCTACGCGGGGCGTGTCGGTGAAGACGCCCTCCATCTGCTCGCCCCACCAGGCGTAGCGCATCTCGGCCAACAGCGGCTGGGTCACTCGCGTCGGAATGGCCAATAGTTCCGCCTCGAAGGCGTAGAGGGCGATCAGATCGGCCCGCGCCTGTTCGTCCGCGACGAAGCGGCTGGCCAGCCAGCGGTCGAGGTCGGCGGCGCGAACCTGGGCATCAAGATCAACAGTCATGGCGACAGGCCCTTCGACCATTGACGCGCCCGCATCAAGCCCCAGAACGCACACGGCCCGCCTCCCTTTCGGAAGACGGGCCGTGGTTCAGACGCAGGCGACGCCTTTACGGGCGGCTGGCCATGCCAAACTTGACCGGAGTCGTGTCCGCCTTGCCGCCGCCGCTGCGATCCACGCCCCACAGCAGGATGATCGGCGCGCCCACATAGATGGACGAGAAGGTGCCGATCACGACGCCGAAGGCCAGGGTGATCGAGAAGCCGCGCAGGGCCTCGCCGCCGAAGACGGCCAGGACGATCAGCACGATCACGGTCGTCAGACCGGTGATGATGGTTCGCGACAGGGTCTCGTTGATCGACAGGTCGATCACCTCGCGCAGAGGCATGACCTTGTACTTGCGCAAGTTCTCCCGCAGGCGGTCGAACACGACGACGGTGTCGTTCATCGAATAGCCGATGACCGTCAGCAGGGCCGCGACCAGGTTCAGGCTGAACTCCATCCGCAAGGCGACGATCAGGCCGAAGGTCAACGCCACGTCGTGCAGCAGGCCCGCCACGGCGCCGATGCCAAACTGCCAGGGGAAGCGGAAGGCGATGTAGAGGAACATCAGCACCACAGCCACCAGCAGGGCCATCACGCCGTTGGTCAGCAGTTCGCCCGAAACCTTGGAGCCCACGACGCTGACGCCCGAATAGGCGACGTCGCCGACCGCTTCGCTGATCGCGCCCTCGACCTTCTGAACGACGGCCGTCTGGTCTTCGTTATCGGGCACCTGGAAGCGGACGATGGCGGTCGAACCGTCGTCCAGGTTGCTGTCGCGTCGCGCAATGCCCTGCACCTGAACATCGCCCAAATCCAGACCGCTGACGGCGCCGCGAAGCTTGTCCAGCTCCAGCGTCTGACCTGCGGGCTTGGCGACTTCCATCGAGGCGCCGCCCCGGAAGTCGATGCCAAGGTTCAGGCCGGGATAGAAGCAGCCGATGATCGCCGCCACCGTCAGGATCGCCGACAGCACGGCGAAGCCCTTGGCGTATTTGACGAACTGGAAGTTCGTCTTGTGCGGCAGCAGTTTGATAAGAGGCCAACCCTTCATCGACATCACTCCGCGATCGGCAGTTTCTTCGGCTTGGCGATCTTGAGCCAATAGCCGAGCAGGACTTGGGCCGTCAGCACCGAAGAGAAGACGGAGGTGAAGACGCCGATGGTCAGGGTCCAGGCGAAGCCGCGCACGGGACCGGCGCCGAACATGAACATGATCAACGCGGCCACCAGGGTGGTCAGGTTGGCGTCGATGATGGTGCCCATGGCGCGGTTGAAGCCCGCGTCCATCGAGGCTACCACGGAACGTCCCTGACGCGCCTCGTCGCGCATCCGCTCATAGATCAGCACGTTGGCGTCAACGGCCACGGCGAAGGTCAGGATCAGACCGGCGATCCCCGGCAGCGTCAGCGTGGCCTGGGTCAGCGACATGGCCGCGACGATCAGGATGCCGTTCAGGATCAGGCCGATCACCGAAATGCCGCCGAACAGGAAGCCGTAGGCCAGGATCATGAAGATCACGATGACCGCGAAGCCCAGGGCGGTCGACAAGGCGCCCGCAGCCACGGCGTCGGCGCCCAGCTCGGCGGTGACGACGCGGCGTTCCTCGACCTTCAGCGGCGCCGGAAGGGCGCCGCCGTTCAGCAGATTCACCAGCTCAGACGCCGAAGCGATGGTGAAGTTGCCGGTGATCTGACCTCGCCCGCCGGTGATGGCCGACTGGATGGTCGGGGCCGAAATGACCTTGCCGTCCAGGATGATGGCGAAGGGCTTGCCGAGGTTCTGGGCCGTCGCCTCGCCGAAACGACGCGAGCCCTGGCTGTCGAACTGGAAGTCGATGGCCGGGCGGTTGTTCTGATCGGCGCCGACGCCGGCGCGGGTCAGGTTCTCGCCCGAGACCAGGATGCGGCGCTTGACCAGATAGGGAGTGCCAAGATCGTCGACCAACAATTCTGCGTCGGGCGGCACGCGACCGGCCAGGGCGTCGTTCAGCCCCGTCGGCGAGGTGTCGACCATCTGGAAGGTCAGTTGAGCCGTACGACCCACCAGACGCTCCAGCTCCGCCGGATCGCTCTGGCCCGGCGCCTGGATAACGATGCGGTCCGCGCCCTGGCGGGTGATGGCGATTTCCTTGGTGCCCGAGCTGTCCAGACGACGGCGCACGACTTCGATCGATTGATCGACGGCGGTCGCGCCCATGCTGGCCAGAGCCGCGTCGGTGAAGGCGTAGCGGATACGGCCGCCGCCCAGCTTGGTCGCCACGCGGTCCGGCTGTCCCGTAGGGCCGACGCCCTGCTGGGCCATGGTGCGCAGGGTGTTGAAGGCCGTGTCATAGGCCGCGCCCTCGGCGACGGTCACGACGACGCCGCCTGCTTCGCGCTGCATGCCCATGATGTTGACCTGGTCTTCCCGCAGGGAAACCCGAACGTCTTCCATCAGGTTGGAGATGCGCTTGGTGCGCATCTCGGGCACATCGACCTCGAGCAGGAGGTAGGAGCCCCCCTGAAGGTCCAGGCCCAGGTTCAGGCCGTTGCTGGGCAGCCAGCTCGGCAGAGCTTCGCGCTGCGCCGGCGACAGCACGCTCGGATAGGCCAGGAACAACCCGAGGACGAGCGACAGCGCGACCAGGGTGATTTTCCAGCGTGAAAGCTGAATCATGTCTCGGTTCTCTTCAGGGCCGGCGCGCGCCGCGCCGAGGCGAGGCTATCAGCCCTTGTCGTTGGCCGCGATGGCGGTGCGGTTGCGGACTTCAGCGATCATCGCCTTGACCACGCGGACGTTCACGCCCTGCGAGATCTCGACCATGGCCTCGGCGTCCTCGACGCGGGTGACCTTGCCGACCATGCCGTTGGACAGGACGACTTCGTCGCCGCGCTTGACGCCGGCGATCAGGGCCTGATGCGCCTTCATCCGCTTTTGCTGCGGGCGGATCATCAGGAAGTAGAACAGGATGAAGATCGCGACGATCGGCGCGATCTGGATGACAAGGGCCATCAGGCCGCCGTCTTGGGTTGCAGTCATTAGAAACTCCCCGACGCGGGCCGCGCCTTCATCGGGGGCCCTTCGAAAAACAAGGCGCGGAACCTAGGGCGCGCCGGGCCGATTTGCAACGCGACGCAATGACAAGAGCATCCGGGCGTCGCCGCCCGGACACGTCTTTTCACGCAATCAGCGCGGAAGAACCGTCAGCGGGTCCAGAGCGACCGGATCATCGCCGCGCATCTGACGCACTTCATAGTGGATCGACGGACGCCCATCGCCCGCCGTCAGACCCACCGTGCCGATGGCTTGACCGGCCCGAACCTGCGCACCGTCGCGCACCGTGGCCGAGCCCAGATGCCCGTAAACCGTGCGCCATCCGTCGCGGTGGACGATCAGGACCGTCAGCCCCTGCCCCACGATATCGTCGCCGACGTAGGCCACCGTGCCGTCGGCCGAGGCCTTGACCTCGGTTCCTGCCGAAGCGCCGATGTTGATGCCGTTGTTACGCTCGCCCATGCCCACCGGGCCGAAACGGCGCAGAATATCCCCCCGCACCGGCCATTGCAGGGCCAGCGGTTGACCGACCGCCGTCGACGGCGGGCGCGACGGCGCAGCCGCGACAGGCGGCGCGGCGGGCGTGCGCGACGGCGGCGGCAGGGGCGCATTGCCGCTGGGCGGCGGCGGCGGCGGCGGCGCGACGCCGTTGTTCGGCGTCCTCACCCCGACCGGCGACGGCCCCGTGGCGTAAGGATCGGCGCCCGCGTCCACCGCGCTGTCCGGCAGAATGATGCGTTGTCCCGCAGAGATCGCGCCGCGCGGCCCCAGGCCGTTCAGGTCGATCAAGATCTGCACAGGCGTACGGAAACGACGCCCCACGCCCGAGATGGTGTCGCCCGTTTGAATCACATAGGTCGCGCCCGGCATCGTCGGATTGCCCGATGCAGACGGCGGCGTCACCGTGACCGGCGCGCCGGTCGAGGGATAGGCTGGACCGCCCGCAGGGGGCAGGCCGCCGCCCTCGATGCTGCCGGCCGGAGCACGCGGCCCTTCCTCGTACGGCGGAGGCACAGGTTGCTGCGGCTGCGTCGCCGGCCCTTGGTAATAGGGATTGTTCGGAAAGGCGCCGAGCTGCTGGCCCTGGGGTTGCCCCGGCTGTTGCGGATAACCGCCCGCCCCCATCGGCCGGGTCGAGTAGCGCGGCTCGTTCGGATAGGTCGAACACGCCGTCACCGCCAGCGCTCCGCCGACGACCGCCGCCGCCCTGATCCAGCCTGTGAAGCCGCTCATGCGTCTCTCCGTATTAACCTTGTTCAGCATTCAGAAGCCGGTTTGCCCCGACCCGTGGCCGAATCCAACCCGGCAACCCGCGCGAAAGTGGGGCGGAAAGGTTAATGGAGCGGTGAGATTTCGCCCCTCACCCTTCTTTCGCCGTCCCTTCGACCAGGGGAACGAAGCGGACCTCGCACAGGCTTTCCCGCTGGAAACTGCCGTCGGGCTGGCCGGTGTAGCGGTTCAGCATCTGCACCGAGGTGCGTCCCACCGGCGCGACCAGGACGCCGCCCGGCTTCAGTTGCTTCAGCAGTTCCGTCGGCTCATGCGGCGAGGCCGCCGTGACCATGATCCGGTCGAACGGCGCCTGCTCCGGCCAACCCTGTCCGCCGTCGCCGTGGCGAGTGAAGACATTATCGATCCCAAGGATTTTCAATCGGTTCTCAGCCTCATTTAAGAGGCTCTTGTAACGCTCGACCGAATAGACGAAGCGCGCCATGCGGCTGAGAACCGCGCACTGATAGCCGCTGCCGGTGCCGATCTCGAGCACGCGATGGCGCGGCTGGACGTCCAGCGCCTGGGTCATCAGGCCGACGATGAAGGGCTGGCTGATCGTCTGGGCGCAGTCGATCGGCAGGGCCTGATCCTCCCACGCCTGATCGAGGAATTTCTCATGGACGAAGACGGCGCGGTCGATGGACTCCATCGCCTTCAGAACCCGCGCGTCCGTCACCCCCTGACGCCGCAGCGACAGGATCAATCGGCCCGCGCGGTCGTCCTTGAGACTCATTTCTCCTGCGGCCCCTTGGGCGGGGCGCCGCCCAGCACCTTCTTCAGATCGTTGACCGATTGCATGTGCGTCAGGTCGATGTGCAGCGGCGTGACCGAGATGCGACCCTCGTCCATGGCGCGCAGGTCGGTGCCGTCGGCGTGCTCCTGCGGCGCGCCGCGGAAGGCCATCCAGTAGTAGTCGCGGCCGCGCAGGTCCGTGCGGCGGATGGCGTGCATCTCGCCGATGTCGCGGAAGCCCTGGCGCGTGACCTCGACCGTCTTGACCAGTTCCGGCGGCAGGCGCGGGAAGTTGACGTTCATGACCACGCCCTCCCCCCATTTCTGCTCCAGCAGGCGCGCGACGATGCCGGGACCGAAGGCCTCAGCCGTTTCCCAGTGGGCGATCGCCTCATCGTGAAAACGCTCAAGCGACTGCGACAGGGCGATGGAGCGGATGCCGAAGGCCATGCCCTGAAGAGCGCCCGCCACCGTGCCGGAATAGCTGACGTCCTCGCCCACGTTGTGGCCGCGATTGACGCCCGACAGCACCAGATCAGGCTTCTCGGGCATGATGTCGTTGACGGCCAGGATGACGCAGTCCGTCGGCGTGCCGGTCACGGCGAACCGCTTGTCGCCCAGCTGATTGACGCGCAGCGGCTCGGTCAGGGTGATGCCCCGCCCCTTGGCCGACTGCTCGGTCTGCGGCGCGACGACCCAGACGTCGTCCGACAGGGCGCGGGCGATCTTTTCCAGACAGGCCAGGCCCTCGGCCTCGATGCCGTCGTCGTTGGTGAGGAGGATACGCATCAGGCTTCCTTCTCCCCTTGTGGGAGAAGGTGGCTGGCGAAGCCAGACGGATGAGGGGTCGAACCCCGGCCGGTAATCATGTCGTCTGAACTCGCCACTAGCATCTTCTGTCTGAGCAACCCCTCATCCGAGCCGCTGCGCGGCCCACCTTCTCCCACAAGGGGAGAAGGATCAGCCCACCTGTTTCAACCCGCCCATATAGGGCTGCAGGGCGGCCGGAACCGCGATGGTCCCGTCCTCCTGCTGATAGTTTTCCATCACCGCAACCAGGGTGCGGCCGACCGCCAGACCCGAACCGTTCAGGGTGTGCAGGAACTCGGTCTTCTTCTCGCCTGCGCGCTTGAACCGGGCGTCCATGCGCCGGGCCTGGAAGTCGCCGCAGTTCGAGCAGGAGCTGATCTCGCGATAGGTGTTCTGCGAAGGCAGCCAGACCTCGAGGTCATAGGTCTTCTGCGCCGAGAAGCCCATGTCGCCCTTGCACAGCAACACCTTGCGATATGGCAGCTCCAGCGCCTGAAGCACCGCCTCGGCGCAGCCGGTCATACGTTCATGCTCGGCCTCGGAGTTCTCGGGACGGCAAATGGAGACCATCTCGACCTTGGAGAACTGATGCTGGCGGATCAGGCCGCGCGTATCGCGCCCCGCCGACCCGGCCTCGGCCCGGAAGCAGGGCGTCAGCGCTGTGAGACGCATGGGCTGGGCGACCTCGTCCTCGGACAGGATCTGCTCACGCACCAGGTTGGTCAGGGAGACTTCGGCGGTGGGGATCAGCCACCACTGCTCTACGGTTTCAGCCGCCTCCAAAGCCTTATCCAGAGCCTCTTTGGGCGAGACATTCGCGGCAACGGCGTCCTTCACCAGTTGATCGAAATTCGGAACCGCCTTGTTGAACAACTCAGAACGACCGCCGACATCGCCGGACAAAAACTGGTCTTCCTTGAATTTCGGCAGCTGGCCTGTGCCAAACATGGCCTTATCATGCACCAGCAACGGCGGGTTCACTTCCTGATACCCGTGCTTGTCGGTCTGCATCTCCAGCATGAACTGGCCGATGGCACGTTCCAGACGCGCCAGTTGCCCCTTCAACACGGCAAAGCGCGAGCCGGACATCTTGGCGGCGGCCTCGAAGTCCAGCAGGCCCAACGCCTCGCCCAGATCGGCGTGATCCTTGGCCGGACCGGTCGTGCGGGGCTCGCCCCACTTCAGGACTTCGACGTTGTCGTTCTCGTCCTCGCCGTCCGGCACATCGTCGGCGGCCAGATTTTTCAGCCCGGCCAGCAGGTCGCGCAGTTCGACGCCCTTGGCGGTCTCGGCTTCGCCCGCCTCGGCGATCTCGCCCTTGAGGGCCTCGACCTCGGCCTTCAGGCGGTCGGCCTCAGCCATGTCCTTCTTGCCCATGGCGGCGCCGATGGCCTTGGAGGCGGCGTTGCGCTTGGCCAAGGCGTCCTGACCGCGCGTCTGGGCGGCGCGCAGGTCGACGTCCAGCGCCAGAATGCGCGCGACCACATCGGCGGCGTCATCCACGCCGCGCGACGACCAGCCTGCGACGAAGGCTTCGGGATTGTCGCGAATGGCTCGGATATCGTGCATGGCGTCGCTCTTTCGGCGCTCAAGGAAGGGAGAGCCGAAGGCTGTAGCGCCCCGCGCGGAGTCGGGCAAACCCCGCGCCCGATTTCTTAACCCTGACGCGCCGCCTTGACCTTGATCTCGACGCCGATGGCCTTGGACACCCAGTCGCCGCCCGCGTCGGACATCATGCCCATGTTCAGCGCAGTGCGGTCCAGCTCCAGCTTGCCCTCGACCGTCGCCGTCCCGTTCGCCTCGTCGAAGGTGAAGGGCAGGACGACCGGGACCGTCGTCGCCTTGATCCGCAGGGTTCCCGTCGCCTCATAGCGGTTCCCGCCCAGCGCCTTGAACGCCGTCGCCTCGAAGCGAGCGGTCGGATAGGTCGCCGTGTCGAACCATTCGGCGCCCGGCAGGCTGCCTTCCTGGGTGGCGTCGCCGGTCTTGGCCGTGCCGGTCTGGACCGTCACCACGGCTTTCGAGCCCGCCAGATCGGCCGGATCGAACCAGACTTGCGCGTCCCACTGCTCGAACCGGCCGGTGAAGGCCTTGCCGGTGTGGGTTCCGGTGAACTGGATGGTCGAGGCGGCCTTGTCCACGGTCCAGGCGGCGGCCGCGCCCGGCGTCACAGCAGCGTCACCCGCAGGCGCGGCGGCGGGCGCCGAGGCGACCGCCTGCCCTTCCGTCTTGGGCGCGGGTTTAGCGGCCAGACCGAAAGCGACGCCGATCACGACCACGAAGGCCACGCCCGCCAGCCGCTCGGCCCAGCGCACGGCCGGCGTCGGCTCGGGCGCGACGCCATGGGCGTCATCGCCGTGAGGCAGGACCGGGATCATGTGCGACAGAACGCCGTCGCGATCCAGGAACTGGTGTTTCAGCGCCGCGGCGACGTGCAGGACGACCAGGACGATCACGCCCCAAGCCAGCTTGCTGTGCGCGCCCATGGCCATCCACGCCGTCGTGCGGCGAACGGCTTCGGAAGCGTGTTCGATGAAGGGCAGATGCGGAATGGTGAACAGGCCGAACCAACTGGTCGCCACGGCCAGCGGCGTGTCCGTGACCACGGCCCATCCGGTCGAGACATAGGCCCACCCTGTCAGCGGCAGGGCCAGCATCAGAGCGTAGAAGGCGGCATGCGTCGCCCGCGCGGCGAACTGCTCCCACCCCTTCATGGCGCCGGGCAGAGCCGGAACCGGGTGCGTCAGCCGCCACACGATCCGCAGCACAGTCAGCGCCAGGATCAGGAAGCCAATCGACTTGTGAATCTGAAAGACGCGATAGGCCAGCGCCTGGCTGTCCGGCTCGACAATGGCGTCGCTCATCCACCAGCCCATCGGGATCATCGATAGAATGGCGATGGCGATCAGCCAGTGCAGGGCGATGGCGACGGCGCTGTAGCGGCTGGGGCGGCGGCGGGTCATGAGAGCTCTCGCGTCAGTCTGAATATGAAGAGGGCGGGACCGAACGGCCCCGCCCCTTCGTCGTGTCGCAGCCTATCAGACGGCGGGAGCCGCCGGGGCGACTTCTTTGATGAACTCGGCGTCGAAGCGGATCGTCACTTCATCCCCGACCGGGCCCAGCGCCATGCCGAAGTCGGTACGCTTGAACTTGCCCTCAGCCGAGAAGCCGATGGCCGGCGCCGGCACGAACGGGTGCTTCTCCAGGTCGCCGTTGAAGGTGGCGTCCAGGGTCACCGGCTTGGTCACGCCCAGGAAAGTCAGATCGCCCGTCACCTTGGCCGTGCGCGTGCCGGTCAGCTCGACCTTGGTCGACTTGAAGGTGATCTGCGGGAAGGCGGTCGCGTTCAGGAAGTTCTTGTTCTTGGCGATGTCCTCGCTCCAGCTCTTGAAGCCGGTGGCGGCGTGGGTGCCGACGTAGTCGCCCTGATAGTTGGCGTCGACCGAAGCCGGGTCGATGGTCGCCTCGACCGTGCTGTTGGCCAGGTTGGCGGTGTCCAGAGTGATCTTGGCGTCGAACTTGTTGAAGCGCGCCGTGTAGTTCGAGATCGAGTTGTGCGGCAGCGACCACTGCAGCGAGGCGTGGGTCGGATCCATCACATAGACGCCCGAGGTGGCCTTCAGCGCGACCGGAGCGGTCGAGGCGGCGTCGGTCGTCGGGGCGCCGGCGGTGTCAGCGGGCTGGCTGCAGGCGGCCAGCAGGGCGGCGGCCGAAACGGCGATCAGGGCGGCTTTGATCTTCATGGGAGAGGAAACCTCAATCAGGCGGTTGAAACGAAAACTGGACAGACAGTCCGGAAACAGGTCGAGTGTCCGTCCGGCCTCGCCGTCGGACTGCAACAGTATAAGTTGCCATTCACGCGCTTCAAGCCCCCCCGATCACGAAAACCGCCTTCGACCTCACGAAAAAAGGATTGAGGTGCGTCTGCGGGCGACGGCGCCTATCCTCGCGACTCACATGACCATCCGTCGCCTCCCCCCCGAAACCGTCAACCGCATCGCCGCCGGCGAAGTGGTCGAACGCCCGGCCAGCGCCATCAAGGAACTGGTTGAGAACGCCATCGACGCCGACGCCCGCAGCATCGAGATTCAGGCGGACGGCGGCGGCCTGACCCGCATCCTGATCGCCGACGACGGCAAGGGCATTCCCCGCGACGAACTGCCCGTCGCCATCGAACGCCACGCCACGTCGAAGCTGGAGCCGGACGATGCGGGCGACGTGGACCTGCTGCGCATCTTCACCCTGGGCTTCCGAGGCGAGGCCCTGCCTTCCATCGGCTCGGTCGCTCGCCTGAACATCACGACCCGTGCGCGCGCCGAAACCGGCCAGTCTCAGAACGACGCCTGGGCCATCTCTGTCGAGGGCGGCACCCAGCGGCCCCTGTCGCCCGCCGCCTTCCCCGGCCCGCACGGGGCGCGGGTCGAGGTGCGCGACCTGTTCTACGCCACCCCTGCCCGGCTGAAGTTCATGAAGTCCGAGCGGGCCGAGGCCATGGCCATCTCCGAGGAGATCAAGCGCCAGGCGATGGCGCATGAGGCGGTGGCCTTCACCCTCAGCCTGGACGGCAAGACGACGCTGCGCCTGCCCGCCGAACATCCTGGCGACGAGGGGCGGCTGAAACGTCTGGGCGCCTTGCTGGGCCGCGACTTCGAGGCCAACGCCCTGCTGATCGATCAGGAGCGCGACGGCGTGCGCCTGTCCGGCTATGCGGGCCTGCCGACCTATTCGCGCGGCAATGCGGCGCACCAGTTCCTGTTCGTCAACGGCCGCCCGGTGCGCGACCGCCTGCTGCAGGGCGCCCTGCGCGGGGCCTACGCCGACTTCCTGGCGCGCGACCGGCACCCGGCGGCGGCCCTCTTCATCGACATCGACCCGCTGTATGTCGACGTGAACGTCCACCCGGCCAAGGCGGAGGTGCGCTTCCGCGATCCGGCGCTGGTGCGCGGCTTGATCGTCGGCGCCCTGCGCCACGCCCTGCACGCGGCGGGACACCGCGCCTCGACCACGGTCGCAGCCGACGCCCTGTCCGGGTTCCGGCCGCATACGGGCGAGGCGCTCTACAACCCGGTCGCGCCGCAGACGTTCAGCAACGCCGCGCCGGGCTGGAGCGGCTGGCAGGGCTGGTCGCAACCGGCCGCCGCCGCCCAGAACCTGCCGGGTCTCAACGAACGCTCCGCCCGCGTCGAACACACATGGAGCGGGGAAGCAGCCGCCCCAAGCTTCCGCACCCTGAGCGAGATCCAAGCCGAACACGCGGGCCAGATCGCGCCCGGCGCTTCGGCCCAAGTCGATCTGATCGACTACCCGCTGGGCGCTGCGCGGGCGCAGCTGCACGCCAACTACATCGTGGCCCAGACTCGCGACGGCCTGGTCATCGTCGATCAGCACGCCGCCCACGAACGCCTCGTCTATGAGCGGATGAAGGCCCAGATGGCCGACGGCGCCGTCACCCGTCAGGCCCTGCTGACGCCCGAAGTCGTCGAACTGGACCCCGCCGAGGCCGAGCGCGTCGCCGCCAAGTCCGAGGAACTGGCCGAGATGGGTCTGATCGTCGAAGCGTTTGGATCAGGCGCGGTGCTGGTGCGCGAAACGCCCGCCCTGCTGGGCGATACCGACGTTCAGGGCCTGATCCGCGACATCGCCGACGACCTGTCCGAACACGGCGCCGCCCTGTCGCTGAAAGAGCGCATGGCCGAGGTCTGCGGCACCATGGCCTGTCACGGCTCGGTCCGCTCGGGCCGCGTCCTGTCGGCGCCTGAGATGAACGCCCTGCTGCGCCAGATGGAGGCCACGCCCCACTCCGGCCAGTGCAACCACGGCCGCCCGACCTATGTGGAGCTGAAACTGCACGACCTCGAGAAGCTGTTCGGGCGGCGCTGATCTTTTCGTCGCCCTACCGCTTCACTACTTGAGGGCATGACCCCTTCCGTCCTCTTCGTCTGCCTCGGCAACATCTGTCGCTCGCCGCTGGCCGAGGCGGCCTTCCGCGAAGAGGCGCACCGCCTGAAACTGGACGCCGTCGCGGATTCCGCAGGCACCGGCGGCTGGCACGTCGGCGCTCCGCCCGACCCGCGCGCCCAGGCGGTCGCCCTGAAGAACGGCGTCGATATCTCGGCCCTGCGCGGTCGCCAGGTGAAGCCCGCCGACTTCCGCCGCTTCACCCATCTGGTGGCGATGGATCACGACAATCTGGCGAACCTGCGCCGCCTCGCCCCGCCCGACGCCACGGCGGAACTGAGCCTGCTACTGGACCACGTCGAGGGCCGCGCCGGCCAGGCCGTGGCCGACCCCTATTTCGGCGAGGACGACGGGTTCGACGTCACCTGGGCCGACGTCACGGCCGGCGCCCGCGCCCTGGCCGCCGAGCTTCAGCGCCACAGAGGTTGAAGCGCCTAGCCGCCGCCCGCCCCTCACGCTATAAGCCGCGCCTTCCCCCAATGAGATCGAACCATGTTTGAGATTGTAGCCACGGCATAGGCCCGGACGCTGATCGTCCCGAGGCCTCCTGAGCCCGCCCCGCGCCACGATGCGCCGGGCGCGTGTCTTCTCATGCCTTGGAAATCTCAATCCCATGAACCTGTCACGTGCGGAGCAACGCACGCTCCACGCCCTCGCCCAGGGCGGTCGCATCCTGCTGGAACGCGACGAACAGGGCCGCATCCTGGCCGCCCGCTGCTTCACCCGCGAAGGCTGGGTGCTGGACGGCTGTAACCTGGATCAATGGCGCAGCCTGAAGCGCAAGGGCGTCATCAAGTCGCGCAACGGCGGCCCCTATGTCGTCAACCGCGAGGGCCTCGGCCGCCTGCGCAGCCGGGCCGACAACCGGACCTCAGGCCGAGGCTTCTGACGCCCTGAGGAACAGGACGCGTGCGGCGCCGTAGTCGCGCGCGTCCAACCGCTCATAGCCTGGCGTATCGATCTCGGGCTCATCCGAGCCGCGCTCGAACACCACGATGGCGCCCGGCGCCAACCAGCCGCCCTCCAGCAACCTCGCCAGCGTCTGCTCTCCCAGTCCCTTGGCATAGGGCGGATCCAGGAACGCCAGGGTGAAGGCCTCGCCCGCCGAACCCGGGCGCGGCCCCAGATCGGTCGCGCTGCGCCGATGCACACGGCACCGGCCGAACAGGCCATAGGCGTCCATGTTCTCGCGGATGGCGCCGCGCGCGCCGTCGTCCGTATCCACGAACAGGCAGAAGGCCGCCCCGCGCGACAACGCCTCGAACCCCAGCGCGCCCGAACCAGCGTAGAGGTCGATCACCCGCGCCTCATGCAGACCTTCAGCCCACGGCGCATGCTCCAGCACGTTGAAGATCGCCTGACGCGCTCGATCCGACGTCGGCCGCGTGTTCTGTCCCTCGGGCGTGACGATGGCCCGACCGCGATATTGTCCAGCGACGATTCTCATGGTCCCGCCTCTGGACCGGCCACGCGCGCAATGCAACGTTCAGCCCATGTCTCGCGTTGAATTCCCCGGCTTTATTCAGTTTGCATTTCGCGCCGCCGTCGAACAGGCGCGCAACAGTCCCCTGATCGCCGAGGTTCGACCCGCTGCGCCCTGGAAGCGCCTGATCGCCTTCATCGCACTGTCCGCACTTCTCATGGCCACGGCCATGGTGGCCGCCATCCTGCTGACTCTTCCTTTTGAGTCGGCGGGCCTGCTCCCCACTGACCTTTTCGCCGTCGCACCTGAAGGCCCAGGCCGTCTGTGGGACGAAAACGTCTCGGTTCTAGCGCTAGGCTTGATGCTGGGATTCATGGGCGGAGCCATCCTGCTCGCCGCGAAGATTGTTTATCGAGCACCGGTCGCCGCCTTCCTCTGGCCCGGCCGCCGTCTCTCCTGGCGACAACTGGGAATTGGTTTCGCCGTCATGAGCGTCGTCGGCGGCGTCAGCGTCCTAGTCTACAATCTGATCGATCCGATCGGCCCTCCGCCGATCTTCAATCTCGCCTATTCGATCGAAAGCCGCCTGACCTACATCCTTGCGGCGAGCGTCGGCCTGTTGATCGCGGCGGCGGCTGAAGAAGTCGCCTTTCGAGGCGTTCTTCTCAGGGTCACTGGAGGGCTCACCCGCAGCCTGATCCTGTTGTGCATGATCAATGCGTTGATCTTCTCCGCCGTCCACCTGGATCCCGATCCAGTGGCGTTCGTCGCCCGCGCTCTGTCGGGCCTGGTCTGGACCTGGGCCGCGCTGAGACTAGGCGGCATTGAATTCGCCATCGGCGCCCACTGGGCCAACAACCTCGCCATAGCCTTGTTGGGCGAACCGCTGTCGGGCGCCGGACTGTCCGCCGAAGCGATCCCTGTGTCCGCCTTGGCGCTGGAGTTCGTCAGCCTCGTCATCGTCCTTGCGGCCGCAGAACGCCTAGTCCGCAACCGCCAGGCTCAGTCCCCGGCGTAGAGAGCCTCGACCTCGGCGCCGGTCATACGGGTGTGGTCGCCGGCGAAGGCGTAGTTGGCGGGCTTGGCGTCGATATAGATCTCGCTATCGAAGGCGAAGGCCGAAGGGTCGTCGAACGCCTGGACCGAGACCATGACCATGCCGCCCGCCTTCAACCGCCAGAACAGGTTGGAGCCACAGGCCGAGCAGAACTGCCGCTCGGCCCAATCCGACGAATCATAGGTCGCCAGCGGTCCCTCGACTTCAACGGTGTCGCCGCAGTCGACGCTGAGCGACACCCCGCCCGAGGTCCGGCGGCACCGTTCGCAATGGCAGGCGTGCATTCCGCCCTTAGGCGTAGCGGTAAAGCGCACCGCCCCGCACAGACAGCGGCCGTTCAACTGGGTTTCTACGTCCGCCATGCCTTGCGTCTCTGCTCAATAGTCAGCCGCGTCCGCGCGGGCCGCCACGACCGCCTGCACCGCCCGAAGGCTTGCCGCCGAAAGGTTTGCCTCCGAACGGCTTGCCGCCGCCGCGAGGACCGCCTGGTCGGTCGCCCGAACGAGAGTCCGAACGCGCATCAGGACGCCCACCGGCTCCACCGGGACGACCGAACGGCTTGCCGCCGGGCTTTCCGCCGGGACGGCCGCCCTTGGGCGGACCGCGGCGGTCGTCGATGAACTGGTCGGCGCGCGGTTCGCGCGGCGTGAACGGACGGCGCGGACGATCGCCGCCTTCCGTCCCTTCGTCATCGCCTGGACGGGCGCGCGGCTTGAAGGTCTTCTTGTGTTCGAACTTCGGTTTGGCCTTGGCCCAGCCTTCCTTGCGAGCGGGTTTGCCGAACTCGGCGCCGTCTTCAGCCGCCGTCTCAGCGGCGCGAACGCGGCTGGGCTTGCGCGACGGATCCGACATGGCCGAGCCGGATTTGCCGCGCACGATCGGCGTACCGGTGCGACGCCCCGGAATCGGCGCCGGAGTCGCAACCGTATTGCCGGTCGGCAGGTTCTCGGGACGGATATGCTCGGCCAGCATTTCGCGGATCACGCGCGGGCCGACTTCCTCGACCGATCCGACCGGCAGGGTGCCGAGTTGGAACGGACCATAGGCCAGACGGATCAGGCGATTGACCGTCAGGCCGATGCTCTCCAGCACCTTGCGGACTTCGCGGTTCTTGCCCTCGGTGATCGAGACGCTGAGCCACAGGTTGGCCGACGACTTTTCACCCTCAGTCTTTTCCTTGGCCTTGTCGATAGTGGCTTCCACGGGGCCGTAGCGCACGCCGTCAACGACCACGCCGTCCTTCAGCTTGTCCAACTGCTCCTGGGTGATGCGGCCGCGCGCACGGGCGCGATACTGGCGCACCAGGGCCGTTTCCGGCAGTTCCAGCGCCCGGCTGAGTTCGCCGTCGTTGGTCAGCAGCAGCAGGCCTTCAGTCGCCAGATCGAGGCGGCCGACCGAAATCACGCGCGGAAGGCCGCTGGGCAGGGCGTCGAACACGGTGGGGCGGCCCGCCGGGTCGTTGTGGCTGGTGATCAGGCCCGCAGGCTTGTGATAGCGCCAGACGCGGGTCGCCTGGGCCGCGCCGATCGGCTTGCCGTCGACGGTGATCTTGTCCTCGCGCGTCACCAGTACGGCGGGCGTGGCCAGGATGCGGCCGTTCACCGCCACCTTGCCCAGTCCGATCAGCCGTTCGACCTCACGACGCGAGGCGATGCCCGCGCGGGCCATAGCCTTGGCGATTCGTTCGGTGCGTTCGGGGCCCTTGGCCTCGGGCGCAGACTTGTCGCCCGGCTTGCCTCCGGCGCGGTCGCGCGGCTTGCCGCCCGGCTTTCCGTCCTTGTCGAAGGACTTTCGCGGGCCTTTATCGGCGAAATTGCGGGGACCGCGCGCACCGTCGTCTTGACGGGAGCGGGGCTTCTTGTCGTTGTCTTTGGGATGGCGATCCATGATGAGCGGTTCATGAGCATGGCGCTCGATCTGGCGCAAGCGGCGGCTGAGGCCGGCGAGGTGCCGGTCGGGGCCGTGATCGTGGACGAAAACACCGGCGAAGTGCTTGGGCGCGGGCAAAACGGGCCCATCACGGCCCATGATCCGACCGCCCATGCCGAGATCGTCGCCCTGCGCGATGCCGCGGCGAAGTTGCAGAATTATCGCCTTACGGACCTGACTCTCTATGTCACCCTAGAGCCGTGCGCCATGTGCGCGGGCGCCATCAGCCACGCCCGCATCGGCCGCGTGGTCTGGGGGGCGGATGACCCCAAGGGCGGCGCCGTGCTGCACGGCGGGCGTTTCTTCGACCAACCGACCTGTCACTGGCGGCCCCAAACCGAGAGCGGCGTCATGGCTCATCCGGCCGCTGAAATGCTGCGCAGCTTCTTCCGTTCACGCCGGAAATCACGATCAGGAACGTCGAGCGACGCCGGGCGTTGAGCTTCCAAGCTTGACCTTGAGAGGCTCCTCTTGCCGACCCGTATCCTCTGGCCGACCATCGTCTCCGTCCTGGTGCTGTTGTCCGCCTGCGGTCAGGAGCCGCGTGAGGCCCCGACTGACGGCGACGCCGTGCGCGAACGCGCCGTCGAAGCCCAGACCGCGCGCCGCCGCACCGGCGCTGAGCTTCAGGACCGCGCCCTGAACCGCGTCATCCACGCCGTCTATCTGTGCAACAACTCCGAACGTCTGTCGGTCGACTTCGACAACCCCCGCCAGATGGCGACCGTGCGCAACTCCAGCGGCGAGGCGGTGGATCTGTTCCAGGAACGCGCCGCCGACGGCATCTGGTATCGCGCCTCGGGCTATGAGCTGCGCGGCAAGGGCGTCATGGCGACATGGACCGCCGCCGACCGCGAACCCACCGAATGCCGGGCCGTCGACTAGGCGAAGGCCGCCAACCGCTCGTCCAGCCCCCGCCGCACGTCGGGCCAATCCTCGTCCAGAATGGCGAACTGCGCCGTATCCCGCGCCCGGCCGGTCCAGGTCGTCTTGTGCTTGCGCAGCACGCCTTCAAAGGTCGCGCCCAGCTTGCGGATGGCCGCCTGACTGGCGGCGTTCATGGCGTCGGTGATGATCTCGACCCGGATCGCCCCGTTCGAAAAGGCGTAGTCCAGCAACAAACGCTTGCACGCCGGGTTGATCGCCCCGCCCCGCGCCTCGGGTCGATAGAAGGTCGAACCGATCTCGCAGCGCCGATGCTCGGGCTTGATCTCATAGAGGCTGGTCGTGCCGACCACGGCGCCGTCCCTGCGCCGCACGGCATAGGCGATGCGAGACCCCGCCGCCATCGCCTTCAGCGCCGCGTCCCACCAGCCGTCGAAGTGCGCGCCATAGGCGGCCGCGACCATGCCGTTCCAGGCCTCCGGGTCGCAGTCCAGCGCCGCCCGAACATCATCCTTCAGCGCCTCGGTGAACGGCTCCAGCCGAACGAAGGCGTCTTCAAGGACGACGGGCGACAGCTTCACGCCGCGCCTTCCTCGATCAGGAAGGCGCGCACCGCCTCGGCGTCCACATCCTTGTCGGCGAAGGCGTCGCCGACGGCCCGCGCGAGGATCAGAGTCAGGCGCCCGCCCTCGGCCTTCTTGTCTCCCGCCATGCGTGCAATCAGGGCGTCGGCCGTGAAGGCGTGGGCCACATCCGAAAGCCGCGTCGGCAGGCCCGCCGCGCGGATGCCCGCCTCGGCGCGCTCAGCCTCGGCCGCCAGGCATAGCCCCTGCCGCGCCGAATAACGGAAGGCCATGGCGCAGCCCAACGCCACCGCCTCGCCGTGGGTCAGGGTCTCGTCGAACGCCAGCTCTGCCTCCAGGGCGTGACCGAAGGTGTGGCCCAGGTTCAGCAGGGCGCGACGGCCCGCCTCCTTCTCGTCCTCGCCGACGATCCGGGCCTTGATCTCGACCGAGCGGATCACCGCCCGCTCCAGCGCATCGGGATCGCCCTGCGCCCCAGCAGCCCCCTCGCCGCCCAGCCAGTCGAAGAAGGCCGCGTCGCAGATCAACCCGTGCTTCAACACCTCGGCCCAGCCCGAACGCACCTGACGCACCGGCAGGGTGGCCAGGGCTTCGATGTCTGCCAGCACCCGGCGCGGCTGATGGAAGGCGCCGATCAGGTTCTTGCCGCGCGGGGTGTCGATGGCCGTCTTGCCGCCGACCGAGGAGTCCACCTGAGCCAGCAGCGTCGTCGGAATCTGCACGAAGTCGATCCCGCGCATGAACAGGGCCGCCGCCAAGCCAGCCAGGTCGCCAACCACGCCGCCGCCCAGGGCGACGACCAGGCTCTTGCGATCCAGCCCCTCGGCCAGCAATCGGTCCAGCACCGCCTCAAGCTGTTCAAACGACTTGGACGCCTCGCCAGCAGGCACGGCGACGACCCCGGTCGCCAGCCCCGCGCCTTCCAGCGACGAGCGCACCGTCTCGCCGTGAATGGCCGCCACCGTCTCGTCGCTGACGATGAAGGCGCGCGTGGGCTTCAACGCGGCGACCTCGGCTCCCGCCGTCTTCAACAGACCCCGCCCGACGACGACCTGATAGGGGGCGAAGGCGCCGCCTGCGACCGGGATCGTCGTGGTCATGACTGGGTCTCCTGCCGTCCGAAGCGGCGCAACTGTTTCAGGATGGCCTCGACGGCCTGGGCGTGCGATCCGCCGCCTACATCGACCGTCAAATCCGCCTCGCCGTAGATGGGATAGCGCGCCTTGGCCAAATCGTTCAGGGCTGTCAGAGGATCGCGATTGCGCAACAGCGGCCGGGTGTCGCGTCGCCCTACCCGCTCGGCGATGACCTTCAGGTCCGCACGCATCCAGACGCTGACGGCGTGCTGCTTCATCAGGGCGCGGGTGTCGGGGTTGAGCACCGCCCCGCCTCCGGTCGCCAGCACGATCGGCGGCCCTTCCAGCAGACGCTTCATCACCCGCGCCTCGCCCGCCCGGAACTCGACTTCGCCGCGCGTGGCGAAGATTTCGCTGACGGTCATGCCCGCCGCTTCCTCGATCACATGATCGCCGTCGGCGAACGGCAGGCCCAGCCGCGCCGCCAAGCGCCGCCCCACGGTCGATTTCCCGACGCCCATCAGCCCCACCAGGGCTATGGTGCGGACCGAAGACAGCGGGAAGGAATCAGGCGAGGCGTCAGAAGGCATGGTCCGTACACCCTCTACACCAGACGCCGCCCCGCTCCACACCCAGAAGCGATGACCAGACGCGCCGCATGACCCCGCAGATCGAAGCCTTCCTGGAGATGATGGCGGTGGAGCGCGACGCCTCGCCCCACACCCTGGCCGCCTATGGCCGCGATCTGGCGGACGCCGAGACATGGCTGAAGGACGCCGGGGGCCTGATGAGCGCGCCGCAAGAAGCGCTGGAGGCCTGGTTCGCCGACCTGTCGCGGCGCGGCCTGTCCGCCGCCACAGCCGCCCGCCGCCGCGCCTCCGTGCGCCAGTTCTATCGCTTCGCCCTGGGCGAGGGCTGGCGAACCGACGATCCTTCGCGCCGGCTGGATGCGCCCAAGCAGGGCCGGAGCCTGCCCAAGACCCTCAGCCGCGACGAGATCGAGGCCCTGCTGACCGCCGCCGGCGCCGCCGACAGCACGGCGGGCCTGCGCCTGATCGCCCAGGTCGAGATGGCCTACGCCTCGGGCCTGCGCGTATCCGAGCTGCTAGCGCTCAAGGTCGAGGCCGTTCGCCGCGACCCCGCCTATCTGATCGTGCGCGGCAAGGGCGGCAAGGAGCGGCTGGCCCCGCTGAACATGCCCGCGCGCGAGGCGATCAAGGCCTGGCTGAACGCCCGCGACGCCGCCCGAAAGCCGAACACGCCCGACAGCGCCTGGCTGTTCCCCTCGCATGGCAAGAGCGGCCATCTAACCCCGCGCCGCTTCGCCCAGCTTCTGGATCAGGCGGCGATCACGGCTGGTATCGACCCGGCCCGCGTCAGCCCCCACGTCCTGCGCCACGCCTTCGCCACCCACCTGCTGGAAGGCGGCGCTGACCTGCGCGTGGTGCAGACCCTGCTGGGCCATGCCGACATCTCGACCACCCAGATCTACACCCACGTCGCTGTCGACCGCCTTTCCCAGGTGGTCCACGCCAACCACCCCTTGGCGAAGGACGACTGAACCCGCGCTTGCTCCGAGGCGTTCCGCGCTCTAGGTTCCGCCGCCTTCCGTAGCGCCAAGCGCGCTTCTTCCTCACGGACGCCTTATGGCCACGCACTATCTCGAATTCGAAAAGCCGATCGCCGAACTGGACGCCAAGATCGCCGAGCTGTCGCTTCTGGCGCCGACCAGCGGGTCGTTCGAGACCGAGATCGCCGCCCTGCGCAAGAAGGCCGACGCCATGCGCACCAAGGCCTACGCCAACCTCGATCCGTGGATGCGAACCCAGGTCGCGCGCCACCCCCAGCGTCCGCACTTCGTCGATTACGTCGACGGCCTGTTCACCGACTTCGTTGAGCTGCACGGCGACCGTCAGTTCGGCGACGACCAGGCCATCCTGGGCGGTCTGGCCCGATTCCGCGGCCAGCCGGTCGTGATCATGGGTCACGAAAAGGGTCACGACACCCAGACCCGCATCACCCACAACTTCGGCATGGCCCGCCCCGAGGGCTATCGCAAGGCCGTCCGCCTGATGGACATGGCCGAGCAGTTCGGCCTACCGGTCCTGACCTTCGTCGACACCGCCGGCGCCTATCCGGGTCTGGGCGCTGAAGAGCGCGGACAGGCCGAGGCCATCGCCCGCTCGACCGAGCGCGGCCTGACCCTGGGCGTGCCCTCCATCGCCACGGTGACAGGCGAAGGCGGCTCGGGCGGCGCCATCGCCATCGCCGCCGCCAGCCGCGTGCTAATGCTGGAGCACTCGATCTATTCGGTCATCTCGCCGGAAGGCGCGGCGGGCATCCTTTGGCGCGACGGCGCGCGGGCCAAGGACGCGGCCAACGCCATGAAGATCACTGCGCCCGACCTGATTGAGCTGAAGATCGTCGATCGCGTGATCCCCGAGCCCCTGGGCGGCGCCCACGCCGACCGTGAAAAAGCGATCCGCAATGTCGGCCAGGTTCTGGAAGAAGAGCTGAAGGCCATGTCCGGCCTGTCCGCTGAGCAGCTCAAGAAACAGCGCGCCGACCGCTTCTACGCTATCGGCCGTCTGGGTTGATCAAGGGCTGATCGCGATTGCGCGGCGTCGCAACGCCGCCGAAGCTGACATCATGCGATTCGTTCTGTTTCCCTCCGCTCGCATCGGCAGGCTCCCATGCGCGGCATGAACGGGGTCGGCGAATCCCTGCGCGAAAGCGCGGTGTTCAACTTCGACGGCGCGGTGACGATGGTCATCGACGATTCTCCCTTTTCACTGGAGTTGACCGCCCAGGCCCTGCTCGGTTTCGGCATGAAGGTGCGTCACGCCTGCGAGAGCGCGGCCGAGGCCATCTCCATCCTGCAGACTCATCCAGTCGATCTGATCCTGGTCGACTGCGAAATGCCGGGCATGAGCGGATACGAATTCGTGCGCTGGCTGCGCCGTTCCGGTCTGGAGCCGAACGCCTATACGCCCGTCATCATGACCGCCGCCCACGTGCGCCGCTCCAAGGTGTCGGATGCGCGCGATTGCGGCGCCAATTTCCTGATCACCAAGCCGTTCAGCGCGGGCGTCCTGCTGGAACGCATCGTCTGGGTGTCGCGGGATAACCGCCCCTTCCTGGAGGTCGGCGACTATTTCGGCCCCGACCGCCGCTTCCGCAGCGAGCCCTGGCCCGGCCCCGAGCGTCGCGCCGAAGAGCGCCGCAAGACAGCCTTTGAAAAAGAACGCAGGGCGGCGGTGGAGCTATGACAGTCATCACGCACAATCGCCGTCGCAGCCGCCTGTCGACGTTGGTCGACCAGCCCGGCGGCGTCAGCGTCGGCGTCGCCCTGAACCAGGCCCGCGCCAATCTGGCCGGGCTGGAGGCCCGCAGCCGAGAGATCATTCAGGAACAGGTCACGGCCCTGGCGGCCCTGCCCGCTCCCGTCGGCATCGACGAAACCGCCCTGGATCAAGCCTACAGCCACGCCAGCGCCGTGATCGACGCGGCCGGGCCGTTTGAACTCAACGACCTGTGCGCAGCCGCGGCCAATCTGTGCGACCTGATCGACGCCGCGCCCGAGGGCCGAGCCTTTGACTGGCGCGTCGTCACGGTCCACGCTCAGGCCCTGCGCCTGCTGCTGACGCTGCCTTCCGAAGCCTCCGACGCCCGCGCCAAGGTGCTGGACAGCCTCAAGGACGTGCTCAAGGCCAAGGTTCCCGGCGCCGGAGAGCCCGAAGCCTAACCGGCCTGGGCCTTCGCGCCGCGCGTCTGCTTGCGCCACAGGGCCGCATACTCTCCGCCCTGACGTGCCACCAGCTCATGATGGGCGCCGCGTTCGACGATGCGGCCCGCCTTCAGCACCAGAATCTGATCGGCGTCGGCCACGGTCGACAAGCGGTGCGCCACGACCAGGGTCGTGCGGCCGGTCCGCGCCTTGCGCAGCGTCTTCTGGATCGCCGCCTCGGTCCGGCTGTCCAGCGCGCTGGTCGCCTCGTCCAAGATCAGGATGCAGGGATCGGCCAGCAGGGCGCGGGCGATGCCGACCCGCTGACGTTCGCCGCCCGACAGCTTCAGACCCCGTTCGCCGACGCGCGTGTCCATGCCTTCGGGCAGATTGCGGATGAAGTCGGCCAGTTCCGCCGCTTCCGCCGCCGCCCAGATCGCCGCCTCGTCCGCGTCGGGCCGGGCGAAGGCGATGTTGGCGGCGATGGTGTCGTTGAACAGGGCCACGTCCTGCGGCACCAGGGCCACGGCCGCCCGCAACGACGCCTGGGTCACGCTGCGCGCGTCCCGACCGTCGATCAGCACCGCCCCCTCCTGCGGATCGAGCAGCCGCAAGGCCAGCTTGACGATGGTGGACTTGCCCGCCCCCGATGGTCCGACCAGGGCGGTCGTGGTTCCCGCTGGCGTGACGAAGCTGACGTCATCCAGCCCCGCCGCCCGCGCGTCATGCCGGAAACCGACATGGTCGAACACGATTTCGGCCCCCCGCCCGCTTTCAGGACGCGGCAGATCGATGGCGTCAGGCGCGTCCGCCACCTGCGGCACCTGCCGCGTCACCTTAAGCATTTCCTCCATGTCGATGAAGGATTGGCGGATTTCTCGATACGCAAAGCCCAGAATGTTCAGCGGCGCATAGAGGGAGATCATGATCAGCACCGCCGCCGTCACATCCCCCGGCCCCATGCGCCCGGCCGCGGCCTCGAACCCGGCCATGACCGCCATGACGCCAAGGCCGACGTTCATGATCAACCCCTGGATCAAGTTCAGGGTCGCCAGCGAAGTGTTCGCCTTCAGCGACGCCTTCGCATAGGTCGCGAGGGACGCATCATAGGCCTGCGCCGCCCGGCCCTCGGCGCCGAACGACTTGACGGTTTCGTAGTTCAGCAGGGCGTCGACCGACAGGCCCGCCGCCTCGCTGTCGGCCGCGTTCATGGCGCGCCGGTGCTCCAGCCGCCAGTTGGCCATGGAGAAGGTCGCGACCGCATAGACCAGCACCACGGCCACCGCCACGGCGCCGAAGCGCCAGTCGTATTTGCCGCCCAGAACCGCCGCCGCCAGCACCAGCTCCAGCACCGTCGGGCCCAGGTTGAACATCAGGATCCGCAGCAGGAAATCGACCGCGCGCGAGCCCCGGTCCATCACCCGCGACAGAGCGCCGGACCGCTTGGTCTGGTGGAAGTCCAGCGACAGGCTGAGGGCGTGGGCGAAGGTTTCGGCCGCCGTCTTGCGCTGCGCCGCCGCACGCACCGGCGCGAACACCACGTCTGACAACTGCGGCGTCGCCGCCGACAAAAGGCGCACCAGGGCCCAGCCCACGGCGAAGGCGGCGAAGCCCAGCCCCACTGACGCCGCCGGCCCCTGATCCGCTGCAAGATGATTGACCGCCGCGCCCAGGACCAACGGCGCCAGCACGCCCAGCCCCTTGCCCGCCAGGGTCAGCAGGATAGCCCCCGTCACGCGCCACGGCAGTTGCGGCGCGCCCGAACGGGCCACCACGCCGATCAAATTCTTCAGCGCCTCCAGCGTAGGCGGCGCCTCCTGTTGCGCAGAATCCGTCCCGGCGTTCACGGCCTTGCTTGCGAGGTCGCCGCGCCGTCCTGAGCGTTCACCGCGCATCGTCACGTCCCGCCGCCATCATGCCTCCGAGGCGGAACGCGCCCGCCACGTCAATCCAGGCTCGCCACGACGGCGATCAACTCATCCACCGACGCTTCATCCGTCGCCCAGGAGCAGACGAACCGCACAGAACCATCGTCGAATTGATAGCAGGCCCAACCCGCAGCGTTCAGCGCCTGATGCGCCTCGTCCGGCATCCGCACGAAGACGGTGTTCGATTCCACCGGGTGGGCCAGTACGAAGGGTGTCCGCCCCTCGATGCCGTCGGCCAGGCGCTGCGCCATCAGATTGGCGTGGGCGGCCCCCGTCAGCCAATCGCCGGTTTCCAGAAGTCCCAGCATCGGCGCAGTCAGCAACCGCCCCTTGGACGCCGTCTGCCCCGCCTGCTTCAGCCGGTTGTCGATCCGGCGCGTCAACGTCTTGTCGAAGATCACCAGGGCCTCGACGCAGTGCGCGCCCGCCTTGGCCCCGCCGAACGACAGCACATCGACGCCCAGGCGCGGAATGTCCTTGGGATCAAAGCCCGCCGCCACAGCGTTAGCCAGCCGCGCGCCATCCATGTGCACGCCCAGGCCCGCCCGCTTTGACGGTTCGATCAAGTGGCGAAGTTCTTCTTCGGAATAAACGGCGCCGTATTCGGTCGTTTGCGTCACACTGAGCGCCGCCGGCGGTTGACGATGCCCGACCACCGGCTCTTCCAGCGCGGCGTAGAGCGCGGCGAGGTCGACCTTGCCCGAATAGCCCGGCAGGCCGATCAAGCCGACGCCCTGGCCGAAGAATCCAGGCGCCCCCGTCTCGTCCGTGCAGACGTGGGCCGCATGGTGCGCCAGCACCGCCTCATAGGGCCGCGCCAGCATCGACAGGCCGATGGCGTTGGCCGCGGTGCCGCTGAAGACGAAACGCACCTCGGCGTCGGCGTCCAGCGTCTGGCGGATCAAATCGGCGGCGCGCGCCGAGGTTTCGTCCGCGCCATAAGCCCGCGCGAACCCGGCGTTGGCGGCGACCAGGGCCTGAAGCGCCGAGGGCGCCATGCCCGTCGTATTGTCGGAACCGAAATCAAAACGCACGGCTCATTCTCTCCCTTGGTCCGAGGCCTCGCCTTGGACCGCACTGTCCTGGATCGGGGCCATGACGACCCGCGCGAACTTGGCGTCCTTCGCCGGCACCTCGACCTGATGCGGGAAGGGAATCTCGATGCCGGCTTCGTCCAGGGCTTCCTTGCCCGACTGCATCAGATCGGCCTGAGTCTGCCACCAGTCGCTAGTGTTCACCCAGGCGTGCAGAGTGATCTCAACCGCGCTGTCCAACAGGGCCGTCACCCCGGTCCAGGGCGCGGGATCCTTCAGCACCTTGTCGTGAAGCCGCGCCACCGCCGCCAGCACGTCGCGCGCCTCTTTCAGATTCTCGCCGTAGCCGACGGTGAACTTGATCTCGATCCGGCGCGTCCGCTGGCCCGTCAAGTTGATGATGACGTCGCTCAGCACCTTGGAGTTCGGAATGACGATCTTGTGGTTGTTGGCGTTCGTCAGTTGGGTGGTGAACAGGTCCAGCTTCTGCACCGTGCCCGAGGCGCCGCCCACGTCGATGACCTCGCCGACGCGATAGGGGCGCAGGACCAGCAGCATCACCCCCGCCGCCACGTTCGACAGCGTGCCCTGCAACGCCAGGCCGACCGCCAGGGAGGCGGCGCCCAGAACGGCGATGATGGAGGTCGTCTGCACGCCCAGCCGTTGCAGCACGGCGATCATGCCGATGATGATGACCACCACCCGCACGATTTGAACCATGAAGGCCAGCACCGTCGGATCGCGCCTAACGGCCTTGGTGCGGCCCAGCAGCTTGCGCGCAGCCCCCGACGCCCAGCGCGCCGCCACCAAGGTCAGGGCGAAGATGATCGCCGCCACCGTCAGGTTGATGGCGAAATCGCCCAGCATATCCATGGCCTTGGCCAGGATGGTCGCGTCGACGGTCAACCTCTGCTCGCCAGCGGCCACCGCCTGAGCCAGGGGCTCGGCGAGGACGGCAGGGGTATGCAGGAAATTCATGAGCATGAGCCGGGTCTAACGCCTATGCAGCCGATTGGAAGCCCCGCCGGTCAAGCTTTTTCACCGGCGTTGACCCGCCCGCCGCCGCGTTCGATGGCGTCCAGCAGGTCCAGAACGGAGTCCAGGGCGTCGGCATCGCGCGCTGGCTTGTCCCAGCGGACGCGGCTGACGCGCGGAAAGCGCATGGCCACCCCCGACTTGTGCCGCGTGGAGCGCTGCAATCCCTCGAAGGCGATCTCCAGCACTAGGCCGAAATCACGCTCGGCGCGGACGGCGCGAACAGGACCGAAGCGATCCGTCGTGTGATCGCGGACGAACTTGTCGATCTGCTTCAACTCTTCGTCGGTGAAGCCGAAATAGGCCTTGCCGACGGGCGTCAGCGTCCCCTCCTCCGTCCAGACCCCGAAGGTGTAGTCGGAATAATAGCCGGACCGTTTCCCGTGGCCGCGCTGGGCGTACATCAACACAGCGTCGATGACGTGCGGATCGCGCTTCCACTTGAACCACGGCCCCTTGGGGCGACCCGCCACATACAGGCTGTCACGACGCTTCAGCATCAGCCCTTCGGCGGCGGCGCCCACAGGCGGATCGGCGCGCAGAGCAGCCAGATCGTCCCAATCTGTGAATTCCAGCAGAGGCGACAGGCCCAACCGTTCTCCATCATGCTCGGCCGCCAGTCGCTCCAACCGCCCCCGCCGCTCGGTCAGGGGCAGTTGGCGCAGATCGCTCGCCCCTTCGGCCAACAAATCATAGGCCAGGATGCCCGCCGGATAGTCCTGAATCAGTCGGGCGCTCGCCGTCTTGCGGTTCAGCCGCTGTTGCAGGTCGCCGAAGGGCGCCACCACTCCGTCGCGGATCACCAGCAGCTCGCCGTCCACCGCTCCCTCAAAGTGCACCCCCGCCGCCACATCGGGAAAGGCGGCTGAAATCTCGTCGCCCGTGCGGGAATAGAGGCGCGTCTGACCGCCCTCGCGCACCGCCTGGACGCGAATGCCGTCCCACTTCCATTCAGCGAAGAATTCAGCGGGGTCCAGGCGCGGCAGGTCCAGCCCTTCGTCCAGAGCCGTCGCCAGCATGACCGGGCGAAACCGACCGGGCGCATCCGCGCTGGGCTGCTCCGCCCGCCCCTCCACCCAGGCGAACAGATCCTCATAGGGCGGCCTCAGGGCGTGCCAGATTTCCTCAATATCGCCGACCGTGATCGGCGGCAGGCTTTCCGTCGCCTCCTGCCCATCCGGGCTGGGCGGATCGCTCACGGTCGCCGGGCGCATCATGGCCACGGCCGTGCGCGCCAGCCGCGCCGACACACCCACGCGCAGACCGCCCGTCACCAGTTTCAGCAAGGCCCAGCGCCCCTTGGGCTCAAGCGCGTCTAGCCAACCTTCGATGAGAGCCGACGCCTCGGCGCGGTTCGCTCGCATGAAGGCGTCCACCACCTCGCCCAGCTCCGGCTCGCGATTGGCGCGGTGCTCCGGATCGCGCGGCCAGATCAGGGCCGCCGTCTCCGCCAGATCGCCGACATAGTCGTAGGACCAGCCGAACAGCACCGGGTCCACCCGCGCCTCGACCGCCTTGCGGATCATGGCGGGCTTGGCCGTGGCGAAGCTCAGATCGCCGGTCAACGCCGCCAAGGCCCAGCCACGATCGGGATCGGACGTCGCCTTCAGATAATCGCGTAGCAAAATCAGCTTCGCATTGCGCGAAGTCGTCAACGACAGGCGATCCAGCAGTTCGGCGAAGGGACGCAATCGGGCTCCAGCTCTTCAGGCGCCCCCGCACAACGGCCTAGAGGCCATAGGTTTCCCTAGACTTCCGCTTGCCGGATCAAGCGGCCGCCGCCTCGTTGTCCTGCTCCGCAAGGCGACGCAACGCGGCTCGCCCGCCTTGAGCGTGGACCATCAGGGCCGAAAGACTTCGGAAATCGATCGGCTTGTTCAGATAGGCGTCAGCACCCGCCGCCAGACCCGCCTCATGGTCTTCGTTCCGCGCAGAGGCCGACAGGAAGATGATGGGCGTCTCAGCGTTGACGCCCCCGTCTTCGCGGATCAGGCGCGTCGCAGCCAGTCCATCCATGACCGGCATGTTGACGTCCATGATGATCAGATCGAACCGCTGGTCGCGGGCGGCGTCCACCGCTTCCCGCCCATTCTCGGCCATGCTGGTGCGCCGTCCCGTGGACGCCATCCAAGCCTCAAGGATCATACGGTTGACGGGGTGATCCTCCACCACCAGCACTTCCATGCCGTCGCCGGCAACGACGTCGCCTTCTGCGACGACCGCGGCCTCGGCGGCGCGCCAGGTCACCACTTCGCCTTCGACGACAAAGGTGAAGGTCGATCCTTCGCCCAGACTCGAGGTCACGGAAATCTCTCCGCCCATGATGTTGGCCAGGCGACGCGAAATCGTCAGCCCCAGACCCGTTCCGCCGAACCGTCGCGTCGAGGACGCATCCACCTGAGTAAAGGGCTGGAACAGTTGATCCATATCGTCTTCGGAAATACCCGAGCCGCTGTCGATCACGACGAACTCAAAGGCCACCCGACGTTCCGAGACACGACGCCCGCGTGTCACGAACCGCACCGCCCCCTGATCCGTGAACTTGACGGCGTTGGATAGAAGGTTCTGCACGACCTGACAGACGCGCAAAGGATCCCCCCGCACCACGGCAGGCACATCGCCCTCGAATTCCGCGATGAAATTCAGGCCCTTCGCTTCAGCCTGGGCTTCGAACGGGCCGACGATGCGACGATGCAAATCCTCCAGATTCACGTCCACTGCTTCGAAATTCATGCGCCCTGCCTCGATCTTCGTCATGTCGAGGATGTCATTCAGCAGGCTCAGCAGATTGTCGCCGGAGTTACGGATAATGGCCAGATACTCACGCTGCGCCCCTTCCAGCCGAGTGGCGCTAAGCAATTGCGCCGCGCCCAACACGCCGTTCATCGGCGTGCGCAACTCGTGGGAGATGACGCCCAGGAAGTTGGATTTCGCCTCATTGGCCGCGTCGGCCTTGTCGCGGGCGGCTTCCAGTTCCTCGATCAGATGAGCCTGATGTTCCTGGAAGGCGCGGATGCGCTCCTCGCGCAGCATGGTCATCGTCACCAGAACGAACAGGCTGGCCGCAGTGAACGGCGCCAAGGCCACAAAGGGCCAGAAGACCGGATCGCCCAGCAGATTGACGGCGATGATCGCCGCCGCCGCGCCATAGGGGGAGGAGATCAAAATAGCTTGTCGCGGCGAATTCCGCAGTTGGGCGAAGACCAGCACATAGCCCGACATTAAAAAGGCGATAGCCAGTTCACGCCCGAACATCGACGACGAGAACCAGGCCAGCAGCGGAGCCACGGCCCAGACCGCCGTGGTGGCCGTGGCCACAGCCGGAAACACCAGGCCCCAGCCGCTGCCTGCTCTCTGGCTGACTCGCTTTTCGACTTCGCCGCGCAGGGCGCCCGCCGCCAGGGTGGCCACGAACCAGACCAGACCGTGCGCCAGGCCGACCGTCGCGATCAAGCCCAGCGCCCAGCTGACGATGATGAGGTAACGCAGATAGTGAGTCTGCAGGATGGCGGTCAGGGCCTGGGCCGCTTCGCCCGGCGCTTGCGCCCCTTCCATCCCCTTTGTGAACCCGTCAGATCCAACCATCGCGACGCCCCCGCCCGCTGCAAAATGCTTCGGGTGCGGACGCTAAGGGGAAAGGTTCTAAGACGATATGAATGCGGATAACTACGTAATCCGAATTTCTTGCACGTCTGTGGGTATCAAGATTGAGCTTCCTGTGGCGTCTGCGCCCGGATCGAAAGCGCGTGAACAGGCCCGGCCAGTTCCGCCTTCAACACCGCGTTGACCGCCCGTTGGCGCTGCACGCGATTTTGCCCCGAGAAGGCCTCTGAAACGATAGTCAGCTGAAAATGGCTCTCGCCGTTGTCACGGCCGTCGATTCCGCCCTCGTGGTGATGACCGGCGTGTTTCCAGCTGTCGTCTTCCAGATCCAGACGCACCGGGGCGAAGGCCGCAGTCAGTTTTTCGCGCATAACCGTCGCGATCGGGCCGTCAGACATGGGAACTCCTTGAAGCTGTCCAATTCGGCCTTACACTTCGGGCGATGTCTGCGTCTTTTCAATACAAGCCTCGCTTCACCGACATTCGGGTGAAGCCGCCGCGTCCCGACGAGGAACAGGAAGCGGCGGAGGATGTCCTGCGTCTCAAGCCGGGCGAGAAACCCTGCGACTGGGCCGACTGCACGCGTCCGGCCACGGCGCGCGCGCCGAAGTCGCGTGAGCAACTCAACGAGTTCTACAACTTCTGCCAGGTGCACGCGGGCCAGTACAACAAGAGCTGGAACTTCTACGCGGGCATGAACGAGGGCCAGATTCGCGCCGCTCAGGAAAACGAGGCCATGACCGGCGGCCGCCCCACCTGGCAGATGAAGGCGGGCCCGCAGACGCGCGAGGCCGCCGCCTTCGCGGCGAAGTTCGGCACGGCCAATAACTCAGGCGCCGGTTCGTGGCGCGACAGTTTCGGCCTGTTCGGTCGCAGGGTGAACGGCGACGCCCCCGTCCAGAACGATCCCCATCATGGAATGGGACGCCTTGAACGCACCGCCCTGGCCGACCTTGGCCTGGAGCCCGGCGCCGACAAGGCGGCCATCAAGGCTCGCTATCACGAGATGCTCAAGCGCTTTCACCCCGACACCAACGGCGGCGACCGTGGCGCGGAAGCCAAGCTTCAGAGCGTCATCAAGGCCTGGAAAACCTTGAAAAAGGCCGGGCACGCCTGAGCGATCGCAACAGACCGCCTTCACCCGGCAAGGCGTCAACGCGGATCATGGCCTGACCGACGGCCGAGGAATCCCAGATTTCCGCAAAGACCTCCGCCCCGGATTCGTCCAGCATCATGCGCTGTGTTTCCTGGATCGCCTCGGTGAAGCTGTCGGCCTCCAAGGGGAACATCTGAGGCGTCCTTCCGGGCGCATCATAAACATAGCAAAAATATTGCGTGTGCGTTTCCATGTCCTCTCCCCCGACGGGAGCGATGCCTAATTATTAACACCCTCTTGCCGATTTCCCGAATCACAGAACCGTTGTTTCTGACGGGCGTTGCCTCCGTGTCATCCCCCATTTCGTCCCCAAGCTGGGGATAAGGAGTCCACAGATGGAAGTCTTGTACCGCGCCCAGGCCACAGCCTCTGGCGGAGGTCGCGACGAAGGCCGATCGGCCACTGACGACGGCAAGATCGACGTGCGCCTGTCCGTTCCCACCGAAATGGGCGGCAAGGGCGGCGATGGAACCAACCCAGAGCAGCTTTTCGCCACGGGTTACGCCGCTTGTTATCTCGGCGCCCTGCGGCTGGTCTCAAGCAAGGCAGGCACGCCCGTCGGCCCGGACACCAAGGTCGCGGCCGGGATCGGTTTCGGCAAGAACACGCGCGGCGAAGGCTTCAATCTCGACGTGACCCTGCAGGTGTCGGACCATGGCCTGGATCGCGCGGTGATCGACGACCTGATCCAGAAGGCGCACCAGGTCTGCCCCTATTCCAACGCCACGCGCGGCAACGTCGACGTGGACCTGTCGGCGGAATAGGCGACCGGCCCAGGGCGAATAATCCATCCGGCCCCTCGCGCGTGTTGAGCCGCGCGCGCGAGGGCGCTAGGTGGATGGCCATGACCTCTCCGCTCGACGCCTCCCCCGATCCGCTCGTCATCCTTGAACCGCACCGCAAGGTCACGCTGAAGGAAGCGTTCGGCATCGACTCCGACATGGTCGTGCCCGCCTTCGAAACGCGCGACAGCCACGTGCCCGAGATCGACGAATCCTATCGCTTCGATCCCCAGACGACGCTCGCCATCTGCGCGGGCTTCGCCTACGACCGCCGCGTGATGGTTCAGGGCTATCACGGCACCGGCAAGTCGACCCACATCGAGCAGGTCGCCGCCCGCCTGAACTGGCCCATGGTTCGCGTCAACCTGGACGCCCACGTCAGCCGCATCGACCTGATCGGCAAGGACGCCATCGTCCTGAAGGAAGGCAAGCAGATCACCGAATTCCGCGAGGGCATCCTGCCGTGGTCGCTGCAGCGCCCGGTCGCCCTGGTGTTCGACGAATATGACGCGGGCCGTCCAGACGTCATGTTCGTGATCCAGCGTGTACTGGAGGCTCAAGGCCGCCTGACCCTGCTGGACCAGAACCGCGTCATTCGTCCGAACAAGTGGTTCCGCCTGTTCGCCACCTCGAACACGGTCGGCCTGGGCGACACCACGGGCCTGTACCACGGCGCCCAGCAGATCAACCAGGCGCAGCTGGACCGCTGGAACATCGTCACGACGCTCAACTATCTCGACCACGACGTCGAGGCCGAGATCGTCGCCGCCAAGGTGCCGGAGTGGAACGACGCCGAGGGCAAGCGCCGCATCGCCGCCATGGTCCGCGTCGCCGACATGACCCGCAACGCCTTTATGAACGGCGACATCTCGACCGTCATGTCGCCCCGCACGGTCATCACCTGGGCCCAGAACGCCATCATCTTCGGCGGCGACGTGGCCCTGAGCTTCCGCCTGACCTTCCTGAACAAGTGCGACGAACTGGAACGGCCGACCATCGCTGAGTTCTATCAGCGCGCCTTCGGCGAAGACCTGCCGGAATCCGCCACCCGGGTGAAGATCGGCTAAAGGGTTCCCCCTCGCGCAATTGAGAAGGCCGCCTTCCCGATCCGGAAGGCGGCCTTTTTCTTAGCGAAGTCCCGAGGCGAACATCCTCGGACGTGAACGCCGCACCAGCCACAGGTTCACCGTGGCCGTCGCCAGCACCAGCGCCGCCACAGCCTGGTGCAGCACGCCGAGCGTCACCGGCACGGCATGGATAAGCGTCAGGACGCCCAGTCCCGCCTGCAGCCACAGCGCGCCCGCCAAAACGAGGGCCGAAGCGCCCAGCCCCTCGCCTAGACGCCCGCGCAGGGCCTGGACCGCATAGAAGGTGCCCGCGAACAGCAGCACATAGGCGCCGATCCGGTGGTTCAGTTGCACCAGCCCCTGGTCGTGCAGGAAGGTCAGCGCCCCCTGCCCCCACTCGACCGGCGGGAACAGGGCGCCGTTCATCATCGGCCAGTCAGTATAGATCATGCCCGCCTTGGCCCCGGCCACCAGGCCGCCGAGCAGGCACTGGAAGAAGACGCCGCCCAGCAGCAGGCCCGCGCCCCAGCTCCAGCCACGCGGCGCGCGCGTGAAGTCCGAACCCGACCAGGCCTCTAGCCCCGTCCAGATCAGTCCGGCGAAGATCAAGAAGGCCAGGCCCAGGTGGGTCGTCAGCCGCTCCGGCGCCACGTCGATGCGCTCAGCCAGGCCGCTGGACACCATCCACCAGCCGATCAGCCCCTGCAGGCCGCCCAGGGCCAACAGGATCGCACAGCGTCCGATCAGACGCCGCGGAATGGCGCGGAAGGCCAGGAACAGGACGAAGGGCACGGCGAAGACCACGCCGATCAGCCGCCCCAGCAGGCGGTGCGCCCATTCCCACCAGAAGATGTACTGGAACTCCGCCATGCTCATGCCGGCGTTGACCTCGACGTACTGAGGAATGGCCTTGTACTTGTCGAAGGCTTCGACCCAGTCGGCGTGGTTCATCGGCGGCAGGGCGCCCATGATGGGCTTCCATTCCGTGATCGACAGACCCGAGCCGGTCAGGCGCGTCGCGCCCCCGACCACCACCATGGCGAACACCAAGGTCGCGCAGAAAAACAGCCACAGCGCCACCGCGCGGCTGTGGTCCAATTCACCAAAACGCTTCATTCGACGCCTGCCGTTCGCCCCGATATGCTTGCCGCCTCTTTCACAGGCGGCGGAACCGAGGGATATGCCCCTCCCGCGAGGCAAGATCGAGTCGGTTTCTACGCCAAAGCGTCGCACAACATTCAAGGGGAGCGCCAAGCGGTGCAATATGTCGAGATCGCCATCGCCTTGGCCGGGGCCCTGGGCCTGGCCTGGATCGCCGACCTGCTGACCGGGCGGCGCGGCCTGGGCGGGACCATTCTGGTCGCCCTGGTCAGCGGCGCATGCGGCGCCTTCCTGGCCGTGCGGGTGTTCGCCGTGGCCACTCTATCCGACTGGGAATGGCTGCCCTGGGCCTTTGCCGCCGTCGTCCTGGGACTTGTCGCCTTCTTCCTGTTCCGGAGCAAGCGCTGATGCCGCCTCGCGCCCGCCGCTTCGTCGCCACCCTGGCCGTCGTCTTCTTCCTGGCTTTCTGGGTGTGGGGCGCCGTGACCCTGCATGACCATCTGCCGGACGCCTGGTGGATCGACCTGATCTTCTTCGCCGTGGCGGGGATCGGCTGGGGCGTGCCGCTCATTCCCCTGCTGCGGTGGGCCGAGCGCGAGCCTAAATAGGCTTTGGCTTCAGCGGTCATCGGGAGAAGAGAGCATGCCTCACAGGGAAACCCACCGGGTCGAGCGCATAGGCTGGCTCAGGGCGGCGGTGCTCGGCGCCAATGACGGCTTGGTTTCGACCGCGAGCCTGATCGTAGGGGTGGCGGCCGCGGCGTCCAGCCAAGGCGCAGTTCTGATCGCGGGGGTCGCGGGTCTGGCCGCCGGCGCCATGTCCATGGCCGCAGGCGAATACGTCTCAGTCAGTTCCCAGTCCGACACTGAAAAGGCCGATCTCGCACGCGAAACTTCCGAACTGGCCAGGGATCACGAGGCCGAGGTGCGGGAATTGGCAGGGATTTACGCCGCTCGCGGCGTCACGCCCGATCTGGCGACAGAGGTCGCGAAACAGATGATGGCGCACGACGCTCTCGGCGCCCACGCCCGCGATGAGTTGGGCATATCCGAAATCACCACCGCCCGTCCTATCCAGGCGGCGATCACTTCGGCCGTGACCTTCTCGGCCGGAGCCGCCCTGCCCCTGGTCGTCGCCGCCTTGGCGCCCTTGGCCGGTCTGGCTCTATGGGTCGCAGGATCGGCCTTGCTAGGCCTGGCTCTGCTAGGAGCCTTGGGCGCAAAGGCCGGAGGCGCGCCCATCGGCCGCTCAGTCGCGCGCGTGGTCTTCTGGGGCGCGCTCGCCATGGGCATAACGGCAGGCGTCGGTCGCCTGTTCGGCGTCGTCGCCTAAAGCCAGCCTTCCTCACGCAAGGCGCCGACGCGGGCGCGCGACACCGGCGCCTCAAGCCCGCCGGCCAGGCGCAGGCGCATGTTGCGCCCGTCCTCAACAACGCCGGTCACGCCCGCGCGCGCCACCCACCATGAGCGATGGGTCTGCGCTCCGTCCACGTCCTTCAATCCCGCCATGGCCTGCGACAAGGACATCAACACCAAGGCCGACCCTTCCGGCGTATGCACCCGGACATAGTGATCCTCCATCTGCAGACACAGGACGGTCCGTCCCAACCTGGCCGGCAGGCGGTCGCGCGGATCGACGGATTCGGCCTGGGGTTTGTCCGTCGTCGCCTCACGCGGCCGGGTCGCCCACATCATGCCCGCCGTAGCCAGGGCGCTGATCACCAGGCCCTGGCCGTACCATTCCAGCCAACCCACGTCTCCCACCACCGGCCACAACCGCACCGCCAGCGTCCGGCTGAGCACGACAGGTAAAAGAGTCAGAACCGCCACCGCCGGCGGCGTCCAGATCCAAACCGAAATCCGTCGCCTCGACGCCCAGCGCGCCAGAATCGGCAGGCTGACGCCGAAAGCCATCCACCCGGCCCACAGGCAGACCACCCAATAGACCGTCCGCACCGGCAGGGTTCCGCTCAGATAGCTGCCGAACGGTCCGATGACCCCCAGCGCCAGCCCCACGGCGGTGGAGACAGCGAAGCCCATGGCCGCCGCCCGCCATCGTCTGCCCTTCAGTGACCTCGATTCCATGGCTGCAGATTAGCAAGCGCCACCGCCGATGACAGCGATTCGCCGGGCTGCGAACCCATTCGCCCGTTCGCCCATATCGGCTGGCGCAGCGACGCTTCACGGCCTCACACAGCCTCATCACCTTTCGCCATGAAGCCCCAACCCACATGAACACCGTCGCCCTGATCGCCGCCGCCTCCATCTTGTTGAGCGCCTGCGCCGCGACCGCCGCACCTGCGCCCGTCGCCCCGTCGCAAGCCTTCGATCCCATGATCCGCGACGGCGTACTCTCCGCGCGCCTGTCCATTCCCGACAGCGGCCAGCCAGTCATCGAGGCGGGCGTGTGGCTTCCAACCGAAGCGGCGGCGGAACCGCGTCCCCTGATCGTCATCTCACACGGCAACGGCGGCGACTTCCGCAGCCATCACGACACCGCTGCGGCCCTGGCGAAAGCGGGATTCGTCGTCGCCGCCCTGACCCACACGGGCGACAATTGGCGCGATCAGAGCCGCGCCACGGACATCGTCGGCCGCACGCGTCAGCTATCAGTGCTGATCGACTACATGACCAAGGACTGGAGCGCTCGCGCCGGAATCGACGCGGGCCGCATCGGAGCCTTCGGCTTTTCCGCAGGGGGATTCACAGTTCTGGCGGCGGCAGGCGGCGATCCCGACCTGGGGCGACTGACCGATCACTGCAGCGCCAACCCCGGCTTCTATGACTGCCGCCTGATCGGCCAGCACGCTGGAACGGTGAAGGAGGCCGCCCCCGCCCCGCGTCTGCCGCATGACGCCCGCCTCAAGGCCTTGGTCGTCGCCGCGCCAGCCCTGGGCTTCACCTTCACAAAAGACGGCCTGCGCAACGTCACCCAGCCGATCCAGTTGTGGCAGGCCGGCGCCGACCAGATCCTGCCCGCCCCCTTTTATGTCGAACCGGTGCGCGACGCCTTGCCCACGCCTCCTGAATACCATCGCGTCGAGGGTGCGACGCACTTCGACTTCCTGCCGCCCTGCTCGCCGAAACTGGCCGCTGGCGCTCCTTTGATCTGCACGCCGACGCCAGGGTTTGACCGCGCAGCCTTCCACGACGCCCTGAACGACGAAGTGATCCGTTTTTTCAAAGCTCAACTTTAAGCCCTGGAGCCATGTCATCAGCTATCCGCACTATCTGGCCATGGTCGACAAAGGGCGCCCGCCCAACGTTCGAGCTCCTGAAACCGCCAAGCGCTACTGCGGCCGGCGCTGATCATTCGAGCGAACGACGCCCCTTGCCGCGCCCGCCGCACGTCACTCTCGAACTGAGCTGAAAAGGAACGGCCTGAACGAAGGCGGGGTGATGCGAACCTGCCAAATATCAAGTCCGGCCGCATACGTGTCTTTGTCTGAACGCAAACTCCCGCGCGTCTGAATCAGTCAGCCTGATCGCCTCTCGAAGGAGGATCGCATGGCGTTCGACAACCCTCTCGCCGCTGAAATCTGGCGCAGCAAATATCGCTTCAATGCATCAGACGGCGGCGGAGATGAAACCGTCGAGCAGACCTGGTCGCGAGTCGCCGCAGCCGTCGCGGACGCCGAAGCTCCGAAAGCGCGCCGCATCTGGCGTGACAGGTTCGCGGACGCCCTGTCGGATTTCCAGTTCCTGCCCGCCGGACGCATCCTGGCGGGGGCCGGGACAGCGCGATCGGTGACGCTGTTCAACTGCTTCGTCATGGGCGAGGTGCCCGACGATCTTCCCGGCATATTCGCCGCTGTCCGCGAGGCTGCGGTAACCATGCAGCAGGGCGGCGGCGTGGGCATGGACTTCTCGACCATTCGGCCGTCGGGCGCAGCCGTTAAAGGCGTGGGCGCAGACGCCTCCGGTCCGTTGAGTTTCATGGATGTCTGGGACGCCATGTGCCGCACCATCCTGTCGGCCGGCCAGAGGCGCGGGGCTATGATGGGCTGCCTCAGGATCGACCACCCGGACATCGAGGCCTTCATAGACGCTAAGCGCGATCCTGGACGGCTGAGGAATTTCAATGTTTCCGTCCTGGTGCCGGACAGCTTCATGCAAGTGCTCGAAAGCGATGGGGAATGGCCCCTGACGTTCGCGGGCGAGACCTATCGCACGGTTCGGGCGCGCGAACTTTGGCGGCGGCTGATGCAAGCCACTTATGACGTCGCCGAGCCCGGCGTCATCTTCATCGACCAGGTCAACGACCGAAACAATCTGGCCTGGTGCGAAACCATTTCCGCCAGCAATCCCTGCGGCGAGCAGATGCTGCCGCCATACGGCGCCTGTCTTCTGGGATCGATCAACCTGGCGCGACTTGTCTCCACGCCGTTCGACAGGGGCGCCGTGCTGGATGAAGAACGGCTGGGCCAACTGACCCGGACGGCCGTCCGTTTTCTCGACAATGTCATCGACGTCTCCCGCTACCCTCTGGAAGCCCAGGCGGCGGAAGCGCGAGCCAAGCGTCGGATCGGCCTCGGGGTCACGGGACTGGCCGACGCCCTGGTCTTCTGCGGCGCCCGCTACGGCGAAGCGAATGCCGAGGCCCTGACCCAGCAGTGGCTCGGCGTGATCAAGCGCGAAGCCTATCGCGCCTCGGCCGAACTGGCCGCCGAGAAGGGCGCCTTTCCGCTTTATGACGCCGCCATTCTGGACACGCCGAACCTCAAGGCTTTGGACGAGGAGACGCGAGACCTGATCGCCCGCCACGGCCTGCGCAACGGCTGCCTGACCTCTGTGGCCCCCACGGGCACGACCTCGCTGCTGGCCGGAAACGTTTCGTCCGGCGTCGAGCCCGTCTTCGCCTTCTCCTATACGCGAAAGGTGCTGCAACCCGACGGGACACGGCGCGAAGAGGCGGTCGAGGACTACGCCCTGACGGTCTGGAAGCGTCTGCACGGAGAGACTCCGCCCCCGCAGGACGTATTCGTCACCGCTCAGACCCTTACGCCGCTTCACCATCTTCGGATGCAGTCGGCGGCTCAGGCCTTCATCGACAGCTCGATCTCGAAGACCGTCAACTGCCCCGAAGACATCTCTTTCGAAGACTTCTCGGAGGTCTATATCCAGGGGTGGCGCATGGGGTGCAAGGGTCTGACGACCTACCGCCCCAATGCGGTGACCGGCTCGGTCCTGACGGTAGCCCCTCCCTCGGCTCCCGACGACAGGCCGCGCACAACCCCGGAGCTGGTCCTGCTTCCCCGATCCGAGTCGCTTGATGGAAAGACCTACAAGGTCAAATGGCCAGACAGCCCCCACGCCGTCTACGTCACCATCAACGACATCGAAGGTCCGGACGGCCCCTTGCCGTTCGAGATCTTCATCAACTCCAAGAACATGGAGCACTACGCTTGGACCCTCGGCCTCACCCGCATGATCTCGGCCGTGTTCCGACGCGGCGGGGACGTCGGCTTCGTCGCCGAAGAACTCAAGGCTGTCTTCGATCCTCGCGGCGGGGGTTGGCTGCACGGACGTTACGTCCCTTCCCTCCTGGCCGCGATCGGCGGGGTGATCGAGCGGCACCTAGCGCGCTCCGAAACGCCCGGGAATGACCACATCTCGGCCGTCTCCGCGCACCAGGAAGGCCCTCGCCACGGCCCCTCCTGCCCGCGCTGCGGCGGCGGCTCCCTCATACGCAAAGAGGGCTGCGACAGCTGCGAGGACTGCGGTTACTCGAAATGCGGCTAGGCCGCGCGCCCCACGTCCACATCCAGGCGCCGCCCGTCCCCGACAAGCGGCGTCGCATCCTCCAGAATTCGCGAGCATCAATCATGGCGCCCGTTTCCCTCGCCAACAGTCTTGTCGCCAGCCATTTTCCGGGCGCCCGCGGCGAGAACGCCGTCTGGATTCAGACAGCCCTGGCCGGCGTGCTCGATCACTGGTTCGAGTGGCGACGGGCCCTTTTCCCACAGGACGCTTCCGCCAACGCCTGCTCGCAGGATGAGGACCATGAGATCCTGACGGACCAACTCCACCGGCTTTGTCAGGCCTTGAGCGCCGAAACCCCGACCTGCACCCCGCGCTACATCGCGCACATGAAGTCGGACATATCGACGCCCGCCCTGCTCGGCTGGATCGCCGCCATGCTGCACAATCCGAACAACACCTCGCGGGACGCCAGCCGCGTCGGAAGCGTGCTGGAAACGGAAGCCATCGAGATGCTGGCGACCATGCTGGGCTATGACCCTCAGACGGCCCAGGGGCATTTCACCTCCGGCGGCACCGTCGCCAACATGGAAGCCGTCTGGCGCGCGCGCTGCCGGATGGATCACTGGCTCAGCCTCGCCCTGTGGCTCGCCGAGCAGACAGGGCGTCCGCTTGATGTCTTCGCCGACGCCCATATGGGATGGAACCGCTACCGAAGCCTGCGAGAAACGCACGAGCCGACCGAAGAGGCGCTACGCCTTTGCAGCGCCGCGGCGGGCGACCCGGTCGATATCTGGCGCCGACTGGATCGCGCCTCGGGCGGCAGTTGGCGTGGTCCGGTGCTGCTGGCTCCGGCCACGGCGCACTATTCCTGGCGCAAGGCGGCCAGCGTATTCGGTCTGGGCGAGAACGCCCTGTGGAGCGTCGCCCTCGACGCCGATGGCCGAATGGACATGAAAGCTTTCGACGGCCTGGTTGCTCGCGCTCGCGACGAAGGCCGCTCGATCCTGCTGACAGTGGGCGTCGCCGGCGCTACGGAAACCGGACAGATCGACTCCTTGCACGCCTGGCGACAGCGTCTGGACGGTCTCCGCCAAGAAGGCGGATTTCATGTCTGGAGTCATGTGGACGCCGCCTACGGCGGTTTCTTCCGCATAGCGAAGAAGGTGTTCGACACCAGAGCCGCCGCGGCTCTGGACGCCCTGGGCGCGGCCGATTCCGTCACCATCGACCCCCACAAACTCGGCTACACGCCCTACGCCTGCGGCGCCTTTCTCGCCCGCGACAAGGAAAGCTACGCCGTATCGATCTTCGACGCCCCCTATCTGGCGCGGCCGGAACTGGGCGACGCTAAATGGGCCTCAACCCTCGAGGGATCGCGTTCGGGCGCCGGCGCCGCTGCCGTGTGGCTGACCGGACGCACACTCGGTTTCGATCCGACAGGTCTCGGCGAGGTGCTCGCCGAGACGATCCGCGCCCGACGTCAGTTCCAGGCGAAGATGGTGGACCTGGTCCCGGAAGCGCGTTTTCTCGAGCCGGCCGACACCAACATCGCCTGTTGCTCCATCGCCGCAGCCGGCGAACGGCTCTCATCGGCCAATCGCCGGACCCACGCCCTGTTTGAGGTCATCAGCCAGGCTCCCGGCTTCTCGGTGTCAAAGACGGAGCTCGGCCCAGCCAGCGCCGCGGTCATCGACAGCCACGTTAAACGCTGGCGAGGCGTGGTGGACGCCCCGACGATGACCGTGATCCGATGCGTTTTCACCAATCCCTACTGGAGCGACGCCCAAACCCGGACCGCGCTCTTTGAAGAGTTCGCGGCACTGGTGAAGGACAGCATTCAGGTCGCTGCTTGAGGTTTTCCGTCGCTGGTCATCAACAAGGCGCCTAACCCTCTCCTGCCTGTAGGCGGCGCTCCTGCCGACCCGCGCTGACCTCCATAAGCAGGCCCCAGATTCTTTCGACCGCTTCAGGGCACAGACCGAGGACGTCTGCCTGGCTCCGCATGTGAGACAGGACAGCGGCGATACGCTGATCATCTCGAACCGCATCGGCCGTCTTGAAGGCCGCCATAGCATCGGTCAGCCGCTGCCGGGCGGCCAGGAGCCAGATGATCCGCTCATCGATCACATCGATCCGGTTTCGCAGCAAGGCGCGCTCCATCTCCATCACGCGAAACGCGCGGGCGCGACTCCGGCCTGTCCGTGCAGATAGCCGCCGACGAACGGCGTCGATGAAACGACCGCTCGCACGTTCTCCGCCAGTTCGCGAGCGGTCAGACTATTGTCGGCGTAGGCGCGAAAGGCCCGCGCGACGGCTGCCATATCCCCGGTGTGAGGCGATAGGCGAAGGGCGTTCACCCCGGCTGCCCGCAATTCGGCCACGGAGAAATCCGGCATCTGGATTCCATAGGACTGGGTCTGGACGCCGTTCACCGCAAGAAACGGCTCGCCTTCCAGGGTCCGCAACGTCATGCCGTCGGGATCCTGATCGCAGACGAACTGACAGGCGTCCTTGTGAAGACCATGGCTGCGCGCGTGATAGCAGCGGCCCGACAGGGCGAGCGGCAGACGGCCGAAGGCGAATAACTCAATCTCCATGCCCGGCCGGCGCGCCGCGATCTCGCCGATCGCCTCGAGAGACAACTCGACGTTCGGACAGAGCCGGACACAGCCCAGACGAGCCAACTCCTCGACCGCCCCTTCATTATAAGCGTTCAACAGCGGCCCGGCGACAAACGGCCCCTCGCGCACCAGCAAGGCCGACACGTCGTTGACCTCGATCAGATCCGGAACCTGGCTCAGGGCCGCTATCGCCTTGCGGTCCCGGACGGTCGCAGGAAGCGCCAGACCTGACCAGACCACGGTCTTTCCAGCCTCGATGAGCCGCTCGGCCGCCGCCGCCAGCGCATGTTCTGTCAGCGGCGAACGCTTTCCGCACACCACCTCTCCCAGATAGACGCGGTCGATCGTCGGCTCTGCGGCGATCGTCTCATAGAAGGCGGCGAGCCGTTCCGATGACCAGTGGTAAAACACGGGGCCGAGGGCGATCTCCATGGACGTCTCTTTCATCGCCAGGTCTTTCTGTAGGCGCCGGCCGTCTCGCGTCCCCCCTCGGCAAGGTCGCTGAGCAGGCCTTCGAACGGCTGCGGATCACGGCCGGCGTCCAGGGCGTCTATGGCCTGACGAAAGGCGCCGGCGACGCGCGCCACATAGGCCTTGCCGCGCTGGCGTCCCTCGACCTTCACCGCCGTGACGCCCGCAGCCCGCAATCCGGACAGAAGGCCCATGGCGTTCAGACTGACAGGATCCTCAAAAAGATAAGACAGCCGGCCCCGTGTTTCGAAGCGCCCTTTGCAGAGGGTCGGATAGCCTGCTTTCTCGCCCAGCGGATAGCGATCAAGCGCAAACCCGGCGAGGCGCGAGACAAGCGCTTCATCCTCCTCCGTGTAGGTCACGGCTTCAGGGGGCGAGCATACGCCGCAGAGATTGGGAGATCGCTTCGCAGCGTAGGAAGATAGGGCGCATCGCCCTTCGGCCATGACGCAGAGTCCGCCGAAAACAAAGGCTTCAGTCTCGACCTCCACCTCCCGCATGAGCGACGCGATCTCCTGCACGCTGAGCACGCGCGGCAGGACGACGCGCCGGACATTATAGGCGCTGGCGTAAAAGCGTATGGCGTCTGGCGAGCCGGCCGCCGCCTGGACGGAAAGGTGCAGCCTCAGTTCGGGCCATCGCTCCCGCGCATAAGCCAGCAGGCCGAGATCGGCCACAATCACCGCATCCGCCCCGGAAACGGCGGCGGCGTCGATCGAGGCCTGCCACCGCGCAGTTTCGCCCGGCCGGGCGAAGGTGTTGACCGCGACCAGCACCCGTCGACCTCGCACGTGCGCCCACGCGCACGCCTGGGCCAGTTCGTCCGGAGAAAAGTTCAGCCCAGGGAAGTTCCGGGCGTTCGTTTCATCCCTGAGGCCGCAGTAGACGCTGTCCGCGCCAGCCTCGACGGCGGCCCGAAGCATGGCCGGAGACCCGGCCGGACAAACCAGTTCGATCGATCCCCTCATGCGCCCGCGCCTCGCCTGTTGAGCCAGTCCAGCCCAAGCCGCGCCAAGACGTTAACCGCGCCGCGCAAGGCGGGGGGCGCGCCGACGAGATCGGCGGGAGCGAGTTCGGCGGCTTCGAGCGTATTGTGCAGACCGACGACAGTCTGGGTGTCTCCGGTCACGACCAGACGGCGAGAAAAGAAGGCGGCGTCGGCGTCAGACCGACCATCGAGCACCTCCAACAGGAGCGGCAAGGGTCCGGCGATGCTGGCTGCGCACGGCCCCTTGGCATCGCGGCCGGCCACCGCGACCGGACGGCAAGTGTCGGTCAGCCGCAATCGAAACCTGATCGGCAGGTTGGATGGGACGATGTCGATGGAGGTATCCGCGACAGGGCCCAGACGTTCAAACACTTCCGGGCGGCGACGACGTAAATCTCGAACTCCCCTGGCCAGCAGTCGCTCCGGCACGGTGCGAAGCGCGATCAGCGTCTTTTCAATGGCTACGTCGCGGAGGCGTTCGCGCCGCCGACTTCGCCGACGCGTCGAAGACGAATTCGGTGACGCGGGCGCCTCCTCAAGGCCCCCCGCAGCAGGCTTCAGGACGGGATCGGGATAAGAACGGAGCGTCGGCATGACCGTCACCCTAGCGCCCGGCTCGGCGCTCGCCTTGCCGACCGGCAAAAGGCCGCCGGACGACACGATTGACCGGCATCAAGAGGGCGCCTCCTATTCAAGCCTCTCGAGCACCGCCCGCATGACGTCGTCGACGGTCTGCTGAAGCTGCGCGTCCGGTTGCTCATAGACGGCGCTATTGGCTCCGTGCTCGAAGCACTCGACCGCACGCAGGCGGCATCGCCCCTGTGTTGCGTCATGGACCATGGGCTGAACCATCATGAACACATGTTGAGCCAGCCGTTCGCAGCTTGTTCCCGGCACCATGCGGATGTCGGCCAATCCGCATCGCGCCAGCTCCTCAAACTTCTCGCGCGCCGGGTCGTCCGCAGCGACCAGAAGGGTGTGATCGAAGGTCGCGTGGAGCCAGCGTCGGACGGCGCCGAAGCCGCCCTCGCCGAAATCGAGCACCCAGCCGCGACGATCCAGGGTTTCAGCCGCGAAGGTGAAGCGAAATCCGAGAGAATAGCCGTGCATGAGCTGACAGTCTGTGCGGGCATCCCACTGACGAAACACGCACGACAGGCCCCGCTCGGCGCCATAGGTCTTGATCGAATGAAAGGGCATACCCGCTTCTCCTTGAGCACGCTCCCGGCCTAATCCGCGCGAAGGGGCGCGGCCCGACCCCGCCGTCAAATGCACACGCCAAAACCGTCAAGCACGGGCTTGACGGTTTTCAAGGCGCCGATTCAGATCGCCCGAGCGTGGCGTCCCTCAGCCTCCGGCAAGCGGGCGTCGAAGGCCGCCGCCGTCACCCGCGCCAGCCGACGAGCGGCTTCGGGAATGCGCACGCGACGCCCCATCACCTCGCACAGGCCGGCTTCTTCAAGCGGATGGAGCGTCTCGAGACAGGCGTCCAGCCGCCCCGCCTCGACGCCGTGACGTAGGCATACCTCTTCCAGATCTACATCCAGATAGGTCATCAGGCTTTCGATCACCTCGCTGCGCAACCGATCCTCGTCCGTCACGACGAGAAAGCGAGCGACCGGCAAGCGCCCGGCGCCCACAGCCTCGCGCCATGTTCGCGCATCGACAGCGTTCTGGACCATTGCCGAAGGCTGCTGGCCGATCGCCGAGGGGCCGAAGGGGATGAGGATTGAGGCAGGGTCGTCGGTATAACCTTGAAAGTTCCGCCGCAGACGCCGGTCGTCCAAAGCTCGAGACAAGGGATCACAGGGACGAGCGTAGTGATCGAGACCGATCCTGCGATACCCTCCCTCCGTCAGGACGGCGTCTGCCGCGCCGGCCTGCTCCCATCGACCCGCGACGTCCGCCAGGGCGCCCTCCTCGATCAACTTCTGGTGTTTCTTCATCCACGGCACATGGGCGTAGCCGAAGACCGCCAGGCGATCCGGCTCCAACGAGGCCGCCAAGCGAGCCGTAGCGGCCACATTGTCGGGCGTCTGGGCCGGCAGACCGTACATCAGGTCGAAGTTGACGCCCCTGATACCGGCCTGCCGAAGCCGCCTCACCGCCTCCGCCACCTGTGCGAAGGGCTGCGGCCTGTTGATCAGAGCCTGCACGCCGGCGTCGAATGTCTGGACTCCCAGGCTGGCGCGCGTAACGCCGGCCTGTCCCAAACCGTCCACAAAGGCGGGATTGAGCAAGGCTGGGTCCAGTTCGACGGCGATCTCGGCGTCGGGCGCAAAGATGAAGACATCCTGCAGCGCCCGCACCACCGCCCCAAAATCCTCCGGCCGCAAGGCGTTCGGGCTGCCGCCTCCGAAGTGAAGATGACGGACTTGCCCCTTCCAGGACGCGGCCCGCGTCCGCCAGAGATTGATCTCCTTCAGGAGCACCTCATGGAAAGCGGCGATGCGTTCGTAGGAGGAGACGATGGTGGTGTTGCATCCGCAATACCAGCACAGCCGCTCGCAGAAGGGCACATGGACATAGAGCGAAAGAGCGTTGTCTGATCCGTCTTCCGACCAAGGGACATCGCCCGTTCTCACCGGCCGGAAAGCGATCGCCGTGGGATAGCTGGTGTAACGGGGCAGCGATCTGGACGCGAAGGGAAGCCAGGCTGAAGGAAGCGGATCGATCATGAAACGGCTCGGGACATAGGGGACGAGCGCCGGACGCGCGATCAGGAAGCCGTCCAGTGTGGCTTGATCGGGACTGGCTTGCGCTCACGCGCCCGAGCCAATTCGTCTGCGATGGCGTGGTTGACGTCGCGATGCCCCATCTCGTCGGCCCGCACCATAAAGATCACGTCCCAGAGGGTCGCATCCTCCGGCAACCCCCAATAGTCGCGGGCCATCTGCGGCGCTTCCGGGTTCGGGCTGCGTCCTTCGTCGATCTCGGCCAGATAATGGGTGTAGCTGGCCACCGCCTCCTCCTCGAGATAGGCGGCCAACCGGTGCGCAGTGGGCGCGGAGCAGAGATACAATACGCAGAAGATCAGATAGGCTCCTCCTTGCGCCATCATGATCGCGAGGCGTTCGATCAGACCCGGACGATGAAGCTCGACAAAGGTCATCAGATGCATCCGTTCGTTCTCCGCCTCATTCATCAGCATCCGCACCCGGCCCCGATCATCCGTCGTGGTCCGCAGCGCACGGAGATGAGTCAGAGTCGCCGCGACCATGGCCGGCACGGCCGCTATGGTTTCCAACACTACAGCGCGATGCCCGTACCGTCTGGCGAAGACGCCGCCCGCACAGGTGCGCAACCCCCTGACCGCAACCCGCGCCAACCGGTCGGAAAAGGTATGCGGAACATGACGGCCAGCCAGATCCCCCTGCGCTCGTTTTTCTTCGAGGGGCGTCATGGGCACAGCGCCATCAGCCGGTCTCTGCGCATCAGTCGGACCTGACGGCTGGAACGCGCCGCGATCAGACCGTCCGCCTCCAGGTGAGTAAGCGTTCGCGAGACAGTGTGGATGGCGAGGCCGAGAAAATCCGCCATATCCTGACGGCTCATGGGCAAGGTCATGTCCCTGACTGCGCCGATGCGCCGGGCGTAGCTGAGAAGGAAGGCGGCCACGCGCTCCGTGGCGCTCTGTCGCGCCAGGATGGCGGCGTGATCCTGGCTGCGCTGATAGGCGCCCACCGTCGCCGACCACAGGTCACGGGTCAGACGGACATCGTCGGCAGCGAGCGTCGCCAGCCGACGCCGTCCCAGGGCGACCACCTTGGCCGGCGTTACGGCCTGGGCGGTGAGGGAATACTCCACCCCCGCCTCCAAGCCCAGGAACTCGCCCGGAAGGTGAAAGTCGACGACCTGACGCCGGCCGTCGCCAAGCATGCGGTAGCTCATCAGCACGCCCTCCTCCACACGATAGACGAAATCGGCTTCCTCGCCCTCGAGGAAGACTTCCTCGCCTGCGCCGACCCGCGTCGCCGCCGTCTGGGTTTCAGCGAAAGCCTTGCAAAGGCGGCAACAGGCGTCGGACGCCGAGACAGCCGTTGCGGCCGCTGGCGGAAGGGTGAAGGCGGCGTTCATGACAACCTCATCATTCGATGCCGCGAAGCTAGTCGGGGTCTTCACCCGCAGGTATTCGGGTATCTCGCCTAGGGGAAACACCGGAGTTGCGTCCCGTCAGACCACCTGTTGCAGCATGGCCGTCATCCTGCGACGGGACAGGGTCGGCAGGCGCGCCGCGGCCGTCTGGAACGCCGCGACCTCCGCCCTCACATTGCCGACGGCGATCAGGGCCACCATTCCCATTCCCAGGTGCGGCGCGCATTTCACACCGTAGAGACCGGGGCGTCGGATCGGCAGATCAAGGGTTCGGTTCATCAACCCTCGGGCCAGAGGAACGCCGTCCGGCGTCATTCCGCGGATCAGTTCAGCGTTGTGACCAGGATCCGTAGGAAGAAAACGAACGACGTCGCCGACGCGGGCCCGTATCAGGCCGGGCTCGAAAACCATGGAGCCGGCCGCCCCGCGATTAAGCATACGAACCTCGTGGACGACCGGCTTGGCCGCTGCGCCCAGCATGACCAAGCCCGCCCCACCCATGGCCATGCGTCTGGTGATCATCTGCCTTCCTTCGGATCAGGACGTCGCGAAAAACGGCGACGGGAATGCCTCTACGACGCCCGGGGTCAGCCGGACTTGCGCTCGCGCAACGCCGAGATCGTTCACGCAGACCCCAAGATGCGTCCCGCCCAGCCGTCGCGCCTCAGTCGCCTGATGCGTCACATAGAGGACGCCCGTTCCGGTCCGGTCCCGTCGGCGTTCGATCAATTCCAGGGCCGCCTCGCGGCGAGCTAGGTCCAGTCCCGTCAAGGGCTCATCCAGCAACAGAAGTCGAGCCGGACGCTGCAGTAGGGCTCGCGCCAGGGCCGTCCGCCGCTTTTCGCCGCCCGACAGGCTCGCCGGCTTGCGACGCAGCAGGCCGCGCAGCCCCAACGCATCCACGACCTGATCGAACTCCTCCATTCCGCGCTCGCGCCTGTGATCCGCGCGGCCGAACAGGAGATTGGCCCTTACGTCCATGTGGGGCAGCAGCCGATCGTCCTGAAAGACGCAGGCGATCGCCCGACGTTCGGGCGCCAGGTCCACCCCTGCGGCCGAGTCGAACAGCGTCGTCCCGTTCAGACGGATGATCCCCCTGTCCGGCCGCCGCACACCGGCGATCATGTGCAGCAGCGTCGTCTTGCCCGCGCCGGAGGCGCCGGTCACGACGCACAGGGGCTCGTCGATCCGGAACCGGGCGGTCAGGGCGCCCTCCCCGTTTCTCAGGCTGACGTCTGCCTCAAGCCGCATGTCGCCGTCCCTTTCGGATCATGGCTTCGGACGCGACCAGGGCAGCGAGGGAGACGAGGATGGACAAAACCGCCAAGCGGGTCGCCGTTCCTTCTCCGCCCGGCGTCTGCAGGGCGCTGTAGATGGCCAACGAAAGGGTCCGGGTCTCGCCGGGAATATTGGAGACGAAGGCGATCGTGGCCCCGAACTCGCCCAGCGCGCGGGCGAAGCCCAGGACCAGGGCGGCGAGGACGCCAGGCGCGGCGAGCGGCGCGCTTACGCTCCAGAAGACACGAACCGGACCGGCGCCCAGGCTTCGCGCCGCGTCCTCCAGCCGCCGGTCCACGCCGTCGAACGAAAGCCGCATGGACCGCACCATGAGCGGAAGGGCCATGACGCCTGCGGCCAGGGCCGCGCCGGTCCAGCGGAACATCAGCTCCAGCCCCAAGACCTCTTCCAGCCATCGCCCGATCGGCGCGGCGGGCCCGAACAGGCTGAGCAGGAGCCAGCCGACCACCACGGGCGGCGTCACCAATGGCAGGTGAACCAGACCGTCCAGCAACACCTTACCCGGAAACCGGACGCGCGACAGCAGCCAGGCCAGGGCGCACGCAGGGGGCAAGGCGCCCAGGACAGCGACCACGGCGACCTTGAGCGACAGGGCCACGATGCTCCAGTCGGCGGCCTGGATCATGATTCCGCTCCCGCCGCGAAGCCGCGCGCCCGGAAGATGGCGGCGGCCTCGTCCGAGAGCAGGAAGCGCCGGAAGGCCTCGGCCTCCCGGTTGTCGGACCTCGTCAACCGGGCGATGGGATAAACGATCGGCGGATGGGTCGTAGCGGGGAAGACCGCGACCACGGTCGCTCTTTCCGACGCACGGGCGTCGGTCGCATAGACCACGCCCAGAGGCGCAGCGCCGCGCTCGACCAGGGCCAGAGCGGCGCGCACGTTCTCTGCCGGAGCCAAGCGCCCCTCGACCCGCGGCCAGAGCTCCAAGGCCGTGAGGGCGGCCTTGCCGTAGCGTCCGGCCGGGACCGCCTCGGGATCGGCGATGGCCAGCCTTCCCTCGCCCAGGGCCGCATCGAAGGCCCCCTGATCGCGCAGGTCCAGCGGCGCCGCCGGCGCGGGCGCCACCAGCACCAGGCGATTCCGGGTCAGGACGGCGCGCGAGGCGACGACCACGCGCCCCTGATCCTGCAGCGCGTCCATCCAGGCCTCGTCCGCCGAGATGAAAAGATCGGCGCGCGCCCCCGCGCCGATCTGGCGAGCCAGGGCCGAAGACCCTGCGAAGGAGACCACCGGAGCGCGATGACCACGTCGCATCCAGGCCTCCGACACATCACCGATGGCCTCCTGCAAACTCGCCGCGGCGAAGACCACGGGCGCCGTTTCAGCCTCGCCAGTAGACGAACCGCAGCCCGCCAGCAGCGAGGCCGCCAGAAACAGGCCGACGAATCCGCGACGGCCGATCGCAAAGGGCCTATCCGCCCAGGTCAATGGTGCGATCCCGAGTGCGGCAAACCCTGACTCAGATTCAGGATCTCGATCCGCGTCACGCCATAGACCGACCGGGCAGGTCGAATCTCATCCTCGACGATCACCCGGAACCCGGCCGGACGGTCCGCATCGACCGTCGCCGACGGCGCGGCGATGATCGTCCGAGCCGCGCGCAGGCCGGGATCAGTCTCGCCAAGACTCAGAACGACCTGATAGCCGTCGGAGGCGGTGATCCGGACCGCTTGGGCCAGCGCGGCGCCGTGCATCTCCGCGCTCTCCGGCGCGCCTGCCAGACCCAGAAGCTCGAACAGGAGGGGACCGGCATAGGTCACGACGGCTCCGTGGCTGTTTAAGTCGACCGTCTCCTGGGGGAAGGCCAAAAGATCGGCCGCCTCAAGCGCGACCGTCTCGCCGCCGGCGCCCTGCAGGACCAGCGATTGCGCCAGGGCCGGGTCGGGCGCGAGGGCCAGCACGGCTGTCAGGATAAGGGCGATGCGCATCTCAAGTCTCCGTCGCGAGGATTACGTGGGGCGCCTTGACCAGGGCGGTCACGGCGGCGCCGGGGGTCAGGTCGAGCGCCCGCGCGCTCTCCAGAGTCACTGTGGCGACCAGGGTCTTCGCGCCGCCGATGTTCAGGCTGATTTCGCTGTTGACCGCGCCGTCCTCGCGGCCGCTCACGCGCCCCGGAAGCCGGTTGCGCGCCGAGGTTCGCAGCCCGTCGCCCTGAACGAGGACGATGTCGCCGGCCTGGATCAGGACGACGACGGCGGCGCCGGGCATCAGACCCAGTCCGTCGATATCGCGATGAGCCAGGATGGAGACAATTTGCGCCTCGTCGCTCAGCGCGACGACGACCTCGCCGTTCACCGCCCCGCGCGTGATTTCCGTCACCCGCCCCCGCAGGGCGTTGCGCACGCTGGTCTTCATGCCCAAACTCCAGAAAAGGTCCGCGGCGATGTCGCCGTCGAAGAGGTCGCCGACCCGGGCCACGGCCGCAGTCAGTTCCGCCCGCACCCGCTCCAGCACGTCGATCATGGCCCGGCCGCGCGGCGTGAGGACCGCATTGCCCTTGCCCAATCGGCCACGCTCCGCCACAATCAGGGGGCTTTCGAACAGGTTGTTCAGCGCCTGCACCTGATCCCAGGCGCCCCGATAGCTGAGCCGCAGACGCCGTGCGGCGCCGCTGATCGATCCGGTCTCCTCGACCGCGCGCAGCAGCGCCGTCCGGTCCGTACTGACCGGAGAGCGGCCCTCTCTGAAAAGAGAGACGCTCGCCTCCAGTCCCGCCGCGACCTCGCGCATCAGAACCGCGCCTTCAGATCGAGACGGACGCTTCGGCCAGCCTCCGGATAACCGTCCGTCAGCATGTAGGTCGCGTCGAAGAGATTTCTGGCGCCGAAGATCAGATCCACGGCGGGCGTGAGCGCGACCTCGGCCGTAAGATGGGCCAGGATGACGGAATCGGTTTCGTAATAGCCTTGCGGCGGAACCACGGCGTAGGTCCAAAGGCCGCTCCAGGCCTCCAAGCTCGGCGTGACGGCCAGTCGCTCCGCAGGCGTCCATCGCAGCCAGGCGAACCCCTTGTGGGACGGCGTTCCGGTTGGACGAAAGCCAGGCTCGCTCGGCGTTTCCAATTCCCGCCTGACGTAGGTGTAGTTTCCGCCTGCGCTGACCCTGGGCGATACCGCGACGCGAACCGAAGCCTCGACGCCATAGAGACGTCCATCCCCAGCGTTACGCGTCTGCTTGGTGACGCCGAAGGGCGGCCCCAGATCCACAGGAACCTGGACCAGCATGTCCTTCAGGTCGCTGTAGAAGACGGCGCCCTCGATCTGAACCCGTTCCTCGATTTCGCGGCGGACGCCGAGCTCATAGTTGATCGCGCGTTCGCTTCGAACGGACGGATTGGGCACCGATGCGCCGAACCGCGAGCTGAATCGCTCGAACAGGGTCGAGAACCGGCTCCGTGACGACACGCCGGCGTGAAGCTTCAAGCCCGGCCCGGCGCGATAGATCACCATGGCCTGGGCGTTGGTCGCCGCGTCCTCGGTCAGGGGGTGATCCAGCATGACCCCCGCGTTGTAGTCCTGCGCCTTGCGCAGATCGCGGCTGTCCCGCGAGACGCCTAGAACCAGATCCAGGGCAGGACCGAAGCTGCGGGTGTGCTCCAGCGCGATCGAAGCCGTCCGCTCGAGGGTCGTCTGACGCGGCTCGACCGAAAGCGAGGGCGCGAAACTGGTCTGCCATTCGACGTGCTCGTCCTCGCGCAGGAACATCGCGACGCGAAGGGTGTCGACGGGCGTCAGGGCGAGGGCGAGCCTTAGATCACCGCCGATCGCCTCATCCTCATAATAGGACTGGAAGGCGCGACGCTGGGTCTGACTGGTCTGGCTGGCGTCGTCATAGGCGAACAGGGCGTTGTAGAAGGTGTTGCGATAGAGACGCCCCTCCAGCGTCGCCCGCTCCGTCACCTGAGTCCGCGTGATCAGGGCCAGGCTGTCCACGTTCCATTCGGGCCAGTTCCAGTAGCGGGTATTGGCGCCGTCGCCGACATGATAGGGCGCGTTCTTCGATCCTTCCTGACGCGTATAGGTCACGGAGTATTCGTCGGTCTGGTTCGGCGTCAGTCCCGCCTTCAGATTGATGCGCCAGTCCACCGTATCCGAAAAATCGCGCCGCCCGCCGTCCTCCAGCGTCGTGGCCTCGAAGCCGCGCGGAAGGGACCAGTGGCCGCGCTCGGCGTAGACGCCGCTGATCTGGGCGTAGCCGCGCTGCGAGGCGCCTCCGACCCGGGCGGTCACGGCATGTCGGGCGGCCTGCAGCCGATTGTCGAATTCCACGCCGACGCCGACCTCTCCCTCGAAGGACTGGGTCGGTCGGCGCGTCACCAGATTGATCGCCCCGCCCATCGCGCCCGGTCCGTCCAGCACCGAGACATAGCCCTTGGCTACCTGCACCTGCGACAGGTCCGCGGTCAGGAAACGGGCCAGGTCGACACGATTGTCGGCCGGCAAAAACACCCTGACCCCGTCGATCGAGAGGGTCGTCTGAAACCGATCAAAGCCCCGGATCGAGGCGTAGCGCTCATTGCGTGATCCACCCGTCGAAACGGCGCTGACCCCAGGCAGGAGGTCAAGCGCCTGATCCACGCTGGTCCGGCCGAAACGCTCGATGTCGTCGGCTCGGATCACGGCGCCGCCGGCCGGACGCCCCATCCGATCCCGAGCTGTGACGACCACTTCTCCCAGTCTATAGGCCTCGCCCAGATTTTCACCCGGATAACCGCCAAACTCCTCGCCTTGTGACTGGACCCGGGCGTGAGCCACGCCGCCGGATAGAAGGGCGACAGCGGTGGTGGCGAGCAGGAGACGTTTCATGAAGACGATCCGTTATGAAGTCCCGCTTCATATAATCGCCGCCCAAGGCTCCCTGTTTGACGTTGATCAAACGGCGCATTGATGATTGTCCGTTCCATCGCATGGTCTTGCGGTGCGGAATCCGCCAGACTGATCGTCCCTCGGCGCCGACGGCGCGACGGTCGACATGATGAAGCACCCCCTCGCACCCTCTGCCGCTCCGTCGTCAGGCAGAGCTTCGCGACGATACGTCATGGGCTTCCTCGTGTCCGTGGCGGGCGTCGCGGCGGCCTACGCCGCCCGAACGGCGATGGAACCGGAACTGGGCGATCGCATCGCCTTCCTGTTCTTCGTGCCTGTGGTGGCGGCCGCGGCGGCCGTCGGCGGGGTCGGTCCCGGCCTGCTGGCTACGCTTCTAGGCGTGGGCGGCGGTCTGCTTGTCACCTGGCAGGGAGGGGAACAGACCGAAGGCGACTTCCTGGCCGCCGTGGTCTTTCTTGTCCTGGGCGGGCTCATCAGTTTCGGCGGCGAGCTACTGCATCGCATGCGCGCGCAGGCTACGGCGGTGAACGCCCACCTGCGGGCGCGCGAGGCTCATCTGCAGTCCATTCTCGACACGGTCCCCGACGCTATGGTGGTCATTACCGAGAACGGGATCATAAGATCCTTCAGCCCCACAGCGGAACGCATGTTCGGTTGGTCTCTCGAGGAGGTCGTGGGCGAAAACGTCAAGCGACTCATGCCCGAACCCTACAAGGCGGCCCACGACAGCTATCTCGAACGCTACATGCGAACGGGCGAGAAGCGCATCATAGGCTTGGGCCGCGTCGTGGTGGGACAACGCAAGGACGGATCGACCTTTCCGATGGAGCTCGCAGTCGGCGAAATGCGTTCGGGAGATCAGCGCTTCTTCACAGGGTTCATCCGCGACTTGACGGAGCGCCAAGCAACGGAAGCGCGACTTCAAGATCTTCAGACCGAGCTGATACATATCGGGCGGCTGACCGCCATGGGGGAGATGGCCTCGGCCCTGGCCCACGAACTCAATCAGCCCTTGAGCGCCCTGACCAACTATCTGAACGGCTCAATCCGCCTGCTAGACAAGCCGGACCTGCCGCGCGACCGCTTGGATGATGCGCTCGGCAAGGCGCGAGATCAGGCGCTCCGCGCTGGAGAGATCATTCGCCGCCTACGTGATTTCGTGGCGCGCGGCGAGGTCGAGCGACAGGTCGAAAGCCTCCCCAAGCTGATCGAGGAGGCCGGAGCCCTCGCTCTCGTCGGCGCCAAGGAACACGGCGTCCACGTGGACTTCGTCTTCGATCCGGGGGTGGACCTCGTCCTGGCCGACCGCGTCCAGATCCAGCAGGTAATTCTTAACCTGATCCGGAACGCCATGGAGGCGATGGAGGACCAGCCGGTTCGGCATCTGACCATCTCGCTTCAAAGGGAGCAGGGAGAGGCGCGCGTGACGGTTTCGGACACCGGCTCAGGCCTGGATCCCTTCATGTCGGGAGTGCTGTTCCAGCCCTTCATGACGACCAAGCGTAGCGGAATGGGCATCGGCCTCTCGATCTGCCGCACCATCATCGAGGCGCACGGCGGGCGAATCTGGGCAGAACCCAACCCGCGCGGCGGCACCCGGTTCGCCTTTACCCTGAAAGCGGCCGACCAGGAGAGGTTGAATGACGACGACGCCTGACGCCATGGTGCATGTGGTCGATGACGACTCCGCCCTGAGAGACTCTCTCGCGTTCATGCTGGAAACGAACGACATCGCCACCCGTCTCTACGCCGGCGGCGGAGATTTGCTGGACGCAGCAGCGAAGACGACGCTGGAGGGATGCATACTGACCGATGTCCGCATGCCGGACATGAACGGTATAGAACTAGTCCGTCAGCTTCGCGCTCAGGGCGTGACCCTGCCGGTCGTGGTCATGACCGGGCACGCCGACGTGCCGCTCGCCATCGAAGCTATCCGCGCCGGCGTGCAGGATTTTATCGAGAAGCCCTTCACGGACGAATTGCTGCTGGACGCCCTGGGCCGAGCCCTCGACGGCTCCACGCCCGCCTCCGCGGCGGACCGGCTCGTTCTCGAAAGACTGGAGACCCTGTCAGCGCGTGAGAAACAGGTGCTGGACGGCCTGGTCGCCGGCCATGCGAACAAGGTCATTGCGTATGATCTGGGCATCAGTCCGCGAACGGTCGAGGTCTATCGCGCTAATGTCATGACCAAGATGCAGGTCAGAAGCCTTTCAGAGCTCGTTCGCGTGACGGTCCTGAGCCACGGAATCTGAAACGACGCCTTTCGCCTCAGGCCCGGAAAGCAGTTTCTTCAGGCGTACAGGCTTTCCAGGACTTCGTCTTCTTGCTGAATCCTGGTCAGAAGCGATTGGTGAAGACGGCCGCATAGGACATAGAGCCGTTCCCATTCCGCACAGGCTCCTTGCGGCGCGGTGAGACGTCGAGTCGCCTTCTGAACCGCCTGCAAGCCCTCGCCAAGCGCCTGATGATCCGCCGTCAGCACCGGCACGACACTCCCTTCCTGAGCGGCGAACCATCTCGCTTCACGGCCCATGTGATCCTCAAACAGGTCGAGAAGATCCGCCAGTATGTCGCCGAGGCCATGTGGCCAGGCTTCGTGGCAAGCCAGGCTAGGTTCGAGCCGGTCGGCCAGCCCCACCGCGTCGGTCAGCACACGTCGCATCTCGCCCGTCATCGCCTCTCGGCGGACGTGGATGCTTGGCTTCCCAAGGGTCGGCATGACGCTCTACCTCCTGCCCCGCAACCATGCGCTTCGGTCGGTGCGTCTCTTTTGCGCTCTGGCAAATCAGCAGGAAGAAATTTCCTTCAGCCGCGCCTGCGCCAGCAACAGGTCTTGCGGCGTATTGATATTGGCGAATGCGTCCGCCGCCTGAGCCGGCCATTCGACAATCGTGGCCGCTGCTCGCGCGGCGACGCCGCGAAGAGAACCCCTCCCCGCCGCAGCCTCGGACCGGACCGCGGCCAGGCTTTCCACACGCCAGAGGGCGCAGGCGGGATGCAGCCGCCCCGGAGTCGCGGCCAGGGCCGCGCCCGCATCCGGCCGCAGCTCTTCCTCCAGGCGTCGCGCCAGGTCGTTCGGCAGGAAAGGCGTGTCGCAGGCTGCGACCAGAACGCGATCCCGCCCCAGCGACAGGGCCCACTCCAGCGCCGCCGCCAATCCGGCCAGCGGCCCCTCCAGGGCTGGGTCGTCTTGGATCAGGCGCACGTCCGGTTCAGGATTCGGCCATTGGCCCTCGCTGCGCAACGCGACGGCGACGGGATCGCCCCATTTCCGCGCCTGATCCACCGCGTGGGCGATCAAGGGACGTCCCGCCAGAAGCCGCTCCGGCTTTCGCCCGCCCATGCGTCGGCCCTCCCCTCCCGCCAGGATGACGACCGGCGTCATCACGGCGTTCGGCGGGGCGCGCGAGACGGCGCCGAGACGCTTACCTCAAGATCGCGCAGAAGCCCGTCCTGAATGGAATAGACCCAGCCGTGAACCGTCAGCGACTGGCCCTTGCGCCAGGCGTCGCGCACGAAAGGATTGGCCGCGACCGCCTCGACCTGGGCCACAACATTGCACTCGCAAAGACGGTTGGCCCTCATCTCCGGATCTTCAATCAGGCGCAACTCGCCCGCCCGTTCGTGGGCCAGCCGCCGCACAGGTTGAAGCCAATGGTCGATCAAGCCCTGGCGGCGCCGCGTCAGGGCCGCGCGCACCCCGCCGCAGCCGTAATGGCCGCAAACGATGATATGGCGAACCTTCAGCACTTCGACGGCGTACTGCAGCACCGACAGGAAGTTGATGTCCTGCGGCGAGGCCAGATTGGCGATGTTGCGATGCACGAACAGTTCGCCGGGATCCAGTCCCACAATCTCGTTCGCGGGCACACGGCTGTCCGAACAGCCGACCCAGAGATACTCAGGCTCCTGCAGGCGGGCCAGTCGACGGAAGTAGTCGGCGTCCATGCGGGTCTTCGTCGCCGCCCACCGTAGATTCGCGTCCAGAAGGTTGTCGATCATGAGGTTTTTTCCATTTCAGCCACGCCCGCGCCGCGCAGCCAGACGTCGCGACAGACCGGACAGGTCGCGCGGCGTCAGCCTCAGACGGGCGATCGGCAGCACGACCGCATTCTCTAGAGCGATGTGTCGCCTTTCCCTCTGGGTGAAGTTGCCCATGGACCGCACCAAATCAGGCGTCATCGGTCGGTCCTCGGACGCCCTGAGCACTTCCTCCAGACGATCGGCGAGTCGGGCCGCGCTCGCAGCTTCAGCATGGTGATCGCTGGAAAGCATGCCGAGGACTCCATGGATGTCATCCTCGGGCGGGCAACGTCGCCGCAATAGGGGAAAGAGGTCTTCCTCCTCGTCCAGCACATGCAAGGGCAGATCATGTCTGAGATAGTCAATGATCACAGCCAGCAGCCTCGACGGCCGTTCGGGCATGACGGCCGCCGCGTCGATCGTTCGGCAAAGCTGGCGCTGCCGATAGTGTTCGGCGAACAGCCAGTCGAGCGGCGAGGCGATCAGTTCCATCGGCATGGGCTCGATCGGCACGCCCTGCGTCATACCCGGCGAACTGGCTTTCGGCGTCATGACGCAGGCCGTCCTAGCGTCGCCGCTTCAGCAGGGTGAAGGTGCGGGGCGCCGGTTGCAGTTTTTGCCGCAGCACGGCGCGGGCGCAGGCGAGCGCGGGATCCTCGGCGTCCTTCGCCGCCGACAGCAACCGCGTCCACTCCTCGTCGCCGGCCGCCGAAAGGTGATCGCGCAGCAGGCCCTGGACCCAGGCTCCCGGATCCTCGCCCGAGGCCTCGCAGGCGGCGTAGGCGAGGTCGGCCAAGTCCGGGTCCGACGCCGCAAGCCAAGTGTGGAAACGTTCACTGTCCACGCCAAGCAATACGCCAAGCGACAGCGGCCCTTCGCTCACCTGGCCTGTCGTCGTCAGGCTGATCGCTACCCCTTCTTCCCGCGCCGCTTCCCCCAAGGCCGCCACATAGCGCGCAGCCCCGGCGCGCCAGGCTCTTTCCTGCAAGGCGCGTTCGATCCAAGGTCGCACATGTTCGAAAGGAAGACGCGCGCCTTCGACCCGGCGATCAACCTTCAGCACATGCCAACCGAACCGCGACCTCACCGGCGCCTCGCTGATCTCGCCCGGCTCCAGCCTGTCGAGCGCCTGCTCCACCTCGGGCGCAAGATCGCCCTCGACCAACTGTCCCAGAGCGCCGCCCGATTTACTGGACGGACAGTCCGAAACGCGACCGGACAGTTCAGCGAAGGCCTGGGGCCGCGCGCGCGCCAGCGTCAGATGCGCCTCGGCGGTCAGACGCGCCGCTTCCCAGAGCGCCTCGTCCTCGCCTGTCACCGCCACAAGAATATGAGAGGCCTCGGTCATAGCGGAGGAGCGAAAGTCATCCGGCCGCGCATCATAAACCCTTCGGCATTCGGCCTCCGAGGGCAGATCCGCCCTCACCTCCTGCTCGAGAAGGACGCGAATCCTGGCCTCATCGACCGTCTCTTCACGTCCTTCGTCGTCAAAGAGAGGCGTCGCCTCTATCTCAAGCTCCGAGGCGCGGTTCAGCAACAGCGCCCGAATGGCCAGGGCGTGGGCCGCCAGCTTGCGAGCCTGTTCGATGCTGGGCGCCGGATGGTTCGAAATTTCCTGGGCGATCAGAGCCTCGGGCACCTCCACGCCGCCGATGACGATTGCGGCTTCGCGGCTCATCGTCCATCTCCCTTGCGACCGCGAATCGAAGCGGGCGCCGAAGCGATGCGGCTGACCGGCATCTGGCGACGACTACGGACCAATTGCCAGCCCTGGCGATTGAGATACCACACCGGCGCAGACAACATGTGGACCAGGCGGGTAAAGGGGAAGACCAGGAAGATGGTCAGACCCAGGACGATATGCGCCTTGAACAACCAGTGAACGTCCGCGATGTAGTCGGCCGTCCCTGCCCGGAAGGTGAAGACGCCCTGGGCCCAGTTCATGAACTTCACCATCTCCTCGCCGTCCATGTGGCGGGCCGAGATGAAGATGGTCGACAGGCCCAGACACAGCTGGATCAGGAGGATGATCAGGATCGCCGTGTCTCCAAAGCTGGAGGTCCGGCGGATGCGCGGGTCGAACAGCCGTCGGTGAAGCAGCAGCAGACCCCCGATCAGCATCATGACGCCAGCGACGCCGCCCGCAACCATGGCGAGCAACTGCTTCGCGGAATGGGCCACGCCGAGGGCGTCCCAGACGGCCACCGGCGTCAGGAGGCCGACCAGGTGCCCGCCGAAGATCATCAGGACGCCGAGGTGGAACAGGATGGATCCCGCGACCAGTTGCCGGCGGCGCAGCAACTGCGAGGAGCCGGTGCGCCAGGTGTAGGGTTCGCGGTCAAAGCGAATGACTGACCCGATCGCAAGGACCGCGAGAGCGATATAGGGATAAACGCCGAAGAAAAACTGGTTCATCACATTCATGACGTGGCCTCCTTCAAGCCGCGCTGGGCCGTTGGGCGGATGGCGTGTTCATCGCAGCAACCAAGGCGTCGGCCTTGGGGCAGCCGACATCGTCCGGGCCGAAGGTGACAGGCGTGTCCTCCCAGGCCTCATCGAGAGCCGTGAGATCATCGGGATCGGGATCGGGCTCGCTGAGCAGGGCGGCGACGGCCGCCGCATCCGCCGCGCCGGCCAGGGCGGCCAGGGCGCCGAACACCGAGCGATAGGAGCTGCCGCGCCTGTGCAGCCTCTCGCCGATCGCCTCCAGCACATGGGCCGCTTCACCCAGGAGGGAAGCCGCACGATCCGCAGGCAGAAGCGAGAGAAACTCCAGGAAGACCGGCAGGTGATCCGGCAGTTCCGACGTCGCCAGCTCCAGCCCTTCGCTGCGATAGAGCTCCAGCAATCCCGCCATCGCCTCGCCCCGGTCCCGGCTCTCGCCGTGAACATGCTCATAGAGGTTCAGGGACAGGGAGCGAGACCGATCGAACAGATCAACGTACTGCTCCTGCAGACTGTAGATGTCCCCGCCTTTCAGATCCTCGACGAGACGGTTCAGGGCCTTCTGGATGCGGACCGGAACCCGGCCCTCGGCGCGGATCACGGCCGCCAGCTCCTCGGCGGACGCCTGCAGTTCCGCGTCGGGATAGGTCAGCAGCCGCCCCAGCGCGCTATAGGTCGCGGACATCATTCCACCTCCATCGGATTGCGGGGACGTGTTTTCTTGACCCGGCCGAACAGGCCGTATTCCGTCGTCCCGCCGGAACAGCCGTTGCCGAAGGTGAAGCCGCAGGAGCCGCGCAGGTCGAAAGCGTCCTCGCCCGTCTCGCGGTGGTTGGTCGGGATGACGAAGCGATCCTCGTAATCGGCGATGGCCATGATGCGATACATGTCGTCGATCTGGGCGGCGCTCAGCCCCACCCGTTCGGCCAGGGCGTGGTCGATCCGGCCGTCGACGGTCTTGCCGCGCATGAAGGCGCGCATCGCCAGCATGCGCTCCAAAGCGGTTACGACGGGTTCCTCGACGCCGGCGGTCAGCATGTTCGCCAAATACCGCACCGGAATCCTCAAGGATCTGACGTCAGGCATTTCCTGGTCGATTTCCAGCGCGCCGGCTGAGGCCGCTGACTGGATCGGGGACAGCGGCGGCACGTACCAGACCATGGGCAGCGTCCGGTATTCGGGGTGCAGCGGGAAGGCGACCTTCCAGTCCATCGCCATCTTCCAGACCGGACTGCGCTGCGCCGCCGCCAGCCAGGCGTCAGGAACGCCGTCGGCCCGTGCTTGGGCGATCACCGCCGGGTCGTTCGGGTCCAGGAAGACATCGAGCTGAGCCTGGTAGAGGTCCTTCTCATCGACGCTGGCCGCCGCCTCGATACGGTCGGCGTCATACAGCATCACGCCCAGATAGCGGATGCGCCCCACGCAGGTCTCGGAGCAGACCGTGGGCATGCCCGCCTCGATCCGGGGGTAGCAGAAGGTGCACTTCTCCGACTTTCCGGATTCCCAGTTGTAATAGATCTTCTTGTAGGGGCAGGCCGAGACGCACATGCGCCAGCCGCGGCACTTCTCCTGATCGATCAGGACGACCCCGTCCTCCTCACGCTTGTAGATGGCGCCCGAAGGACAAGCGGCCACGCAGGTAGGGTTCAGACAGTGCTCGCACAGCCGGGGCAGATACATCATGAAGGTGTTTTCGAAGGCTCCGTAGATCTCCTTCTCAACGCCCGCGAAGTTGTAGTCCTTGGACCGCTTGGAGAATTCGCCGCCCAGTATTTCTTCCCAGTTCGGTCCCCACTCGATCTTCTCCATCCGCTCGCCGGAAATCTTCGAACGCGGGCGCGCCGTGGGGAAGTGCTTCATCTCAGGAGCTTCCTGAAGATGGGCGTAGTCCATGTCGAACGGTTCGTAGTAGTCGTCGATCTCGGGCAGGTCTGGGTTGGCGAAGATGTTGGCCAGGATTCGCCACTTGGGGCCCATGCGGGGGCGGATGCGACCGTTGCGGGCGCGCTCCCATCCCCCGTTCCAGCGGCCCTGGTTCTCCCAGTCCTTAGGATAGCCGACGCCGGGTTTGGTCTCGACGTTGTTGAACCAGGCGTATTCGACGCCGTCGCGGCTAGTCCAGACGTTCTTGCAGGTCACCGAACAGGTGTGACACCCGATACACTTGTCGAGGTTCAGCACCATGCCGATCTGGGCGCGGACCTTCATCAGACGTTCTCCTTGTCCGAACGGGGCTCTTCGAGCCAGTCCACCGTTCTCATCTTGCGCAGGACGACGAACTCATCGCGGTTCGAACCGACCGTGCCGTAATAGTTGAAGCCGTAGGCAAGCTGGGCGTAGCCGCCGATCATGTGCGTCGGCTTGGGCACGATCCGCGTCACGGAATTGTGGATGCCCCCGCGCCGGCCCGTGATCTCGGACCCCGGCGTGTTCACGATCTTTTCCTGAGCGTGGTACATGAAGGTCGTGCCTTCGCGGATGCGCTGAGACACCACCGCCCGCGCCGAGATGGCGCCGTTGGCGTTGAACAGCTCGACCCAGTCATTGTCGACGATTCCTGCCTTTTGAGCGTCGATCTCCGAGATCCAGATCACCGGCCCGCCGCGGTTCAGCGTCAGCATCAGCAGGTTGTCGGAATAGGTCGAGTGGATGCCCCATTTCTGGTGCGGCGTAATGAAGTTCAGCACGACCTCATTCTCGCCGTTGGGCTTCATGCCCTTGACCCAAGTGGTCTTCAGGTCCAGCGGCGGACGATAGACGCACAGGGCCTCGCCAAAGGCGCGCATCCAGGGGTGGTCCTGATACAGCTGCTGACGCCCCGACAGGGTTCGCCACGGCACGCGCTCGTGCACATTGGTGTAGTTGGCGGTGTAGCAGACGTGTTCGGACTCCAGCCCTGACCAGATGGGCGAAGAGATGATCTTGCGCGGCTGGGCCACGATGTCGTGGAAGCGGATCTTCTCATCTTCCTTGGGCAGTGCCAGGTGGGTGTGGTCGCGCCCCGTGAAGCGCGAGAGCGCCGCCCAAGACTTCACCGCCACCTCACCGTTGGTTTCGGGCGCCATCATCAGCACCGCCTCGGCCGCCTCGATAGCGGTCTCCATGCGGGCCAGGCCATGCGACACCCCCTCTTCCCGCACCTCGCCGTTCAGGGCCTTGAGCGCCGCCACCTCATGATCAGTGTTCCACCTCAGCCCCTTGCCGCCGTTGCCGACCGTGTTCATCAGCGGCCCGACCGAGGTGAACTGCTTGTAGAGGTTGGGGTAGTCCCGCTCGACCACGGTCATGACGGGCATGGTCCGGCCGGGCACGGGTTCACATTCGCCCTTCCACCAGTCCTTGACCTCAAAGGCCTGGGCCAGCTCGCCAGGGCTGTCGTGCTGGATCGGGGTGAGGACCAGATCCTTCTCGACGCCGAGCACCTCAGGGCAGACCTCGGAGAAGGTCTTGGCCAGGCCTCGGAAGATGTCCCAGTCGGACCGCGCCTCCCAGGCCGGGTCCACCGCCGCCGTCAGGGGGTGGATGAAGGGGTGCATGTCCGAGGTGTTGAGATCGTGCTTCTCGTACCAGGTAGCGGTCGGCAGGACGATGTCGGAATAGACGGCGGTGGTGGACATGCGGAAGTCCAGCGTCACCAGCAGGTCCAGCTTGCCTTCCGTCGTGGCGTCGCGCCAGCGCACATCCTGCGGCTTGACCTTGCCGTCCTCGCCCAGGTCCTTGCCCTGGACCCCGTGGTCGGCGCCCAGCAGGTGCTTGAGGAAGTACTCGTGGCCCTTGCCTGACGATCCCAGCAAATTGGAGCGCCAGATGAACATGTTGCGCGGCCAGTTGGCCGGATCCTCAGGGTCCATGCAGGACATCTCAAGCGAGCGGTCCTTGAGCGTCCGAACCGCATAGGCGACCGGATCGACGCCCTCGCTTTCGGCTGCGCGGACCACGTCCAGAGAATTGGTCTTCAAGGCCGGCGTAGATGGCAGCCAGCCCATGCGCTCAGCGCGCACGTTGAAGTCGATCAACGAACCGGACCAGTCGCCGGCCGGCGCGGTGGGCGACAGAATCTCCTGCGGCGACACCGTCTCATAGCGGTACTGGCCGGTGTGGGCGTAGAAGAAGGAGGTCGCGTTCTGCTGGCGCGGCGGCCGGATCCAGTCGAGGGCGAAGGCGACCGGCGCCCAGCCGCTCTGCGGACGCAGCTTCTCCTGGCCGACGTAGTGGGCCCAGCCCCCGCCCGACTGACCGACGCAGCCGCACATCACCAGCATGTTGATGACGGCGCGATAGTTCATGTCCATGTGGAACCAGTGGTTCATGGCCGCGCCGATGATCACCATGGACTTGCCGTTGGTCTTTTCGGCGTTGCCGGCGAAGCCTCTCGCCACGGCCAGAATCTGGTCGCGCGGCACAGAGGTCATCTGTTCCGCCCAGGCTGGGGAATACGGTTCCGGATCATCATGGTCGCGCGGCATGTGCTCGCCGCCGAAGCCCTGATCGACGCCGTAGTTGGCGAGGAACAGGTCATAGACGCTGGCCACCAGCGTCTCCCCCTCCTTCAGCGTCATCTTCCGCACCGGGACGTTGCGGGTCAGGACGTCGGGGTGATCGCTCGAGGCGAAGCCGTTGGAGGCGGTGTTGGCGAAATAGGGGAAGCGTACGCCCACCACCTCATCATGAACCCCTTTCAGCCCCAGGCGCAGGCGCGTCTCACGCCCCTCGGCCTCGCGCTCCTCCAGATTCCAGCGCCCATCCTCTCCCCAACGGAAGCCGATGGAGCCGTTCGGCGCGACCACGTCTCCGCTGATCTCGTCGAGGGCCACCGTCTTCCAGTCGGGGTTGTTGGCCTGGCCCAGATCGTCAACGAAGTCGGAGGCTCGCAGCATGCGCTCGGCCACATAGCCGCCGTCCTGCAGGACCAGGCGCACCAGCATGGGCAGGTCCGAATACTGACGGACATAGTCCTTGAAGTAGGAGGTCTCGCGCTCGACGTAGAACTCCTTGAGGATGACATGGCCGAACGCCATGCCCAGGGCCGCGTCCGTCCCCTGCTTCACCGCCAGCCATAGGTCGGCGAATTTGGACGCCTCGGAATAATCGGGGCAGATAACCACCGACTTGGCGCCGCGATAGCGGGCCTCGGTGTAGAAGTGGGCGTCGGGCGTGCGGGTCTGCGGAACGTTGGAGCCCCACAGCAGCATGAAGCTGGAGTTGTACCAGTCCGCAGATTCCGGCACGTCAGTCTGCTCGCCCCAGGTCTGGGGCGAGGCTGGCGGCAGGTCGCAATACCAGTCGTAGAAGGAGCCGCAGACTCCGCCCAGAAGCTGCAGATAGCGAGCCCCGGCGGCGTAGGAGAGCATGGACATGGCCGGAATGGGCGAGAAGCCGAACACGCGGTCAGGGCCCCAGGCCTTGACGGTGTGGGCGTTGGCCGCCGCGATCAGCTCGTTGACCTCGTCCCAGGTCGCGCGGACGAAGCCGCCGGCGCCGCGCATCTTCACATAGTCGGCGCGCTTGGCCGGATCGTTCTGGATCGAGGCCCAGGCGGCCACCGGCGCCAGGGTGCGGCGCGCCTCACGCCATTGGCGCAGCAGGCGACCACGGACCAGCGGATATTTCACGCGGTTGGCTGAATACAGATACCAGCTGTAGCTGGCGCCCCGCGCGCAGCCCCGCGGCTCATGGTTGGGCAGGCCGGCGCGGGTGCGGGGGTAATCGGTTTGTTGAGTCTCCCAAGTGACGATGCCGCTCTTGACGTGAATCTTCCACGAACAGGAGCCCGTACAGTTCACGCCATGGGTCGAGCGCACGATCTTGTCATGACGCCAGCGGTTCCGATAGGATTCCTCCCACTTGCGGTCGTCATCGGTCATGACGCCGTGCCGACCTGAGAAGAGCTCAGTCTTTCTCTTGAAGAAAGCGAGACGATCGAGGGTATGGCTCATGCTCAGGCCACCTTCTTTTCAAGATTGTTCAGGATCGACCTCGGCCTCGCATAGAAGGCCCAGTTCACGACCAGGCAGGTCGCGTAGAAGGTCATGAAGATATAGAGCGCCACCGTGGGCCCGCCGAAGACGCCCATGGAGGTGGCGAAACCCAGCGGAATGAAGAATCCGCCATAGGCGCCGATGGCCGAGGCGAAGCCGATGATGGCGGCGGATTCCAGCTCAGCGGCCTTCAAACGCTCACTGGCGGCGGCGGTCGGCATCAAACGCGCCATCTCAAGCCGCATGAGGCCCGGGATCATCTGGAAGGTCGAGGCGTTGCCCACCCCCGTCCAGAAGAAGAGCCACAGGAAGCTGGCGAAGAAGGCGGGGAAGCTAGGCGCGCCGCCCCAGGTTCCAAGGCTGTGCAGTAAGCCGATGACCCCCAAGATCAGCGACAGGAAAACCCACTGCGTCACGTGCTGGCCGCCCCAGCGATCCGAAATCCAGCCGGTCAGGGCGCGGGACGCGGCGCCGACCAGCGGCCCCAGGAAGGCGATCTGCAGGATGTTCACATCGGGAAACAGGGTCTTGCCCAGCAGAGGGAAGGCCGCCGAAAAGCCGATGAAGGAGCCGAAGGTGCCGATGTAGAGGTAGCACATCAACCAGTTATGCTTGCGCTTGAACACCACCGACTGTTCGCGGAAGGAGGCGCGCGCAGAGGCCACGTCGTTCATGCCGAACCAGGCCAGGGCCGCGCCGATCACGATCAGGGGCGCCCACATCAGCGGAGCGTGCTGCAGCCAGATCCGGTGCTCCACGCCATTCTCGACGAAGACCTGGGGCGGGCCGCCGAGCGGACCGAAAAAAGCCACGCCGACCACGATAGGCGCCAGCAACTGCAGAGCGCTGACCCCGAGGTTTCCGAGCCCCGCGTTCAGCGCCAGGGCGTTGCCCTTTTCCGCCTTGGGAAAGAAGAAGGCGATGTTGGACATGGACGAGGCGAAGACCGCCCCGCCCAGGCCGCAGGACAACGACAGAGCAACGAAGACCCAATAAGGCGTTTCGACGTGCTGCACCGCCACGCCCATTCCCACCACGGGGACGAGCAAGCTCAAGGTCGTCAGAGTGGTCCACAGCCGCCCGCCGAAAATCGGCACCATGAAGCTGTAGAAGATGCGCAGGGTGGCTCCCGACAGGGCTGGCAAGGCGGTCAGCCAGAAACGTTGCTCGGTCGAGAACTCGAACCCGGCCTGGGGCAGCCTTGTCACGGCAGTGGACCAGAGCATCCAGACGGCGAAGCCGATCAGGAGGTTGGGAATCGAGATCCAGAGGTTGCGCCGGGCGATGCGCTTGCCCTTTTCGGCCCAGAAAGCCGGATCTTCCGGGCGCCAGTCGGTCAGAACATGTCGTCGGGACATGAGGGAATGCTCCTATCGCGCCGAGCGGCCATCGAGGCCGTCCAGCTCGGGGAAAGCCGGCAAGCCGGCCAGCTGAGGATTGTGGGCGTGTTCCATTCGCCGCACCGCCAGATGCATCCAGGCCAGGGCTACGGCGACGAGCAGGAAGAGCAGCATGAAGCAGCTTGAGCCGATGGCGGTCCAATCGTTCAGGGCGCCGAAGGCGATGGGCAGGACGAAGCCGCCCAGGCCGCCGATCATCCCCACCAGGCCGCCGACCGAACCGATGTGGTCCGGATAGTAGACGGGGATGTGCTTGTAGACCGCAGCCTTGCCGAGGCTCATGGCGAAGCCCAGCAGGAAGACCAGGGCGATAAAGCCTGGAAGGCTCAGCGCCAGGCTGAAACGGATCGGCCCGTTCAGGCCCGCCACCTCATAATGGGTCGGCGGATAGGACAGGATGAAGGTGCAGACCACGCTGATGACGAAGGTCAGATACATGACCTTGCGGGCGCCCACGCGATCCGACAGCCATCCGCCGAAGATTCGGAACAGCGATCCTGGGATCGAATAGGCCGCCGCGACCATGCCGGCGGTCTTGATGTCCAGACCGTAGGCGCCGGTCAGATAGCGCGGCAGCCACAAGGCCAGGGCGACGAAGCCGCCAAAGACGAAGAAGTAATAGAGTGAGAAGCGCCAAACTCTCGGGCTCTTGAGCGGCGAAAGCTGCAGCCAGGTCGCTGGCGCCTTCTCTCCCGAAGCGCGCCGGGCAACCGTAACAGGGTCGTCGCGAGTCAGAAGAAATACGATCAGGCTGATGATCAGCAGGGCAGCAGCCCAAATCTGGGCCACGGCCTGCCAACCGAAAGCCACCATGACGAAGGGCGCGGCGAACTTGGTGACGGCCGAGCCGACATTGCCCGCCCCGAACACGCCCAGGGCCATGCCCTGGCGCGACGGTCCGAAGAATTTCGAGACATAGGTCACGCCGACCGAGAAGGCCCCCCCCGCGAGGCCCAGCGCCAAGGCCGCAGCCAGGAACTGCGGATAGGTGCTCGCCTGAGCCAGGAGAAAGGTCGCCCCCGCCGCCAGGACGCCGACGATCAGATTGACCTTGCGCCCGCCGAACTGCTCAGCCCAAACCCCCAGCAGAACCCGGCTCAGGGATCCGGTCAGGATCGGCGCGCCGACCAGCAGGCCGAACTGGGTCTCGGACAGGCCCAGGTCCGCCTTTATCTGGATGCCGATGATCGAAAAGATCGTCCAGACAGCGAAACAGGTAGTGAAGCCCAGGGTGCTGAGCCACAGAGTGCGCCATGCTCCGGGCGCCTCGCCCCCGGCCGACTTCGTCATTTGCACTGGTCGAGCCATCACGCCCTCTGCGAAACCGGAGCAGGACTCCGTGCAGGTGATGTGCGCCAGGAGCGGCGGCCTCGACTTGCTTTTGATCAAGTCGGACCTAGACGCGTGTCGATTCAGCGCAAAAAACCACATCGGCGTCGTGGGTAATCGCGACTGACAATCATTACGCGCAATGCGCACGCCTAGGCGACGTCGCGTTTGATTCTGATCAATCCGACCCGGCGTGCGCCATGGTCTTCTTGCGCCATGCCTATCCGTCCGGCCGACCTAGACCGTATTCGCGCCCTGCCCCTGTTTATGGGAGCGTCGCCAGCCGTCTTTAGAGACGCCACGGCGGGCGCCTTTCTGCAGCGCTTCCCGGCCGGAACCACACTCCTCATGGAAGGCGACCCCGTCGACTTTCTCTATGTCCTGCTCAGCGGTTCAGTAGAACTGCAGGGCAGTTGGAAGGAGAAGGAATCAACCCTGGCCGTGCTGCGGCCCGTTTCGACCTTCATCCTCGCAGCCGTCATGCTTGAGGCTCAGGCCCTGATGTCGGCGCGGACTCTGGAACCTTCTCAAATCCTGATGCTGTCGGGAGAAGCTTTGAGGCGCACCGCGCGCCAAGACGCCGATTTCGGTTTCGCGGTCATTCAGGAACTTGCCGGCTGCTATCGCGGCGTGGTCCGCACGGTGAAGGCCCAGAAGCTGCGCGGCGGGGTTGAACGGCTCGCCAACTATCTTCTGGCTCAGTGCGCGCGCCAGCAGAATGAGGCGCGGATCATCCTTCCTCACGAAAAGCGCGTGCTCGCCTCTCTATTGGGGATGACGCCCGAAAATCTCTCACGCGCCTTCGCACAACTGTCCGACTACGGCGTGCACGTCCGGGGCGCCCAGATCTCCTTTGAACGTCCGCGGGCGCTGAAACGCCTTGCGCGCCCGTCAGCCCTTATCGACAATCATGCGCCTGCCGCCTTGCATCCTGCTGGCAAGGCGGCGTCCGAAACCTGGTCGACCGACACTGAAGAAGAAGGAGGCGGCGCTCAGCCGCCGAAGGCGGCCAGGTTCGGCGTATCGCCGAAATTTCCCTGATGCAGCGCGTGAGCGCGCGGTTTGGCGCCGAGGGCTGAAGCGACCCGCTCGACAAGCGCGTCCATTTCGACCTCCTCCGAAAGATAGGGCCGCAGATCCACCCCCCCCTCTCCGAAGAGACACAGACGCAGCTTTCCCCGGGCTGTCACCCGCAGTCGGTTGCATCCGTCGCAGAAGCCGGCGTCGTAGGGCGCGATCAGGCCGATCAAGCCGCGATGATCCGGACTGACGTATTCGGTGGCGGGACCGGCGTCGGCCTCCCGGATGCGCGGCGTCCATCCGTGCTGCGCCAGCCAGTCCCGCACCACCTGGCCGCCGATGTGATTGCGGGCGAAATAGTCGGCGTTGTCTCCCGTACGCATGAGTTCGATGAAACGCACTGAAAGGGCACGATCAGCGACGTGGTCCGCCCACCGCTCGAGCTCCTGCTCGATGGACCCCCGCAGTAGAACAGCATTTACCTTCACCGACTGGAACCCCGCCTCCATGGCCAGGTCCAGGCCCCGAAGCACGGCGGGGAGCCGGTCATGTCCGGTGATGCGCTGAAAGACATCCCGATCCAGCGAATCCACGCTGACATTCAGGTGGGTTAAGCCTGCGTCGCGCCAGTCCTGCACGCACTTTTCGAGATTCCAGCCGTTGGTCGTGACCGCGACCTTGCGGATTTCCTCCTGGGCGGCGATGGCGGCGACGATTTCGGTAAAATCCCGTCGCACCGTCGGCTCACCGCCCGTCAGGCGGATCTTGGTCAGGCCCAGACGCGCGAAGGCCTGGGTCAGCCGCCTCACCTCCATAAGCGTCAGGAAGGAAGCCCCGGGGGTTTTCCGATAACCGTTGGGCAGGCAGTAGTCGCACCGGAAGTTGCAGACCTCGGTGACCGACAGACGAAGATATCGGAAGCGGCGGCCGAAACCGTCGATAGCTTGAGGCCCGGAAGCGGCCATTGGAGAAGCTCCTTTCCAGAACATGGGAGGCGGGCGGGTTTCCCCGGCCGCCCTCGGCCCCTTTCGGAGCCCGGCCGCGCAACCATGGAAGGGCTTTAGGTCACGCGGCTCGGAGCGGTAGTCGGCAGGCTAAAAGCAAAACGCGCCGGCCGCCTTGATCAAAAGCAAGCGACGCTCAATTCCTGAGGCGGGGCTGCGAAAGCATGGGGCCGTATAGAGCCACGAAACCGAGCAGTGCGGCCGCCCAGAGCCCGCTTGAGAGGATGAGAGCCAGCCCATAGATATCTGACCACAATCCACCGGCGACACGCACGAGCGCCGCAGCGTTAATAAGAACATAGAGAAGCAGGGTTCCCGCGCCCGCCGACAATTCGTGTCCTGTATGGCCGCGAGCCGCGCGGGTCGTCACCGCCAGGATCATCACCCCCATGGCGCCGACCGTCAGCGCATGCAGACCGGCGGACGGGGCGAATGGCGCCCCCATCACCGCAAGGCCCAGCAAGACAAGTCCCACGCCCAGCCACGCATAACCGAGATGAAGAATCCAAACCAACGGCTGGATCGCGGTTCTCCATCCCGCCCATCGAGCCAGACGCAGGAGATTCAGTGCTCCGGCGGCCGCCAGGGCGAGGCCGACACCTGCCAGATCAGGCTTCACGATCCATCCTGCGAGGGCGAGGATAGTGACGCCGATCACCAGTGCGTCGAATCTGGAGGCGGCGGCGGGCAGACGTCCTGGTTTTTGCCGGGCAAGCCAGTTGCGGGTGAAACTCGGCGTCACCCGTCCCCCGATGAGAACGAGCAGCAAAACAACGGCGGCGAAGCCCGTTCTGACGGCGACGTCCAGCCCTACTGCTTCCGGACGCAGGTGGAAGGCGACGTTGCTCGCAGCCAATCCGGTGATCGCAAGGGCGACCACTAGGTTCCGCCAGTTCCGGCCGGCGACGACCTCGCGCCAGATCACAGCCGAAAGCGCGAGGAGATAGGCGCCGTCGATGGCCGCAACCAGCAAGCGATCCAATCCAGGCAGCAGCATGGCCGCCCGTCCCGCCGCCCACAGAGCGAACAGTCCAGCAAGTCGGGCGCCGATCACCGGATAGCGCCCGGTCCAGTTCGGCACGGCCGTCAACAGGAAGCCGCCGACGATCGCCGCCACATAGCCGAACAGCATTTCGTGGATATGCCAATCCAGACCAATGCGGTCGGAGAGATCGCCGCCGTGGGCCAGCACATAGACCCAGAGAGGCGCGGCCAGGGCGCCCCACAAAGACCCGAACAGGAAGAAGGGACGAAAACCGAAGCTGAAAAGGGCCGGCCCCTTGTAGGCGCGCATGGCGCTGGCGGTGGACATAAGGCAATTCTCCTGAGCCTTTCCCTATCCCGCCGCGCCCATGCGTCGTTTGTCTTCGATCAATCTCGCCGAACCGCTGCACGACTATGGTGCCGACATGGCGCCCTCATTCTCAGACCAGGAAGTCGAACGCTACGCCCGCCACCTCATGCTGCGGGACGTAGGGGGAGCCGGCCAACAGGCGCTCAAGAAGGCGCGTGTGCTGATCGTCGGTGTCGGCGGGGTCGGCGCGCCCGCCGCCCTCTATCTCGCCGCGGCCGGCGTCGGCCGTCTCGGCCTGCTGGACTTCGACCAGGTGAGTCTTTCCAATCTCCAACGGCAAGTCCTCTTCACGGAGGACGACATCGGACACGACAAGGCGCCAGCCGCCGCCGAACGGCTCGGCCGGCTGAACAGCGACATTGAGCTCATGCCGATCCATCGTCGTATCGACGAGAACAACGCCGCAGACATTCTCGGCGCCTGGGACATGGTGATCGACGGTTCCGACAATCTCGCCACGCGCCTGGCGGTTTCCGACGCATGCGTGACCCAGGACAAGAGCCTCGTATCGGCCGCCGTAGGCCCTTGGGTCTTACAGGTCGGACTTTTCAGGTCGCGCCCGTGCTGGAGATGCCTCAATCCTGAACCCGATCCCGAAGCCTTCGCCTGCGCCTCCCAAGGCGTGCTGGGCGCCCTGACCGGCGTGGCAGGCGCCCTGGCGGCGGCGGCGGCGGTCAAAGCCCTGGCCGAAGCCGGCGAAGACCGAGCGGGACGTCTTCTTATGCTCGACCTCCTGTCCTGGCGGACCGTCCCTATCACGGTGAGCGCCCGCCCCGACTGCCCTGCCTGCGGTCCTTCTCGAAAAGCAAAAGGAAGCCCCTCGTGAGCGTTTCGCCCTTCGTCACTCATGATCCGTCAGACGAAAGCCTCCGAGTTCTGGAGAGCTCCCAATTGATCGAGCATATTCTCGAGCGCTTTCATCAAACCCACCGTCGTCAACTGCCAGTGCTCATCGCCCTGGCCGAAAGAGTGGAACGGACGCACGCAGGACAGAGAGATGCGCCGACCGATCTATCCGAACTGCTCATGGTCATCGCCGAGGATCTGGAAACCCATCAACAGAAGGAAGAGCGCATTCTCTTTCCGATGATGCTGGCGGGAGGAGCACCGATGATCGGCGGCCCCATCACCCGGATGTTGGCGGAACATGCCGAGGTGGAAGAACAGTTGGCGTCGTTACGACTGCTGACGGGAGGGTTCACGCCTCCCGCCTCTGCCTGCGGAACCTGGCGTCGTCTGTATGAAGAAGCTCAGGTCTTTCATCAGGATCTCCTCAATCACATGCGCATCGAGAATGAGATCCTGTTTCCTCGTTTCCTGCCTTCGCCCTGATCGACGCCCCCTCTAAGGTTACAGCCGCAGGCTCCGGCAACCGTGCCGCGTCCCCTCGCGCGGCAGCCAGACCAGAACCTCCGACTGTCCCAGGGTCTTCTGCGCGCCCGAATCCTGGTTTCCCGCCAGCTGCAGCCGACCGTTACGCCGTGTAGCTCGCAGAAACAGATCCCGCTCGCCCCTTTCCGGCGTCTCGCCATCCAGCACCGCCGCCTGCCAATCGAGCGCGCACCGCGGATCACGCCCGGCCAGGCCCGCAATGAGGGGAGCCAGGAAGAGGCGAGCAGTGACCATGGCGGAGGTGGGATTGCCAGGCAGCCCCACCACAAGAGCGTTGCGAACTCGACCCAGCCACACCGGCTTGCCCGGCTTGATCGCTACCTTGGAGAAGAGGATTTCCATGTCGAGGTCATCAAACATCGACTTCGCGAAATCCCGCTCCCCGACCGAGGCCCCGCCGGTCACCACGATGACGTCGCTCGTCGCCGCGGCCTCCACGGCGGCCTGACGCAGGATGTCGGGGCGATCCGGAAGGCGCGATCGCATGCAGACATCGCCGCCGTAGCGCTGGACCAGCCCCATCACGCCATAGGTCACGCTGTCCGGCACCGATAAAGCGCCGCCCGGCGCGCCGGGCGGACGCAGCTCGTCTCCGGTTCCTAGAATGGCCACTCGAGGTCGACGGACCACCTCCACGCGATCATGATCCGCCGCTGCAGCCGCAACCATGGCTTGGGGGGTGAGCGCAGCGCCTCGAGCCAGCAAAATCTCTCCTGGCGTGAAGTCCGAGCCCGCTCGCCTGATATGATCGCCCCGCGGCCGGGCCAGCGGCATGGCGGCCCCTTCGGGGCGTTGTACGACCATCTCCTGAACCACCACGCGATTAGCATTGGGAGGCACTGGCGCGCCCGTGAACACCCGCATGCATGTGCCGGCCGTTAACATCGGTGGGATCGACGACCCTGCGAAGCTCTCGCCCGCCACAGACAAGGTCGCCCCAAGATCTTGATCCAGAATGGCGTAGCCATCCATGGCGGAGACAGAGGCGGCGGGAGAAGCTCGCAGAGCTTTCAGGTCGGACGCAAGGATTCGCTCGCAAGCCTCCTCAAGCGGAACCCTTTCCGCTTCCAGCGGCTGGGCCTGGCTCAAGAGCAGTTTCAGCGCGGTCTCGAACTCCAGCATCATTCTTCGTTCCTGATCCAGTCGCCGCTTGCACCGCCGGTCTTGGCCACAAGCCCCACCCCGTCGATCAGCATGGCGCGATCAGCCGCCTTGAGCATGTCGTAGAGGGTCAGGGCTGAGACCGACACGGCGGTCAGGGCTTCCATCTCCACGCCTGTCTGACCGACCGTGACGGTTTCGGCCTCAATGCGGAAACCCGGCAGGGAGTCGTCGAGCGTGATGGTCACGGCGACCCGCGAAAGCGAAAGGGGATGACAAAGAGGCAGGAGATCGGCGGTCCGCTTCGCCCCCATAACCCCCGCGATCTCCGCCGTGGACACCACCGCCCCCTTGGGCGCGCGTCCTTCGCGCACCAGGGTCAGCGTTTCGGGAGCGCATCTCAGAAGACCCGTGGCGACGGCCCTCCGGCGCGTCAGCGCCTTGTGGGACACATCGACCATGCGCGCGCGCCCTTCCGCATCAAGATGGGTCAGGATGCTCATGGGCATATTCCCCGGTAGCGGGGTATCTGCCCCACCAGAGAACAAGGTCGGAACCGGCTGTCCAACTCCTCGGCGAGAACGAGATCCCAAGCATCCTTGCAGGCGCCGGTTGATCCGGGCACGCAGAAGACAAAGGTCTCGCCAGCCTGCCCCGCCAAGGCGCGCGACTGTAGGGTCGAGACCCCGACCGTGGTCTGACTGGCCTGGTGAAACACGACGGAAAACCCGTCCATCACGCGATCGAGCAGAGGCCGAACCGCTTCCGGCGTCACATCGCGAGGAGCGAACCCGGTTCCGCCCGTGCTGAGGATAACGTCGACGTCGGGATCGGCGATCCAAGCCCGCATCACCGCTTGGATGTCGGTCACCTCATCCCGGACGATCGCCCGTGCCGCCAGTCTATGCCCTGCTGACGTCAATCTCTGCACCAGAGTGCCGCCTGAGGTGTCGGTATCAAGCGTTCGCGTATCGGAAACCGTCAGCACGGCGATACTGAGCCCGTAGAAGGGAAGATTGTGATCTAGTCCGGCCATGTCAGCTCCAACGGACCAGATCGGCCCGGTCTGCGGCGGAAGGCTCGACCCAGGCCGCCCCTCCAGCCTTGTGTTCTCGTTTCCAGAAGGCCGCCTCGGTTTTGAGCCGGTCCATGAGGTAGTCCGCAGCGAGAAAGGCTTGCCGACGATGCGGCGAAGCGACCGCCACCAGGACGATGGGTTCCTCAGGCGACAACTCGCCGCAACGATGGCGCACCAGGATATCGCTCACCTCAAAACGTTCCTGCGCCGCTCGGGCGATCACGAGCATCGATCTTTCAGTCATGCCTGGATACCAGTCCAACTGTAGTCGGGACACGGTATCGCCGTCCCTCCCCTGCCCTCGCGCCAAACCGATGAAGGAGACCACGGCGCCGTCCGCTGGGCGATCTCTGACAAAGACCTCCAGAAGCTCGGCTGGACTGAAGGGAGCGAGCGCCAGTTCGACGTCAAGCGGCACCTTCAGCCTCCGGAAAAGATAGAAAAGAAGGCGGCCTCCTGACCCGGGCTCACCCAGGTGTCGTCATCGCATTCGACGCCGTCGACCGCGCCCCGGATTGCGGGGTCAAGCAGAATATCGCCTCCGTCCGCAGTTATGGCGATGCGCCGACGAAGATCGCTCATCCTCAGCCCGCCCTGGGGGCCGTCGATCATCCGCTCGCCGCCGAACCGATCCGCCGGCCGCCCGAAGAAGACGATTTTGATGGCAGCAGCCTGTGTCATGGGAAAATCCTCATGCTCCGGCCTTAGCGCGTCTTGGGATCGAGCCGTTTGATCGTAATCAATCGGCAGGATCCAACAGCAGGACAAAGCGAAGCCCATCAGAAGGGCGTCCTGGTCCCGACGCATGCAGAAACCAATTCAGTCGCGCGCGTTCCAGCGCAGAGCAGCGAGAGGCCGCGTGGACCATCCCCGGAACGCGCACCAAGCGTGGACGCCCCACGGTCGTCTCGCTTTCGCCAGGAACTGTCGCGGTTATTCGGGAGGCCATCGCGCTGACAGGCGCAGGATACGCCGAGCCCTCGTTCCAATCTTTCCTGCGCGTTGGGAACGCGACCGTCCATTGACGCCTGCGGCCCTCGCACGCGCCCTCTGGTACATTCGGATCGCGCTTTCGATTCCCTCGCTCACTTCGCACGACCTCAGACGCATCCCCGCAGTCATGGCCAGCGAGCGGCTGAAGATGAACCGCTCTCCCCGCAGACAGGACGCCATCGAGCGGCAAGCGGCCTTGACCGTCGTCAATTGCGTCCGGCGGCGGATGTGCTGTCTGGAGAGGTTGACCAGGAGCCGCCTTGAGCCCAGTCCCCCCTCTGCCGAATGTCGACGCGCCCGCGTCGGCCACGCCGCGCCGTGACGGCGCCGCCTCCTCCCGATGGAAGAGGCTGACGTCGCTCACCCTCAGAAGCGGCTTCGCCCTCGCCGTCCTCGGCGTCGCCGTCTGGGCCATCTGGCGGGCGGTGCGCGACACCTCGCCGGCGCAGATCTTGACGGCCCTGGCCAGCATACCGGCATGGGGCCTGCTTTCAGCCCTGGCGCTCACGGCCGCCAGCTACGCCTGCTTGGCCTCGACCGAGGTCATTCTTGTCAGAGCCATGGGCCTTAAGGTGTCCGGACTTCGCTCAGCCCTGACCTCTGCGGCGTCCTTCGCCGCCTCCAACAGCCTGGGCTTCAGCCTCGCCTCCCAGGGCGCCGTGCGTCTGCGCGGCTATGGGCCTGCCGGCCTCACTCACGGACAGATCGCCCGACTAACCCTTGTCGTCAGCCTGGCTGTGACGCTGAGCGGGATCGTCACGGCAGGGCTGACGCTGGCGATCGCCCCCCTGGTCTTCTCCCACGCTCTCGGGCGTCCCGTCCTCATCATCGGCGCCCTCGCCCTGGCGCTCATGACGCCGGCCGCCCTCTGGTTCCTGGCTTTCCGCCGGAGTCGCCCGGCCTGGCTCGGCGGCGGGACCGCCGCGCCCCCTTCCGGCAAAACCCGAGCCATGGCCCTGGGCGTCGGCCTGAGCGACTGGCTGACGTCAGGCGCCGCACTGTTTGTGCTAGTGCCCCACCCCACGCCCTCGGGCCTGGCGGTCTTTCTCGTGGTCTTCGTGCTCGGCTCCCTGATCAGCTCGGCTTCGGGCGTGCCGGGAGGTATAGGCGTGTTCGAGGCGATCGTGATCAGTCTCACCCCACTGGTGGCGCAGACCCACGAGACCGCCGCCGCCCTTCTGGTCTATCGCCTGATCTACAGCCTGGGCCCCGCCGCCTTGGCGGTCGCCCTCTTCACCGCGCTCAAGACAGCCGCGCGACTGCGAAAGCGGGGCGCGCCATGACGACAACCCTGACCATCGCCGGCCCCTTGGACCGGTCCGGCCTATCGAGCGCCGAGGCTGACGCCCGACTTCGTCGCGACGGCCCCAACACCGTCCACGTCGCCGCGGGGCGCAGGCGCGCCCTGCTGGAGGGCGGGATCATCCTGGCCATCGTCCTAGGCGGCACCCTTCTGGGCTTGGTCCAGGAACACCGCGCCCCCAACGCCGTCGCGGCCCTTCAACGGCAATGGGCGCCTTGGCGGCCGATCCGTTCGCATGAACCCGTTCAACGTCGCTCTCGCAGATAGAGATACAGCGGCAGGGAAAGCGAGAGCCCGACCAGGCAACTCGCTGGGAGCACCAGCCACCAGCGGCTGACATGGTTTCTGGACGCATCCCGCCAGGACCACACCAGGAAGACCGCTATCGAGATGAGGACGTCCGCGGAAAAACCGCCGGCGGCGCCGTTCGCGAACAGGGACTTCAAGAACAACGGAACATCCGGCCCGTTCTCGAAAAAGAACGAGCCGAAGAACAGCCAAGGGACGATGGCGCCGATCACAGCCATGGCCAGATAGAAGCGTCTGACGATCACATCGCTCTCCCTTGCAATCAGAAGCGTCACCTTAGGCGTCAAACGGCCCTTCGAACCAGTCAGCATGTGCGGGAACGCAATGCGGGAGAGGCCTAGTATTTCCGCCAAGATGACGCCGCGCCGCGTGAGATGATTACATGACGGCGCCGCAAGACGAGAGGCGAAGCCCCAGGCCCGGCGATCCCAACCGCTGCACAGCGTTCGTCGGGCCTGCCATCCCCGCGCCACGCCGTTTTGGGCGCGTGAACCGACAGATTCGGGCAGAAATTTGGCGCCTATGCAGTGCCGAAATGGAACCCAATTCTTAACAAACGGTTAACGCCAATGCCGACGGACTCGGGGATCATGAAATCTCCCCTGTCACGCGAATACAGTATGCAGGTAGCGTTGTTCAAGCAATTGTAAACAACCATCAAGGCTGAAGGCGATGACAGACGATCGCTTTTCTTATGCGCCGCAGAACGACGCCAAAACCACCAAGCGGATCGCCGTATCAGGCGGCGCCGGTTTTCTGGGATCGCATCTATGCGGGCGACTGGTTGACGCCGGCCATCATGTGACCTGCATTGATAATTTCCATACGGGTCGGCACGCGAACGTCGCTCATCTGATGAGTTCGGATCGCTTCCACCTGGTGGCGCAGGACATCAATGAGCCGCTGGACGACGCGCTGGGCCGCTTCGATCAGATCTACAATCTGGCCTGCCCCGCCTCCCCGGTTCACTACCAATATGATCGGGTGAAGACGGCCATGACCTGCTCGATCGGCACGCTGAACCTGCTGAAGCGTGCGGCGGCGGACGGCGCACGCTTCTTTCAGGCCTCGACCTCGGAAATCTATGGCGACCCGGAAATCCACCCGCAGGTGGAGAGCTATCGCGGCAACGTCAACACAGTGGGCCCTCGCTCCTGCTACGACGAAGGCAAGCGGTTCGCCGAGACCCTGGTGACGGACTTCGGCCAGCAGCACGGCCTGACCACGCGGATCGTCCGCATCTTCAACACCTATGGACCGCGAATGCACCCCGACGACGGGCGGGTGGTGTCGAACTTCATTGTCCAGGCTCTGGTCGGCAACGACATCACCATCTACGGCACGGGCGAGCAGACGCGCTCCTTCTGCTTCGTTGACGACCTGATCGAAGGGTTCGTCCGCCTGATGGACACGGACGAGGATATCGACGGACCGGTCAACATCGGCAATCCGAGCGAGATCACGGTCAATGAGTTGGCTCATCAGGTCATCGCCCTGGCGGGGTCGCGCTCGCGATTGGTCTATCACCCGCTGCCGATCGACGATCCGCGCCGTCGCAAGCCCGACATCTCCAGGGCGCTGACCCACCTGCACTGGTCGCCCCAGGTGCCGCTGCAGGACGGGCTAAAACAGACCATCGCCTATTTCACCGCCGAGCTTCAGGGCGAGAGAGTCGCCCAGCGCGGCGCCGCCGCGTCGTGAGACGGCGGACCGACGAAACACCACGGGACAGAGCAACCACCACCGACTTATTGGGCAAAATAACTGGGCGAGCGGCGTGATGAACACTCAAGATCCGAACTGGGCGACCCTGCTGGTCTGGTTGTTCGCTCTTTCCCAGATTCTCTATCTCGGAAGCTTCCTGCTGGAGATGTACTTCCGCTCGCTGCGCGTCGAGCGCGTGGACATGAGCGAGCCCCTGCCGGCCAGCGAGGCGGACTATCCCTTCATCGTCCTGCTGTATCCTGTGCTGCGGGAGCTGGAGAGCACCATGGAGACGACGTTCACGTCTCTGGCCAAACTGGACTACCCCGCCGACCGCTATCGCGTCCTGGCCATCCCCAACAGCAACGACGCCGAGACCATCGCCAGCCTGCAGCGGCTGAGCCTGGCGTATCCCTTCGTCGAGATCCTGGCGGTGCCGCCGACCAGCGACGCCAGCTGGGACATGGTGTGGAACGCCTGGGACCGGAATCCGAAGGCCTATTGGTGGCACAGCGGCAAGCGCGCCGGGGTCAAGGATCTGCCGCCCAAGAAGACGCGCCAGCTGATCTACGCCACCTATCATGTGGCCGAGACCTATAAGGACAAGAGCGGGCTGACGATCGACTACATCGACGCCGACAGCTGCCCGCCGGCCGACCACTTCAAGGCGGCGGCCATCGGCCTGCGCCGGTTCGACGTGCTGCAGGCCCGCAATGTGGCGGGCAATCTGAACGCCAGCCTGGCCGCCGCCTTCCACGCCTTCGACCACATGACGTGGGACGGGGCCAAATACGGCCACCTGTCCGATCCGAAGCAACCCTACTGGGTGCTGGGCAAGGGCCTGTTCTTCAAGGTCGACGACCTGATCGAACTGGGAAGCTTCCACCCCTGGATCGCCATCGAAGACCCCGAGGTCGGCCAGCGCTTCTGGAAGAACGGCCGGACGCTGGGCATCATCGAAGGCTCGCTGATCGAAGAGGTGCCCGAGACCTTCCGCGAGGGTGTCACCCAGAGGAAACGCTGGGTCGCCGGATTCTTCCAGAGCCTGACGACGCCGCTGAAGGAGATGGACTTCAGCTTCGGCGAGCGGGTCCGCGTGTGGATGAACTTCCTGCCCTGCATGTCCATGTGGGTGAACACCCTGGGCATTCCCCTGGGCGTCTGGGCCGCCTGGCGGTTCTTTCAGGGCGACGATTTCCTGCCGCTCTGGCTGGTGATCCTGTCGATCTTCAACATCGTCGCCTTCTCGATCCTGATGATCGGCCTCTACACCAAGACGTGGCGGCGGACCGACCTGGTGCTGGACGGCGCAGGCGCGCGCATCGGCTACATGCTGATGGTCAATCCGATCTTCATCATGGTCTGGTGGTGCGTCTGGATCATCCCGCTGACACTGGGCTTCGTCATGTATGTGCGGGACAGCGGCCTGGCCTGGCAGCGAACCGAGAAGATCGACGCCAACAACACCCTCGTCCGCACCAAGCTGGATGAGTTCGGCGCCCTTCGTCATCACCAGCACTAAGCAGACGGTCATGGACAAGCACATTCTCATCACCGGCGGGGCGGGCTTCATCGGCTCGCACCTGGTCGACGCCATGCTGGCGCGCGGCTATCGCGTGACGGTCCTGGACAGTCTGTCGCCCCAGGTTCACGGCGACGCCGAAATGGATGCGGACGGGTGGCCCGTCTACCTCGACGCACGGGCGCGCCGCATCAAGGGCGACCTGTTGGAGGACGGGGTGTTCGAGGCCGCTCTGAACGGCGTGACCCACCTGGCCCATCTCGCCGCCTCGGTCGGCGTGGGTCAGAGCATGACCAACATCGTCGACTACACCCGCAACAACGTCATGGCGGCGGCCGTCATGCTGGAGACCCTGTCCCAGCGCCCGCACACGGTCGAGCGGATCGCCGTCGCCTCGTCCATGTCGATCTATGGCGAGGGGGACTACGTCCGCCCCTCGACCGGCGCCCATGTGACCACCGACATCCGCCCGCACGCCCAGTTGGAGGCGCGTCACTGGGATCTGATGGTCGACGGCGAACCGCTGGAGCCCTGCCCCACGCCGGAAGAGAAGCTGCTGCAGCCGAACTCCATCTATGCGGTGAACAAGCGCGACCATGAGGAGATGTTCCTGTCGGTCGGCCGGGCCCTGCGCATCCCCACCGTGGCCCTGCGGCTGTTCAACGCCTATGGCTCTCGCCAGGCCCTGAGCAATCCCTATACGGGCGTGGCGGCCATCTTCATCTCGCGGCTGATGAACGACCAGCCGCCGCTGGTGTTCGAGGACGGGCGGCAAATGCGCGACTTCGTCCATGTGCAGGATGTGGCCGAGGCCTTCGCCACCGTGCTGGATGACGACCGCGAGATCTGGGACGTGTTCAATGTCGGCAGCGGCGCGCCTGTCTCCATCAACGAGATCGCAGGCGTCCTGGCCCGGCTGCTGGGCAAGAACATCGCACCGGAAGTGCTGAACCGTTATCGGGTCGGGGATATCCGTCACTGCTTCGGCGACATCTCCAAGATCGAGCGCACCTTCGGCTTCACGCCTCGGCGGTCGATGGACGAGGGCATGGAGGAGTTGATTTCCTGGGTGTCGCACACCCGCGCCCCCATTGACCGAAGCGCAGAAAGTCTGGAACAACTGTCCAGGGGAAGGTTGGTCGTCTGACAGAATTCCCGCCTGTTCTGTATGCGTTTTGTAGTGTCTCCGCCGGCGTCGCCAGCATCTGGCGCGTTCGATACTTCGCAAGGAACTGACCCATGCCTCACCGTCGACGCCCGATGATTTCCCTGGCCGCACCAGCGGCGGCGGCCCTCGTCTGCGCGGGCGTCGCCTGGGTCGGGCCGGCCTCGGCGCAAAGCGATGTGACCGTGTTCGCGGGCGGCCAGCTGGACGTCGCCGACAGCGCCTATGCCGGAGCGACGATCGGCCTGCCCGGCTCGGTCGATTCGAAGGGTTTTGCGGTGCGCGGCTCGGTCTACACCGGCAGCTACGACTACAACTCGGGTCCGAATGAGATCGCCGCCGACTTCACCGGCGCCCAGGCGGAGCTGATCTATCGTTTCGGCAACGGCCCGACCTGGGGCAGCGTCGGCATCGGCTATCGCTATGTCGACACCGACCTCAGCCCCGCCGATCCCGGCAATCGGCGCGACGGCGGCCAGGGCGGCGTCATCGTCTCCCTGGACGGCGGCCACGTCTCCGGCCCCTGGCGGGTCGACTGGTACGGCTCCTACGGTTTCGAACTGGACGATTACAACGCCCTGGCCAGCCTGACCCATCAGGTCGGCTCATCCGGTCGCGTGCGCCTGGGCATGGAGGTCGCGGCCGAAGGCGACACCAACTACAACGCCTATCACATCGGCCCCGTGGCCGGGTTCAAGCTGAACGACAAGTCAGAAATCCAAGTTTCTGTCGGCCTGAGCGACGGCGATCAACGCAGTTCGCAGGCCTATGTTCGGCTCGGTTTCTATCGAAGCTTCTAGAACGAAGAGCCGGAAGAGCGAACGATTACCGGCTCAGCTCATGGAAACACCGTTTTCGCGCCCAACTTCCCGTCCCTGACGCCTCTTAAGATTGCGCCTTAACGAGAAGTTAGGCGTAGTAAGGCAGCCTTCTCGCGTTCCTGAGGAGGTGCAGCCGAATGCTGCCGCGACCCACCAGACGAGCCTTCATCGGCGCCGCCGCGCTTGCGCCCGCCCTTGGACTGGCGGCGTGGCGTCCTGTGCGCGAAGGCCTTCCGCTGGATCCTCCGCCTGTGAAGACCGCCACCCTCGCCGACGCCGCCAGCGCGCAGGGCCGATATTTCGGCGCCGCCGTCCGAGCCGAACAACTGCGTCAGAACGCCGAACTGCGCGGCGCGGTCCTGCGCGACTGTCAGGTGCTGACGCCTGAAATCCATCTGAAGTGGAACTCCCTGGAATGGCGCAAGGGCGAGTTCAACTTCGCCCCGGTCGACGATCTGCTCGACTTCTCGCAAAGCCACGGCATGCAGGTGCGCGGCCACACTCTGCTGTGGGATCAGGGCACGCCCGACTGGGCCAGGCAGGAGATGCTGCGGCGTCGAGACTGGTCGCTGATGTCCGGGCACCTAGAGCGCGTGCTCAAACGATACGGCGACCGCATCGCCGACTGGGACGTCATCAACGAGCCGATCGACACCCAGGGCGGGGCGGGCGGCCTGAGACGCAACGTCTTCCACCGCGCCTTCGGCCCGACCTACATCGAACGCGTGCTGGAAGAGGCGCGCGCGCTCGCGCCCAAGGCTCATCTGGTCGTCAACGACTACGGTTTTGAATACGACAATCCCGTGGATCAGGCCCGGCGCAAGGCCATCGTCGCCCTGGCCCGACGGCTGCGCGCCTCGGGCACGCCGCTGGACGGCATCGGCGTTCAGGCGCACCTGGATCTGTCCAAGGGCCCGCTGGCGGCCGACGGCCTGCGCGACATGACGCAGCAGTTGGTCGATCTGGGGCTGGAGATCACGATCACCGAACTGGACGTGAAGGAATCCAGCTTCCACGGCACGGCGGCCGCGCGCGATCAGAAGGTCGCCGATGAGACGCGCCGCTATCTAGAGACCATGCTGGCCTTCACCCAGGTCCGCGGCGTCGTCACCTGGGGCCTGAGCGATCGCCACTCCTGGCTGTCCGAGCCCCCGCAACGTCAGTATGCGGACGCTCCGCCGAACCGCGGCCTGCCTTATGACGTCGATTACCGACCCAAACCGATGTACCACGCCCTATCTGAGGCGTTGCGCCTGAGCGCCTAGCTCCCAACCTTTACTTTTGCTGCATTTTCAGGCCAGGAAACGGGCACCCTTTCCGCTTATCCCGCGTTAGGGACGCAGTGATAGGGGGTTGGATTTGCGGAAGCTCGCCAAAACAATCGATCTGGTGGCGGCGTTCGACTCCTCTCCCAACCCCTATATGCTGCTGGATCGCGACTTGCGTTTCGCCGGCATGAACCAGGCTTATCTGGACGTCACTCAACGCCGGCGCGACGACCTGATCGGCCATCACGTCATGGAAATGTTCGCGCCGGGCGACGCTCCCGACAGCGAAGAGGAAAGCCGCCGGCTGCGCGCCTCCTTCGACAAGGTGTTGGCCACGGGCGAACCGGATCATCTGGCGGTCCTGCACTATCCCGTTCTGACGCCCGGCCCCGACGGAGAGCCGGTCTTCGATGATCGGTTCTGGAGCTGCACCCATACGCCGATCAAGAATGAAGACGGTCAGGTCACGCACATCCTGCAGCACACCAGCGATGTGACCGAGCTTCTACGTCTGCGCCAAAAGACGGTCGACGGGGCGGGCCAGTCATCCGCTCTGGACGCCATGGTGGGCGATGAGGTGTTCCGACGGGCCGTGAAGATCGAAGCCAACAACCAGCGCCTCGAAGCCGAACGCAAGCAGCTCACCGACATGCTGATGAATGCGCCGGGCTTCGTCGCGGTGCTGAACGGCCCCGACCACATGATCCAGTTCTGCAATGAAGCCTGCTATCGACTGGTCAGCCATCGCGACATTCTGGGCCAGCCGGTGCGCGACGCCCTGCCCGAACTGAGCGACCAGGGCCATCTGGATTTTCTCAACGACGTCTATGAGACGGGCGAGCCTGTTTATGGCCGCCAGCGCGCCTTCGCCCTGCGGCATGCGCAGGACGGTCCGCTGGACCACCGCTACATCGACTTCGCCTATCAGCCCATTCGCGGCGGCGATGGAAAGATCGTCGGCATCTTCGTCCAGGGGCACGACGTGACCGATGTGGTGCTGGCCGCCGAGCGCCAGAAGCTGATGATCGACGAGTTGAACCACCGGGTGAAGAACACCCTGGCTACGGTCCAGTCCATCGCCATGCAGACCGCGCGCACGCACCAGGATCCCAGCTCCTTCGCCGCCGCCTTCCAGTCTCGCATCCTCGCCCTGTCGCACACCCACGACCTGCTGACCCGGAGCCATTGGGAAGGCGCCGACCTGCGCGCCGTGCTGGAGCACGAGACCCAGGCCCACGGCATCGGGCGACTGACCATGAACGGGCCGCATGTCGCCCTGTCGCCGGCGCGCGCGGTGTCGCTGGGCATGATCTTCCACGAGCTGGCCACCAACGCCGCCAAATATGGCGCCCTGGCCTGCGGCGACGGCCGCGTCATGGTCGACTGGGCCATCAGCGACCAGAAGTCGCCGCGCCTGCACATCACCTGGCGCGAAGCCGGCGGCGAACCCATCCCCGAGCCGGAACGGCGCGGCTTCGGCACCCGCCTGATCGAGCGCAACGTGCGCCATGACCTGCATGGGACGGTGCAGCTCTCCTATCCGCCCGAAGGCTTCTGCGCCGAGATCAGCCTGCCCCTAGAAACGGAAACCCTATGACCGACGTGCTTTCAGGCCGCCGCGTGCTGATCGTCGAGGACGAGTCCCTAGTCGCCATGCTGCTGGAGACCATTCTCAGCGACATGGGATGCACCGTCATCGGCCCGGAATCGAACGTCGGCGACGGCCTGCGCGTCGTGACCGGCGAGACCGATCTCGACGCCGCCCTGCTGGACGTCAATGTGGCGGGCCAGGAAGTGTTTCCCATCGCCGAGGCGCTGAAGGCGCGGGGCGTCCCCTTCGTCTTCTCGACCGGCTATGGCGAAAGCGGACTGCCCGAGCACTGGCGCGGCAATCCCACGGTGCAGAAGCCCTTCACCGACGCCGCCATCCGCGACGCCCTGATGGCCGCCCTGAACATGAGCATGGCCTGACTGCGGCCGCCCAAAGCTCCTTCAGGCGGCCGCGGCTGCGTGAACGTCTTCCCAGGCCTTGAGGCGACGCAGCACGTCCGCCTCGATGTCAGCGTAGAACAGGTTGTAGGCCGGGATCCGGCGCTGATCGGCCCAGGACACCGGCGTGCGGAAGGATTCCGAGCTCAGGCGCGAGCGCCACAGGATGCCCTCCCGGCATTCGGCCGCAACCAGGCGGCGCTGAAATGCGGGCCGCGCGCCCCATTCCAGATTGGTGGCGTTGGTGGCGCCTCGGCTCTCACGCGCCTCGGACACGGGCGCATCGACTGATCCTGTCACCGGGTTGACGCAGGCGATGGGCGCGTCCGCGGCCTCGACCAGGGCGCCGCGATCGTTCCAGGTCAGGGCGCGGCGAATGACCCGCTTGGCCTCGCCCTCGCCGTTCTCCTCGACCGCGCGCCAGGACAGGGCGCAGCCGGTTTCATCGTCTGTGCGGCACAAGGGCGTGTGGGTGAAGCGGCTGACCGGCGTCACCCCCTCGACCAGATAGGCGGCGACCAGACGCGCCTTGAGCGACGCATCCCTGGCCACCCGATCATGCAGCAGACGGTCGACCAGATCGGCGCCCTGCTCCACCCCGACCAGAACGATCGGACCGTCCGGTCGCAACGCCAGCCAGCGGTCGAAGGCGGCCTCGATGTCGCCATAGGCGAAAGCCCGCGCTTCGCGCGCGTCCTCGCGCAGCGTCAGGCGGCTGTAGAGGCTGGCCTGACGATACAGGGGGGCGCTGACGTCGCCTGCCGAGGCGAACGGCCCGGCGTAGTTAGGTAGGACGACGGTCCGCAGTTTGGTCAGGGCGCGGCGGTCGTCGATGGCCCCGTTCCAGTCGCTGCCGCCGTCGTAGGTGGTGGAGTGGACGAAGAAGACATGGGCCTCGCCCGCGCCCGGCGCACGGGCGTTCAGCAGCGCCCAGGCGCTCTTATCGTCATAGTCGGGCGCGGCCGGGGGCTCATAGGTCTGGAACGGAATCTGAGGGTCTAACCCCGCGCGCAAAATGTCGCCGCGCCACACGGCCACCGCCGCCGTCAGCAACAGGACGAGCGCGAAGCCCGTGTAGCCGACCCACTGTCGAAAGGTCAGCTTGGAGCGCATCAGCGGTACGGGTCCGGCTGGGCCAGGAAGTCCTGGACGTAACGGCGCACGCCTTCCTCCAGCGGCGTCGACTGGCCGCCGTAGCCGAGGGCGCGGATGCGATCCATGCTGGCCTCGGTGAAGTACTGATAGCGATCGCGGATCGCCTCGGGCATGTCGATATAGGCGATGGACGGCTCCTTGCCCGCCGCGGCGAAGGTGGCGCGCGCCAGATCGGCGAAGGAACGCGCCTGACCCGATCCGGCGTTGAATACGCCCGAGACAGCCTCGTTCTCCAGCAGCCACAGGATGATGCCGACCACGTCGTCGACGAAGACGAAGTCGCGCAGCTGGCCGCCGTCGGGATAGTTCGGGTTGTGCGAACGGAACAGGCTGACCGTCTCGCCCGCTTGCACCTTGGGCCAGATCTGGGCGACGACCGACTTCATGCCGCCCTTGTGGCCCTCGTTCGGACCATAGACGTTGAAGAACTTCAGCCCGGCCCACTGGGGCGGCGCCTCGTCGCGATCGGCCTGACGCACGGCATACTGGTCGAACAGATATTTCGAATAGCCATAAGCGTTTAGCGGGCGAAGCGCATTCAGGCTCTCAGGATCGTCGCGATCCTCGAACCCGGTCTCGCCGTCGCCGTAGGTGGCGGCCGAAGAGGCGTAGATCATCCGCACGCCGCGCACCGCGCACCAATCCCAAATGTCGCGCGACAGGGTGAAGTTGGTGCGCAGGATCAGGTCGGCGTCCGGCTCGGTCGTCGAGGAGATGGCGCCCATGTGAATCACCGCCTCGATGCGCTCGGCGTGACGCTCCAGCTGGTCGAACAGCTCTTCGGGCGCCCACAGGTCGGCGATGGGGTGTTTGGCGATGTTCTTCCACTTGGCGAGGTCGGCCGTCTCCAGCCGGTCGCAGACGACCACGTCCCAAGCGCCGCTCTCGCACAGGCGGGCGACGATGTTGGAGCCAATGAAGCCCGCGCCGCCCGTGACGACGATCATTCGCGGGGTCATGCTTGCTCTCCAGTCATCTTCTCAATCGTCTTGGTCGTGGAATAGCCGTCAGCGAAGTCGGCCAGACGGACTTCGCCGCCCCAGCTTTCGACCTCGGCGGCGCCGACGACCTTGTCCTTGGTGTAGTCCGAGCCCTTGATCAGCACATCGGGCTTCAGCCGCTCGATCAGGGCGATGGGGGTCGGGTCGTCGAAGGCGGTGACGCGATCAACGCTGGCCAGACCGCCGATGACGGCGGCGCGGCTGTCCAGATCGTTGACGGGGCGACCCTCGCCCTTCAGGCGCCGCACCGAGGCGTCGGTGTTCAGCGCCACGACCAGCCGGTCGCACCAGCCACGCGCCTGACTGAGATAGGCGACGTGGCCGCGGTGCAGGATGTCGAAGCAGCCGTTGGTGAAGCCGACCTTCAGGCCCTGACGCTTCCACGCCTCGACCTGATCGGCCAGTTCGTCCAGCGGAGTGACCTTGGACTGGGCGAGAGCCGCGTGCTGGCTCATCTCGGCCTCGATCAGTTCGGCGGGCGTGACGACAGCGGTGCCGCTCTTGCCCACCACCACGCCCGACGCGAGGATAGCGAACTGCACCGCCTGCTCCAGCGTCGCGCCGGCGCCCAGCGCCAGCCCAAGGGCCGCGAGGCAGGTGTCGCCGGCGCCCGAGACGTCGAACACTTCGCGCGCCCGACCGGGAAAGTGGGTGACGGTGCCCCCCCGTTTCGCCAGCGTCATGCCCTTGCCTGCGCGGGTGACGATGACGGCCTTGGCCGTGGTGGCGTCCAGCAGAGCCGCCAGGGCCGCCTCGACCTGTTCGTCCGTCTCGGTCGGCAGGCCGGTGGCGCCCGCCAGTTCGCTGGCGTTCGGCTTGATGACGTCGACCGCGCCATAGCGGGCGAAGTCGCGGCCCTTGGGATCCACGATGACCGGCGCGCCGTATTCGGCCCCGGCCCATAGCGCCGCCTGGATGGCGCCGTCGTCCACCACGCCCTTGGCGTAGTCGGACAGCAGGATGGCGCCCGCGCCCTGGAACACCGCCTTGTCGGCATAGCCGGAATGCAGCGCGGCCTCGTCGTCCAGACGCAGTAGTTGCTGGCCGGCGGCGACGAAGCGCGTCTTGACGATGGTGGCGGCGCCTTCGGGGCGGATCAGGGCGTCCTCGATCCGGTCCTCGGCGGCGATCAGATCGGCGAGTTCGGCGCCCGCCGCGTCATCGCCCGCGACGGCGCCCAGGCGGGCCTGTCCGCCCAGGGCCGCGACGTTGCGGGCGACATTGCCCACCCCGCCAGGCATGGCCACGGTGCGTCGCGCGCGCAGGACGGGGATCGGCGCCTCGGGCGAGATGCGGCTGACCTCGCCATAGACATAGCGATCCAGCATCAGATCGCCGACGCAGGCGACCTTCAGGTCACGCACGCGCTCCAGCAGGGACTGCAGGGCGCCGAGATCAAGAGAACGTTCAGCCATGACGCCGAACTAGCGGATTCACGCCGTCTTCGCCATCGGCCCCTTGTGGCCGAGCTTGATGGCCAGATCGTCGAAGGCGATCAGTTCAGCGGCCAGCGCCTCGAACTGGCTGAGCGGCACCATGTTCGGGCCGTCCGAGGGGGCGTTGTCCGGGTCTTCGTGCGTCTCCATGAAGACGGCGTCGACGCCGACCGAGACGGCGGCGCGCGCCAGAACCGGCACGAACTCGCGCTGGCCGCCCGAAGACGTGCCCTGCCCGCCCGGCTGCTGGACGCTGTGGGTCGCGTCGAACACCACCGGACAGCCGATCTCACGCAGGATCGGCAGGGCGCGCATGTCGCTGACCAGGGTGTTGTAGCCGAAGCTGGCGCCGCGCTCGCAGGCCATGACGTTCGGATTGCCCGCGCCCGTGACCTTGGCGATGACGTTCTTCATGTCCCAGGGAGCCAGGAACTGACCCTTCTTGATGTTGATCGCCTTGCCTGTGGCGGCGGCGGCCAGCAACAGGTCGGTCTGACGCGACAGGAAGGCCGGGATCTGCAGCACGTCGACGGCCTCAGCCACGCCCGCGCACTGCGCCTCGGAGTGGACGTCGGTCAGGGTCGGCAGGCCGGTGACTTCACGGATCTCGGCGAAGATCGGCAGGGCGTCCTTCAGGCCGATGCCGCGCGCGGCGCTGGCGCTGGTGCGGTTCGCCTTGTCGAAGCTGGTCTTGTAGATGATGCCGAGGTTCAGCCGCTCGCCGATCTCCTTCAGCGCATGAGCCGTCTCCAGCGCGTGCTGACGGCTTTCCATCTGGCAAGGGCCGGCGATGAAGACGATGCGGGCGCCGCCGCCGATGACGACGGGTTTCTTGAGGCCTTCGGACAGGGTGATGACGGCGTTGGGAGAGGTCACGGCAGCGCTTTCGACTGGTTTCAACGGCGGTTCGCGGGCCTATGCCGCGGCTTTCAGGCGGACAGGTGGCGTCGCGGATGCGTTTCGCAACTTATCCGGCGACTCAGGCCCTGACCACCGGCCGCACGATCATGATAGTCTGACGAAATGACCCACACCGACACGCCCCTGATCTCAACCGCAGCCCTGGCGTCGCGGCTGGGCGCGCCGGACCTGAGAATCATCGACGCCAGCTGGTGGCTGGACGGGCGCGATGCGCGGGCGGATTTCGAGCGCGAGCGGCTGCCGGGCGCCGTCTTCTTCGATCTGGACGCCGTGTCGGATCGGGAAAGCCCCTATCCGCACATGCTGCCGTCGCCGGACATCTTCGCCGAGACGATGGGCGCGCTGGGCGTCACGGAGAGCGACGACATCGTGGTCTATGACGCGCAAGGGCTGTTCTCGGCGGCGCGGGTCTGGTGGACGCTGCGGACGATGGGGGCCAAGCGGGTGCGCGTGCTGGACGGCGGCCTGCCCAAATGGAGAGCCGAGGGGCGGCCGCTGCAAGGCGGCGCGGCCAAGGCACCCGTCCCCGCGAAGTTTGAGGCGCGGTTCGACGCCGAGGCCGTGACGGACTTCGATCAGGTGCGCGCCGCGCTGGCGGACGGTCTTCAGGTGGTCGATGCACGCGGGGCTGCGCGTTTCCGAGGGGAAGCCGCCGAGCCGCGCCCCGGCGTGCGAGCCGGCCATATGCCGGGGGCGCTGAACCTGCCCTTCTCCAGCCTGCTGAATGCGGACGGGACGCTGAAGCAGGCTCAGGCGCTGGACGACGCCTTCCGCGCCGCGGGCGTCGATCTGGAGCGGCCCGTCATCACCAGTTGCGGCTCGGGCGTGACGGCGGCGATCCTGACGCTGGGGCTGGCTGTGCTGGGGCGGCCGTCGAGGCTCTATGACGGGTCGTGGGCGGAATGGGGGGCGCGTCCCGATGCGCCTGTCGTCACGGGCGAAGACTGAGGCTTCAGGCCGCCGAACGTTTGGGCGCGCGGATCAGGAACACCTGCCCGGCCAGAACCAGAGCCAGTCCGACGAAGGCCAGCACGCCGAAGCGCGCCCCTTCGAACATCACCGACACCAGCATGGCGATCGGCGGCGTCAGGGCCGAGATATAGCTGGCGGTCGCATACCCCCTCGCCCGCGCGATGGTGAAATAAAGACCGAAGGCGATGACCGAGCCGAACACCGCCAGATACAGCAACGAGATCACATAGGCCGGGCTCCACGCCACCGACCAGGAAACGCCCGTGACCAGGGCGTAGAGCGCCAGCGTCCCCGTACCGTAGGCCATGGCCCAGGCGGTGGACGGCAGCACCTGCGAGCCCGCCTGCTGCCCCTTCCAGGCGAACCAGTTGCCGAAGGCCGAGGCGACGACGGCGATCACGGCGAAGCTGACGCCCGCGACCGCGTGGACGCCCAGACCTGCGCCCATCACCTCGCCCGCCGACAGGACGCCGACGCCGACCACGCCCAGCCCCGCGCCCAGCCATGCGGCGGCGGCGGCCTTCTGGCCCGAGGCGACGCGGAACAGGATCAGGTTCAGGAAGGCCAGCGCCGCAAAGATCACCGCCACCACGGCCGAGGCGATCTTCTCCTCCGAGGCGTAGACGAAGGCGTAGCTGATGGCGAAGGAGAACAGCCCCTGCCCCAGCGCCGCCAGATGCTGGCCGCGCGTCAGAGCCAGCCGACCGCCCGTCGCCTTGACGATCAGGGCCAGCAAGGCCGAAGCGATGCCGAAGCGCAGCACCACCGAAATCACCGGATCGACGGCGCCCAGCTGGAAGGTGATGGCGTACCAGGTCGTGCCCCAGATCAGGGCGCAGACCCCGACGCCGCCGATGGCCAACACAGCGGGTGAAGACAGGCGCGACGACGCGGTTTCGGATTGGGGAGCTTCAGACTGTGACACGCCGGCGACTCGGTCGAAACGAAACGGGAACTTCCGATAGCACCGCTTTGTCCCCGCCGTCTCTCTACTGTTGCAGCCTTATGTGACGCTGGCGCGTTCTGCTAAGCTAGCCGCGCACAAAGGAGACGCCGATGCGCTCATTCCTCGCCCCCCTCGCCCTGGCCCCGGTCCTTTTGGCCGCCGCCTGCTCCTCCATGCCCGAAGCCTCCATGACTGAAGTCCAGGTCACCGCCACCTATCGCGAACGCATCATGCTGCCGCCCGGCCATGTCCTGACGGTCAAGGTCGAGGACGTCAGCCTGATGGACGCGCCGTCCCGCACCATGGCCGAGGTGCGCCAGCCCCTGAACGGTCGCGCCCCGCCCTACGCCGTCACCCTTTCGGTGCCCAGCGACAAGATCGACGCCCGCCACCGCTATGCCGCACGTGCTGAAATCCGCGACGCCTCCGGCGCCCTGCGCTTCACCACCGACACCAACTACGCTGTGCTGACCAACGGCGCCTCGAACAGCGCCGACATCGTCATGGTGGGCGTGCGCTAAGCCTTGAGCGGCCTCGCCAAACGATCGGTGCTGCTGTCCGGCCACGCCACCTCGGTGGCGCTGGAGCCTGAGTTCTGGGCCGTGCTGGACGCCATCGCGGCCGAACTGGCGTTGAGCCGGTCCGGCCTGCTGATCCGCATCGACGCCTGGCGGGGCCGCCGCCCCCTGGCCTCCGCCTGCCGCATCCTGGCCCTGCAATGGACCGGCGGCGACCGCAGTTTCGCAGAAGAGAAGACCTTATGAGCGACGCTCGCATCGACAACAATCGCCTGATCCCCGCCGCCGTCTTCGGCGGACTGGTGGCCGTAGGCCTGATCGGCGGCGGCGCCCTGATCGGTCAGGGCGTGGTCAACGCCCGCGCGGGCGACCGTTCCGTCACCGTGCGCGGCCTGGCGGAAAAGGACGTGAAGGCGGATCTGGCCGTCCTGCCGATCCGTTTCACAACCTCGGGCGACGTGCTGTCCGAGGTGCAGGCGCGCATCGACGGCGATCTGGCCATCGTGCGCCAGTTTCTGAAGGCGCAGGGCTATTCCGACGACGCCGTGGACCTGGGTCAGCTGGGCGTGGCCGACACCCGATCGCGCGAATACGCCAGCCAGACCGGCGGGCCGCGCTTCATCCTGACCCAGACCGTGATCGTGCGCACCACGGACGTGGACCGGGTCCAGACCACCACCCGCAACCTGAACGATCTGGTGCGCCAGGGCGTGGTGTTGCAGGACTTCAACGGCCCCTCCTACATCTTCACCAAGCTGAACGACGTGCGCCCGGCCATGATCGCCGAGGCCACCGCCGCCGCCCGCAGCGGCGCCGAGCAGTTCGCCAAGGATTCCGGCGCGCCGCTGGGGCCGATCAAGACGGCGGGACAGGGCTCGTTCGAGATCCTGTCGCGCGACGGCACGGGCGACGAAGCCAGCACGCCGAACAAGAAGGTCCGGGTCGTCACGACGATCAGCTATCGACTGAAATAGGTCCGCGCCAATGCGCCCGGCTGGTCAGAGGTCCGCCAGATAGGCCGCCAGCACGACGGCGTCGTTGTGCTCTTCGTCCCTGGCCCCATAGACTAGTGTAGCCGAGCCATCGGCGAGCGCGGCCTTCAGTTCGGATACGACATCGCCATTGGCCTCCAACTCCGCGCGATAGCGGTGCTGGAACTCCGTCCATTTCGCCGGATCATGGCCGAACCACTGCCGCAGCTCCGTCGTCGGCGCGATGTGCTTGAGCCATAGGTCCACGCGGGCCTTGTCCTTGCTGAGACCACGCGGCCAGAGGCGGTCGACCAGGATGCGCGTCCCATCCGCATCGGACGGCGGTTCATAGACGCGCTTCAAGGCGACCTTCACGGCCTCATCCGCCCTGCGGTTCGGACGCGGCCACCTGAGGCGGTTCAGAGGGGCGCGGCAATTCGGGCGGAACCGGGCGGTCTGGAACCTCAGGCAGGCGCGGCGTCGGCATATTGATGTCGACGTTCAATTCGGGCGTTGACGGCGCCGGCGCCCTTCCTCCGGCGAAGACCAACCAGGCTATCACCGCCACGGCGACGAGAAGGCCCCCGACGATGAAGGCCAGACCCGCCCCGCCGCCCTTTCGCGGCGCCGGGACGTTGTTGACGGTAGTCTGATGGACGACGCGCTCAGGCGGGATATTGGGATCGGTCATGACGCGGCCTCAGGACCGCTCGGCGCAGCCGGCGCCGAGACTTCAGGCAGCTTGACCTCGACATCGACATTCCTGGTGTCCGACGTCCCGCCTCGGCCCAGAAGGAACCAGGCCAGGACAGCCACAACCACGACCAAACCGCCGACGATGAAGGCGAGACCGGCGTTGCCGCCGCTGCTGGAGTTTTCCGCCATAAGGCATCCCTTCCCTTTGCTGGCCCTGTCGTGTGCGAGAACGACGCTCTGACTGCGCGGTTCCGGAAGCGCCGTGTGCGAATAGGCCTGACTTTGGCCGCTGTGCTGCTTATGTTCTCCCATTCAGATTCCGGCGGCTCGCCCGCCTGTCCCGCCGCCTGAGTATCCGCCCCTGTGACCGACCTGCCCGCTCCCCGCATTTCCGACCTCGCCCGCGCCCAGACTCCGCAAGGGCCGGCGGCCGACTATCTGTCGGGCCTGAACCCCGAGCAGCGCGAGGCGGTGGAGACGACCGAAGGGCCAGTGCTGGTGCTGGCGGGCGCCGGCACGGGCAAGACGCGCGTCCTGACCACCCGTCTGGCGCACATCCTGGCGACCGGTCGGGCCAAGCCGTGGGAGCTGCTGGTCGTCACCTTCACCAACAAGGCCGCGCGCGAGATGCGCGAGCGGATCGGCCATCTGATCGGCCCGTCGTCCGAGGGCTTACGCTGGCTGGGCACCTTCCACTCGGTCGCGGCGCAGATCCTGCGTCGCCATGCGGAACTGGTCGGGCTGAAATCCAGCTTCACCATCCTGGACACGGACGATCAGGAGCGGCTGCTGAAGCAGCTTCTGGAAGCGGCCAACATCGACACCAAGCGGTTCACGCCCAAGTCGCTGGCCCATATGATCGACCACTGGAAGAACCGCGGCTGGACGCCCGACAAGCTGCCGCCGGGCGAGGACTTCGCCAACGGAAAAGGCCCGGCGCTGTACGCCGCCTATCAGGCGCGGCTGGCGACGCTGAACGCCTGCGACTTCGGCGATCTGCTGCTGCACAACATCACCATCCTGTCGAAACATGCTGATCTGGCGGAGGAATACCGCCGTCGATTCCGCTACATCCTGGTGGACGAATATCAGGACACCAACGTCGCCCAGTATCTGTGGCTGCGGCTGCTGACCTCCTCGACCGGCAATGTCTGCTGCGTCGGCGACGACGATCAGTCGATCTATGGCTGGCGCGGGGCCGAGGTGGACAACATCCTGCGGTTCGAGCGCGACTTCCCGGGCGCCAAGGTCATCCGGCTGGAGCGCAACTATCGCTCGACCAAGCACATTCTGGGCGCCGCCTCGGCCCTGATCGCGGCCAATCAGGACCGGCTGGGCAAGACCCTGTGGACCGAGGACGACAGCGGCGACAAGGTGCGCGTGCGCGGCGTCTGGGATGGCGAGGCCGAGGCCCGCCTGATCGCCGACGAGATCGAGACCGCGCGCAAGCAGGGCATGAATTACAAGGACATGGCCGTCCTTGTTCGCGCATCCTTCCAGATGCGGGCGTTTGAAGAACGCTTCCTGATGCTGGCCATTCCCTATGTCGTCATCGGCGGGCCGCGCTTCTTCGAACGAGCGGAAATCCGCGACGCCCACGCCTATCTGCGGCTGATCCAGTCCGAGGACGACGATCTGGCCTTCGAGCGCATCGTCAACGTCCCCAAGCGCGGCATCGGCGACACCAGCGTCCAGAAAATCCTGCACATCGCGCGCGAGAACGGCGTCTCGGCCATGCGGGCGGTGCGCCACCTGATCACGACGGATGAGCTTCAGGCGCGCACCCGCACGCCGCTGGCCAACTTCGTGCGCGACCTGGACCGCTGGCGCGACCTGATGGCCATGGGCACGCCCCACTGGCAGGTGACGGAGACCCTGCTGGACGAGAGCGGATACACCGCCATGCAGAAGGCCGACCGCACCAGCGGCCAGACGCGCTTGGACAACCTGAAGGAACTGACCCAGTCGATGCAGTCGTTCGAGACGCTGCAGGCCTATCTTGAGCACGTTTCGCTGGTCATGGATCTGGAGCGCCGCGACGAGAACGCCGACGGTTCGGGCTCGGTACAGATCATGACGCTGCACGGCGCCAAGGGGCTGGAGTTCCCGTTGGTCTTCCTGCCGGGCTGGGAGGAAGGCGTCTTCCCCAGCCAGCGTAGCATCGACGAGAAGGGCGTGAAGGGGCTGGAGGAAGAACGCCGCCTGGCCTACGTCGGCGTCACCCGCGCCAAGCAGGACGCGCGCATCAGCTTCGCCGCCAACCGCATGGTCTACGGCCGCTGGACCTCGCAACTGCCCAGCCGCTTCGTCGATGAACTGCCCATCGCCCACGTCGAGCCGCAGTCTGACACCGGCTATTACGGCGCCTCGACCGGGATGAAGGAGGCCAAGAGCCGCTGGGACGACGCCCCTTCCTTCGGCGGCAGCTATTCCAGCCCCGGCTGGAAACGCGCCCAGACCTATACCGCCGCCCAGACGCCCAAGCCCGCCTACGCCCGCCGCGCCGTGATCGAGGGCGAAGGCCGCCTGATCGCCACCGCCGATCCCAAGGCGGCGTCCGGCTGGGCGCGCGGCGACCGGGTGTTCCACCAGAAGTTCGGCTATGGTCAGGTGCGCGCGGTGGAGGGCAACAAGCTGGTCGTGAGTTTCGATAAAGCGGGCGAGAAGAAGGTCATCGACACCTTCGTGGAGAAGGCGTGAGGGGGGCGATCGCCCCTTCACGTCATGATCCCGACGCCCCCACCCTGTGGGAACAGGCGGCGGCAGGCCTAATCCTGGCCTTGTTGTCCGGCGCCCTGCTCGGCCCGATCTTCGCGCCGAACCAGGAAGAGACCCCAGTGCTGCGGCTGGTCTGGCCGCCGATCTATCTGGTGATCCTGGGACTGGTCGGGTTTCGCGCGCGGAGAATGGCGGCGGCCTGGCCCGCCTTCATCCCCCTGTTGCTGATGGTCGTCCTGGCGCTGGCGTCCAGCCTGTGGTCCCAGGCGCCGGATGTGACCGAGCGGCGGGTGTTGGCCCTCGGGCTGACCGGGGTCTTCGCCGTCTATCTGGGCGCGGTCTTTCGCGGGATCGCCCTGCCCCGGATGCTGACGGCGACGTTTCTGGCGTTGGGGCTATGCAGCCTGATCGCCGTCTTCGTCTTTCCAGGGTTCGGCGTCCACCATGCGGCCAACGCCGGCCTGTGGCGGGGCGTCTGGTACGAGAAGAACCAGCTGGGCATGGTCATGACGCTCGGCCTGATCGCCGCTTCGGCCCTGCTGGCCGCGCAGACGGACCAGCGTGACCGCCGTCTGGCGCTGGCCGCCCTGGCGGTCTGCACCCTGGCCCTGCTGGGGTCGCAATCCAAGACCGCCCTGATCATGGCCATGCTGGGCGGCGGCCTGGTTCTGCTGTGTCGGCTGATCCGACGCATGGGGCCGGTGTTCGGCGTCGTCGCCGTCTGGTGCATGGGCGCGGCCCTGGTCGGCGGCCTGTGGGCATGGAGCGAGTTCTCCGTCGAAATCCTGGCCCTGTTCGGCAAGGATCCCAGCCTGACCGGCCGCACCGAAATCTGGGACGCCATCGCCCGCATGACCGAGCGCAGGCCCTGGCTGGGCTATGGCTACAGCGCCTTCTGGCTGCCGGACTCGGAGCCGATGGAGTGGATCCGGCATGAAACGGGCTGGCGCGTGCCGTCCGCCCACCAGGGCTGGCTGGACCTGCGCGCCGAGTTGGGCTGGGCGGGCGTCGGCCTGGTCGGCGCCGTCGTCGCCGTGACCTCGGCGGCCGTTCTGATCCGCCTGACCGGCCTGGGACGGCGCGAGGGATACTGGAGCCTGGCCTGGCTGGCGGCCTTCCTGCTGCTGAGCCTGTCGGAAAGCGTGCTGATGAGGCACCAGGATTTGCCGTGGACCCTGTTCATGGCGCTGATGGCGCGTAATCTGATCCCGGACCGAGCGCCCTGATCCCTGATCCACCGAACTGACGCGGGCCTTGCCCCCGCCCTCTTCGAAGCCTACCAGACCCTGCCCCGAATCGCCGCAAAATGCCCTGATGGACGACCTGTTTTCCAATCTCGACGACGCCGAACCGGCCAAGCCCGCCGCCCCTGCGCCCGCACCCGCTGCGGCGACGCCTCCGGTCGCGCCCCAGCCGGCGCCGGCCCCCGTGCATCAGCCCAAGGTCGAGCTGACGTCCCACGCCAGCGCCGCGACGGCGGCCGCCACCGGCTATTCCGCGTCCTCGATCGAGGTGCTGGAGGGACTTGAGCCCGTTCGCAAACGCCCCGGCATGTACATTGGCGGCACCGACGAGCGCGCCCTGCACCATCTGTTCGCCGAAGTGCTGGACAACGCGATGGACGAAGCCGTCGCCAAGCACGCCAAGCTGATCACCGTCGATCTGGACGCCGAGGGGTATCTGTCGGTGCGCGACGACGGGCGCGGCATCCCGGTCGACCCCCACCCCAAGCACCCCGGCAAGTCGGCGCTGGAAGTCGTCATGACGGTGCTGCACTCGGGCGGCAAATTCTCGGGCAAGGCCTATGAGACCTCGGGCGGCCTGCACGGCGTCGGCGTCTCGGTCGTCAACGCCCTGTCGGAAAGCCTGGACGTCACCGTCTGGCGCGACGGGTTCGAGTGGCGCCAGTCCTTCAGCCGCGGTCATGTGCAGGCGCCGATCCAGCAGGTCGGCCCGTCCAAGAAGAAGGGCACCCTGATCCGGTTCAAGCCGGACGAGCAGATTTTCGGCGTCGGCGCGACCTTCAAGCCCGCGCGCCTGTTCCGCATGACGCGGGCCAAGGCCTATCTGTTCCGTGGCGTCGAGATCCGCTGGACCTGCGCGCCGGAGCGCATCACCGACCAGACGCCCGCCCAAGCGACGCTGCACTTCCCCGGCGGCCTTGCCGACGCCCTGGCCGAGCGCGTGGGCGAACTGGAGACCGTCACCCCCGTCTTCGCCGGACGTGTAGAGCGCAAGGGCGAAGCCGGCGCGCTGGAATGGGCCGTCACCTGGTCGCCGATCGGCTTCGGCGACGCCGACAGCTTCATCGCCTCCTACTGCAACACCGTCTCGACCCCCGACGGCGGCACGCATGAGGCGGGCTTCCGCGCCGCCCTGGTCAAGGGGCTGAAGGCCTATGGCGAGCTGATCAACGAGAAGCGCGCCGCCCAGATCACGGCCGAAGACGTCATCGCCAATGCGGGCGCCCTGATCTCGGTCTTCATTCGCAACCCGGAATTCCAGGGCCAGACCAAGGACCGCCTGTCCTCGCCCGAGGGACAGCGCCTGACGGAACAGTTGCTGCGCGACCCCTTCGACCACTGGCTGACCGAAAGTCCGAAACAGGCCAACGCCCTGCTCGGCTTCGTCATCGACCGCGCCGAGGACCGCCTGCGTCGCCGCAAGGACAAGGAAGTCCAGCGCGCCGCCGCCACGCGCAAGCTGCGCCTGCCCGGCAAGCTGTCGGACTGCAGCCGTCAGGCCGCTGAGGGCACCGAGCTGTTCATCGTCGAAGGCGACTCGGCCGGCGGCTCGGCCAAGCAGGCGCGCGACCGCACGACCCAGGCCATCCTGCCCCTGCGCGGCAAGATCCTGAACGTGGCCTCGGCCACGGCGGACAAGCTGCGCGCCAACGTCGAGCTGACCGACCTGATGCTGGCGCTGGGCGTGCAGGCGGGCAGCCGCTTCAGCGTCGACGACCTGCGCTATGAGCGCGTGGTCATCATGACCGACGCCGACGTCGACGGCGCCCACATCGCAGCCCTGCTGATCACCTTCTTCTATCGCTCCATGCCGGACCTGATCCGTCAGGGGCGGCTGTATATGGCCCTGCCGCCGCTCTATCGGATTTCGGCCGGGCCGCTGTCGGAATACGCCCGCGACGACGCGCACCGCGACGAGCTGCTGGCCACGACCTTCAAGGGCAAGAAGACCGAGATCGGCCGGTTCAAGGGTCTAGGCGAGATGATGGCCTCTCAGCTGAAAGAGACCACCATGGACCCGAAAAAGCGGACTCTGGCCCGCATCGCCCTGCCCGACAGCGAGGAAGAGATCGAGGATCTGGTCGAACGCCTGATGGGCCGCAAGGCTGAGGCTCGCTACAACTTCATCCAGGAAAACGCCCGCTTCGCCCAGGCCGACCTGGACGTCTGATGACGTCTTCCGCCGTCGCCCTCTCGGCGACGGCGGACTGAACCACCCTAGCCGACCATCCGGCCGGCAGTATCGTCCTTCCAGATGAAGCGGTGGACCAGCACCATCAGGATGTGGCCCGCGATGGCCGCTAGCAGCACCCAGGCCAGCAGGCCGTGGGCGGCGTTGGCGGGCGCGGTCATCCACGGCACCTCGGCCCAGCCGCCCTCGATCAGGCGCACGCCGAACACGTCCAGCGGCTTGCCCGATCCATACTGCCGCAGCAGAGCCAACGCCGGAACGATCAGCATCAAGGCGTAGAGCGCCAGATGTCCGAGCTTGGCGGCCAGGCCCCAGAAGCCGCCGCCGTGCGCCGGGCGCGTCTTCATGTTGTACAGGCCCCACAGGGCGCGCACCACGATCAGGGTCAGCAGGATGACGCCGATCCCCTTGTGAGTCCCGACCCAGAAGGCGGTGATCGGCGCCTTGCCGACGATCTCCTTCACGGCCATGCCCGCGAACTGCCACGCCAGCAGCAGGGCCATGACCCAATGCAGCCCGCGCGTGACGGCGCCATACCGGAAGCCGTCGTCTCTCCACTGCGTCGCCATGAAGCGCCCCCTTCGCTGGAAACGAATCTCAAACACGATTCGAGGCGGAATCCGTCGCCGAATCCCGCCTCGTAAATTGTCGCAGCCGAAGCGCGTTTAAAGCTTAGGGAGCCTTAACGCCGTCGTCGTCGGCCTGGGTGCGCTTGTCATAGACGTGGTCGACGATGCCCCAGGCCTTTGCTTCCTCGGCGGTCATGAAGTGGTCGCGGTCCAGGGTGCGCTCGACCTCTTCATAGGTGCGGCCGGTGTGCTGGACGTAGATTTCGTTCAGGCGGCGCTTGGTGGCGATGATGTCCTCGGCGTGACGCTCGATGTCCGAGGCCGTGCCGCGGAAGCCGCCCGAGGGCTGGTGCACCATGACCCGCGCGTTCGGCAGGGCGATGCGCTGGCCCGCTTCACCGGCCGTCAGGATCAGCGAACCAGCCGAGGCGGCCATGCCCATGACCACGGTCGAGACCGGCGACTTGATGTATTGCATGGTGTCGTAGATCGCGAGCGCCGAAGTCACCTGACCGCCGGGGCTGTTGATGTACATGCTGATCTCCTTCTTCGGGTTCTCCGATTCCAGGAACAGCAGCTGAGCGCAGATCAGCGAGGCCATGCCGTCCTCGAACGGACCGGTCAGGAAGATGATCCGCTCGCGCAGCAGGCGCGAAAAGATGTCGAACGACCGTTCGCCGCGGCTGGATTGCTCCACCACCATCGGCACCAGGTTGTTGGAGATGTAGTCGATCGGATCGCGCATGAAGGCCTTCTCGAGTGATGCGGGCGCGATTCAAGTCGCCCCCTTCATTTCAACATATCGCGTCCGCAAGTCCCCTGCGCAAGACGAAGCGACCGATCAGCGGCTCATCACTGTTATTCGCCAGCCGGCGCAGGGCCTGTGTCCTGTTGCTTTCGACGTTGCTGAACTAGGACACGTGTCACCGCCGCCTCCTGGCTTCTCGGATCAGCGCGATCAGGAGGGGTAAGATAGAGGGCCGCCAGGTAGTCCTTATCCCAAGACGTCAACCCGGGCATGCTCGCTCGAGAGCGAAACAGATTCATGATGGTCTGTTGACCGCTCAGATCAGAAGAAGAGTCGATCTGAGCCAAGGACACCATGGAGACATAGTCCGCCAACACGCCCAGCGGTACGCCGTCGGTTTGACTCATGTCGATGATGATGACGGTCCAGGCCATATCATGACGGACATTGGAACGGAGGCGCGACCCATCCCTTACCCTGACCGTGTTGGGTTCGTCCCCCCCATTTGGAAAGAGCATGTCGCCGTGCATTCTCGTGGCGATTTCTCCTGACGAAATTTCCACTGGAATGGCGACGTTCCACCAGCGAACCGGCGCTTCGGAATTCTGGAACTCCCTCAGCGCCGCACGAGATGGGTTGGTGCCTTGGGCGGCGGGACGAAAGCCTAGTTCAAACTCGCTGACCAGTTTCTGGGCTAGCGCAGCGCCGTCCGAAGTGGCGAAAACGATGACATTGGGCTTGCACCCCGGACCCGCTACATCAGCGCCCGCTTCAAGAGCGTTGCGAGCGATCCGATCAATCACAAACTGGGCAAGTTGCGGCCGCATATTGCTTACGCTGACGCAGAGAGGCTTGTTCCAGCGCGCCAACCGCGCGCCGCTCGGCGGATCCGATAGCTGCCGCACATAGGACCGCGCGATCTCTTCCAGTCTTCGCGCATCCACAACAACGTCTTCAACCGCCGTCACGTCACCGGAATCCGCTTGCGGCGCCACCTGTGGGGCCTCCGAGAACAACGCAATGGAAGCCAAGATAGCTGCGAAGTTCATCGACCTACCCTCTTATCAAAGCACCGAAAACGGACTGCGCCGCCAGGCCATCCACCGTACTCACTACCACCCAGAATAAAATAGCGACGTTTCGCCACTACAGGTCAACGCATCTGGATTTGTCTTCATCATCCCACGCGTACGCGCCCAGCATGCGGCATCGCCATCTGGTCAGGGCCAGCATTCGCCCAAAGCGCCTTTGGCCAAGCTCAGAATAAAAAAGGCCCGCCGAAGCGGACCCTTTTCATTTGTCTGAACGGCTGACGAACCGACTGTCGCCGATCCGTAAGACGACGGGATCAGCCCTCGTCTTCTTCCTTCAGCAGCTCTTCCTTCGAGATGGCTTCGTCCTTCACCTCGGCGACCGAGACGATCAGGTCGACGACCTTCTCTTCATAGATCGGCGCACGCAGCTGAGCGGCGGCGTTCGGGTTCTGGCGGTAGAAGTCCAGCACCATGCGCTCCTGACCCGGGTAGTTGCGGGCTTCGGCCATGATGGCGTTCGACAGTTCCTGATCTGAGACGCCGACGTTGTTGGCGCGGCCGATTTCAGCCAGCACAAGACCCAGACGCACGCGGCGCTCGGCGATCTTCTTGTACTCGGCCTTCAGTTCGTCTTCCGACTTCTTGGCGTCGTCTTCCGGCAGCTGGCCGGCCTCCTTGTCGGCCGAAACCTGGGCCCAGATGCCTTCAAACTCGGCGACGACCATCTTCGGCGGCAGCGGGAAGTCGTGGCCTTCGTCCAGCACGTCCAGCAGGGCGCGCTTCAGCTTGAACCGGGTGGCGCCGGCGTATTGCTGGTTCAGGTTGGACTTCAGCAGTTCCTTCAGCTGGTCCAGCGACTCCAGGCCGATGCGCTTGGCGAACTCGTCGTCGATCTTGGATTCGACCTCGGCCTTGATGGCCTTGACGGTGACGTCGAAGGTCGCGGCCTTACCGGCCAGGTGCTTGGCCTGGTACTCTTCCGGGAAGGTTACTTCGATGGTCTTTTCTTCACCGACCTTGGCGCCCTTCAGCTGCTCTTCGAAGCCGGGGATGAAGCGGCCCGAGCCGATCACCAGGTCCGCGTCGGTGGCGGCGCCGCCGTCGAAGGCCTCGCCGTCGATCTTGCCCAGGAAGTCGATGGTCAGCTGGTCGCCGTCGGCGGCCTTGACCGTCTTGCCCTTCTTGTCCTCGTAGGACTTGGCTTGCGAGGCCAGTTCCTTCAGCGCCTCGTCCAGATCCTCGTCCGAGGCCTCATAGGTCGGGCGGGTCAGCTTCAGGGTCTTGGGGTCGACCGGGGTGAATTCCGGCATGACTTCCAGCGACATTTCATAGGCCAAGTCTTCCTGACCGGCGATGACCTTGTCCATGTCCGAAGTCAGCTTCATCTCGGCCGGCGCGGCCGGACGGATCTTCAGCTCTTCCAGGGCGCCCTGGCTGGTTTCGTTCAGCGAGGCGTTGATGATTTCGCCCATGAAGTCACGGCCAAAGGTCTTCTTGACGTGCGAGGCCGGCACCTTGCCCGGACGGAAGCCCTTCAGCTTCATCTGGGGAGCCATTTCCTTGATGCGGGCTTCGAGCTTTTCGTTCAGCTCGGCGGCGGGAATGGTCACCGCGATCACGCGGCTGAGGCCTTCGTTCGACTTTTCGACGACTTGCATGGTCGGGTATCTGACGCTCTGTGGCGACGCCACGAAGGCGCGCGGTGGATAAAGCAACAGGGCCGCCCCTTTCGGGAGCGGCGCCTCGGAGCCCGCCCTTATGTCGAGAAGGGGCCGAAACGTCAACGCAACGCGGTTCCTTTGTGGGCATCGGCCCGCTATCTGATGGCCCATGAGCCAGCCTTCAGCCCCCATCGGCGTCTTCGTCACGCCCGTTACGCCGCTTCAGCAGAACTGCACGACGGTCTGGTGCACGCAGACGAAGAAGGCCGCCGTCATCGATCCCGGCGGTTCGGTCGACGCCATTCTGGGCGAGGTCGCGCGGCGCGGTCTGACGCTGGACGCCATCTGGATCACGCACGGCCATCTGGACCATGCCGGCGCCGCCGCCGAGATGCAGGAAAAGACCGGCCTCGACATCGTGGGGCCGCACCCTGAGGACCAGTTCTGGATCGATCTGATTCCCACGCAGGGTCAGAAATACGGCCTGCCCGAGGCCCGCAGCTTCACCCCCACGCGGTGGCTGGACGACGGCGACGTGCTGACGCTGGGCGAGACGAGGTGGGAGGTCTTCCACTGCCCCGGCCACACGCCGGGCCATGTGATCTTCTTCAACCGCGAGGCCCGCTTCGCTCAGGTCGGCGACGTGCTGTTCCAGGGTTCGGTCGGGCGCACCGACTTCCCGCGCAGCGATCATCAGGCCCTGTTGACGGCGATCACCACCAAGCTGTGGCCGCTGGGCGATGACGTCACCTTCGTGCCGGGACACGGGCCGCACTCGACCTTCGGGGCCGAGCGAAGGACCAATCCGTTCGTCTCGGATCAGGCGATGAAGGCGGCGCCCATCGCCCGGCCCGCCTCCGGGCCAGCCTAGTTCAACGCGCAGCCAGAAGGCCGATCAGGACGCCGATCCCCAGGGCATAGAGCGTCATGCGGATCGGCTCGTCGCGAATCGCCTCGCAGGCTTCCGAGCCGTGACGGCGCGCCCAGTCGCGCACCTCGGCCGCATCCTCGCGCACCGCCTGACGCAGGGGGCGCGGCCGGGCGCCCGCCGCCAGAATCTCATCGGCGGCCCCTTCAAGGCGGTCGCTGCGCGTCGAGCGGCCCTCGGTGATGTCCTCAGGCGAAGGCGCGTTGTCGGCGCGGGCGATCGGGTCATTGGAAACCGGCATGAGCTGAACTCCTGAATTCTGCACTCAGAGCCTTGATGAACCCGCCGGAATCGTCGCGGTTCCGCAGCCGGACGACGCACGCAGCCCCCATTTGTCGAACAGGGTTTTAATCCTTTCTCGGAACCTCCGCGCCGGCGCCGGGTTCTTTTGCGCAAGCGCCACCGTCTACGAAAGGAACATCTGAAATGGCCGAAGGTCAGCCCACCCGCGGCTCCGGTGTTTCCAAGCGAGGCTTCGCCTCGATGGACCCGGAACGTCAGCGCGAAATCGCCCGCAAGGGCGGCGCCAGCGTCCCCAGCGAGAAGCGCAGCTTCTCTCAGGATCGCTCCCTCGCGGCCCAGGCCGGTCGCAAGGGCGGCGAAGCGTCCCACGGCGCACGGAACAAGTCCGGGCAGGATACGGCGCCACCGAAACGCTGATCCTCGCGATCGACTTCAGAACTCTTCGACGGCGTGGGAAACCTCGCCGTTTTTCTTTGCCTGACAGAAGGTTGCGGTCAGCAGGCCAGAAGGGCCAAGGCCACGCGCGGAGCGTCGCTGACCTCGAAGGCCTCGACGCGCCAGCCGGCGGCCTCGGCCAGGGCGCGCACGCGAGCCTCGTCATATTTACGCGAGTTCTCCGTGTGGATCGTCTCGCCCTGGGCCAAACGGAAGACCAGCTTGCCCAGCCGCACCGTCATGGGGCGAAGGGCCTCCAGATGCATCTCCATCCGCGCTTCAGCCTCATTCCAGACGGCGCGATGAGCAAAGGCGTCCAGGTCGAAGTCCGCGCCCAGGTCGCGATTGGCGCGCGTCAGAACATTCAGATTGAAACAGGCCGTCACGCCCACGGCGTCGTCATAGGCCGCAATCAGGGTCGAGGGCTCCTTGATCAGATCGACGCCCAGAATGAACAGGGCGTCCGGTCCCAGCATGTCGCGCATGGCGCGCAACAGGGCCTCGGACGTCTCCGGCGCCAGATTGCCGATGGTCGAGCCGGGGAAGAAGCCGACGCGCCGCCCCTGCCCTGCCTCGGACGGCAGCACGCCCAGATGCTCGAAGTCGCCGACGATCGGCAGCACCTTCAGAGCCGGATAGGCCTGCCTTAGGCGGACCGCCGCTTCTTCCAGCGCCGTGGGACTGATGTCGATGGGAACGTAGGCCGCCAGATCAGGAGCAGCGTCCAACACGATGCGCGTCTTCTCGCTAGCGCCGGAGCCGAGCTCGACCAGCACGGCGTCGGCGCCGAAGCGTTCGGCCCAGTACGGGGCGACCCGGCGCAACAGGGCCGCTTCCTGCCGGGTCGGATAGTATTCCGGCAGGCGGGTGATGGCCTCGAACAGCTCCGACCCGCGCGCGTCGTAGAACCATTTGGGCGGCAGACTCTTCGGCGATGACGCCAGGCCTGCGACCAGGTCGCGGCGGAAGGCCTCGTGTTCGTCGTCGGTCTCGTCGTACCTGGCGCACTCGCCAGCGTCGGCGGCGAGACGGACGCCCGCAAAGGCCCATCGCTGGTCCGGGTAGAAGAAGTTGCGATAGGTCGGCCGCGCATGTCCCGGCGCCGTGGCGAAGGCGCAGCCGCGCAGCACCATCTGATTGGCCATGAACTTGCCGTTGTACTCGGCCGCCGCGCCCTCGGTCGGACGAAAGCCGGGGTAAGGCCCATAGGCGCTGGCGGTCCACTGCCACGCCTCATTGTCCAGATTGGAGAAGGCGTCGGGACGGGTGCGGGCGGCGTGCTCCCACTCCGCCTCTGTCGGCAGACGCCGGCCCGACCACCGCGCGAAGGCGTCGGCCTCGTAGAAGCTGACATGGCGCACCGGCGCTGCCGGGTCGACCGGCCGTCGCCCCGTCAGGGTCATGACCGTCCAGCCCTTCCCTTCCGCTCGACGCCAGTAGAGGGGCGCGGTCCACCCGCGCGACTGAACCGTGGCCCAGCCGTCGCTCAGCCACAGGTCAGGCCGCGCGTAGCCGCCGTCATCCATGAAGGTCAGCCAGTCGCCGTTGGTCGTCAGATCGGCGGCCAGGGCGAACGGCTCCAGCCAGACGCGATGCGCGGGCCGTTCATTGTCGAAGGCGAACCCTTCGGCCGAGCCCCCCGTCTCGATCAGACCGCCCTCGAACGCCTGCCAGCCGCCGCGCGCTGGTTGCAGGGGCGCCGCGCGCGGCTCGACATCATAGGCCGCCGGGTCCAGCGGCGAGCGGGACATCAGATGCAGCAGGTCCATCAGGAACAGTTCCTGATGTTGCTGTTCGTGGTTGAGACCCAGCTCGAACAGGTAGCGCTCCAACCCTTCCAGCGGAGCTGAGACGTCGGCCAGGCGCGCCTCCATCCGCCGGTCGACCTCGGCGCGATAGGCCATGACCTCGGCCAGCGAGGGGCGCGTCATCAGGCCTCGCTCGTCTCGATCGATGCGTTCGCCGAGCGCCTCATAGTAGGAGTTGAACACCTCCTTCAGCCGAGGATCGACCGGCTCATAGCCCGGCCTGTCCAACAGCAGGGTCTCGAAGAACCAGCTGACATGACCGAGATGCCACTTGCCTGGACTGGCGTGGGCCATCGACTGGGCCTGCAAGTCTTCGGCCGACAGCGGCGCGGCCAGAGCAGGCATCACCGCGCGCACGCGGCGATAGCGCTCCAAATCCCCGGCGGCGCACGCCGGTCTGCGCTGCGTTCCGGCCATGTTTCCGCCTGCCCCTGGGTGAGTGTTCGCTGTGGTCACCCCGTAGGAATGCGGCCTGAGACGAGGCGGTTCCGCATGGTCAGAACCCGTCTGTGCGCGCCTTCACAGTCCCGTTCCACAGGAACAGTCGCAGCCAGGCGGCGTTCTGATTCGGTCCAACCGCCGACACGGCGCAGGTTTTTCAGGATCCCGACGCATGCCCCAGCTCCGCATGCCCGAGGGGCCGAACGCCATCGAGCCCCCGCCATCATCGCCCCCGATCGTTCGGGCGCCGGACCTGGCCGATCCGGCCAATTGGCGCGCCATGCTGGCCTGCCAGATACCGGCGCTGCGGGCCTTCGGCTTTTCACTGGCGCGCAACCGCGCGGACGCCGATGATCTGGTTCAGGAGACCCTGGTCAAGGCCTGGGCCCACCGGGCGCGGTTCGAGACGGGGACCAATCTGCGAGCCTGGCTGTTCACCATTCTGAGGAACAGCTGGTACACCGGCGCCGCTCGCCGTCGACGCGAAGTGGCCGACGAGGAAGGCCGCCACGCCGCCAGCCTGACCTCAGAAGCCAACCAGGAATGGACCGCCGAGTTGACGGCGCTGCAACAGGCGCTGAACACCCTGCCGCCCGAACACCGCGAGGCCATCATCATGGTCGGCGCGGCGGGGCTCTCCTATCAGGAGGCGGCCGACATCGCCGGCTGCGCCGTGGGCACGGTGAAGAGCCGCGTCAACCGGGCCCGCCGCCGCCTGGCCCTGCTGCTGGCGCACGAACTCCCGCTCGACGGCGCAGAAAATAATGAGGGCGACGACAGCTAGGCGGGTGGAACAGAGGAACCCGCGAAAGGGTTCAATTCCCGATCTCAGGAGAGTCCGTCATGATGACTCCGCGACGCCCCACCGCCCCCGAACCCACGCGCACAGACAAGCGCGGCCTCATGGATTGGCTGTTCGGCCGCACCCCACCGCCGCCCAGCAAGGCCAGCTCCAACCTCTATCTGGGCGACATCGTAGACGGCGACTTCAGTTCGCCCTCGGTCCACCATCACCACAAGCGTCCGCCCAGCGACGAGTTATGAGCCGAGCGACAGCCTAGCGTCCTGCACGCGCGGCGTACTCCAGCCGGGCGATGGTGCGGTTGTGCACCTCGTCTGGGCCGTCGGCGATGCGCAGGGTCCGCACCATGGCGTAAAGCTCGGCCAGCGGCGTGTCGCCCGACACCCCCGCCCCGCCGAACGCCTGAATTGCGTCGTCGATCACCTTCAGCGCCATGCGCGGCGCGGCGACCTTGATCTGGGCGATCTCGGACTTGGCGCCCTTGGCCCCGACCTCGTCCATCATCCAGGCGGCCTTCAGCACCAGCAGGCGGCACATCTCGATATTGGTGCGCGCCTCGGCCACCCGCTGCTCCCACACCGAATGCTCGGCGATGGTCTTGCGGAAGGCGGTCCGACTGAGCAGGCGGTCGACCATCAGCTCCAGCGCCTTTTCGGCCGCGCCGATGGTCCGCATGCAGTGGTGGATGCGGCCCGGCCCCAGGCGGCCCTGGGCGATCTCGAAGCCGCGCCCCTCGCCCGCGATCAGGTTGGAGGCGGGAACGCGGACGTTCTCCAGCATCACCTCGGCGTGGCCGATCGGCGCCTCGTCATAGCCGAACACCGACAGCATCCGCTCGACGCGGAAGCCGGGCGTGTCGACCGGGACGATGATCTGGCTCTGCTGCTGATGAACGGCGGCGTCAGGATCGGTCTTGCCCATGACGATGGTCACGGCGACGTTCGGGTGCGCCATATTGGTCGACCACCATTTGCGGCCGTTGATGACGTAATGGTCGCCGTCGCGCTCGATCCGGGTCTGGATGTTGGTGGCGTCGGACGAGGCGACCTCGGGCTCGGTCATCAGGAAGGCCGAACGGATTTCGCCCGCCATCAGGGGCTTGAGCCATCGCTCCTGCTGGGCGGCGTCGCCGTACATATGCAGGACTTCCATATTGCCGGTGTCGGGCGCGTTGCAGTTGAACGCCTCGGCCGACCACAGCGCTCGGCCCATCAGCTCGGCGATGGGGGCGTATTCCAGGTTCGACAGCCCCGCCCCGTGCTCGCCCGGCAGGAACATGTTCCACAGGCCCTCGGCCCTGGCTCTGGCCTTCAGCGTCTCCATCACCGGCGGCTGGCGCTTGGGATCGGCGCGGACCTGGGCGCGATACTCCGCCTCGCGCGGCAGAACCTCCGCCTCCATGAAACGGCGCACCCGCTCGCGCCAGTGTTCGCCCCGCTCGCTCAGCCGGAAATCCATCTTACGCCTCTCCCGAAATGAAAACGGCGCGGCCCCGTCGGAGCCGCGCCGTCGAACATCAAGCCTCAGCCCGCCGTCAGCCCTTGAGCAGCGGCGCCAGCTTCTGGGCGATCATCATGTCGCCCGCGATCTTCAGCTTGCCCTGCATGAAGGCCATCATCGGGTCCAGACGGCCCTCGGCCAGGGCGACGAAGTCGTCCCACTTGATCGAGACGGTAGCGTCGGCCGGCTTGTCATCATTGCTGACGGTGTTCGGAGCCGAGGCGCCGTCGATGAAGATCTTGCCGTCATCGCCGAAGTCCAGCTTCACGGTCTTGCCCAGACCCGAGTTTTCGCCGACGGCGGCGCGGATCTTGTCGGTGGCGAGGGCCAGATCGGCCATATGCGTCTCTCCCGTTGAGAAGTTGAACCACACGCCTAACCCGCGCGCCGGGCGGCGCCAAGATCACGCAAGGGAAGGTCAGGCCAGGAAGCCCCTGCCGCGCCGGTTCCATCACCTGTGGTCCAGCTTACATGAGTTTGCGTTCAGCCCTGTCGAGATGGCCTAGAAGTTGCGCGCTTGCGTAACAAGGACTCGCCAATGACCCGTCTGCTCACCCCGGAGGAAGTTCGCCTGGACCAGTTATGGCGTGAGCACTTCGGCCAACCCCTGCCCATGATCGGCGCTCCCGAGGTCGCCCGGCGCATCCTGCGACAGCACGGCGTCGCCGTGCGCCGCCCCAGCGACGCCAAGGCCGCCGCCCCTGAGGAGGGCCGGCGCTGACTTCTGATTTTCGGAAAGAAATCTGGCGGAGACGGAGGGATTCGAACCCTCGGTACCCCTTACAGGGTACGACGATTTAGCAAACCGTTGCCTTCAGCCACTCGGCCACGTCTCCGGCAGGCCGCGTGGATAGCGAGTCGCGCGACGCTTCGCAATGCGGAACTGACGCCCTTTGTGTTAACCCGGCATAAGAGTGGCATGTGACACGGGGTTCGCACCCCATTTTGCTCGATATCGGGAAAAAGACTTGGCCATCACTCCTGCTGACACTCTGGGCTCTGCGACAGAAGGCGCACGCGCGAATCGCGCAGCGCTGGTCGAATCGCGCGCCCCGGCGGGGCGTGCGGGTCGGGCTCGACGCGGCCCCTTGCGGCCGGACGTCTGGCTGAACACCCGGCAGCGCGCGGCCGCGCGGCGGCGTGTCTTCTACTTCCGCGGCGTCGACATCGTCGCGTCGAGCTTCCTCTGCCTTGTGGCGATCGGCCGCATGAACGCCGGCGGCCTGGCGCAGGTCACCCTGCTCGAAGCCGCGCCCATTCTGATCGGCGCGCTGATGACCCTGGGCCTGATGCGGTCGCTGGGCCTGTATCGTTTTGACAACAGCCGGGCGCCCGCGCGTCATCTGGCCGGGGTAGCCGCCGTGGCGGGCGTGGGCGGCGCGGTCGCCTGCCTACTAGGCTTGGCCTTGCCCAATAACGAAACTCCGCTGGCGGAATACGGCTGGTGGGCGATCGCCTCCGCAGTGCTGCTGACCGGCCTGCACACGATCTGGCGGATGCTGGTGGCCCAATGGCGCAGCCGGGGCGATCTGACGCCCAACGTCGTCGTGGTCGGCGCCACCCGTCACGCCGAATCCCTGATCCGCGAGGCGCTGGACCGGCGCGACCTGAATATCCTTGGCGTGTTCGACGATCGGCTGGCCCGCACGCCCGACGCCCTGGCCGGGGTTCCGGTTCTGGGTGGGACGGACGCCCTGCTGGAGCATCGGCTGACGCCCTATATCGACCGCGTCATCTTGGCCATCGACCCCAAGGCCGAGGCGCGCGTCCGCGCCCTGACCCATCGCCTTGAGGTTCTCCCTATTCCCCTGACCCTGCTGGTCGACCCCAAGGGCGCAGCCCAGCGCAATGAGGCGCTGGAAAAGCTGGCCTCGGCGTCCCTGCCCCTGCTGGGCGGCGCGGTGGACGGAGAACGCCGCGCCTTCAACAAGCGCATCCTGGACATCATCCTGTCGGCTCTGGCCCTGGTCGTGCTCAGCCCTGTGCTGTTCCTGATCGGCCTGGCCGTGCGGATGGACAGCAAGGGGCCGGCCCTGTTCCGCCAGCGCCGCCACGGCTTCAATCAGGAGGAGATCGTGGTGTGGAAGTTCCGCACCATGCGTCAGGAAGCCTCCGACGCCACCGCCAGCCGTCAGGTGACCGCCGGCGACGACCGAGTGACGCGCCTGGGCAAATTCTTGCGCGCCACCAGCCTGGACGAACTGCCGCAGTTGGTGAATGTTCTGCGCGGCGAGATGTCGCTGGTCGGGCCGCGCCCGCACGCCATCGGCATGAAGACCGGCGACGCCGAGTCGGCGCGTCTGGTCGCTGAATACGCCCACCGCCACCGCATCAAGCCCGGCATGACCGGCTGGGCCGCCATCAAGGGTTCGCGCGGGCCGCTGCATACGGCGGATGAAGTGCGCGACCGGGTTCAGCTCGACATCGAGTACATCGAGCGTCAGTCCTTCTGGCTGGATCTATGGATCATCGCCGTGACCGTTCCCGTGCTGCTGGGCGACCGGATGGCCGTGCGCTGATGTTCTGGAGGGGGGTGTTCGGCTACCTGCCGGCCAATATCGTGCAGGGCGTGGTCGGGTTTCTGACCATCATCATCTTCACGCGCCTGCTGTCGCCCGAGGATTTCGGGCGCTATGCGCTGGCCTATTCGGTGCTGACGCTGGCCCATGTGGCGACGTTCAGCTGGCTGGAAGCCTCCATGGCCCGCTTCTGGGCGGCCCAGTCCGACGAGGCGCAGATGGCCGGGCATTTCGCCAGCCTGTATCGCGCCGCCTTCCTGATCACCGCCGTCTTCGTGCCGGTCGCCGGGCTGCTGGTTTGGCTGTGGCCCATGCCGGACAGCTTCCGTCTGCCGCTGGCGGTGGCGCTGGCGGGGATTCCCGTGCGCTGCTTCCTGAAGCTGGCGCAGGAGCGGTTCCGCGCCGCGGGCGAGGTCGGCCCCGCCGCGGCCATCGACATCTGGAGCGCGGTCGCAGGGCTGGCCTTCGGCGTCGGCCTGGCCCTGCTGGGGATGGGAGCCGAGGCGCCGCTGGCGGGGATGCTGCTGGCGCCGCTGGCCGCCCTGCCCTTCGTCCTGCCCGCCGAACTGCGCGAGGCGAAGCGCGGACGGCTGGATCGCCAGCGGCTGAAGGCCTACGCCGTCTACGGCTATCCGATCGCCGTCGGTCTGGGGCTGACGGTAGTGCTGGCCTCGACCGACCGCTTCCTGCTGGCCCTGTTCATGAATGAGGCGGCGGTCGGCGCCTATCACGCGGCCTACAGCATCGCCAACCGGACTCTGGACGTCATGTTCGTCTGGCTGGGCGCGGCGGGCGCTCCGGCTCTGGTCATGGCGCTGGAGCGCGGGGGGCGCGAAGACCTTCAGGCGGCCGCACGGGAGCAGGCCTCGACCCTGGTGCTGATCGGCCTGCCCGCCGCCGTGGGCGTGGCGCTGGTGGCGCGGCCGCTGGCCGAGTTCATGATCGGCGAAGACCTGCGCACCGTCGCCGCCTCGGTCACGCCGTGGGTGGCGCTGGGCGCCTTCCTGTCGGGGATGACGACCTATTATTTCGGACAGGCCTTCACCCTGGGCCGTCGCACCGGCTGGCTGTTGCTGGCCATGAGCATTCCGGCGGGCAGCAACATCATCCTGAACATCCTGCTGATCCCGCGCTTCGGCGTCATGGGGGCGGCGTGGGCGACGGCGATCAGCTTTGCGCTGGGTCTGGCCGCCTCCATGACCATCGGGCGACGCATCCTGCCCCTGCCCGTGCCGTGGAACGCCCTGGTGCGATGCGGTCTGGCCGCCGCCGCCATGGCGGGCGTCGTGATAATGCTGCCGCCGATTGGAGGCTTCCTTGAGCTGATGCTGGACGCAGGCGTCGGCATGATCGTCTACGGCGTCGTCGCCTACGCCCTGAACGCGGCCGGGGTGCGCGACCTGAGCGTGCGGCTGAAAGCCTTCCTGCGCGCACGGAGGCAGACAGCATGAGTCTCGCGATTCATCACGACAGCTCAGCGTGGGCCGAGGCGCAACCGATCCTGTCGGTGCTGATTCCCTTCCTGCGCGACGATCCGACCGACCTGTTGCAGCGTCTGGACGCCGAGGCGCCCGGTCTGGCCGGACAGGCCGAACTGATCGTGCTCGACGACGGCACCAAGGACGCCGCGCTGACCGCGCGTCTGAGCGCCCTGATCGACGGCATGGCCCTGCCCGTGCGCCTGATCTCGCTCGACGCCAATCAGGGCCGTTCGGAAGGCCGCAACCGCCTGGCCCAGGCCGCGCGCGGTCAGACCTTCCTGTTCCTCGACAGCGACATGCGGCCCGACCATCCGGGCTTCCTGAAGACGTGGGTCGATCTGGCCCGCGACGCGCGCCCGGCGGTGGCCTTCGGCGGCTTCTCCCTGTTGCAGGCGCCGCAGGACGCGCGCTTCGCCGTCCATCGCCACATGGCGGCGCGGTCCGACTGCATCCCCGCCGCCCAGCGCGCCGAACAGCCCGAGAAATACGTCTTCACCTCAAACCTGCTGGTCCGCCGCGACGTCTTCGATACGGAGACCTTCGACTCCGGTTTCAGCGGCTGGGGCTGGGAAGACGTCGAGTGGGCCATGCGCGTCTCGCGCAGGTTCGAGGTCGTCCATCTGGACAATCCCGCCACCCACATGGGTCTGGACACGGTCGAGGCCCTGGCCGCCAAATACGAACAGTCGGCGCCGAACTTCGCCCGCGTCGTGGCGCGCCACCCCGACTTCGTGTCCGCCTACCCCAGCTATCGCGTCGCCAAGGCGTTGAAGGCCGTGCCGGGACTGAAGGCGCTGCGCCCCCTGATCAAGGGCGCCGCCCGCGCGCCTGTCCTGCCAACCGGCCTGCGGGCCTTCGCCCTGCGCCTGTATCGCGCGGCCCTCTATGCGGAGTCGATATGAGCGCGCCCGACGTCGCCGTCGTCATCCCCACCATGCGCCGCCTGGACAGCCTGACGCGCGCCCTGCGCTCGGTGTTTGCTCAGAAAGACGTGGCAGGTCGGCTGCGTGAGATCGTCGTCGTCGACAACGACCCCGAGGCCAGTTCGCGCGAAACGGTCGAGGCCCTGCGGCCTGAATCGCCCGTCCCGCTCATATGGACCCATGCGCCGCGCCCCGGCGTCGCCACCGCGCGCAACACGGGACTGGCCGCCACCTCAGCGCCCCTGATCGCCTTCCTCGATGATGACGAGGCCGCCTCGACCGACTGGCTGGCCGCCCTGTTGAGCGCCCAAGCGGCGACCGGCGCCGACGCCGTCTTCGGCCCCATCCGCGGACGCGTGCCCGAGGGCACAGGCTGGACCACGCCCTATCTGGAGCGTTTCTTCGGCCGTCACGGACCGGACCGGGACGGCGTGCTGGATCACGCCCACGGTTGCGGCAACTCCCTGCTGGTTCGGGCCACGGCCCTGCCCGGCGACCAGCCTTTCCATGTCGGGTCGGATCAGATCGGCGGCGAGGACGACGTCCTGTTCGCCGCCCTGCAGGCGCGCGGAGGACGTTTCGCCTGGGCCTCCGACGCCTGGGTGGATGAGTTCGCCCCGCCCCATCGCGCCACCCTGCGCTACGCCCTGACGCGCGCCTTCGCCTATGGCCAGGGGCCCAGCCAGACCGCCGCAGAGGCGAAGAACTGGCCCGGCGTCGCGCGCTGGATGGCGGTGGGCGCGGCGCAGACGGCGGTCTGGGGCGCGGCGACGCTGGCGCTCAGCCTGACCCGTCACGCCAGGCGCGCCGACATGGCCGACCGTACGGCGCGGGGACTGGGCAAGATTCTCTGGATGAAGGGCTTCGAGCCGCAGTTCTACGGCCAACGCGAACTGGACCGACTGAAACGCGCGGCCGAGCAGGGCTAGTTCGGCTTAGCCGATGAACCGCTTGAGCAAGGCGGGCGGCTTCCACCTGGCCCGGTTCATCACCACCCCGGCGATGCGGCCGCCCTGGGCGTCGATCTCGTCACGCAGGGCGACGGGCCCGGCCGCGTCGGTCGTCTCGGCCGCGACCACCAGGACAGTGGCGTCGGCCAGCGGCGCCAGGGTCAGGATCATGTCGCTGCGATCCGCCGCAGGGGCGTCGATGACCACAGTGTCGGCGTGTGCGCGCAAGCGGGTCCAGTAGCGGGCGTCGTTGATCGCCTCGGCGCGTTGACCGGCGCGCAGGATTTCGTTGTGGAACCGCGTGACGTAAAGGCGGCCGCCCAAGCAGGTCTTGGCCGTCATCAGCCGCCCCGGCGCCACAGGCCGTCCTTCGCGATCCCGCATCGGCGGCGTCACCGCATAGAAGGCCGATCCATCCGGAGAGGCCTGAACCGCCGGCCCCAGCCGCCCGAAGCGGTCCGGCTGCGCCGCCACCTGCTCCATCTGCGCCTGCTGCGTCAGATCGCCGTCGACCAGCCACGCCGGGCGACGGCCCCGCACGGCGGCCATGCGGGCGAACTCGCGCGCCACGGTCGAAACGCCCTCGCCCGTCTGGGCGGCGGCGAACAGGATCACGCGGCCGCGATGCGCCGGCGCTGGTCCCAGCGCCGCCCACAGTCCCGCCATTTCCGTCGTCAGATCGACCATGCGAATCGTTACGTGCGCCCTTTGACCCAGCCTAGCACGCGCAGGGCTCAGGCGCTCTTGGCGGGGGCCACGGCCAGGACCGGAGCCTGAAGCGTGCGGCTGAGGGTCGCCGGCATGACGAAGCCGCGCTGCAGGAAGACCCGCAGCAAGCCAACGCACAGGGCCGTGAACCCGGCGAAGGCCAGGACGGCGATCATCAGCGGGAAGCGCAGGCTCTTGCCCTTCGACGGCGGTTGGGCGCGTTCGATGACGGTGACGTTGTCGGCGCCCGCCTTGACCAGTTCGTTGTCGGCGCGGCTCTGCGTCTCGCGCTGCTGGAACTCACGGATCGAGGCCGTCAGCACTTCACGGTTGCCGGCCAGCGTCGAGTTGCGCGACTCTAGCTCGGTCAGACGCGCCTGACGCGCGCGCAGGTCGCCCAGTTGGCGATCCAGCACCGCCAGGCGGGCGCCCAGGGCGTCCCGCTCGGCCTGGGCGTTGATGCGGGTGGTCTCCAGCTCGACCCAGACGGGGTTCGGCCCCGTGCGGACTTCCTTGGCGCCGACGGCCGTGCCCGAGCCGACATAGGCCTGAAGCTGGGCGATCTTGGAATCGATCTCGCGCACCGGCTGGGCGTCGGGCTGGTAGCGAGCCAGCAGGCTCTCACGCTCGGTGCGCAGTTGCAGGATCAGGTCTTGAGCCGAGACGTTCAGATCCTGATACAGGGCCACCTCGGCCGGGGTGCGCGCCAGTTGCGCCACCAGGGTCGCCAGCCGCTGCGAGGCCTGCTGCAACTGGGCCTGGACGCCCATCCGCTCGGTGAAGACGGACTGATAGCTGTTGGCGACCGTGGACTTGGCCGTGGTGAAGTCGCCGATGGCGTTGGTGCGCAGGAACTCCTCATAGGCGCGATCGGCGTCGGCCAACTCCTGCTCGAAGGTCTGACGCTGGGTGCGGATGGCCGAGGTCGCGCGGTCCTGGAAGACCTCGCGGCGATAGGTCAGATACTGGTCGATCACCGTGTTCAGCACGCGCGCCGACAGAGCCGGATCGCCGCTCTTGTAGCTCAGACCCACGACGGGGCTGAGCGGCGTGACCTCTACGCCCAGGCCAGAGGCCACCGAGCGGATGGCGGCGGCTTCCTGACGCGCCGGGCTTTCTGTCGAAGGCACGCCGCCCTGGAAGCTCTCGACGCCCAGGGCGCGCACCACGCGGCGCTTGACCTCAAGGCTGTTCAGGATGGCGGCCTCGGACTGAGCCACCTCGCTGGCCGATGGCGGCATGGCGCGTTCGCCCATGCCCACGCGCGGCTGATAGACGTATTCCTGACCCACGCCGACAAACAGGCTGGCGCCCGCCGTGTAGGTCTTCTTCATGGTCATGACGACGGCCGCGCCGATGGCGGCGATCACCAGAAAGATCACGATCATCAGCACCAACTCGCGGAACAGCAGGGCCACGACGTCGACGACGCCGTAACGGGGACGAGCTGCTGCGAGGGAGGAACGCATGAAGATCGATTTTCTCGGTCAATGACTGTTGTGCGCCACACTGAGGGCCACGCGTTAACCACGCGTTACCTATAAGCCGTCAGCTTTGCCGAAGACGAAAATTCTCCGCCTGGACCGTCCCCGACCATGGATCTTGATCGCCGCCTCATCTTCATGGCGCTGGCCGCCGGACTGGCCGGATGCGCCAGCGGCGCCCCTGCGGGCGGCGTCCGACCGCGGCCGACCGTGGTCGACGACTTCCCGCCCAACCTGCCCTTCGCCGACTGGACCGAGGTGGAGCCTGAGTACCGGCTCTATCCCGGCGACGATATCGAGGTAGCCTTGCCGACCGCGTCGGAACTGACGCGCCAGTTGAAGATCGCGCCCGACGGCCGGGTCTCCCTTCCCCTGCTCGGACACGTCATGGCGGCGGATCGCAGCCTGTCCGAGCTGGAGGCCGACATCTCCTACGGCTACGCCCCCCACCTGCTGCGGCCCGAGGTCGAGGTGACGCTGCGCCAGGCCGGCCCGATGAAGGTCTGGGTCGACGGCGAGGTGCGCAATCCCGGCATGTTCGACATGCCCGGCGACATCGACGCCTATCAAGCCGTCATCATGGCCGGCGGCGTGCTGCCGTCCGCCAGATCCTCGCGCTGCGCCCTGATTCGACGCGGCCCCGGTGACGTCCGCATGATGAAGGTGATCGACCTGAGCGCCCCTCGCGCCGAGATCACGCCGGTGCGACGCGGCGACATCATCTTCGTGCCGCGCTCGACCCTGGGCGAACTGGCGGCCTTCTTCACCCAGTTCCGCGCCGCCCTGCCGATCGGCTTCTCCTACGCCATCAACGGCGGCTACGCCTCGACCTGACGGTCGCTGGATCGCTTACTCTTCAAACAAGCGTCGGGGCGGAACCGGAGAGACCGATCCAGCCATGCGGGCCGACTGGTTCGACGCCATTGGCGCTATTCCGACTGCTGGATTATGAAGTTCTCTCGAGCAGTCGCACGCTGACGGTCTCAAATCCATGCGATACGACGCCTCCCCCTGAAGAAGGTTAAACCGCGGTCGGGGCGATATGTCCGCATTGAAAAGCGCACCGGAATTCTGCTTTCGACCCTTAGCGGACCTCGATGGCCGGAGGATCGAAGGCGTTGGGCGCGGTAAATGGTGCAGTTAAAAGGTCGATGTCGCCGTATCCGTCGAAATAGCTGTAGGCTTCGATCATCTCCGCGTAGCCGTCTTTGACGTAGAGCATGAACTCTAAGGGGTAGGCGTGCGGCCCCACTTCAGAGCGAACCCATCCCCCGGGGCTGATGGTAACCACGGCAGGCGGCAACGCCCTGTCCACACCGAACTCAGTGTAAAAACCGTAACCTGTGAATTCGCGGCCAGAAACCTCAGCCGTCTTCAACTGCTCGATGAGAGCATGGCCCCCATCAAGGCTCACTTGCTTAGCCAGAATGACCGCGGCGGCCATTTCGAGCGCGGATAGCTGTTTCATAGCGTAAGCCTATCCCCCGAGCGGCTGTCGGCCAATGTCCGCTTTCCACCCTTTGCGGACGTTCGCAGAGTCTGTTTTTAGGAACCAAGAGCGAGCGTTGATCAACGAAACAGATCGAACGGCGGCGCTTCCACCTTATGGACGAGTGAAACTCATCCAGCCCAAACAGGCTTAAACCGTGGTCGGGGCGAGAGGATTCGAACCTCCGACCCTCTGGTCCCAAACCAGATGCGCTACCAGGCTGCGCTACACCCCGGACCGACGGAGCGCTCTCATGGCACGAGCAGGCGGCCTCCGCAACGGATGAGGCGTCCTATTGTGGCTCAGGGACGAAAGAAGGGGTGCTTAACCTGGTCGCCGGGCTTGGCGCCGATCTCATCCGTGCGGCCGGCCCGCAGTTCGAGCACGCCATTGGCCGCGCCGTTCGAGGGAATCGGGGCATCGGAGTTGGGCGTGGCGTGTTTGGCGATCGAAACGATTCGCCCGCGCGGGTCGATGTAGATGATGTCCAGAGAGCTGGGCGTGTTGCGCATCCAGAAGCTCTGCTCGCCCGCCGCGGGGAACTGGAACAGCATCCCCCGGTCGTCAGGAAGCGGCGGACGGAACATCAGGCCTCGCTGCCGCGCCTCATCGTCCTCGGCGATCTCCACCATGAACTTGTGCTCACCAGAGGCCGTGACGATCGCCAGCGGCTCCAGCGGGCGGCCGTTCTCATCCAGCGGCCCCTTCTTCGCGCAGGCCGTCGTCGCGGCTGCGGCCGAAAGCGCCAGGATCAGCATGAGACGCTGGCTGTGGTTCATGTCTTCGTCCCCCTAGCGGACGAGACTCACCCGCCCGGTCTGATATCGGCCACAACCAGCCCCTTGGGGCCTTCCGCGAAACGCACGTTCACCGGATCGCCCGGCAACAGGTCGTCCAGACCGCAGCGGCGCAGCGTCTCGACGTGGACGAAGATATCGCCCGCCTGACCGTCGCGCACGACGAATCCATAGCCCTTGGTGCGATTGAACCATTTGACGACGGCGGCTTCCAGCGGCCCGTCAGGCAGGCCTTCGGGTCGGGCGTGGGCCGAACTGCGCGTCAGCTCCCGCCGAGCCGGCGCGGCGCTGGCTTCCAACTCCACGACATTGATCACCTGCCAGCCCTTGGCCCGCTTGGCGCATTCACAGACGATGGCCGCGCCCTCGCCCGCCATCTCATGGCCCGCGTCGCGCAGGCTGGTGACGTGCAGCAGCACGTCGCGTTCCTCGGTCAAATCCGGCTGGTCCGGCACGATGAAGCCGTACCCCTTGCCGGCGTCGAACCATTTGACCCTTCCGACGACCTTTACGGTCTCAATCGGCTCCATCACGTCAATACTCGCCACCTTGAACCCCCGCCCGCGACAATGCGGGTCAGCTACACTAACACGGTTCTTTCAACTCGGACAGACAAGTTGCCCTTTTTGCGCCATATTGTCGACAAGCAAATGTCGCGCACGCGAAAAGGCCGCGCGAAGGGGCTCGGTGAAAGAGATAACGATGACGGGAGAAGGAGTTATTCGCTCCGCGTGGCAGTCCCTAGGGGAATCGAACCCCTCTTTTCAGGTTGAAAACCTGACGTCCTAACCGATAGACGAAGGGACCGCTGCGCGGAGGAGCGGCCTGATAGCCGTCCCTTTTCGGCGACGCAAGAGGGCGTCGCGCGCTTTTTCAAAAAAACGACAGAGACGCCGTTTCAGCGCCCGATCACGGCGCCGATCAGCATCCAGACAGCAGCATCCAAGCGCGCGAAATCACCGCTGGAAACGTCTTCGATTGTCGGGGGAAGGATAACTCCGCGTGGCAGTCCCTAGGGGAATCGAACCCCTCTTTTCAGGTTGAAAACCTGACGTCCTAACCGATAGACGAAGGGACCGCTGCGCGGAGGACCGTGTAGATAGCCGCCGATTCCGCTTATGGCAAGCGCGGCGAAGCGGATTTGTGCGACTTTTTCAAAGACCTGCGTCGTTTCACGGCCAAGGCTGACTGTCCTCAAGCCATGCGCGGGTCGGCGACGTCCTCGATCTCGAACTGCACGCCGCGACGGCCGTTCCAGTCATCCGCCCGAAGCCGCCCGACCACGTTCAATCCCCCCTGCCCCGCCAGCAGCGCCTTGCCCGTCGGCAGGTCGGCGCAGCGCCAGGCGATGGCCCGCACCGAGGCGCCGTCAGGGCCGACCAGGCGGCACCGCACATGGCCGCCGTTCATGGCGACCGGCTCGCGCGCCTGAACCCCTTCCAGCGCGAACAGAGGCTCCGGGTTGGCGGGGCCGTAGGGGGCCAGTTGCTCGAACGCCTCGAACAGATCGCGGGTGGCGGCGCGCGGGTCGATCAGGGCGTCGACCTCGACCCAATCCTGGGCCACGGCCTCGACGCGCTCGGCCGACAGGCGCTCGTTGAGGAAGGCGCGCAGTTCGTCGATGCGATCCGCCGCCACCGTCAACCCCGCCGCCATGGCGTGTCCGCCGCCCGCGATCAACAGGCCCTCGTTCCACGCCGCCTGCACCACCCGGCCCAGATTCATGCCGGGCTGCGAACGGCCTGAGCCCTTACCGACGCCGTTGACGGCGTCGACGCCGATGACGATGACGGGTTTTCTCCAGCGTTCGCGCAGGCGTCCGGCGACGATGCCGACCACGCCAGGGTGCCAGTCCTCGCCGCTGACGACCACGGCGGCGCTGTCGTCGGCGTGGGCGCCGGTCGCCTCGACGCGGCGGACGGCCTGTTCGGTGACCTCGGCCTCGACCTCGCGCCGGGCCAGGTTCAGGGCGTCCAGTTCCTGCGCCAGCATACGCGCCTCGTCAGGATCGTCGGTGGACAGCAGGCGCGCCCCCAGATCCGACTTGCCGATGCGCCCGCCCGCATTGATCCGCGGGCCGAGGATGAAGCCCGCATGATTGGTCTTGGCCGGTCCCGGCTCGGCGCCCGCCGCCGCCAGCAGGGCGCGCAGGCCCGGATTGCGCCAGTGCGACATGACCCCCAGCCCCAGACTGGTCAGGGCGCGGTTGAAGCCGGTCAGGCCCGTCACGTCGCAGATGGCGCCCATGGCGGCCAGATCCAGCCACTGGCGAATGTCCGGCTCGGCCTTGCCCTCGAACAGGCCGCGCCCGCGGGCCTCGCGGTTCAGGGCGGCCAGCAGGACGAAGACCACCCCCGCCGCCGCCAGATTGCCCTGCCCCGAGCCGCAGCCCGGCCGGTTGGGATTGACTACGGCGAGGCAGGCGGGCGGCTCTTCACGCATCATATGGTGGTCGATGACGACGACCCTCAGGCCGATGGCCGCTGCGTGGGCCACCGCCTCATTGGCCGCCGCGCCGCAGTCGACGGTGATGACCAGATCGGCGCCGCGCGCCTTCAGCGTATCGAAGGCCCGCGCGCTGGGGCCGTAGCCCTCGGTCAGGCGGTCGGGGACATAGATGGGCAGGTCCGCGCCCAGGGTGCGGAACCACCGCACCAGCAGGGCCGCGCTGGACGCCCCGTCCACGTCGTAGTCGGCGAAGACGTGGATGCTGGCCTGCGCCTGAAGCGCGTCGACGATGGCGGCGGCGGCGGCGTCCATGTCCATGAAGCTGGACGGATTGGGGAACAGCGCCTTGAGCGTGGGTTTCAGGAAGTCGGCGCCCTGTTCCGCCGCCACTCCGCGCGACGCCAGCGCACGCGCCAGCGGCTCGTCCAGACCCAACGCCTGGATATGCGCCCGCGTCACGCCCGCCTCGGCCGGGCGCAGCCGCCAGGCTCGGCCCGACAGGGATCGGGATACGTCGAGGAAGGCGGGCGAGACGGCGCCGTCAGCCATCAGCGCGCGCCGCCGAGACGGCAAAAGGGTTCAGACGGGACATGGGCCATGACGGCTCCTCGCACTCAGGTCGGCGAAACGCGGCCGGAGCGGCAGGATCGCCGGATTCGCCCAGACGGGCGACGAAAGCCAAACGGCGACCTTGGGCCGCCGCCACGACTATTGCGGACGCGGCCGGTCGATGGGAGGCGGCGCCTTGGCGCGCTGACGCAACGCCTCGGCGTAGGCCTCGACCTCTTCCGCCGTGCGCGCCGTTTCAGGCGACATCTGGCTGGCGTCAATGCGGCGGTTGATCGATTCGGCGAAGACGGCCGGGTCTTCGTTCAACGTCCACTCGATGCGCGCGACCTCGGCGCCCAAGGCGACGCTGCGCTCCTGCAGGGTGGCGACGCGGCCGGCGATCTGTTCCGGCCCCGGCAAGGGCTGGCTGGAGCGCGGAAAGTCCGCCCAGCGCGGATACTGGCGGTTCTCGTCCACCAGTTGCTGCACGCGCGGCGCCAGGGGCGAGGTCGGGTCGGTTTGAGGCGCGAAGGCGCTGACGCAGCCGCTCAGCAGCGCGGCTCCGCCCAGCATTGCCGCCAGACCTGTCTTTTTCAGCATCAGCACGTTCATTTCCTGCAACGACATATGCCATCATCGCGCCGGGAGGAAGGCGTGCGCGTCGCGCGCCCCCATCGGAGGTTCCGCGCCCATGGCCAAGCGCCCGACCAAGACCCCGTCCGCCACGCCGGATGCGCCCGCCGCGCCGCGCAAGTCCGGACGCCCCACCTCGGCCAAGCCGCGCGCCGCCAAGAAGCCCGCCCCTGTGGAAGAAATGAAGGCCGCCGCGCCTGAAAAACCCGCCGCCGAGGCCCCTGCCCCGCCGCCCGAAACGCCGAACACCGCGCCCGACTTCATGGCCTTCAGCGCCGAACAGCGCCAGCAGCTCGAGACCCTGTCGCTGAACCTGGCCAAGGCGGCGATGATGGCCCAGACGGCGGTGGCCGAGGCGGCCCTGTCGCAGGCCGACCGCCCCGCCGCCCTGTCGCCGGATCCGTTCAACGTGGCCCCGGCCATGTCTTCCGTCATGACCAGCCTGGCCGCCCGCCCCGAAAAGCTGTTCCAGGCCCAGGCCGACCTGTTCGGCCGCTATATGGAGCTGTGGTCGACCACGACCCGCCGGGCGATGGGCGAGACGGTCGACAGCCCCGCCCCGTCCGACAAGCGGTTCCGCGATCCCGCCTGGTCCGAGAACCCCATGTTCGACATGATGCGCCAGTCCTATCTGGCCACCTCGGACTGGATGAACAGCCTGGTCTCCAGCGTCGAGGACGTGGACCCGCGCGTGAAACGCCGGGCCGAGTTCTTCACCCGCCTGCTGACCGACGCCTTCTCGCCCGCCAACTTCCTGGCGTCGAACCCCGTGGCGCTGAAGGCCCTGGCCGAGACCAGCGGCGAATCCCTGGTGCGCGGGATGCAGAACTTCGCCGCCGATCTGGAGCGCGGCGCCGGGTCGCTGAAGATCAGCCAGGCGGACTACGGCCGCTTCGTCCTGGGCGAGAACGTCGCCACGGCGCCGGGTCAGGTGGTCTGGCGCGACGAGTTGTTCGAGCTGATCCAGTATGACGCCGCGACGGAACAGCAGCATGCCGTCCCGCTGCTGATCTTCCCGCCGTGGATCAACAAATTCTACATCATGGACCTGCAGCCGGCGAACTCGCTGATCCGCTGGCTGAGCGCGCAGGGCTTCACCGTCTTCGTCTGCTCATGGGTCAACCCGGACCGCGACAAGGCGGAGTTCGGCCTCGACGATTACATGAAGAAGGGCGTCTATCGCGCTGTCGAAAAGACGTTGGAGCAGACCGGCCAGAAGCATGTGAACGCCGTCGGCTACTGCATCGGCGGCACCATGCTGGGCGCCAGCCTGGCGCATATGGCGGCCAAGGGCGATGATCGCGTCGCCTCGGCCACCTTCTTCGCCGCCCAGCACGACTTCGCCGAGGCGGGCGACCTTTTGCTGTTCACCGACGAGCACTGGTTGGCCGAGATCGAGCGGCTGATGGACGAGGCGGGCGGCGTCCTGCCCGGCACGGCGATGGCCGACACCTTCAACGCCCTGCGCGCCAACGACCTGATCTGGTCCTTCTTCGTGTCCAACTATCTGATGGGCAAGGCGCCGCCCGCCTTCGACCTGTTGGCGTGGAACGCCGACCAGACGCGGATGCCCAAGCGGCTGCACCTGCAATACCTGCGCCTGATGTACGGCCAGAACGCCCTGGCCAAGGGCGAGTTGGAGATCGACGGCGAGCGCATCGACCTGTCCAAGGTCCGCATCCCGCTCTATTTCCAAGCCAGCCGCGAGGACCACATCGCGCCGATGAACTCGGTCTATCGCTCGGCGCGGCTGTTCGGCGGACCGGTGACCTATACGCTGGCCGGATCGGGCCACATCGCCGGGGTCATCAATCCGCCCTCCGCCCAGAAATATCAGCACTGGGTCAACGCCGCCCTTCCCGAAACGCTCCAGGAATGGCAAGCGAAAGCGGAACAGCATCCGGGCAGTTGGTGGTCGCACTGGGCCGATTGGCTGGGCGCCAAGTCCGGCGAGAAGATCGCCGCGCGCGATCCCAAGGCCGGGCCGCTGAAACCCATCGAACCGGCGCCCGGCGCCTATGTGAAAGTGAAGTCTTGAAGCGTATCGAGCCCAACCTGCTGCTGGCGATCACCACGGCCTTTCCCCTGGTCCTGCTGATCGCCACCGCGACCCTGTTCGGCGCGCCGGGACAGTTGGTGAAGTACCTGGTGATCGCAGTGCTCGTGCCGGCCGCCTTCGTGCCCCTTAACAGCATGATGGCCAAGCGAATGGGCTCTCAACGCTCGCCGATGATCCACCCTGAGGCCGCCTCGACCGCCGTCTGGGCCAGCCTGTTTCCGGCGCTGATCATCCTGGCGGCGGGCGTGCCGGTGGTTTTTCCCGGCCACGACTACGGCCTGCTGATCATCATCGCCGCCATCTTCTTCGGCGGAACGGTAGAGTCGGCGATCAAGGCGGCGCGGGCGCGCTGATCGCGCGCCCGGACCGGCTTCACTTGAGGCCGGTCGCCTCATCCAGGCCCAGCATGATGTTGAGGTTCTGGACCGCCGCGCCAGAGGCGCCCTTGCCCAGGTTGTCCAGCAGGGCGACCAGACGCGCCTGCTCTCCTCCACGATCGCCGAAGACGTGCAAGCGCATACGGTTGGTGCCGTTCAGGCCCTCGGGCTCGATTCCGGTCATGGCCTCGGTCTCGTCGATCTCGGCGACCTCGACGAAATGCTGGCCCTCATAGGCCTCTACAAGCGCGCCATGCAGCCGCTCGACCGAAGGCGTCTCCGGCAGGGCCGACAGGTGCAGCGGAACCTCGACCAGCATCCCCTGGCGATAGTTCCCCACGGCGGGCGAGAACAACACCGGGCGCGACAGTCCCGCGTGCTTGGTCATTTCCGGCACATGCTTGTGCTTCAGCGTCAGGCCATAGGCGCGGAAGGCGGTCGACGCCCCCTCGGCCTCGAACTCGGCGATCATGGCCTTGCCGCCGCCGGAATAGCCGGACACCGCATTGATGATGACGGGCCAGTCGGCCGGCACCAGCCCCGCCTTCACCAGCGGCCGCATCAGGCCGATGAAACCGGTCGGATAGCAGCCGGGGTTCGACACCCGCGTCGAGGCGGCGATGGCCGCGCGTTGGGCCGCATCCATCTCGGCGAAGCCATAGGTCCAGCCGTCCGCCACGCGATAGGCGGTCGAGGCGTCGATGACCCGCACCGACGGAGTCTCGATCATCGACACCGCCTCGCGGGCCGCGTCGTCAGGCAGGCACAGGATGACCGCATCGGCGCTGTTCAGCGCCTCGCGCCGCGCCTCGACATCGCGGCGCCGGTCACCCAGCAGCATCAGCTCCAGATCGCCGCGCGCCTCCAGACGCTCGCGGATCTCCAGCCCCGTGGTCCCGGCCTCGCCGTCGATGAAGATGGTGTGGGTCATGCGCATCTCCTGCCTTTCTCCCCTTGTGGGAGAAGGTGGCCCGTCAGGGCCGGATGAGGGGTCTGGCGAACCCCAAAAATCGGGCGACGACATGACGAGCGACGGGTGAGAAACCCCTCATCCGTCGGCCTTCGGCCGCCACCTTCTCCCACAAGGGGAGAAGGACAAAAGAAAAGGCGCTTCGAGTTGCCTCGAAGCGCCCCTTCGTAAACCCATCGCCGGGTTCGGCGATTAGCGCTTCGAGAACTGGAAGCTGCGGCGAGCCTTGGCGCGGCCGTACTTCTTACGCTCGACGACGCGGCTGTCGCGGGTCAGGAAGCCGTGCGGCTTCAGAACCTTGCGCAGTTCCGGCTCGTAGTGGGTCAGGGCGTGCGACAGGCCGTGGCGGATGGCGCCGGCCTGGCCCGACAGGCCCGAACCTTCGACGGTGCAGATCACGTCGTATTGCGTAGCGCGGTCCGAGACGGTCAGCGGCTGGGCGACCATCATCTGCAGCACCGGACGGGCGAAGTAAGCCGCCACGTCCTTGCCGTTGACGGTGATCTTGCCGGTGCCGCGCTTCACCCACACGCGGGCGATGGCGTTCTTGCGCTTGCCGGTCGAGTACGAACGGCCCAGGGCGTCGATCTTCGGCTCGCGGACGATTTCCTCGGCGGCGGCGGTGCCCAGGCCCTTCAGGGCGTCAAAGCCGGCGGCGGTGTCTTGAGTCACGTCGGTCATGCTCAGGCGCTCCGGGTGTTCTTGGACGACATCGACTTGAAGTCGATGGTCGTGGGCTGTTGGGCTTCGTGTTCGTGAGCCGCGCCGGCGAACAGGCGCAGGTGGGTCATCTGCTTGCGAGCCAGCGGGGACTCCTTGGGCAGCATGCGCTCAACGGCCTTCTCGAGCACGCGCTCGGGGAAACGACCGCCCAGAACCTTCTCCGGGGTGGTTTCCTTGATGCCGCCCGGGTGGCCGGTGTGGCGATAGTAGACCTTGTCGGTGTTCTTCTTGCCGGTGAACACCACCTTGTCGACGTTGGTGACGACGACGTAGTCGCCGCAGTCAACGTGCGGGGTGTAGGTCGGCAGGTGCTTGCCGCGCAGACGGTTGGCGATGAAGGTCGCGAGGCGGCCCACGACGACGCCTTCGGCGTCGATGTGGATCCACTTCTTCTCGACCTCGGCCGGCTTCAGCGAAGCCGTGGTGCTCTTCAGCATGATGAGGGTCCTGGAAGACGAAAAACGCGGCCCGAACCAGATGGATCGGGCGGAGGCCGGGGTGATAGAGGGTCACGCGCCGAAGGTCAATGTCGACTGCAGCGGTGATTTTGATTTAGATAACTGATTTTATTGAATATTTTAAATGCGGTATTAAAATACCCGACCCACTACCTTCTCCCCTTGTGGGAGAAGGTAAGAGCCCTACCCTTTCAGCAGCCGATCCCGCGCGGCGTTGACTCGGGCGGCTAGGCCCTCTGTGCCGCCCTGATCCGGGTGGGCGCGCGCCATCAGCCTGCGCCATGCGGCGTGGATCGCCTGGGCGTCCGCATCAGCCGGAACGCCCAGAATAGAGCGCGCCTCGGCCTTGCTCATGGGTTCGGCGGGTTGGGCCGCCCTGCCCGCCACAGGCCGAATACGCGACTGCACGGCCAGCCAGACGCCCGCCGAGGCCATGCCGCCCGCGATCAGCCATGCACCACGCGCGGCGGCGAACACCGCCCCGGCCAGCAGGGCGGCGCTCAATATAGTGGCGGAGATGCGCCAGTGGCCGCGCCGGGCGCGCTCGGTCTGGCGGCCCAGACGCACCATGGCCCACAGGGCCACGGCGGCCAGACCCAACCAGATCAGGCCCATGAAGCGATCAGGCCGCCGCGTCCATGGCGGCGATGGCGTCGTCAAGACCCAGGGCCTGCATCAGGTTGCGCATCTCCTGGCGCGCGGCGACGTGGGCCAGCGACACCGACACCGGGCGGATGTCGTTCGACAGGTCCGCCACCGTCAGGCCGAAGGGGAAGAGTTCGCGATAGATGACCCGGTCGCGCAGGCCCGGCCCGACGCGGAAACCGACCCGTTTGGCCAGCTTGGCCATGCGCGAGGCCAGACGACGACGGTTGCGCGCCTCGGCGACGGCCAGACGGTTGGTGACGACGATCCAGTCGATCGTCACCTGACGGCCCTCGGTGATGGCGCGATGCTTGCGCGCCTCCCAGACGCTTTCGGAATAGATGGACGGCTTGACCAGATCCAAGGTCACAGGGTCGACCTCGCCCAGCAGGTCGAAGTCGACGAAGCTGTCGTTCATCGGCGTGACGATCTGATCGGCGCGGCCGTGCGCGGCGCGCGACAGGGCCGTGTCACCGCCCGGGGTGTCGATGACGATGACGTCCGCGACGCCTTTCGCCTCGGCGTAGGCGGCCTCGAAACGGGCCAACTGCTCCGTCTCATCGGCCTTATGCAGGGCCTTGCCGTCGCCCATGTCCGGCACGATCGGCTGGGGCAAGTCATGGCCGTTGGCCTTGGTCCAGGCGACGCGGTTGGCGAAGAACCGCTCCATCGAACGCTGGCGCAGGTCCAGGTCGATGATGGCGACCTTGCGTCCGGCGTGCAGAAGGCCGGTGACGATGTGAATGGCCAGGGTGGACTTGCCCGCCCCGCCCTTTTCATTGCCGATGACGATGACCTGAGGCTGCGCCATGTGAAATCCCACTGTGATCAGCAGGCGCGACTCATCTTCGTCCGCCGCCCGCCCATGGGCCGCAAGATCAGCCTCCGAGGACCAATCGTCAACGAAACCTTAAGCTGAGCCTGTGGACGATCAGGCCGCAGCGGCGCCGGATCGGGCGCACCACGGGTCCGAAGCCGCCAGGTCGCGGCACAGGGCCTGAGCCTGTCCGGCGGAGGCGGTGACCTTCAACCGCACCAGGCGACGTCCGCCGACCTCGACCGCCTCATAGACGGGCTGAAGCCCGGACAACACCGCCCCGCCCGGCCCGCGGTTCAGTTGCGTCCAGGCCGCGCGGGCGCCGTCCTCGCTGGAATAGGCGCCCAGTTGCACATGACGGGCGGCGAGCACGGCGGGCTTGGGCGCCGTCACGGTCTGCGGCGGAGCCTCGGGATCAGGATAGGCCATCGGCGCCGATGCAGGCGCAGAGGCCAGGCGGACCCTGGCGGTCAGGCCCTCGCGCGCATCCCACAGCTCATGCGGCGTCATCAGCTCGACCTTCAGCGGCGCGGCCCGCTCGCGCGGACGATCCGGCGCAGCGACCGGCGCCCCGCCCGCATCCTCGGCGGACAAGGGAATGGCCGCGATCCGTTCGGCCGCGCTCTCGAACCGGCTAGGGTCGCTTTCCGCCACGCCGCAGCCGACCAGCAGCCCGGCAAGGACGCAGATCGGCGCAAGACGCAGGAGGACGGAAGCGTTCATGCCCCTACATTGAACGACGGATTTTGAGACAGGGTTGAGGAACAGGCTTAACGTCGATTCACCCTGTTCCTCAGCCGGGCCCTCTGTCAGCCGATGGCGCCGACGCCGCCCTCGACGTCGCCCGGCGCCACGTCGGCGTCGGTCAGGGCCAGGGTCCAGCCGTGGTGGGTGTTCAGGCCCCAGCGGCGCGCGCCCGACCCGTCCCCCGCATCGCCGCCCGCCGTAACCACGACGCGGCGGCCCTTCGGCAGGGCCGGCGGATCGATCTTGCCGACAGCCAGAGACGTCGGCGTCTCGCCGCCATAGCCGTCGAACACGCTGAGCATCGACCATTCGCGGCGCAGACCGATCCACCAGGGATCGTCGCCGCTGATCGACAGGACGGCCACGCCCTTGCCCTCGGCCGCATGGGCCAGGGCGGCCTGCGGGTCGAGGACCAGCTTGATGTCGGCGGCGGCGCCGAAGCGCAGGCGGGCGCCGTCCACGGCCTTGGCCGGGTCGATGGGGGCCCAGACCTGGACCTGCAGACGCCCCTGGCGCGCCAGGCCCCAGCCGACGATCTCGCGCCACAGATGCTCGACCGCCTCGCGGTTCTCAGGGTCGCACTGCTTCAGCAGACGCGCCTGGACGGCCTGTTCGCGGTCGGGGCGCAGCTTGGTGTGGGGGCCGGTGGGGGCGTCCTTGGCCTTGCCCACCTGGGCGGCGACGGCCAGGCGGCGCTCGAACAGTTCGAGGATCTGATCGTCCAGGCTGTCGATTTCGGCGCGCAGGGCGGCCAGCGCCTTCTGTTCGGCGCTCAATTCAACGGTTTCAGCGGGCCAGACTTGCTGGATGGCGGATTGCGACATGGGAGATGGCTTTCGGCATGGGATTTTCGATAGGGAAGCCGCGTCCGCCGATAGAGATCAGGCAGGGACGCGCGGTATGGCCGCTTGGGGAGAAGCGGTCGCCAGTGAGACAGTCAGGGTTGGTTAGAAGCCCGACGCCTCAGCCGGCGTATCGAAAGCCGTAATAGCCGTAGCCAAAATAGAAGCCGGCCACCGCGCGCGAGGTGGTTTCAAGGGTCATTTGTGCGCGCAGCGAGGACATGAATCCGGTCCGGTTTCTGGATCAAGGTCGATCCGACCGGACCTTAAAGCCGCAAACTTTATGCGCGGTCAAGCCTGAGGGGCCGTAAACAGGACAAAACGGGTCCGGTTGTCGCTGAAATCCTGCAAATCGTTGCGCAGAACCACCAACCCATAGACCTCGGCCGCGCGGGCCGGCGCCACGGCGGCGCGGGTCACGTCGTCCGCCTCGGCCACGGCGGCGGCGGCGCCCCCGGTGTCGAACGCCTCGACCGCCGCGATCTTCATCTCGTTCAGGGCCTTGGAGCACTGCTGCAGGGCGACAGGATGGCTCTCGGCCGTCTTCACGTCCGACAGGCGCGCTTCAGGCACGCCCAGCAGGGCCAGACGGATCGGCCGCCAGGCGTCGCTGACCGCGACCAGTTCCGCCTGCCGCACCAGGGTGGCGGCAGGCTCGACTACGCCCACGGTCGAGTTCTCGACCGGGATCAGAGCGCAATGGCAGTCGCCGCTCAGGACAGCGTCAATGGCGCCTTGAAAGGTCTCGAAGCCGACGGCCTCGTCCCACGGGCGCAGGTCCAGGCAGGCTTCATGGCTGAAGGCGCCCGGCGCGCCCTGATAGGCGACGCGGCCGGGCGTTTCGTCTTCTGCCGTCATGCGGCCTCGGACCGGGCCTGCCGCCCGGCCTTGAGGCGCTCGGCGACCAGGAAGGCCAGCTCCAGCGCCTGATCCGCGTTGAGGCGCGGGTCGCAGTGGGTGTGGTAACGGCTCGACAGGTCGTCTTCCGTGACCGCCTGGGCGCCGCCGATGCATTCGGTGACGTTCTGGCCGGTCATCTCCAGGTGGACGCCGCCCGGGTGGACGCCCTCGGCCTCCGCCACGTCGATGAAGGTGCGGACCTCGCCCATGACGCGGTCGAAGGGCCGGGTCTTGTAGCCGTTGCCGGCTTTCAGCGTATTGCCGTGCATCGGGTCGATCGACCAGATGACGCGCTTGCCCGCCGCTTTTACCGCCCGCATCAGACCCGGCAGGCGGTCGCCCACCTTGTCGTGGCCGAAGCGGCCGATCAGCGTCAGGCGGCCCGGAATATTGTTCGGGTTCAGGGCGTCGATCAGCGGCAGCAGGTCGTCCGCCGTCATGGTCGGCCCGCACTTGACCCCGATGGGGTTGGAGATGCCGCGCATGAACTCGATGTGGGCGCCGTCCAGCTGGCGCGTGCGCTCGCCGATCCACAGCATGTGAGCCGAGGTGTCGAACCATTCGCCGGTCGAGCCGTCCAGGCGCGTCAGGGCGCTCTCGACGTTCAGCAGCAGGGCTTCGTGGCTGGTGAAGACCTCGACGCGCGACAGGTCGGGGTGCGTCTCGGGCGTGACGCCGACCGCCTCCATGAAGGCCAGGGCCTCGGTGATCTTGTCGGCCAGCTCGCGATAGGCCGCGCCCGCGCCGTCGTCGGCGAAGCCCAGCGTCCAGCGGTGGATGTTGTACAGGTCGGCGTACCCCCCGCCCGCGAAGGCGCGCAGCAGGTTCAGCGTCGAGGCCGACTGATTATAGGCGCGGATCAGGCGCTGCGGATCGGGCGTGCGCTCTTCCGGCGTGAAGCCCATGCCGTTGATGATGTCGCCGCGATAGGACGGCAGCTCGACCCCGCCGATCTCCTCGACCGGGGACGAGCGCGGCTTGGCGAACTGACCGGCGATACGGCCGACCTTCACCACCGGCTTGCGGCCGGCGAAGGTCAGTACCACCGCCATCTGCAGGATCAGGCGGAAGGTGTCGCGGATGTTGTCCGTCGAGAACTCCTTGAAGCTCTCGGCGCAGTCGCCGCCTTGCAGCAGGAAGGCGTTGCCCGCCTCGACCTGAGCAAGGTGATCTGTAAGCTTGCGCGCCTCGCCCGCAAAAACGAGGGGCGGCATCGCGCGCAGCTCGTCTTCGACGCGCGCCAATTCGGCGGCGTCCGGATAGTCCGTCGGCATGTGCAGGACGGGCTTGTTTCTCCAGGATTCGGGGGTCCAGCGCTTACTCATGCCGGCAAGATAGGCTTTTCCCCCGTCCGGAACAATGAAGCTTGCGCGAAATCAGCCGGTCAGCGGTTTCCATGCCTCATCGGCGGGCAAGGGCGCGAACAGGGCCTCGATCTGGGCGTCCGAAACCGAAGAAAGCTCGGCCGGCGACCACTGGGGCGCATTGTCCTTGTCGATGATGACGGCGCGCACGCCTTCCTGGAAATCGTGGGTCTGCACGACACGGCCGCCCAGAGCGTATTCCATCGCCATGTTGTCGGCGAAGTCGGTCAGCGTCGCCCCGGTGCGGATCTGGCGCAACGACACCTTCAGCGACTGCGGCGACTTGGTCTTCAGGATGTCGAGCTGCTTCTGCGCCCACTCCGAACCGTCGGCTTGAAGAGCGGCGACGATCTCTTCCACCGTATCGAAGGCGAACAGGCGGTCGATGGCCTCACGGTGCGGCGCCAGCGGCGACGGTCCGGCGTCCCCGGCGGCGCGATCGGCGACCGCCTTCGGATCGGCGGACGCGGCCAGCAGTTCAGTCTTCAGGCTCTCAACAGCCTCGGACGCGACGAAATGGGTATGAATGCCCAGCGCCACCGTATCCGCCGCCTTCAGCCGCGCGCCGGTCAGGGCCAGCCAGACGCCCGTCTGCCCCGGCAGGCGCGGCAGGAACCAGCCGCCGCCCACATCGGGGAACAGGCCGATGCCCGTCTCCGGCATGGCGTAGGTGGTGCGCTCGGTGGCGATACGGACGTCGGCGGGCTCGCTGATGCCCACGCCGCCGCCCATGACGATGCCGTCGACCACCGCCGTGATCGGCTTGGGATAGACGAACATCAGATGGTTCAGCTGATACTCGGCCTTGAAGAAGGCCTTGGCCTCGGACGCATCCCCTGCCCCGCTCTCGGCGATCATGCGGATGTCGCCGCCCGCGCAGAAGCCGCGCTCGCCCGCATGGTCGATCAACACCGACCGAACCGCGTCGTCCCCGCGCCAGGCCAGCAGGGCCTCGATCATCGACTCGCACATGGCCCGGTTCAGGGCGTGGATCGCCTTGGGCCGGTTCAGGGTGATGCGGCCGACACCATTTTCGATGCGGGTGATGACTTCAGATTCAGACAAGACTTCCTCCAGGGCGGAGCGCCGCGACGAGCGACTATTCAGCGGTTGAATGATCCGGGACGGCGAGGGCCTGTCCACGTTCGATCAACTCCAGCTCGATCAGGGCCGCCACCTGCCCCGCCCGCCAGTTGATCGTATAATAGCCAAGCAGGCTGGCCGACACGCCGACGATGATCAAGGCAAAGCCGAACCCGCCCCCGACCATGATCATGCGCGTGAACTCTGGCGCGACCTGGAAACCAGCCAAGATCGCCGTCACCGGACCCGAGACATAGAACAGCGCCGCCATCTTCCACAGGGCGTCATTCCGCGCCGCATTGATCCGAGCGATCCCCGCCAGAGCCGTCAGCTGGGACGCATCCAGATCAGCCAGTATCGCTCCCGCGCTGACGCCCATCGGCGTGGCCTTCAGCGTCGAGACGACGTCCACCTCATACAGGCCCCAGCCCGACCGGGAGCCGACGAGATGGCGGACCAGACGCACGAAGCGGAACTCCGTCGTTAAACGCCGCCAGACGGCCCATAGCGCCTCGCGATCGCGGCCAGCCGCCGCTGCATTGGTCGGAGCCACCGCCATGGCGGGCTCTGCGAACGCCTCGACGGGCTCGGCCGTCATCCCCGCGCCAGCTCGCGCGCCACGATCACGCGCATGATCTCGTTCGTGCCTTCCAGGATCCGATGAACGCGCAGGTCGCGCACGATCCGCTCCAGCGGGTAGTCCTTCAGATAGCCGTAGCCGCCGTGCAGTTGCAGCGCCTGATCGGCGATCTGGAAACAGGCGTCGGTCGTCAGGCGCTTGGCCATGGCGCACCATTTGGTCTTTTCCGGGTGGCCGGTATCGATGGCCCAGGCGCCGCGCAGCACCATCAGGCGGGCGGCCTCAAGGTCCGTCGCCATGTCCGCCAGCTCGAACTGGGTGTTCTGGAACTGGCCGATGGCCTGGCCGAACTGCTTGCGGCCGGCGACGTATTCCTGGGCCGTCTCCAGCGCCAGACGCGCCCCGCCCAGCGAGCAGGCGGCGATGTTCAGGCGCCCGCCGTCCAGACCGGCCATGGCGTATTTGAAGCCCGCGCCTTCCTCGCCCACCAGATTGGCGGCCGGCACCCGGCAGTCGTCGAAGCTGACCACGGCGGTCGGTTGGGCGTTCCAGCCCATCTTCTTCTCATTGGCGCCGAACGACAGGCCGGGCGTCCCCGCCTCAACCACGATGGTCGAGATGCCCTTCGGCCCTTCCCCGCCCGTGCGGACCATGACGACATAGACGTCCGACGTCCCGGCGCCCGAAATGAAGGCCTTGGCGCCGTTCAGCACATAGTGGTCGCCGTCGCGCACCGCCGTCGTCCGCAGCGCCGCCGCGTCCGAGCCCGAGCCCGGCTCGGTCAGGCAGTAGCTGGCGATCTTCTCCATCCCGACCAGCGACGGCACGAAGCGCGCCCGCAGCTCGGCCGAGCCGAAGCTGTCGATCATCCACGTCGCCATGTTGTGGATCGAGATGAAGGCCGCCGTCGCCACGTCGCCGCGCGACAGCTCCTCAAAGATCACCGCCGCCTCGACCCGGCCCAGACCCATGCCGCCGTGTTCCTCGCCCGTATAGATGCCGGCGAAGCCCATCTCAGCGGCGGCCTTCAGCACGTCGACCGGGAAATGCTTGTCTTCGTCCCAGCGGGCCGAGTGCGGAGCCAGTTCGGCCTCGGCGAAGGCGCGGGCCGCGTCCTGAATGGCGCGTTGATCGTCGGTGAGGGCGAAGTCCATGAAAGCTCCCGCATTACAGCCTGCCCTCTGACGGGGCGTTCGGGGCGCTTCTAACGGCTGGCGGGGCGCGCGTCACCTTGCTGTCGGCGCCCCTATCAGATTTCCGCTCATCCCGGCGGACGCCGGGACCCAGCAAGAGCTACGCGCACATCAGTTGATGTTCGGGGCACGACAGCGCGAATCTCAAATGATCATTCTGAGGCCAAAGCACTGGGTCCCGGCGTCCGCCGGGATGAGCGGGAGATAGGTCGAGCATAGGTGGACAGTTCGCCTTTTGCCTCTCCCCGCGCTTTGTTTTAAGCCGCGCGCATGACCATGCCCTTCCAGCCCGCCGCCTTCCCTTACGCCCGCCCGCGTCGCCTGCGTTCGCAGCCGTGGGTGCGCCGTCTGGTCGCTGAGACGACCCTGACGCCGGCCGATCTGATCTGGCCGCTGATCGTCCATGACGGCGCCGAGGACCGCCAGCCGGTCGCCTCCATGCCGGGCGTCTTCCGCCTGTCGCCCAAGGAAGCCGCCAAGGCCGCCGTCGAGGCGCGCGATCTGGGCATTCCGATGGTCGCCCTGTTCCCGAACGTCAACGACGGGCTGAAGGACAATATCGCCACCGCCGCCACCGACCCGGACGGCCTGATCCCCGACTGCATCCGCGCCATCAAGGACGCCGCGCCCGAGATCGGCGTCATGACCGACGTGGCGCTGGACTGCTACACCGACCACGGCCACGACGGGGTTCTGGAGAACGGCCGCATCGTCAACGACCCGACGCTGGAACGGCTGGCCGAACAGGCCTTCATCCACGCCCACGCGGGCGCCGACGCCGTGGCCCCGTCCGACATGATGGACGGCCGGGTCCAGGCCATCCGCGAGGCGCTGGAGGCCAATGGCCTGAGTGACACCCTGATCATCAGCTATGCGGCCAAATACGCCTCGGCCTTCTATGGCCCCTATCGCGACGCGGTAGGCTCGTCCAAGTCGCTGACCGGCGACAAGAAGACCTATCAGATGGATTTCTCCAACGCCGAGGAGGCCCTGCGCGAGGTGGCGATGGACCTGTCGGAAGGCGCCGACGCCCTGATCGTCAAGCCGGGCCTGCCTTACCTCGACATCGTCCGACTGGTGTCGCAGACGTTCAAGGTGCCCACCTTCGCCTATCAGGTGTCCGGCGAGTACGCGATGATGCAGGCCGCCTTCGCCAACGGTTGGCTGGACCCGGACCGCGCCATCCTGGAAAGCCTGCACGCCTTCAAGCGCGCGGGCGCGTCCGGCGTCATCAGCTACTTCGCGCCGCAAGCCGCGCGGATGATGGGCTGATCTTGCCCTTCTCCCCTTGTGGGAGAAGGTGGCTCGCGTAGCGAGACGGATGAGGGGTTGCTGGACATCGGCCGACGCCAGCCCCCTTTCATTTCAGATTTCGGAGAGACCCCTCATCCGAGCCCTTCAGGCCCACCTTCTCTCACAAGGGGAGAAGGCTCAGGCCGTTGGATCGGCGGCCTTGCCGTATTTCCCCCGGAAATAGGTCAGCGCATCGCCCGGCCGGGTGTCGAACGCCTCGACCCGGCCCACGATGACCAGGTGATCGCCCATGACGATGCGGTCGTGCGTCCGGCAGGTCAGGCGCGTTACCGCGTTCAGCAGGCGCGGCGGCTCGGGGTCGTCGACCGCGAACTCATCATCCGACAGACGGCAAACGCCCCAGGCGAAACGATCGGACATGGCCTGGTCCTCGACCGGCAGCATATGGACGGCGAAGCGATCCGCCCCGGCGAAGGCGTCGTGGCGGTCGGACTTGACGTCCATGCACCACAGCACCAGCGGCGGATCCAGCGAGACGGAGGTGAAGCTATTCACCGTGATCCCCAGAGGCCCGTCGACCGTATGGGCCGTGACCACGCATACCCCGGTCGCAAACCCGCCCAGCGCCCGGCGATAGGCGCGAGGGTCGAAATCGGCGGCAGGGGAAGCGGACGCGTCGGACATGGCCCTCAGCTAGGCCGTGAAACCCGCATCGGCAAGGGCGCGGCGCGCCGTCGCATCTCACCGCAACCGCTTCTTAAGCCCCGCATGGGATTTAGGGCGAACGAACACGGTTAAGACGGACCCGCCCCATGGCGCTGAACGATCGCCCGATCCTGATCAAGAAGGTGAAGAAGGTGTCCGGCCACGGCCACCACGGCGGCGCGTGGAAGGTGGCCTACGCCGACTTCGTCACGGCCATGATGGCCTTCTTCCTGCTGATGTGGCTGATCAACACGACCGATCCGGAGCAGAAGCGCGGCATCGCCGAATATTTCGCCCCGGCCAACGTCTCGGCCTCGACCTCGGGCTCCGGCGGCATTCTGGGCGGCACGTCGCTGGGCGATTCCGAAGGCGCCAAGGGCGCGGGCTCCAACGCCGTCATCGAACAACTGGCCCCCGAGGCCCCCGACGCCCCGCAGGAAGCGGGTCAGAACTCCAACCTGGCCTCGGCCAGCGAAGCCGCCCTGCGCGCCGAGATCGCCCGTCGTGAAGCCGCCGACTTCGCAAGCGCCGCCGAATCCCTGCGTCAGGCCATGCAGTCCATGCCGGAACTGGCCGAACTGTCGAAACAGTTGATCATCGACCAGACGCCCGAAGGCCTGCGCATCCAGTTGGTCGACCAAGAAGGCCGCTCGATGTTCGAGAACGGCTCCTCGCGCCCCAATCCGCGGGCCCAACTGCTGCTGCGCGCCGTGGCCAAGGTGATCAACCAACTGCCCAACCGCATCACCATCACCGGCCACACCAGCGCCGTCGCCGGCTCCAGCCGCGCCAGCAGCCCCGGCGACTGGCCCCTGTCCTCGGCGCGCGCCGACGCGTCGCGCCTGACGTTGCAAAGCGCGGGCGTGAGCAGCGACCGGGTCTATTCCGTCGCGGGCAAGGCGGGGTCCGACCCGCTGTATCCCGACGACCCGTCGCTGGCCGGAAACCGCCGCATCGCCATCGTCTTGCTGCGCGAAGCGCCGGTCCTGCCCACGGACACCAGCCTGTAGGACGCGAAGAAGACTTGCGAAAACGGCCGGTTGCGCGCCAAATCAGGACATGAGCCGCGTCTATTCATCCGGCCCCTGTGCGGGCGCTGACGCCGTCACGGAGCGACAGCCGTGACCCAGCACTTCTTCTCGCGCCAGCTCCGCTTCTTCATGACCGCCAGCGCGCCCTGCCCCTATCTGCCGGGTCAGTTCGAGCGCAAGGTCTTCGCCAACCTGCCGTTCAGCGACGGCGCCGACGTCAACGACGCCCTGACCCAGGCCGGATTCCGCCGCAGCCAGAACATCGCCTACCGCCCGGCGTGCGAGGCCTGCATCGCCTGCGTCTCGGTGCGGATTCCGGTGACGGATTTCGAACTCTCGCGCTCGCGCCGCCGCATCCTGGCGCGCAATGCGGACCTGTCGCGCGATCTGGTCGAGGCCGAGGCGACGATGGAGCAGTTCGACCTTCTGCGCCGCTATCTGAGCGCCCGCCATCCCGGCGGCGGCATGACCGACATGGGCTGGCTGGACTATGTGTCGATGGTCGAGGACACGGCCGTCCGCACCCATCTGATCGAATACCGCCTGCCCAGCGAGGACGACGGCCCCGGCCGTCTGGTCGGCGTCTGCCTGACCGACCTGCTGCATGACGGCCTGTCGATGGTCTACAGCTTCTTTGACCCGGATATGGAGCGCCGGAGTCTGGGCCGCTTCGCCATTCTGGACCACCTGCATCAGGCCGAAACGGTGGGCCTGCCCTATGTCTACCTCGGCTACTGGGTCCAGGGCTCGCCCAAGATGGACTACAAGGCCGAGTTCCGCCCGCTGGAGGCCCTGCGGCCATGGGGCTGGGAGCGGCTTTAAAACCTTTCTCCCCTTGTGGGAGAAGGAGCTACGTCGTCGGGACCGCCGTGCCCGCCGCTTGCGGCGCTCCGCCCCACGGCCCGTCGTCCCGGCCGCCGGCGAACTGAACCAGCGCCGCGATCCGCTTCTCGATCGGCGGATGGGTGGCGAACAGGCCCGAGAATCCCGTCTTCTCCGCCGTATTGTCCAGGAACATGCTGCGCAGTTCGTCCGGCGCTTCGAGCTTCGACTGGCCCGACACCTTGCGCAGGGCCGAGATCATGGCGTCCGGATTCTTGGTCAGCTCCACCGCCCCCGCGTCGGCCACATATTCCCGCGTCCGCGACAGGGTCATGCGGATGACGGCGGCCAGGCCAAAGCCGATGACGCCGATGGCCAGGCCGATCAGGATCAGGGGCATGGCGTTCTTGTTGTCCCGTCCTCGCCCGCCGCGCATGTAGAACAGGCTGCGGAACACCAGTTCGGCCACCACGCTGATGATCCCCGCGAAGATCGAGGCGATCACCATGGTCCGCACGTCCTTGTTGATGACGTGGGTCAGCTCATGGGCCAGGACACACTCCATCTCGTCGCGGTTCAGCGTCTGCATCAGGCCGCGCGTGACGGTGACGCTGTAGTTCCCCTCATGCAGGCCGGACGCATAGGCGTTCAACGACGGGCTTTCGATGATGCGCAAGGCGGGCGTCTTCATCCCGCGCGAGATCGCCAGGTTCTCCAGCAGATTATAGAGGTCCGGCTCGACCCGGCGCTCGACCTTTCGAGCCCCGGTCATGACGTCGATCATCATCTGATTGCCGAAATAGGCGATGACGAACCAGATCGCCGCCGCAATGGCGGCGAAGGGCACGGTCCAGCCCAGCATGGACGCCGCCAGCGCCAAATCCTGCCCCAGGTCGCCGCCCGAGTTGGGCAGCAGGCCGAAGCCCATCATCAGCACCTGGACGCCGAACAATATGCCGACCAGCAGCACCGGGAACCCGGCCAGCAGGATCGCCGACCGGGTATTGTTCCGCCAGATGTGGGTCTTGAGGCCGACGGCCTGACCGAAAACCGCCATTGGGGCTTAGAACTTCACCGTCGGCGGGGCGGCGTTCAGGGCGGCGCGTTCGCCCTCGCCCACGTCGAAGAAGGGCTTGTCCGCGCCGAAGCCGAACATCCCGGCGAACAGGACGGTCGGGAACTGGCGGCGCACGGCGTTGAACTCGCTGACCGCGTTGTTGAAGAAGCGGCGCGCGGCCGCCAGCTTGTTCTCGATGTCCGACAGGTCCATCTGCAACTGCTGGAAGTTGGCGTTGGCCTTCAGGTCCGGATAGGCCTCGGACACGGCGAAAAGGCGGCCCAGGGTCGCGGTCAGCATGTTCTCGGCCTGCACCTTCTCATCAATGGTGCGAGCGCCCGCAGCGGCGGCGCGCGCCTGGGTCACGGCGTCCAGGGTGCCGCGCTCATGCGTGGCGTAGCCCTTCACCGTCTCGACCAGATTGGGGATCAGATCCTGGCGCTGCTTCAGCTGCACGTCGATGTCCGCGAACGACTGGTTCGCCGTCTGATCCAGCTTCACCAGCCTGTTGTACGCGCCGACCACGACGAACAGCAGAATGACGATGATGACGCCGATGATGATCCAGGTGATCATTGAGCCTCCTCCGAAAGATCAGGCGTGAATATGGGGGAGCCCCGTCTTCACACCCAATGAATTCGCCGTCACCCTTCTCCCTCTGGCAGAAAGGCGGTTCTAGCGGAACTTGCGCAGACCGCGCGGGCCTTGGCGACCGGCCCCGGCGCGCTTGCCCAGCCAGTCCTTCCAATCGGGCCAGTTGCGGCGACGACCGCCGCCGTCGGCCCATTCCGGCCCCGCCTCAGCGTTGAACACCGTCACATCGGCCAGACCGCCCTGCTTGTAGTTCTGCAGCTTCACGCCCTTGCCCCGGCCCATTTCGGGCAACTCGGCCAGGGGGAAGATCAGCGTCTTGATGTTCTCGCCGATGACGGCGACGTGGTCGGCCTGCGGCTGGCTAGGGATGCGCAACATGGCCAGCATCTCGCCGTTCAACACCTGCTTGCCGCCGCGCTTCTGGGCCAGAAGGTCGTTCTCGGGCGCGACGAAGCCATAGCCGGCCTTTGACGCGATCAGCAGCTTCGCATCGGGTTCATGCGCCACGACGTTGATGATGTCGGCCTTCTCGTCCAGGTCGATCATCAGGCGTAAGGGTTCGCCGTGGCCGCGTCCCGACGCCAGCTTGTCGGCGCCGATGGTGAAGATGCGCCCGTCCGACGCCCCGATCAGCAGCTTGTCCGTCGTATAGGCGGGCGCCAGGAAGCCCAGCTTGTCGCCTTCCTTGAACTTCAGTTCGGAAGGGTCGTCGACCTTGCCCTTGGCGGCGCGGATCCAGCCGCGGTCCGACAGGATGACGGTGATCGCTTCGCGCGGAATGAAGGCTTCCGGCGCCACGAAGGCCGAGGCGTCGACCGCGTCGCCGATCACGGTCCGGCGCGGCGAGACCAGGGCCTTGCGCACGGCCTCCAGTTCCTTGCCGATGGCCTTCCACTGCTTGGCCTCGGAAGACGTCAGCGCTTGCAACGCCGCAAGTTCTTCCGACAGCTCGTTGAATTCCTTCTCGATCGTCATCTCTTCGAGACGGGCCAGCTGACGCAGGCGGGTGTCGAGAATGAAGTCGGCCTGAAGCTCGCTCAGTCCGAAGGTCGCGATCAGCGCCGCCTTGGGCTGTTCTTCCTCGCGGACGATGCGGATGACCTCGTCCAGGTTCAGGAAGACAATGCGCAGGCCTTCCAACAGGTGCAGGCGCTTTTCGACCCGGGCGATGCGCCACTGGCTGCGGCGGTTCAGCACCACGCGGCGGTGATCCAAGAAGGCGCGCAGACAGTCCTTCAGCCCCATGACGCGCGGCGTGCCGGTGGCGTCCAGCACGTTCATGTTGATGGGGAAGCGCGTCTCCAGATCGGAAAGCTTGAACAGACTTTCCATAAGGACTTCAGGTTCTACCGTCCGGGACTTGGGCTCCAGGATCAGGCGGATGTCCTCGGCCGACTCATCGCGCACGTCGGCCAGCAGCGGCGCCTTCTTGTTCTCGATCAGGTCGGCCAACTGTTCGATCAGCTTGGACTTCTGCACCTGATAGGGAATCTCGGTGACCACGATGCGCCAGACGCCTCGGCCCAGATCCTCGGTGTCCCAGGCGGCACGCAGGCGCACCCCGCCCCGACCCGTCTCATAGGCGTCCAGCATGGACGCATGGCCCTCGACAGAGACGCCGCCCGTGGGGAAGTCCGGCCCCGGCACGATCTTGACCAGGTCTTCGGTCGTGGCGTCCGGCTGCTCCAGCAGCAGGTGACAGGCGTCGATCAATTCACCGACGTTGTGCGGCGGGATCGAGGTCGCCATGCCCACGGCGATGCCCGACGACCCGTTGGCCAGAAGATTGGGGAAGCCCGCCGGCAGGACCACCGGCTCTTCGTCCTGATCGTCATAGGTGGGACGGAAGTCGACCGCGTCCTGATCGATGCCCTCCAGCAGCAGGACTGCGGCGGGCGTCAGCTTGCACTCCGTATAGCGCATGGCGGCCGCGCTATCGCCGTCGATGTTGCCGAAGTTCCCCTGCCCGTCGACCAGCGGATAGCGCTGGGCGAAATCCTGGGCCAGGCGGACCAGCGCCTCATAGATGGAGGCGTCGCCGTGCGGGTGATAGCCGCCCATGACCTCGCCGACGACCTTGGCGCATTTGCGCGCGGCCGCCTGCGGGTTCAGCCGCATCTGATGCATGGCGTACATGATGCGCCGGTGCACCGGCTTGAAGCCGTCACGCACGTCGGGCAGCGCCCGGTTGGTGATGGTCGACAGAGCGTAGGCCAGATAGCGGCGCGACAGCGCATCGCCCATCGGCTCTTCGACGATGCGGCCGCCTTCGGGCGTCGGGGTGTGGATGGTCATACGGCTTCGAATCAATGATCGGACGAGGAAAGTCTAGCGCAGCCGGGGCCTGACGCCGGGATTGTCAGCGCCTATCTGTGCAGAAACGCGCGAAGGAGCCTCGATGAAGACCGCCCTGACCGACCGCCTCGCCCTGTCCTTCCCCCTGATTCAGGCGCCGATGGCCGGAACCTCGACCGCCGAACTGGCCGCCGCCGTGTCGAACACGGGAGCGCTGGGCTCCATCGCCCTGGGCGCCATCGACGCCGAGGCGAGCCGCAAGGCTATCCGCGCGGTGAAGGCGCTGACCGACCGGCCGTTCAACGTCAATCTGTTCTGCCATGCGCCGGTTGCGGCTGATCCGGCGCGCGATGCGGCATGGATCGACAGCCTGCGCCCGATCTTCAGCGAGTTCGACGCCGCGCCGCCTGAGCGGCTCAACGACATCTATCAGAGCTTCCTGACCGACGACGCCAAGCTGGCCGTGGCGGTCGAGGAAAAGCCCGCCGTGGTCAGCGTCCATTTCGGCCTGCCGCGCGCCGATCAGATCGCGGCGCTGAAGGCGGCGGGCTGCGTCCTGATCACCAGCGCCACCACGCCCGAGGAAGGCCGCGCCGCCGTCGCCGCCGGGTTCGACATGGTGATCGCCCAAGGGGTCGAGGCGGGCGGCCATCGCGGCGTCTTCGACCCGGCCGATGATCCGCGCTTCGCCACCCTGCCGCTGACGCGCCTGCTGGCGCGCGACCTGCCGGTTCCGGTCATCGCGGCGGGCGGGATCATGGACGGCGCAGGAATCGCAGCAGCGCTGGCGCTGGGCGCGGCCGGGGCGCAGATGGGGACGGCCTTCGCCGCCTGCCCGGAGTCGGCGGCGGATGCGGCCTATCGGGCAGTTCTGTCTGGTGTTGAGGCCGGGCGCACGCGGGTCAGCGCCGCCATCTCCGGCCGTCCGGCGCGCGGGGCGGAGAACGCCTTCATGCGCCGCGCCGATGAGACGAAGATCGCCGCCTATCCCTATGCCTACGACCTCGGCAAGGCGCTGAACGCGGCGGCCAAGGCCAAGGGCGACAATGGCTACGCCCCGCACTGGGCCGGGCAAGCCGCGCCGTTGGGCCGCGCCCTGCCTGCCGCTGAACTGGTCGCGGTGTTGGAAAGGGAAACACGCGAGGCGATTGCGGGGCTGTCCCGCCTTTAACGCCTCGCCGGGATGAGCGGGCGTGAGGCAGTTACAGCCGCCCCGCCTCGCCCAGCTTGTCGATCATCCAGACGCGCGCAGGCGGCAGGGGCCGATTCAGGGCGTGGAAGACGAACTGCTCAAGGAAGTGGCCTGTCAGCTCCAGCCCCGCCTTCACGTCGCCCTCGCCCAGCCCGGCCTGCGCGCCCAGCATGAAGGGCGGCAGGGCCAGCAGCTTGTCAGCATAGGGCGCGCCCGCCTCACGGCTGACGGCGCGGCCGGTGCGGGGGCTGACCCAGACCAGATCGTCCATCGACCCCGTGGAGGCGCACCGCGACAGATCGAGACCGAAGCCCAAGTCCTCCAACAACCCGGCCTCGAACCGCACGAAGATGGCAGGCCAGACCTCGGGCACGGCGAACGCGCCCATCAGCGCCTCGAAGGCGTAGAAGGCGCCGGGATGCGGCTCCCGCTCCGGCAGAGCGCCCTGAGCGACCGCCGCGGCGGCGCTGAGGCCGGTCAGGGCCAACGGGTCGTCGAACAGGGCGGCCGGGCCTTCGCCCATAGGCTCCAGCCGCGCCGAGCCCAGCTGATCCGACGTCCGCGACCGCAGATCGGCCACGACCCGCGCGCCCGGCTGCAGGAAGGGCCGCATCCGCCGCGACGCCCCGCCCGCGACATAGGCGGCGCGGCGACCGTGCCGCTCGGTCAGCAGATCGACCACCGCCCCCGTATCGCCATGCGCCCGCGCCGACAGCACGAAGGCGTCGTCCTGAACCTCCATCAGTCAGCCTTGATGGCGTCGACGACGGCGCGCGCCTTGTCGTTCGGTACGGCGAAGCTGAGGACGTATTGCTCGATCTTCCAGCCGTCCTCGGTCAGGCGCAGCACGCCCGAGCCGCGCGTGGTCCCATAGGCGTCGTTATCCAGAACCTCGTCGAACCAGGCGACGCAGCGGCACTCGATCGGGGCGATGGTCACGGTCCGCGCCGTCGGCCGATAGGTCCAGCCCTTGCCTTGCGAGAAATAGGGCGTGGCGTAGGCGCGGAACTCCGGCAGGGTCCAGCGCTCCCCCGTATCGGTGCCGATGAAGCGGGCGTCCGGCGTGAAGGTCGCGAAATAGGCCTCGCCGTCCGCGACCGAGGCGGCGGCGTGCATGGCGTCCAGCGCGCGCTCGATCGGCGCGGTCTCTGCGGGCGCGGCGGACAGTTGAAGCATCATCAGGGCGGCGGTGATCATGGCTTTGTTCTAGTCCTGTTCCCGCGCAGACGAAAGCGCTGTCCTTCTCCCCTTGCGGGAGAAGGTGGCAGGCGAAGCCTGACGGATGAGGGGTCGCGCAACGGCAAAATACCTCATCAAACTCCAGGCGCGGCGAGACCCCTCATCCGGCCCTGCCGGGCCACCTTCTCCCGCAAGGGGAGAAGGGCTTGGAGCCGTTCGCCCGCCTGGCGCGTTCCGGCTCCATCCGAAGGAGGATCCCATGAAGATCGTCACCAGCCTCAGCTTTCAGGGCCAGTGCCGCGAAGCGCTGGAGTTCTACGCCCGCGTGCTGGGCGGCAAGGTCACCGCCGCCTTTCCGTACGGCGACGGCCCGCCCGACATGCCGGTCGATCCCAAATACAGGGACTGGCTGATGCACGGCTGGCTGGAGGTCGGGGACCAGGCCATCATGGGCGCCGACATGCCGCCCGAGTTCGCGCCGAACATCGACAAGCCCAAGAACGGCTTCGACGTGTCGTATCACACCGACGACCTCGCCAAGGCGCAGCAGGTCTTCGATGCCCTGTCCGAGGGCGGCAAGGTGTCGATGCCCTTCGCCGAAACCTTCTGGTCTCCTGGTTTCGGCAGCTTCACCGACAGGTTCGGCATCCCCTGGATGGTCAACACCAACCCTACGGCGGACTGGAAACCCGGCGGCTAACGCCATTGTGATCACGAACTGTTACGACCAAAGCCGTATTGGAATCAGGGTGATGCGGCGCCTATGTCCGCGTCGTTTCATGAGCCCTCCCCGGCTCCAGTCGTCAGGTTTGCGATGTCCCGCGTCCGTAACGCCGCCCTCAAGTCGAAGATCATGTCCGCCCAGGACGCCGCCGCCCTGATCCCGGCCAACTCGACGGTGGGCATGAGCGGCTTCACCGGTTCGGGCTACCCGAAGGTCGTGCCGATGGCCCTGGCCGAGCGGATCGAGGCCGAGCACGCAGCTGGCAATCCGTTCAAGCTGAAGGTCTGGACCGGCGCCTCCACCGGGCCGGAACTGGACGGCGCCCTGGCCAAGGCCGACGGCATCGAGTTCCGCCTGCCCTACAACTCCGACCCCATCGCCCGCGAGAAGATCAACAAGGGCGAGATGGAATACCTCGACATGCACCTGTCTCAGGTGGCGCCGGTCGCCTGGCAGGGCTTCCTCGGCCCGCTGGAGACGGCGGTGGTCGAGGTCTCGGGCATCCGCGAGGACGGGGCGCTGATCCCCTCGTCCTCCATCGGCAACAACAAGACCTGGCTGGACCGCGCCGACCGGATCATCCTTGAGGTCAACAGCTGGCAGAATGCGGCGCTGGAGGGGATGCACGACATCTATTACGGCACCGCCCTGCCGCCTGCGCGCGTGCCGATCCCGCTGACCAAGCCGACCGACCTGATCGGCGAGACGGTCTTCCGCGTCGATCCGTCCAAGATCGCCGCCATCGTCGAGACCGACAGCCCCGACCGCAACCTGCCCTTCGCCGCGCCGGACGCCAACGCCACGGCCATCGCCGGGCATCTGATCGAGTTCCTGCAGCACGAAGTGAAGCTGGGCCGCCTGCCCGCCCACCTGCTGCCGCTGCAATCGGGCGTCGGCAATGTCGCCAACGCCGTGCTGGCGGGCCTGCAAGACAGCCCGTTCGAGAACCTGACCGCCTATACCGAGGTGCTGCAGGACGGGATGCTGGACCTGCTGGACTCTGGCAAGCTGACCGTCGCTTCGGCCACCGCCTTCTCGCTCAGCCCCGAGGCCGCCGCCGATCTGAACAGCCGCATGGAGCAGTTCCGCGGCAAGATCATCCTGCGCCCGCAGGAAATCTCGAACCACCCGGAGATCATCCGCCGCCTCGGTTGCATCGCCATGAACGGCCTGATCGAGGCGGACATCTACGGCAACGTCAACTCGACCCACGTCATGGGCTCGCGCATCCAGAACGGCATCGGCGGCTCGGGCGACTTCGCCCGCAACGCCTACATCTCCTGCTTCGTCACGCCCTCGACGGCGAAGGGCGGCAAGATCTCGGCCATCGTCCCCATGGCCAGCCACGTCGACCACATCACCCAGGACGTGCAGGTCATCGTCACCGAACAGGGCCTGGCCGACCTGCGCGGCCTGTCGCCCAAGCAGCGCGCCCAGGTCATCATCGCCAACTGCGCCCACCCCGACTATCGCGACGCGCTGAAGGACTATTACGACCGCGCGCTGAAAAGCTCCTACGGCCTGCAATCGCCCCACCTGTTGACCGAGGCGCTGTCGTGGCACCAACGCTTCATCGAAACGGGGTCGATGAAGGCCTGACCCGCCCGGCTCAGGCATAGCGGCGGGCGACAGCGACGCTGGCCACCGTCAGGGCGGCCGCCGCGACCATGGTCCACGGCACGGCCTCGTGCAGCACCAGTCCCGCCAGCGCCAGGGCGAAGAAGGGCTGGAGCAGTTGAAGCTGCCCCACGCTGGCGATGCCGCCCATCGCCAGGCCGCGATACCAGAAGATGAAGCCGATCAGCATCGAGAAGACCGAGACATAGGCCAGTCCGGTCCACGCCGGGACGCCGACCGCGCTCCAGTCGGCGGGCAGGTCCAGCATCATCACCGCCAGCATGATCGGCGCTGAGAGCACCAGCGCCCAGCAGATGACCTGCCAGCCGCCCAGACGCCGCGCCAGTATGCCGCCCTCGGCATAGCCCAGGCCGCAGATGATGATGGAGGCCAGCATCAGCAGGTCGCTGGTCCATGATCCGTCGCCGTGGCTGCTGAAGGCGAAGCCGATCACTGTGGCGCTGCCCAGACCTGAGAACAGCCAGAACAGCGGGCGCGGCCGCTCCCCGCCTCTCATTACGCCGAAGATGGCCGTGGACAGCGGCAACAGGCCGATGAAGACGATCGACCGGGCCGAGGTCATGTGCTGCAGAGCCACCGCCGTCAGCAGGGGAAAGCCGACCACCACCCCGACAGCGATCACCGCCAGCGACATCAGATCGCGCCGGTCCGGCCGCGCCTGCCGCGTGGCCAACAGCACCAACCCCGCCAGCGCCGCCGCGATGACCGCCCGCGCGCCCGTCAGGAACAGCGGCGACAGGTCCGCCACCGCCACCCGCGTCGCGGGCAGCGACCCGCTGAAGATCACGACCCCCAGAAGCCCGCAGATCAGGCCGTCGATGCGTTTCTGTTTCGCCGTGTCCATTCCGTCTTCCTCTTCGCCGCCTGATTGGACTCCCGGCGCTGGCGAAGGCAGCCACAGATCGATACGCTTCTGCCAATCTGTATGGGTTATGGAGCCGACACGGTTGTCACGCAGCACACGCACCACAAAGGTCATGGAGGCCATTCGCGCGCGGATCGCGGGGCGCAGCCTGGCGCCCGGCGACCGCCTGCCGTCGATCCGGCGTTTCGCCGAGACCATGGCGGTTTCGCCTTCGACCGTCGTCGAGGCGTATGACCGGCTGGCCGCCGAGGGGTTGATCCGCGCTCGGCCGGGATCAGGCTTCTACGTCTCGGGCGCCGCCCTGCCTCCGCTCAGTTTTGCAGTCGATCCCAGCCTGCACGACCGCGCCGTCGACCCCTTCTGGGTGTCGCGCCAGTCGCTGGAGGCGCCGCCGGAGGCCCTCAAGCCCGGCTGCGGCTGGCTGCCTGCGGACTGGATGCCGACCGAGGCGCTGCGCAAGGCCCTGCGCGCCGTCGCGCGGGCGGACGACGCCCTCCTGACCGACTATGGCGGCGTGCTCGGCTCGAGGGCGCTGCGCCGCATCCTTCTGGGCCGGCTGGCGACCGAGGGGCTGCAACTCGGCCAGGATCAGGTGCTGCTGACCGCCTCCGGCACCCATGCCGTCGATCTGACGTGCCGCTATCTGCTGCGGCCCGGCGATACGGTGGTGGTGGACGATCCCTGCTACTTCAACTTTCGCGCCCTGCTGCGCGCGCATCAGGTCCAGGTCGTCGGCGTCCCCTACACGCCCACGGGCCCTGACGTCGAACGGTTCGAAGCCGTACTGAAACAGGCGTCGCCCCGGCTCTATCTGACCAACGCCGGGCTTCAGAACCCGACCGGCGCCGGCATCGCGCCCCAGACGGCGCACCGCCTGCTGAATCTGGCCGCCGCGCATGACCTCACCATCATCGAGGATGATCTTTTCGCCGATCTGGAGCCCGAGCCCACCACCCGTCTGGCGGCGCTGGACGGGCTGAACCGGGTCATCCGCATCGGCAGCTTCTCCAAGACGCTGTCGGCCTCCCTGCGCTGCGGCTACATCGCGGCGCGCGTCGACCGGATTTCGGATCTGGCCGATCTTCAGGTGGCGACGGGTTTTGTCGGCGCCAGTCCCGTGGCGGCCGAAGCCATCGCCCACGTCCTGGCCGGGGGCGGCTATCGCAAGCATCTGGACGAGGTTCATCGACGCCTGGCGCGCAAGCGCCGCGAGGTGATCGCCCGCCTGAGATCCATCGGCGTCGAACCCTGGATCGAGCCGCGCGGCGGCTTCAATCTTTGGTGCCGACTGCCAGGCGAGATCGATTCCGCCGAATTGGCTCGCGCCGCGCTGAAAGAGGACATCGTCCTGGCGCCCGGCGACGTATTCAGTCCCTCACAGACGGCCAGCCGCTTCATGCGGATCAACGTAACTCACTGCGACGACCCGCGCCTGATGAGCTTCCTGCGCCTAAGCCTCAGCGGCTGAGCGCGGCGGGGAACGGGCGGCCGAGAGCCTCGGCCATGGCCTGCTGGTTGATGAGCAGCACCAGGTCGCGCAGGTGATAGTTGTTCGACAGCACCACCACCGTCACGTCCTGATCGGGCTGGTAGGACACCAGGTTGCGGAAACCCGCCCAGCTGCCGGTGTGGTAGATTTGGCGATCGCTGAACGGCGATGAGGTCCGCTCGCCCAGGGCGCTGACGTAGATGCCGTAGCCATAGGCCCGGTGCGGGCCGCGCCGCTCGGGCATGTCGTCCGGGGCGTGGTCGGCGATCAGGTCGGCGTAGGCCTTGTCGCTCAGGATGTGGCCCTGATGCAGGGAGCGGTTCCAGGCCAGCACGTCGTCCAGCGTCGAATACAGCGCCCCCGCGCCCGCGACGACGCTGACGTTGGCGATGGGCTGCGGCGTCAGGCCCGCCGGAAACAGGCCGTAGCCCATGGCCAGTCCCTGGGCGTCGTCATTCACGTCCGAGCCGGTGTCCTTCATGCCCAGGGGCTTGAAGATCGCCTGCTCCATATAGGTCTCGAACGGCTGGCCGCTGGCCTTTGACACGATCTCGGCCGCCAGGTTGAAGGCGGCGTTGTTGTAACGGACCTTCGTGCCCGGCTCGAATTGCAGGCCATAGCGGGCCGAGGTCTCGGTCAGTTCCTGCGACGTGCGGTGAGTGACGCGGATGCGGCCCCACTCGGCTTGCGCCATCACGTCCGGAATGCCCGAGGTGTGCGACAGCAGGTGATGGATACGCAGCGGCCGCCAGGCGTCGGGACACGGCTCGATCCATTTGCAGACGGGATCGTCGACCGACAGCTTGCCCTCGTCCTGAAGCTTCAGAACGGCCACGGCGGTGAACTGCTTAGACACCGAGGCCAGGCGGAAACGAGTGTCCAGAGCGAAGGGCGTATCCTGCTCATAGTTCGCCTTGCCGTAGACCTGGCGGAACAGAACCTGATCGCCCCTGGCCACCAGGACGGCGCCGGTGAACTGCTTGCTGGCCGCCAGGTGGTCCAGACGTTCCTTCAACTGCGGCAGGGCCTCGACCACCTCGACCGGCGGACGCTTGGGCAGGTCTGTCCGATAGACGGCGGCCGCCTGGGTTTCCGGCGCGACAGCCTTCACGAACCACGCGCCCGCCCCGGCCGAGATCAGGCCGGCGGCGACGAGGGAACCGAGGAACCAGGGCCTTCCGCCCGCGGTCTTGGGAACGATGAACACGAGACTAGACGTCAAACTCCAGGCCGAACTGGGCGTACAATGCCTTTGAGTCTTGCCATTTGGGATCGACTTTGACGGTCAAAAACAGGTGAACGGGCCGATCCAGGATCTCGATCAGCTCCTCGCGCGCCTTCTGGCCGATCCACTTCAGGGTCTGGCCGCCCTTGCCCAGAACGATCGGGCGCTGGCTTTCGCGCTCGACATAGATGGTCTGTTCGATGCGGGCCGAACCATCCGGCCTGTCCTCGAACGAGGTCGTCTCGACCGCCGCCGAATAGGGCAGTTCCTCGTGCACGCGCAGATAGACCTTCTCGCGCGTGATCTCAGCGGCCAGGACGCGCAGCGGCACGTCCGCCGACTGGTCCTCAGGGTAGAGCCACGGCCCCTCGGGCATGGCCAGGGCCAGGCGCGTCTTCAGATCGTCCACGCCGTCGCCGCTGAGCGCCGAGATCATGAAGACCTCAGAATAGACGCCCGTCTCGAACAAGCGCTGCGACAGGGCCAGCAGGGTGTCGCGGCGCATGCCGTCGATCTTGTTCAGCGCCAGGATGACCTTGGTGTCGGTCGCCTTCAGATTGGCGATGATGGTCTCGGTGTCCTCGGCCGAGCGGCGGTCGGCGGCGGTGCCTTCGCGACCTTCAGCGTCAATATGCGACTGGGCGTCGATCAGGTGGACGACCACGTCCGCGTCCTGCGCCCCGCCCCAGGCCGAGGCGACCATGGCGCGATCCAGACGGCGGCGCGGCGTGAAGATGCCGGGCGTGTCCACCAGCACGATCTGGGCGTCGCCCTTGATGGCGATGCCCCGCACAGGGAAGCGCGTGGTCTGGACCTTCTGGGTGACGATGGAGACCTTGGAGCCGGTCAACCGGTTCACCAGCGTCGACTTGCCCGCATTGGGCGCGCCGATGATGGCGGCGAAGCCCGCGCGCTGGCCGGTGATCTCGGTGGTTTCGGTGGTCTCGGTCAAATTACGTCTTCTCGTTTCAATAGGGCGATGGCGGCGGCCTTTTCCGCCTCCTGTCGCGAACGTCCCTGGGCGCGGGCCGGTTCATAGCCGGCCACCGTCGCCTCGACCGTGAAGGTCGGCGCGTGATCCGAGCCGGTACGCTGGACCACTTCGTAGGTCGGCAGCGGTCGGCCCTGGCCTTGCGCCCATTCCTGCAGGGCGGACTTGGGGTTGGTCACCGCCGCACTCGGAGGCGCGGCCAATTCTTCGGCCCAGGCGCGTTCGAACACGGTCTGGGCGGCGATCAGACCGCCATCGCGATAGACGGCCGCCAGGATCGCTTCCACAGCATCGGCGATGACTCCGGCCTTTCTGCGGCCGCCCGTCTTGGTCTCGCCGGGCGACAGGCGAAGCGCGTCGCCCACGCCCAACCGCTCGCCCACGCGGGCGCAGGCGGTCTTGTCCACCAAGGCGTGCAGGCGGGCGGACAGCTGCCCCTCGTCCGCTGACGGATAGTCGCGCACCAGTCGATCCGCGACCAGCAGGCCCAGCACCCGATCGCCCAGGAACTCCAGCCGCTCATTGTCGGCAGGCGTCTGCGGCCCCGCCCCCTCGCCCACGCTGGAGTGCGTCAGGGCGCGCTCCAGCAGGGAGGCGTCCTCAAAGTCATGCCCCAGGCGCTGGCGCAGGGCCGCCACGGCCTCGGCGCGCACATTCGTGCGTCCGCCGGCCATCAGTCGAGGATCTTGAAGAACCGGCTGAAGCGCACATTGGCGAACCAGCTGACCGGGTTGAACAGCGAGGCGCCCGGCGTCCACGAGAACATGATGATCTCGGCCTTGCCGACCAGGTTCTCGGCCGGGACCATGCCCACGCCCGCCGACATCTCGACACGGCTGTCGATCGAGTTGTCGCGGTTGTCGCCCATCATGAAGTAGTGGCCGGCCGGAACCTCATACAGCGGCGTGTCGTCCAGATCGCCGCCGGGGCCGAAGTCCTGCGTCATGAAGGTGCGGCCGCCCGGCAGGGTCTCGCGCAGCTGGGTCACGGCGCGCGGGCCGAACATGTCGGCCATCTGGGCGCGGCTGACCACCACGTCCTGAACCGGCGCGCCGTTGATGTAGAGCTTGTTGGCGATCATCTGCACCTTGTCGCCCGGCAGGCCGATCACGCGCTTGATGTAGTCCGTTTTGTTGTCGCGCGGCAGCTTGAACACGGCGATGTCGCCGCGCTCCGGCGCCTTGCCCAGGATGCGGCCGTTGAACACCGGCGGGCTGAACGGGATCGAGTGCTTGGAATAGCCGTACGACCACTTCGACACCACGATGTAGTCGCCTTCATACAGGTTCGGCTCCATCGAGGCCGACGGAATGGTGAAGGGCTGGAACAGCAGCACCCGCAGCACCAGCGCGATCAGCAGGGCGAAAACGACGGTCTTGATGATCTCGACCGTTTCGTTACTCGCGGACTTTTCTTTCTTCACTCGCTTGGCCTTCCTGGAGCGCCGGGGCGCATAGATCGGGGTCTCGCTGTCGAGCGCCTCGGGGTCGTCCCCCATGTCGAAGGGCGCGTCGCCGTCGTCGCTCCAGATCGGCCGTTGGTCAGCCGGATCGAGGGCTGGGTCGGCTGCTCCGCCGTTCGCCTTGGGGTCGTCGCTCATCGTCTGCTCGAATCCCCCGCCGAACGCGGGGTTTGAAGGTCGAGGCGTAGTCGCTGAACCCGTCGCGAGCAAGACTCTGGATGATGAAGGAACCGCAACCTTCGCAGCGGCGTCAGGCCTTGGGCAGGGCTTCGATCACCACGAAGGCCAGGGCGTAGGGGTGTTCGTCGCTGAGGGTCAGGTGGATGCGCGCCTCATGCCCCGGCGGGGTCAGGCGGGCCAGATGCTCGGCCGCGTGACCGGTCAGGGCCAGGGTCGGCTGGCCGGACGGCAGGTTCACCACGCCCATGTCGCGCCAATATACGTCGGAGCGCATGCCGGTGCCCAGGGCCTTGGCGCAAGCTTCCTTGGCGGCGAACCGCTTGGCGTAGCTCCACGCCGGGTCGGCCTTGCGGTCCGAACGGGTGCGCTCCAGCTCGGTGAAGACGCGCTGCTTGAAGCGGTCGCCGAAACGGTCCAGCGACGCCTGGATGCGGCGGATGTCCGACAGGTCGGCGCCGACGCCGATGATCACGAAACAACCTCGTCCATCGTCGCGCGCATCCGGCGGATAGCGGCGTCCAGGCCGACGAAGACCGCCTCGCCGATCAGGAAGTGGCCGATGTTCAGCTCGACGATCTCGCGAATGGCCAGCACATCGCCTGCCGTGGCGTAGTCGAGACCGTGGCCCGCATGAACCTCCAGCCCCAGAATGTCGGCCTGGGCGGCGGCGGCGGCCAGACGGTCGAACTCGACCGCGCGCTGGGCCGGGTCGGTCAGGTGGCAATAGCGGCCGGTGTGGAACTCGACCACCTGGGCGCCGACGGCGGCGGCGGCCTCGACCTGGTCCTCGGACGGTTCGATGAACAGGCTGACGCGGATGCCGGCATCCGACAGGGCCTTCACCACCGGGGCGATGCGGGCCTCATGACCGGCGACGGCCAGACCGCCCTCGGTCGTCACTTCCTCGCGCCGTTCCGGCACCAGACAGGCGGCGTGCGGGCGGTGGCGCAGGGCGATGGCCAGCATCTCCTCCGTCACCGCCATCTCGAAGTTCAGCGGCTTGTCCGCGCGGCGGCACAGGGCCGTCAGCACGTCGATGTCGGCGTCGGTGATGTGACGGCGATCCTCGCGCAGGTGGGCGGTGATGCCGTCAGCCCCCGCCGCCAGCGCCGCCTCGGCCGCGCGAGCCGGATCGGGATGAGCGCCGCCACGTGCGTTACGGACCGTGGCGACGTGGTCGATATTGACGCCCAGACGAACCCGCTGACGCTTCATCCCGTTCTCTTTCTCTACTTGGACAACCGGCGGCTGCCCGGATCCTCGACCGGCAGGGCGGCCAGTTCCGGCGGCAGGGCGTCGGCCGGATAGGCCGGCACCTCCATCGAGGCCAGGGCGATCAGGGGCACGCCCACATCGACCTTTCCGCCCGAACGGTCGACGATGCAGGCGGCGGCGACGACATGGCCGCCCGCCTTCTGGATCGCGGCGATGCATTCGCGCGACGACAGACCCGTGGTGACGATATCCTCGACCATGACGATCTTCTCGCCCGGCTCGACCGAGAAGCCGCGACGCAGTTTGAACTCGCCGTCCTCGCGCTCGACGTACATGGAGCGGACGTTCAGGTGCTTGGCCGTTTCATAGCCGGGGATGATCCCGCCGACAGCAGGCGAAATCGCCGCATCGACCGGGCCGACCGCAGCGACGATCTTTTCCGCCAGCGCCTTGCACAGGCGCTCGCAGCGGGCGCCGTCCATGAAGACCAGGTTCTTCTGCAGGAAGACCGGGCTGTGCAGGCCGGACGACAGGACGAAATGGCCTTCGCGCAGGGCGCCGGCGTCGCGGAATTCGTTGAGGACGTCTTCAGTGTTCATGAAGGCCGTCCTTAGACCCTGCAGCGGCCGCCCTCAACCCGCGCCCTATTTGATGTCGCAGTTGGGTTTCAGGCCGCCTTCCAGCAGCTTGGTCCACACCGTCTCGGCGTCATCGGCGAAGGCGAACAGCTTCATGTCCGACGCCTTGACCATGCCGTGCTCGATCAGGGTGTCGAAGTTGATGACCGAGCGCCAGTAGGCCTCGTCGAACAGGACGATGGGGATGGGCGGGGCCTTGTCCGTCTGGCGCAGCGTCAGGATCTCGAACAGTTCGTCCAGGGTGCCGAAGCCGCCGGGGAAGACCACCAGGGCGTTGGCCCGCATGGCCAGATGCATCTTGCGCATGGCGAAGTAGTGGAACTGGAACGTCAGCTCCGGCGTCGACCAGGGGTTCGGGAACTGCTCGTGCGGCAGGGTGACGTTGAAACCGATGGACGGCGCCCCAGCCTCGTGCGCGCCCTGGTTGGCGGCCTGCATGATGCCCGGCCCACCGCCCGTGGCGATGACGTTGTCGCGCACCTCGCCCGGCTCGCCGCGGAAGGCGCCGCCGCGTTCAGAGGAGATGCGGCCGAACTGACGCGCCTGCTCGTACCAATAGGCGTGGCGGCCGTCGCCGTTCACGCCGACGCGAGCGCTGCCGAAGACCACGATGGTCGAGCGCACGCCCCAGGCCTTCAACGCCTGCTCGGCCTTTTCATACTCCATCAGGAAGCGCACGCCGCGCATCGACTCGCCCAGCAGGAAGTCCTGATCCAGGGCGGCCAGACGATAGGAGGGCGAGGCCATCTGGGCCTCATTGGCGAGCTTCTGTTGTTCGGGGGACATTTCGACCTTTGAGAAAACTGATGGCGTCAGCGTCGGCTCAGCCGCGCGCGCGATCGACCGTATCGACGTAGGGATTGGCCCTCAGCGCCGCAATGATCATGGTGGCGTGGCGGGCGTCCTCGACCTCCACGTCGATGTCGACGTCGTAGAAGTCGTGCTGCCGGTGCGCCATCGACAGATTCAGGATGTTGCCGCCCGCCTCGCCGATGATAGACGCCACCTGCCCCAGCACGCCGCGCGCATTGGTCAGGGTGGCGTGCAGCTTCACCGCGCCGACAGCGCTGCGCTCGGCCTGCGGCGTCCATTGCAGATCCTGCCAGACGGAGTCGTCATCGGCGAAATCGGCCAGGGTCTGACAGTCGATGGTGTGGACGGTCAGTCCCTTGTCCGGCTCAAGAATGCCGACGATGCGGTCGCCCGGCACCGGCGAACAACACTGGCCGAAATGGATGCTGACGCCCGGCGTCAAACCGCCGCCGCGCACGAACAGGCGCGGCGATTCCTCGCCGATGCGCTTGCGCTCCGGCCCGGCCTTCAACTGGCCCTTCAGCGCCGGGAATAGGGTCTCGGCCACGCGCGTGGCCGTCAGACGCCCCCGGCCGATGGCGTCGAACATGTCCTCCTCCGACGGCATGGCGAAGGTCTTCAGCACCTCCGTCAGCTTGACGTCGGCCAGCGACTTGCCCGCCCGATCCAGCGTCTGCTCCAGCGTCGTCTTGCCCAGGCGCACGAACTCTTCGCGTTCCGAGGTGCGGATGTGGCGGCGGATGGCCGAGCGGGCGCGGCCCGTGACCGTCAGGCTACGCCAGTCGGTCGGCACCTCGCGCTTGGTCCCGCGGATGATCTCGACCACGTCGCCGTTCTGAAGCGCCGTACGCATGGGCTTCAGCTCGCCGTTAATCTTGACCCCGACGGCGGTGTCCCCGACCTCGGTGTGGACGGCGTAGGCGAAATCCAGCGGCATCCCGCCGCGCGGCAGGGTGATCAGCGTCCCCTTGGGCGTGAAGACGAAGACCTGATCCAGATACATCTCGAGCTTGGCGTGCTCGACCCAGTCCTCGCCCCCCTCCCCGTGCTCGATCACCTGAACCAGATGGCGCAGGTTCAGCAGGGGATCGCGGCCGCCGTCGGCCTCCATCGCCTCGCGGTCGAAGCCGTAGGACTGGTTCTTATAGGCCCAGTGCGCCGCCACCCCGTCCTCGGCCACACGGTCCATGATCTCGGTGCGGATCTGCATCTCGATGCGCAGCCCGCCCGGCCCGACGACCGTGGTGTGCAGCGAGCGGTAGTTGTTCGACTTCGGCGTCGAGATGAAATCCTTGAACCGCTCCGGCACCATCGGCCAGGCGCGATGGATGACGCCCAGGGCGCGGTAACAGTCGTCCTCGCTCTCCACGATGACGCGGAAGCCGTAGATGTCCGACAGGGATGAAAAGCCGACCGTCTTGCGCTGCAGCTTGCGCCAGATGGAATAGGGCGTCTTCTCACGGCCCTTGACCCGCGCGGTCAGGCCCGCCTCGGACAGCACCCGCTCGATCTCGGGCGAGACGGCCTCGATGGCGCTGCCGTTCTCCAGCTTCAGCGCCTCCAGGCGGCGCTGGATGGCGACGCGCGCCGTGGCGTTCAGATGCTCGAACGCCAGCTCCTCCAGCTCGGCGGCGATGGAGTGGATGCCGATCGACCGGCCCAGGGGGGCGTAGACTTCCAGCGTCTCGCGGCTGATGCGCTCGCGCTTCTCCGGTTTCACGAAGTGAAGGGTGCGCATGTTGTGCAGGCGGTCCGCCAGCTTGACCAGCAGCACCCGCACGTCGCGCGAAATGGCCAGGATGAACTTGCGCAGGTTCTCGGCCTGGCGCGTGTGCTCGGCCTGAAGCTCCAGCCGCGACAGCTTGGTCACGCCTTCGACCAGGACGGCGACCTCTTCGCCGAACATCTCGGCGATGTCCTCGCGCGTGGCCGAGGTGTCCTCGACCACATCGTGCAGCAGGGCCGTGACGATGGTCGCCGTGTCCAGCCGATAGTCGGTCAGGATGCCCGCGACCTGGATCGGATGGGCGAAATAGGGATCGCCCGAGGCCCGCAGCTGCGAGCCGTGCATCTTCATCGCATAGACATAGGCGCGGTTCAGCAGCGCCTCGTCGGCGGTCGGGTCATAGGCCTTGACCGCCTCGATCAGTTCGAACTGGCGCATGATCGGTGCGCGCTTGGTATCAGACAATGCAGGGCCTTCAGACGACTTCGGCGCCGCCCCGGCAGGGGGCGACGCCGACTTGTCTTGCAGATTCGCGGGTTGGTCCATCGGCGTGTCCGCCAGGGGCCGCGCCGTTGAGGAGGTGACGCCGGTGACAGGCTCTGCCGTCAGTAGCGTTCCTCCTGGCCCCCGTCGCGGTCGCTCTGCAGCGCGCGGATCAGTTCGGCTTCGGCCATGTTCATGTGCTGCGGCTCGGCCAGCAGGGCCACGACTTCGGCTTCATCCTCGGCCTCGGTCCGCTCATCGACCCGTTGCAGGGTGGTGATGATGTTCTCGCGCAGTTCGTCCGGGGTGACGGTGTCCTCGGCCAGTTCGCGCAGGGCGACGACCGGGTTCTTGTCGTTGTCGCGGTCCAGCGTCAGCGGCGCGCCGTTGGCGATGTTGCGGGCGCGGTGACCGGCCAGCAGAACCAGACCAAAGCGGTTCGGCACCTTTTCGATGCAGTCTTCGACAGTGACGCGGGCCATGAATTTCCTCTGGCGGCAGGGAGAACCGCACAAAATATAGGTTGAAAGCCGATTGTGCAACGCCGCGAAGGCGGCATTGGGGCGGATCGGCGTCAGTTGCGCCTCCCCTCGCCCGACAGACCGCCCGGCGTCAACCCCTCGGCAGGGGTCGAGCATCCTCGCCGACCGTGGCCGCCGCCGCCAGATCGCGCGCACGACGGCCGCAAACCGGATGCGTCCACTCCGGCGCCACCTCGGCCAGCGGCCCCATGACGAACAGCCGGTCGGCCGCGCGCGGATGCGGCAGAATCAGTCCCTTCAGATCGCCGCTGAGCCGCCCATAGGCGATCAGATCCAGATCCAGCGTGCGCGGCGCATTGCGCGCCGTCCGCACCCGGCCGAACAGATCCTCGACCCGCCCCAGGGTCCGCATAAGGGTTGAGGCGTCTTGGGCGGTGCTGACCACGGCCACGCCATTCAGGAAGGGCGGGTCGCTCGGATCAGGCCAGGCCTGGGACGACCACCAGGACGAACGGGCCAGCACATCCACCCCCTCGGCGCGGAACCGGGCCAGCGCCGCTTCCAGCGCCTCGACACAGGACGACCAATCGCCCTTGTCATTGCAGCCCAGTGCGACGATGACTGCCGCGTCCAGATCGGTCTCGCCCCAGGATTCTCCTGCGGCGTCGGTCGGGGCGTTCATTTTCTCGACCATATCGACGGACTCATTTTCGTTCATGACCGACCATCCCGATGACCGCATCGCCCTGTTCATCGACGGCGCCAACCTCTATTCGGCCGCACGCGCCTTGAACTGCGATCTCGACTTCAAGAAGCTGTCCACCTGGTTCGTCGGCGAAGGCCGGTTGATCCGCGCCTATTATTACACGGCCATCGTCGAGGGCGAAGAATTCTCGCCCGTGCGGCCGCTGGTCGACTGGCTCGACTACAACGGCTTCACCGTCGTGACCAAGCCGGTCAAGCGTTTCACCGACGCCCAGGGCCACAGCCGCACCAAGGGCAATATGGACATGGAGATCGCCGTCGACATGCTGGAGCTGGCGCCGCGCCTGGATCAGGCGGTGCTGTTCTCGGGCGACGGCGACTTCCGCCGCGTGGTGCAGGCCCTGCAGGCCAAGGGCGTGCGCGTCACCGTCGTCTCGACCGTCAAGAGCCAGCCGCCCCAGATCGCCGACGACCTGCGTCGTCAGGCCGACGCCTTCGTCGATCTGGCCGACATCATGAACCAAGTCGGCAAGCCCAAGGCCGCGATCAATCAGGGCGTGACCCGCACCCTGGACCGGAGCGATCGCGCGTGAGCGCAGCGTTGACCCCGGAACCGGCGCGCGACTGCCCCCTGTGCCCGCGCCTGGTCGCCTATCGCGTCGAAAACGCGCGTCAGAACCCGGACTGGTGGAACGGTCCGGCGCCCTCGTTCGGCGATCCGAACGCGCGCCTGCTGATCGCAGGCCTGGCGCCGGGCCGCACCGGCGCCAATCGCACGGGCCGCCCCTTCACCGGGGACCACGCGGGCTGGCTGCTGTACGACACGCTGAAGAAGACGGGGTTCGCAAAGGGGTCTTACGATCCTGATGGCCATGACGACCTGACGCTGGTCGACTGCATGATCACCAACGCCGTGCGCTGCGCCCCGCCGCAGAACAAGCCGACGGCGACGGAAGAGAACACCTGCCGCCCCTTCCTCGTGGATCGGCTGGCCGCCCTGCCCCGGCTGAAGGTGATCGTGACCCTGGGCGACGTGTCGCGGCGCAGCATCCTGCGGACGCTGGGCTATCCCGGCTCGGCCATTCCCGCCGGGCATGGCGTCGAGGGCCAGGTCGGCCCCTATACGCTGATCAACAGCTATCACTGCTCACGGCTGAACACGAACACGGGCCGACTGACGGCGGAAATGTTCGAGGACATCTTCAAGCGCGCGAAGGCGGCCCTGGAAGCTTGAAACCTCAGCCCCCGGCGATGTCCCCGGCGACCATCACCGGGGCGGCCGGCTCGCGGAAATAGCGGTCGATGCCCTCGGCGACCGAGCGCATCAGGCGGCGGCGGGCGCGTTCATCGCTCAGGACGCGCTCATCCTCCGGATTGGTGATGAAGCCCATCTCCAGCAGGATGGCGGGAACGTCCGGCGCCAGCAGCACGGCCAGACCCGCATCGCGGTGACTGCGGCGCAGCAGCGGATGGTCCGCGCCTTCCAGGTGGGTCAGCAGCACCCGCGCGAACTGGGCCGAGCGATTCTGCGTGGCGCGCTGGGTCATGTCCAGCAGGATGCGGTCGACCGAGGGGTCGCGCCCCGGCAGGCGCAGGTCGCGCTGCCAGTCGTCGCCCTTGGTGAACTCGCGCACGGCGCGACCGGCGCCCTGTTCCGACAGGGTATAGACGCTGGCGCCGCGCAGGGCCGGGTCCGAACCGGCGTCGGCGTGCAGGGAGATGAACAGGTCCGCCCCCGCGTCACGCGCGATCTGCACCCGGCGGCCGTGCACCACATAGACGTCGCCGTCGCGAGTCAAGCGCACGCGATAGCGGCCGGTGCGCTCCAGCGCCGTCTTGAGTTCGCGGGCGGCGGCCAGGGTGACGGCCTTTTCCTGAACATGCTGGCCCTGGGCGCCGGGATCGCGGCCGCCGTGGCCGGCGTCGATGACGATCAGGGGCTTTTCGGCGCGAGCCTGTTCTCGGCGCGGCGCGGCGACCGGAACCGCAGCGGCGGCGCCCGTGGCCTTCAGATCGATGACGTAGCGATAGTGGTCCACCCCGTCGCCGGGCGGCAGCAGGAAGCGGCGCTCAATCTCGGCGCCGCGCGCCAGGTCCAGCCGCACGCGCGATGCGCCCGAGGCCGCGCTGACCTCATAGCCGCGCACCAGGCCCGAGCCGCTGCCTTCCAGACCGCGCGCAGGATTGACGCCCGCCAGGGACAGGATGACCCGCCCGGCCGAACCGTCCTCGATCACCTGACCGCGCGTCGAGCGGCCCAGATCCAGCACCACGCGGGTCCGCTGGGCGTCGCCGCCGAAACGCAGACGCACGATTTCGCCGTCCGGACCGAAGGCCAGACCGCGCGTCGCCGTGAACGCGACAAGGCAGATGACGACGAACGCAAGGCCGGTCATCGACCACTCGCGCACGCCCCAACGGCTCAGATTGTCACGCCACCAACCCAACATCAGAGGGAAATCGCCCTGCAGTTTAGACGTCAGGATGGGCCCAGGGTTTAAGGATTTCGTTAAGACCTCTTACCGGCGCGCGGTTCTTTTATTTTCCGCAACATCTGCCTATTATCGGTTCCGCATGCGAACGATCGCGCCGCCCGGCACTGTGTCGGGATCAGGCGCGCCCTCCTCGCGGCGTTGAACTTTTCACCAATTCCGAGGATCGCGCGGCCTGGCCGTCGATCCGAAGATACGGGTTCGGGATGCGGCCTTGATCGGCGCGTCCGGGCCCAGGACCGACAAACCTTATGGGCCGACCCGCCTGCGCTCCCGAACGGCAAGACCATGCCGCTCTCGCTTTTAGCGAGGGGATGACGCGCGCCCTGGCCCCCATTTCCATTCGGCGAGCCGCCCCTATTCCCGCGACTGCGTTCGCGGCGCACGGCCTGGCGCGCCTGAGAGAGACCTTCAATGTCAAAAACCATGTTGATAGACGCGGCGCACGCGGAAGAAACGCGCGTCGCGATCGTGGACGGCCGCCAGGTTGAGGAATTCGATTTCGAATCCCGCGCCCGCCGTCAGCTTCGCGGGAACATCTATCTCGCCAAGGTCACCCGCGTAGAGCCCAGCCTGCAGGCGGCCTTCGTCGAGTACGGCGGAAACCGCCACGGCTTCCTGGCCTTCAACGAAATCCACCCGGATTACTATCAGATCCCCGTCGCCGACCGCGAAGCCATCATGGCCGAAGCGCACGACGACGCGGACGAAGACGACCTGGGCCGTGAATCCGACGACGCCGATTCCGACGGCAAGCTGGCCGACGAGGAACGCCTGAAGCGTCGCCTGATGCGTCGCTACAAGATCCAGGACGTCATCAAGCGCCGCCAGATCCTGCTGGTGCAGGTCGTCAAGGACGAGCGCGGCGCCAAGGGCGCGGCCCTGACCACCTGGCTGTCGCTGGCCGGCCGCTACTGCGTGCTGATGCCGAACACCGGCAAGGGCGGCGGCATCTCGCGCAAGATCACCAACACCTCGGACCGTCGCCGGCTGAAATCCGCCGCCGCCGCGCTGAAGGTGCCGCAGGGCATGGGCCTGATCATCCGCACGGCGGGCGCCAAGCGCACGCGGGCCGAGATCAAGCGCGACTATGAATATCTGCTGCGCCTGTGGGAGACGATCCGCGAACTGACCCTGCGCTCCAACGCGCCGGCGATGATCCACGAGGAAGAGAACCTGGTCCGCCGCGCCGTGCGCGACATGTACGACAAGGACTTCGACGGCATTCAGGTCGAGGGCGTCGAAGGCTTCAAGCAGGCCCGCGACTTCATGCGCGTGTTGATGCCGTCGCAGGCCAAGAAGATCCACCTCTACCAGGGCTCGCGCCCGCTGTTCGCGGCGAACGGCATCGAAGAGGTGCTGACCCAGATTCACCAGCCGGTGGTGCCGCTGAAGTCGGGCGGCTATCTGGTCATCAACCAGACCGAAGCCCTTGTCGCCATCGACGTGAACTCCGGCCGCGCCACCAAGGAGCGCAACGTCGAGGCCACGGCCACCAAGACCAACCTGGAAGCCGCCGTCGAGGCCGCCCGCCAGCTGCGCCTGCGCGACCTGGCCGGTCTGATCGTCATCGACTTCATCGACATGGACGAGGGCAAGAACAACCGCGCGGTTGAGAAGGCCCTCAAGGACGCCCTGGCCAAGGACCGCGCCCGCATCCAGATGGGCCGCATCTCGGGCTTCGGCCTGATGGAGATCAGCCGTCAGCGTCGCCGCCTGGGCGTGATCGAAGGCGCGACCGAGGTCTGCGAATGCTGCCAGGGCGCCGGGCGGGTCCGTTCGGCCGAATCGGCGGCCCTGACCACCCTGCGCGCCGTCGACATCGAGGCCGGCAAGAACGGCGCGGGTTCGGTGAACCTGCGCGTCTCGACCGCCGTGGCGCTGTACATCCTGAACCACAAGCGGGCCTACCTGCAGTTCCTGCTGGAAGAGCGCGGCCTGAACGTCATCATCCAGATCGACGACAGCCTGGCTCAGGGCGAGCACTCGATCGAGCGTACCGAGACGAACGAGGACTTCGTCGCCCCCGAAAGCCACATCGATCTGGCCGACCTGGACGACGGCTTCGACGACAGCGCCTATGACGACGAGGACGAAGACGCCGAGGACGAAGACGACTTCGGCGACGACGAGGACGAGGCCGATCTCGACCGCGAGGACGAGGACGACGACGAGGCCCGCGCCCGCTCCGAACAGGACGACGACAGCCGCGGCGGACGCCGCCGTCGCCGTCGCGGCGGTCGCCGTGACGAAGAAACCGAAGCCGCCGCTTCCGACGATGACGACGACAGCCGGGGCGGCCGCCGCCGCCGGGGCCGTCGCGGCGGTCGCCGGATGCGCGAGGAAGGCGAACGCGACGTCTACGCCTGGGTGCGCGGCCGCACGCCGTCGCTGCAGGATCCTTACGTCTGGTTCGACCCGATCAACCCGGTCGCCCCTCGTCCCGAACGCAAGGACGAGCGCAGGCCGGAGGCCGCCGGCGAGGATACGGCTCAGGACGTCGGCCTGGACCAGGTCGCCGCTTCGGAAGAAGGCCGCAACGGCCGCTCGCGCCGTCGTCGCGGCCGCGGCCGGGGTCGCGGTCAGGGCGAACTGACCCACGAAACCAAGGTCGAAGACCGCGCCGCCAATGAAGGCCTGCCGCCCGTCGGCTCGCCCGACACGCCGATCGCCGTGGTGATCGAAGGCGAAGCGACCGAGGCGCCCGCCGCCGAGGCCGCTCCGGCCGTCGAACAGGCCGAAGCGCCCAAGCGCCGCCGCGTGCGCCGCAAGGTCAGCGCCGCCGCCGCGGAAGACGCGACGGCAGCGGCCGCGGTTGAGGCCGAGGCCGCGCCGGTCGAAGCCGACCAGCCCGTCCCCGCCGAACTGGACGTGCCGCCCGCCGTGGCCGCCCGCGTCGAACAGGCGATCGAAGAAGCCCTCGAAGAGGCTCTGGGCGAGATCCCGGCCGTCGCCGAGAGCGTGGTCGAAGAGGCTGTCGTGCTGGCCGATCCGGTCCCGGCGCCGACGGCCGAGGTCGACATCGCGGCCATCATCGCCGACGATCCGAACCAGATCGGCGCGCCGCCCGCCAAGCCCAAGCGGGGCTGGTGGCGCCGTTGATCGGACACGATTAAGCTGGAAGCTGCGGGGGAGACTATCGCTCTGGAGATCGTCATGACCAGGACGCCCCCCGCCGCAACCCGCTTTCGGCGCTATCTGGCCGCCGGCGTCGGCGCCCTCGCGGTGCTGGCCTCGGCCGCCGCGGCCCAGGCGCAGAGCCTGATCCGGGACACCGAGATCGAGGGCATCATCCATGAGTGGTCCGAGCCCGTGCTCGACGCCATGGGGCTGGACCCGAACGAGGTCGAGATCCTGCTGGTCAACGACAACGACCTGAACGCCTTCGCCACGCGCGGGCGGATCATGGGGTTGAACACCGGCCTGATCCTGCGGACCAAGAGCCCCAATCAGCTCCTGGGCGTGATCGCCCACGAGGCGGGCCACATCAAGAACCGCCACACCTTGCGCGACGGCGCCCAGAACGCCGGGATGCAGCCGATGATCATGACCATGGCGCTGGGCGCCCTGGCCGCGATCGCCGGCGCGCCGGACGCGGGCGCGGCGCTTCTGGCCTCCAGCCAGTATTTCGGCACCCTGGGCGCCCTGCGTTACATGCAGAGCCAGGAGGGCGAGGCCGACATCACCGGCGCCCGCGCACTGGAACGCGCCGGGGAATCCGGACGCGGCATGGTCGAGTTCTTTGAGAACTTCCGCGCCCAGGAAATCTTCTCGGATCAGCGTCGCTATCCCTATTTCCGCAGCCACCCCTTGTCCTCGCAGCGGATCGAAGCCCTGCGCCGCCCGGTCGAGGCCGCCTCCCACTATGACAAGCGCGACAGCGACGCGCGCATGGCCCAGCACGCCCTGGTCGTGGCCAAGATCCGCGCCTTCATGGATGCGCCCAACGCCACCTTGCGCGACTATCCGTCCAGCGACGTCACCCTGCCCGCCCGCTACGCCCGCGCCATCGCCTGGTATCGCGACGGCCAGACGCAGAAGGCGCTGGACGCGGTCGACGTCCTGTTGGCCGAACAGCCCGAGAACCCCTATTTCTGGGAGCTGAAGGGCCAGATTCTGTTCGAGGAAGGCCGCCCGGCCGAGGCCCTGGGCGCGCATGAGAAATCGGTTGAGCTGAAGCCGGACGCCCCCCTGCTGCGCATCAACCTGGCTCACGCCCTGATCGAGACCAGCGACGCCTCCAAACTGACCGAAGCCGAGAACCAGTTGAAGCGCGCCCTGGCCCTAGAGCCGGAGAACACCATGGGCTGGCGCCTGCTGTCCCAAGCCTACGCCAGTCAGGGCAAGGAGGGCGAGGCCCGCCTGGCGTCGGCCGAGTACTGGTTCGCCCTGCGTCGCCCGGATCAGGCCGCCCAGTTCGCCATGCGCGCCCGCGACATGCTGGACCGCAGCTCCATCGAATGGCGCCGGGCCACCGACATCGTCCTGGCCTCGGGCGCGACCGAAAAAGACATCACCGACGCCGAGCGCCGCAATGAACAGCGCAGCCGCTCCGGCGTCATTCCGCCCGGCGCCTGACGCCGAACCCGCCTTCCCTCTTTTTGCGCCTGACGAGACCTTGATGACCGACGACGCCCGCGAACCCGGCCCTGAAACCGACCAGCCCGCCGTGACGCCGCCCGCCGCCGCCAAGGGCCGCTTCGCCCTGTCGGGAACCGTTTTGGGCGGCGCCGCCGTGGCCATGTCGGCGGTCGCCCTGGCGCTGTCGGCCGCGCCCTATCTGAGCGGCGGTTTCGGCGGCAAGGTGCGCGACTATCTGATCAGCAACCCTCAGGTGCTGGACGAAGTCCTGGCCGCGCGCGAGACGATGGAATCCCAATCGCGCGTCCAGACCATCAACGCCGCCGCCGCCGCCAACCCGGCCCTGCTGGCCGCCGATGCGCGCGATCCGGCCTTCGGCCCGGCGAACGCCAAGGTGACGGTGATCGAATTCTTCGACTTCCGCTGCCCCGGCTGCAAGGCCGTGGCGCCGGAGTATCGCGCCCTGATGGCCGCCCACCCTGACGTGCGCTTCGTCTTCAAGGACTGGCCGATTCTGGACCGGGGCGAGGACGTCTCCTCGCAATACGCCGCCCGCGCCGCCCTGGCCGCGCATCAACAGGGCAAGTATCTGGCCGTCTATGACTCTCTGATGGCGGAACGGGCGCTGGACCGCGCCTCCATCGACCGCATCCTGGCCGACAACGGCGTCGACATGGCCAGGGCGAACGCCGCCATCTCGGCCCCCGAAATGACGCGCCACGTCACCGACATTCATGCCGCCGCCGCTGCGCTCGGCCTGCAGGGCACGCCGACCTTCTTCATCAACGGCGTCGCCAGCCCCGGCATCGACCCGCGCGAGGTCGGCGCCCTGATCGAAGCGGCCAAGAAAAAGGGCTGACCTTCCGGTCAGCCCCCAAGCCGTCTCAGATCAGCCCCGCCAGCGGCGAGGACGGGTCGGCGTAGAACCGCTTCTTCATCCGCCCCGCCAGGTAGGATTCACGCCCGGCGATGACCGCGTGCTTCATGGCGCTGGCCATCAGCAGGGGATCGCGCGCCTCGGCGATGGCGGTGTTCATCAGCACGCCGTCGCAGCCCAGCTCCATGGCGATGGCGGCGTCGGAGGCCGTGCCCACGCCCGCGTCGACCAGCACCGGCACCTTGGACTGCTCGACGATCAGGCGGATGTTGATCGGGTTCTGCACCCCCAGCCCCGAGCCGATCGGCGCGCCCAGCGGCATGATGGCCACGGCGCCCGCGTCCTCCAGCTTGCGCGCATAGACGGGGTCGTCGGTGCAATAGACCATGACCTCGAAACCCTCGGCGGTCAGCAGCTTCAGCGACCGCAGGGTCTCCTCCATGTCGGGGAACAGGGTCTTGGGGTCCGCCAGAACCTCCAGCTTGACCAGGGTCCAGCCGCCCGCCTCGCGCGCCAGACGCAGGGTCCGCACCGCGTCCTCGCCGGTGAAGCAGCCCGCCGTGTTCGGAAGATAGGTGTATTTCTTCGGATCAATGAAGTCCGTCAGCACCGGCTGGTTCGGATCGGTCAGGTTCACCCGGCGCACGGCCACAGTGACCATCTCGGCGCCCGAAGCCTCGGCCGCCGCCGCGTTCTGCGCGTAGTCGCGATACTTGCCGGTGCCCACGATCAGGCGCGAGTTGAAGGTGCGGCCGGCGACGGTCCAGCTGTCGGTGCGGGGAGCGGTGTCAGTCATGGTTTAGTGACCTAGCGCCGCCCGCCGCCGGGGGGAAGCGGCGTTGCGGGATTTGATCGGCCCCACGCTTCTACTGCTCAGCCCCCGCCGACGAACTGCACCAATTCGATCTTGTCGCCCTCGGCCAGCGCCGTCTCGCCGTGCAGCGAGCGCGGCACGATCTCCAGATTGCGCTCGACCGCCACCTTCTTGGGATCCAGCGACAGCTCCTGAACCAGTCCCAGAATGGTCGTGGCGGCGGTGTCCCGCGCCTCGCCGTTGACTTCGATACGCATCACATCTTTCCGAGCAGCCTAAGCACCGATCGCAAGCGCGCCCTTCTTTCGAATTCGCCGCTGACGCCGGAGCTATAGCGCGTTTGCGCACGACGAGCATCAATCAGCGCAGAACGCCTTTCAGACGATTATGCGATCGTTCAAGGAGCGGGCCTTAAGCGAGCGGATCGCGCGAGCTACTGTGTCGAACACCGGGCCGGCCTCCTGCTCCATTTCGGCATAGGCGCGTTCAAACTCGGGCGTCAGCCCGTCCAGCAAAGCCAATTGTTCGCGCCCCCTGTCGGTGATCTCGATCAAGTTGATGCGCAGATCGTTGGGATCGGAACGGCGGCTGACCAGATCCAGGGCCAGAAGCTTGGGTATCTTCTGCTGAATGAGCTGGTGCGAACGGTCCAGCGCCCGCACCAGATCGGCGACAGAGACCGGGCCGAGCGTCGCAATGGCGCCCAGCAAGGACGAGGACTTCACCGGGATGACAATGCCCGCGCGCTTGAACACCTCGGCCGACTGCTGCTCGATCAGTTCGCTGAGCTGTTCGCTCAGCCGGCCCAGAAAGGTGCGATCCAACTCGATCATTCGTCCAACGCTTCCTCAGTCCAGGCGACGATAGGTTTCCCGCTTGCCGGACTTCCACACTCGCTCCAAACCGCTCACACGGCCATTCTCGTGCACCAGACGGAAGCGGTAGTCATCCGTTCCCTGGACCGCAAACAGATCTTTCCCGATCGGCTCAAGAGCCAAAACAAAGCGATCGCGCCAATGATAGGCCAGACCGGTGGCGGTGCGCGCCAGGGTTCGCCCCTCATAGGCTCCGACTGCGGCATCCATCTCCGCCGCGCTCGCAGCTTGGCCGGTTAGAGCAGTTTCAATCGGAACCAAGGCCCATTTGGCCTCTGCGTCGCCGGCATCAGCCCGGCTCTGCAGCAGGAACTTCTGCGCCGCCAACAGGGCCTCCGGAGCCGGAACCGCCAGGTCAGGGGTCACGCCGACGCCCTCGAAATCCTTACCGTCGATCGGATCCCGGATCAGGCCGAACGGAACCTGCAGCATGAAGCGATCATCAATCGGCACACGGGTGACCGGATGCGCGCCCCCAGAGGTCTGTTCGCCGATGACAGTCGCCCGGTCCAGGCGCTGCAGCGAAAACGCCATCCATTCGGCCGCAGAGAAGGACGTCGAACCGGTCAGAACCACCACGGGGATACCCCCCGACCGCCAGCCGGGCACGGCGGGCAGACTCCACTGGCTCCGCACCACCTGCGCCCCCTTGTCATTGTAGTTGTAGTCGAAGAATTCCTGGTCCTTGCCCGCCGGATAGAGGTAGCTCATCAGGAACTGCGCCATCTCCAGGACGCCGCCGTTGTTGTAGCGCAGGTCGAAGATCAGCCCTTTGGCCCCGTCGGCGAAACGCATGGCCGCCGACGCCGTCTCCTGAGCATATTGCGGGTCGGCGAAGAAATCGAACCTCACATAGGCCAGATCGCCGTCCAGCCGCCGCGCCTCGCGAAACCCGAAATTCGCTGCACGTTCTCTGTCGCGTTGGGCCTGTGTCGTCGTCTCGCCGCTCGCCTTGGCTCGACGGTCAGCCGCGACCTCGTCGGGATCGAAGGCCACCGAAAAGTGCAGATCCTCGCTCGCCTTGACTAGACCTTGAGCAAGGCTCGCGGCGAAGCGATCGGCTTCCATCGGCTCCGATTGAATCCGCCTGTCCAGCTCAGCGGATATGACCGGAATTCGGTCAGGGAAAACATAGTTCTGCTGCAACGCCGTCTCGAGGCGAGCCACGACTTCGCGCTGCGCCTTATGATCCAGGGTCTGCGCATCAACCGAAACCGGCGCCAGGACAGCGACGCTCAGCAGCGAGAGGAACACTCGATAAATCACTTCCAGACCTCACAATGAAATATATTGCGCAATATGTTGTAATTAATCTCGCCGTCAACCTCTCATCACGGGTTCCTGCACGAGCCCCGCGCGGGTCATCTCCCGCCGCTGTCCCCGGCCAGCGGCCCCAACCTCCCCCTACGTCACCCTTTTTTCCCGCCCGCTTTGCGCCGCGCGCCACCTAGGCTACAACGCGCGCTCGATTCCGCGCGGCGGCGCGCCTGTTTTGCGAGCGAATGCCCGAAACTCTCACCCTGTATGTCCTGAACGGGCCGAACCTGAACCTGCTGGGGGTTCGGGAGCCGGATATCTATGGCCGCGAGACGCTGGCCGACGTTCAGGCCATGTGCGAGGCGGCAGCTGAAGGAGCCCGCGTGGTGTTCCGTCAGTCGAATCATGAAGGCCAGTTGGTCGACTGGATCCAGGAGGCCCGCCTTGAGGCCGACGCCCTGGTCATAAATCCGGCCGCCTTCACCCACACCTCGGTGGCCCTGCTGGACGCACTGAAGACGCTGAGCATCCCCGTGGTCGAGTGCCACCTGTCGAACCCCGCTGCGCGCGAGGCGTTTCGGCATCACTCCTATGTGTCCCTGGCCGCGACCGGCGTGATCGCCGGCTTCGGCCCCCGCAGCTATGAATTGGCCGTCCGGGCCGCTCTGGACCTGGCGCGTCGCGCCGGGGCCAAGGGCTGACCGCCGCGCGCCGTCTGAAGATCAAGTAGAAGAGACCCTCATGTCCGACGACAAGAACAAGAACATCGACGCCGACCTGGTCCGCAGCCTGGCCGACATCCTGAACGACACCGATCTGACCGAGATCGAAGTCGAGCGCGGCGATCTGAAGATCAAGGTGAAGCGCGAAGTCACCGTCGCCGCCGCGCCGATCCAGTACGCCGCCTCACCGGCCCCGGTCGCCCACGCCGCGCCGGCCGCCGCAGCGCCGCTCTCCATGCCGTCGGACCCTGCGACCATCGTCGCCCGCGCCGGCGAAGAGGTGAAGTCGCCGATGGTCGGCACCGCCTATCTGCAGCCCGCGCCGGGCGCCGATCCCTTCATCAAGGTCGGCGACAAGGTGAAGAAGGGTCAGACCCTGGTCATCGTCGAAGCCATGAAGACCATGAACCCGATCCAGTCGCCGCGCGACGGCGTCGTGGCTGAAATCCTGGTGGGCGACGCCCAGCCGGTCGAGTTCGGCGAAGCCCTGGTCGTGCTGGAAGCCTGAGCCCCATGTTCACCAAGGTTTTGATCGCCAACCGCGGCGAGATCGCGCTTCGCATCCACCGCGCGTGCAAGGAGATGGGCATCTCCACCGTCGCCGTGCATTCCGAAGCCGACCGCGGCGCCATGTGGGTGCGCCTGGCCGACGAGAGCGTCTGCATCGGCCCCGCGCCGGCGGCCAAGTCCTATCTGAACATCCCCTCGATCATCGCGGCGGCGGAAATCACCGGCGCCCAGGCGATCCACCCCGGCTACGGCTTCCTGTCGGAGAACGCCCGCTTCGCCGAGATCGTCGAGGCCCACGGCCTGGCCTTCATCGGCCCCAAGCCCGAGCATATCCGGGTCATGGGCGACAAGATCACCGCCAAGCAGACCGTCAAGGACGCAGGCATCCCCGTCGTTCCCGGCTCTGACGGCGAGGTCGAGACGGTCGAACAGGCCATCGAGGCGTCCAAGACCATCGGCTTCCCCCTGATCGTCAAGGCGGCCGCCGGCGGCGGCGGGCGCGGCATGAAGGTGGCGATGACGGCCGACGACCTGGTCGAGGCCGTGCAGACCGCCCAATCCGAGGCCCTGGCCGCCTTCGGCAACGGCGCCGTCTACATGGAGCGCTACCTCCAGAAGCCGCGCCACATCGAGATCCAGGTCATCGCCGACAGCCACGGCAACGTCGTCCACCTGGGCGAACGCGACTGTTCGCTGCAACGCCGCCACCAGAAGGTGCTGGAAGAGGCCCCCTCGCCCGCCCTGTCGGCCGAGGGTCGCGCCAAGATCGGCGAGACGGTCAACAAGGCCATCGCCGCCATCGGCTATCTGGGCGCCGGAACCATCGAGTTCCTGTGGGAGGACGGCGAGTTCTTCTTCATCGAGATGAACACCCGCCTGCAGGTCGAGCACCCGGTCACGGAGATGATCACGGGCGTCGATCTGGTGCGCGAACAGATCCGTATCGCCGCGGGCCTGCCTCTGTCGTTCACCCAGGAGGACATCGAGTTCAAGGGCCACGCCATCGAGGTGCGGATCAACGCCGAGAACTCGGAGACCTTCACCCCTTCGCCGGGCACGATCACCGAGTTCCATGCACCCGGCGGCCTGGGCGTGCGTCTGGATAGCGCCATCTACGCCGGCTATTCGATCCCGCCCTATTACGACAGCCTGATCGGCAAGCTGATCGTCCACGGCCGCGATCGCGAAGAGGCGCTGGCCCGTCTGAAGCGTTCGTTGGGCGAGACGGTCATCAGCGGCGTCGACACCACCATCCCCCTGTTCCAGAAGCTGTTGCAAGAGCCGGACATCCTGTCGGGCGACTACGACATCCACTGGCTGGAGAAATGGGCGGCGGCGCAAAAGGCCAAGGCCTAAGGCGCCTCTCTTGGACGAGCCGGGCTTCAGCGCGAGCGGCCCTTCCGACGTCTTCGGACCGGAAGCGCTGCTCGCCTGCTACGCGCGGGGGGTCTTCCCCATGGCCGAGGCGCATGATGATCCGCGCGTCTTCCTGGTCGAGCCGGACCAGCGGGGCGTCATACCGCTGGATCGCTTCCACATTCCGTCACGCCTGCGCCGCACCGTGCGAGGCGAGCCGTTTCAGGTGCGGGTGAACACGGCCTTCGCCGCCGTGCTGGACGCCTGCGCCGCGCCCGCGCCGGGACGCGAGGACACTTGGATCAACGCCCCGATCCGTCGTCTCTACATCGAACTGCATCAGCGCGGCTTCGCCCACAGCATCGAATGCTGGCGAGACGAGACGCTGGTCGGCGGCCTGTACGGCGTGACGCTGGGCGGCGCCTTCTTCGGCGAGAGCATGTTCAGCCGGGCCACGGACGCCTCCAAGGTCGCCCTGGTCCATCTGGTCGCGCGGCTCAGAAAAGGCGGCTGGCGCCTGCTGGACGCGCAGTTCCTGACCGACCACCTCAGCCAGTTCGGCGCCGTGGAGACGCCGCAGGAAGCTTATCTGCGGATGCTGGCGCCGGCCCTAAAAGTCGTACCGGACCCCACCGCGCTGTTCGTCCCGCTGACAGGCGTCGAAGCCGTGGCGGCGGCCGTGTCCGGACAGGTTTTGCAACTGTCGGGACACGATAAGGCTGGTCTTCCCGACTGACCCGGCGCGCCATGGCGTCATGACCCATGTCGCCAACGCCCCCGCCCCCGCCCCTGTAAACGCAGCGCCCGCCTGGCGCCGTGAAGTCGTCGATATCGCTCGAACCCTGGCCTGCGCTCTGCTGCTCGTCTTCGTCGTCAGGACTGTGCTGTTCCAGCCGTTCACCATCCCCTCCTCGTCGATGGAGCCGGGCCTGGTCACCGGCGACTACATCGTCGTGTCGAAGTACCGCTACGGCTGGAGCACGGCGTCGCTGCCGTTCAACCCGCCCGTAAAGCCGGGGCGGCTTCTGGCGCGTTCGCCGGCCAGGGGCGATGTGGTCGTCTTTCGTCGGCCCAACGACCCGTCAACCGCCTGGGTCAAGCGCGTCGTGGGCCTGCCAGGCGATACGGTTCAGGTTCGAAGCGGCCAGGTTTTCATCAACGGACACGCCGTCAAACGCACGCCCCGGGGTATGACCCAGGATCACGACGCGCCCGAGCGACAGGTGCTGGCCGTGCACGAAACGCTGGGCGACGGTCGAGATTATGTCACCTACGATGGCGGCCCATCTCGGCCCGGCGACGACACCGACGTCTATCGCGTGCCGGCGGGCCGGTATTTCGTGATGGGCGATAATCGCGACAACTCGCTGGACAGCCGGTGGCCCGCCGAGGTCGGCGTCGGTCTGCTGCCGGCCGAGAACCTCATCGGCCGAGCAGAGATCGTGCTTGCGTCATGGAAACCGGGCGCCGGCCTGACCAGACCCAGAACGTGGCTGAACCTTCAGACCGACCGATTTTTGAAACCCATCCGCTAGCGAGCGCGAAACTCTTCAAAGGAGACGACGCCGTTCCGGTCACGGTCCAGGCGGTCGAAAGCGGCGCGCGACGGCGACAGGCTCTGAGCCAGCGACGGCGCCGCAATCGCACCCAACGCCAGCCCGGCCGCCGCAGCGATCCATATCTGGCGCCACGGCGCGCCGCGGACGTCAGCCCGATCAGCATCAATAAAACGTCGGATCGCCTCGCTGGCCGTCATGCCCTCGGCCCGGCATCGCGCCATGAAGGCGGTCTTGGCGGCGTGCGACAACCGAATTTCGACGGTTTCGGTCTTCTTGGGGGATTTCCGATGCGTCATTCGTGCGCCCTTTAGGCCTTACAGCCGACCACCCAGGCGTCGTAGACCGGATGCTGCAGCCCGCTGACGCTGGGCGACGAGGCGAACATCCAGCCCTTGAACACCTGACGCGCCTCGGTCGGCGCCGCCAGGCCGCGCGGCTGAACCCCGACCTCCATATAGGCGATGGCGTCCTCGGTCATTTCATCCGAAGCGGAGACCTCGCAGGCGCGGGCCTTGAAGATCAGGGTCTTGCCGAAGCGCACCGGGCGACCGCCGACCTCGACCTCGAACCGCATGGTCTCGGCCGTGGTCTTGTCGACCGCCTGGATGACGGCGATGCGACGGCGCTGACGCACGCCCGGCGGCGTGGTCGGAGCGGCGGGCGCAGGCGCGGCCTCTTCCTCTTCGGCGGTCAGGTCTTCCGGGACTTCTTCCTGAACGGCGACTTCCTGTCCCTGGACCGCGACGGTCGGGACGCCCGGTTGCGAGGGCGCGGTCGGCGCCGCCGGATTCGTCGCCGGGGACTGGCCGCCGTTGGCGGGCGGAGTCTGCGGCTGGACGGGCTGCAGCGGCGTGCGGCCGGTATCGCGCAGCAGGTCGCCGATCGGATCGGCCGGAGCCGGCGTCGCGTCCTGCGGCAGGTCCATCAGGGCGCTGGCCACGCCGGCGCCCGAGATCGCCAGTCCCGCGACGACCACCCCGGCCAGCAGGACATGGCGAAGGGTCATTCCGGGCTCCAGGCCTGATAGTCGCCGGTGGCGGCCGGGCGTTGGCCCAAAGCGGCCAGCGAGCCTTGCGGACGGCGCGCCATCGGCGTGCCCGTCAGGTTCGGCAGGTGATCCTTTTCCCACGCCTGGCGCGGCAGCGGGCGCTCGGCCGGGGTCTCGTCATAGGTGTAGCGCAGCCAGCCCTGCCATTCCGGCGGCACCTTGGTCGCCTCGGCGTAGCCGTCATAGATGACCCAGCGGCGCTTGCGGCCGTCATAGCTGACGCCGTCGCGGGATTCGTAATAGCGGTTGCCGAACTCGTCCGTGCCGACCAGTTGGCCGCGTTTGCCGACGGTGAACAGGGTGCCGATCGTGGCGCCGTTCCACCAGGTGAAGATCTTGCTCAGCACGTCGTCGAACTCACTCGAATCCACCGCCCAGGGAAGGTCCGGCGGCGCAGACCGATCATAGAAACCGCGACGCCCTACGTCCAGCATGGAGCGCACGCGAAACGCCTCAACATCTTGTGGGCAACCCCTGCGCGAACCACAACATACGTTGAACGCCCGTCGGATCTGTCGGTAAGCTGGTTCCGACGACATGCGTGGAGACGTGGAATGCGCTTCAAGGCTCGCTTTGCTCCTCTCGCCGCGACGCTCGCTTTCGAGCCCCGCGAGATCGAGCGCGGCCGCGCCCTGACGCCGGTCACAGCGCCCGCCGGGTGGACCGACGTCCGCGTCGAAGCCTGGCTGGACTGGGCTGAAAGCCAGGCGCCGTCGTCCTACCATGCCCTCGACGACGCCATCCACGGCTGGGCCGCGCGACTCGCATCTGATGGGCGCGAAAACGGCGCCCTGACCACCGCCGCCGAGGTCGAGCGATTCGCCGCTGAACTCGCAGCGTCGGTACTGCTGGGCCTCGCCGCCCCCGCCCTGCCGACGACGAACGGCTTCCTGCCGCTGATCGACCTGCCCGAACCGGATGCGACGCAGGCCCTGTCGGCCCAGGTCGCCGCCTGGCGCGGGCGCCGCCTGTCCTCGCGCGCGACCGAGGCCCTGGCCAAGGCGCTGGGCGAGGTCGCCGACGCCGTCTCCCGTTGCGAAGGCCCGCGCGAGGCCTGCGCCGATCCCGCCGCCAACCCGGCCCTGGCCCGCGCGGCCGTGGCCGCGCGCCGCTGCGGCGCGGCCGACGCCGACATCCTGCGCGCCATTCAGGGCGAGCCCGCCGATCTCACGATCGAAGCCGCCGAACAGCCCGCCGCCCTGCCCGTTCTGGCGGCGCGCGACACGACCGCCTCGGGCGATCCCCGAACCGCCGCCGTAGCCGAGGCGGCACAAGAAGGCCCGGTCGTGGTCGTCTTCTCGCCCGCTGACGCCGAGGCCATGACCGCCGCCCAGACGGGCGCGCGCGCGATCCTGAACCTGCCTGCGCTGGCGGCGCTGGCCGGGGCGGACTTCGACGCATCCCTGGACGCGCTGGTCGCCCTGTGGACCACGGCGCTGGATATCGAACTGGACCAGACAGGCCAGGCCGAGGCGCAGGCCGCGCGCCCCATCGCCCTGGGCCTCGGCGGCCTGGCGGATTGGGCGGTCAGCCAGGACGGAACCGACCCTGCCGCGCGGGCGGCTGCTCTCGGGCGGCGCGTCGCTGACATGGCGTCCCAGACCTCCTGCGATCTGGCGGCCCGACTGGCGCCCTGCCCCGAATGGGCGACCGCCAAGGATGACGTCATCGCCGCGCTTCAGGCGCAAGGACGCGACGCCGCCGCGTTGGCGCCGAACGGGCGACGCAACGCCGTGATCAGTTTGTTCGTCGACGAGGCCGAGCTGGACCTGCGGCTGGGCCTGTCGCCGTTCGGCGCGATGGATGTGTTCCAGACCGCCGACGAAGAGGTCGCCCGGCGACTGAGACCCGCCCTGGCCGCCGCCATCCTTGCGGCGGGCGGCGAGGTCGAGGCGGCGGAGCGCCATCTGTTCGGCCGCCGCACCCTGGCCGAGGCGCCGGGCGTGAGCCACGGACGCCTGCGCGAACTGGGCTTCACCGATCTGGAGCTGGAGGCCATCGAGCGCGCCCTGGCCCTGGTCGAGGACTTCGGCCCCGCCTTCGCTCCGGCGGTGCTGGACGCGGGCTTCATCGGCGACGTGCTGGGGCTGACGCCGGACGAAGGCGCCCTGCTGCCCCGCCTGGGCTTCACGGCCGAAGAGATCGACGCCGCGACCGCCTATGTCTTCGGCCGACCGGACCTGTCGGACTGGGATCAGGCGCCGCCGTCGCTGACAGCCCTGTTGACGACGCCAGGCGCCGATCTGGAGGCGGCCCTGCGCCAGACGATCGAGCCTTTCAGCGACGCGCCCGACGCCCGCCCCCGCCTGCTGGACTGGCGCTCCGACGCCATGCAGATCAGCCGCGCCATCGCCGACGGCGCGCGCGACGATCGTCGCGCCGTGGCCCTGCGTCGCGCAGAAGCCCCGCTCAGCTTCCGCCTGCCCCTGCCCGAAGTCGAAGCCCCCCGCCGCGCCGAGGCCCCGCCGCAAGCCGCGCCCCAGACCGTCGAGCGCGTGGTCGAAAAGGTGATCAAGCGCGACCGCACCCGCCGCCGCCTGCCCGACCGCCGCAAGGGCTATATCCAGAAGGCCTCGGTCGGCGGCCACAAGGTCTATATCCACACAGGCGAATACGAAGACGGCGAACTGGGCGAGATCTTCATCGACATGCACAAGGAAGGCGCCGCCTTCCGCTCGATGATGAACAACTTCGCCATCGCCATCTCCATCGGCCTGCAATACGGCGTGCCGCTGGACGAGTTCGTCGACGCCTTCGTCTTCACCCGGTTCGAGCCGTCGGGGCGGGTCACGGGCAATGATTCCATCCGCTCGGCGACCTCCATCCTCGACTATGTGTTCCGCGAGCTAGGCGTCTCCTATCTGGACCGGCGCGAACTGGCGCAGGTCACGCCCGAGGCCGCCAATCTGGACGGCATGGACGGCGCCCCGACCGATGCGCCCCAGCCCGTGCCCGCCGCCCGCTTCATCTCCAAGGGCTTCGCGCGGGGCGCCGCGCCTGACAATCTGATCGTCGCCCCCTTCGGCCGTAAGGAGCCGTCGCCGCGCACCACGCCGCCCGTGCAGGCCGGCCCCTGTCCCGAGTGCGGCGACCTGATGCTGACGGACCGGAACGGGACGCCGGTGTGCGGCGCCTGCGGCGCGGCACCCCAAGTTCAAGGTTGAAACGGGACGCACTGTCCCGAAACGGCGGCCCGCTTCTTGCTGCAACAGGCGCAAAGCCTGGAGCCATCCGCATGATCCGTCCCGCAATCGCCCTTCTCGCCGCCGTCGGCCTGACGCTGACGGCCCTGCCCGCCTCGGCGCAGAACGCCTCTCAGATCAGCCAGGTGCGTCGCGGCGCCTCCTGCCCCGGCTGCAACCTGTTCCAAGGCGACTTCTCGGGCCTGGAGCGCACGGGCCTGAACCTGTCGGGCGCGCGCATCCGTCAGGCGGACATCAGCCTGTCGGTGATGAACCGCACCAACTTCAGCCGCTCGGACCTGCGCGACGTCGAGGCATACGGCGCGGTGCTGTCCAGCTCGAACTTCACCGGGGCGGACCTGACCAACGCCAGCTTCGTCGGAACCTATCTGGAAGGCGCGACCTTCACCGGAGCCAAGCTGAACGGCACCAATCTGTCGGGCGCCGAGATGTCGCGCGCACGCGGCCTGAGCCAGGCGCAGCTCAATCAGGCCTGCGGCGATCAGAACACGGTTTTGCCTTCGGGCCTGCGCATTCCCGCCTGTTGAGCGTCGCCTTCGTTACCACGATTTAAGTAGGGTTTTTACGGACTAAGGCGCATTCAAGAGGGGTGATGAAACGATCCATTTCACCCCTGCGCCGTCTGGCCCTCGCCGCCTCAGCCCTTATGGGACTGACGACGGCCGCCCCAGCCCTGGCCGGCGCCGTGGACACGACTTGGACCCAGGACCGCGACGTCGCGCGCATGGTCTCCCTGGGGGGAAGCTGCACCCGTTGCGAGTTGTCGGGCCGCGACCTGTCCGGCGCGACGCTGACCGGCGCCAACTTCGCCTACGCCACCCTGGTCGGAGCCAATCTGCGCGGCGCCGAACTGGTCGGTTCGAACTTCGTCGGCGCCGACTTCAGCCGAGCCGACATGCGCGGCATCGAAATGGTCGGCTCCACCTTCACCAACGCCAATATGAGCGGCGCCCAGCTGATGGGCGCAGAGGCCACCGGCGCGGTCCTGATCCGGGCCAACCTAACCGGCGCCAATCTGACCGGCGCCGAGCTTCAGGGCGTCAATATGAACAGCGCCGTCCTGGTCCGCGCCCGCCTGAACGACGCCGAGATCTTCGGCGCCACCCTGGCCAATGTGAACGCCAGCGGCGCAGACTTCACGAGCGCCGACGTCAAGGCCTCCAACCTGTCAGGCGGCAATTTCGACAACGCCTCATTCCGCAACGCGGACCTGGACAACGCGCGCCTGTCCGGCGGCAGCTTCAATCGCACCGACTTCCGCGACGCCTCCCTGCGCCGCACCGACATTCGCGGACTGGACCTCTCCCGCGCACGCGGCCTGACGGCCGATCAGGTCGAAGAGGCCTGCGGCGACGCCTCGACCCGCCTGCCGGGCGGCCTGACGGCCCGCAACTGCCGCGGCGGCGTCCGCGTCATCCGTACGCCGCCCGCGCCGCCGACGCCGCCCGTCCCCCCGATTCCGCCGCGCCAGCGCAACCTGGTCATCACCTCGGGCAACTGAGGACCGGACGCAAAAAGGGAGGGGTCGCCCCCTCCCTTTTCCAATTCAGCCTTATGGCTCCGATCAGACCTTGATCGGCAACTGGGTGCGGATCGACAGCTCCTTCAGCTGACGTTCCTCGACCTCGGCCGGGGCGCTCATCAGCAGGTCCTGGCCCTGCTGGTTCAGCGGGAAGGCGATGACCTCGCGGATGGCCTGTTCGCCCGCCAGCAGCATGACGATGCGGTCGATGCCCGGCGCCAGGCCGCCGTGCGGCGGCGCGCCGTAACGGAAGGCGTTCAGCATGCCGCCGAACTGCTCCTCGACCACCGAGGCGTCGTAGCCGGCGATCTCGAAGGCCTTCAGCATGATCTCGGCCCTGTGGTTCCGGATCGCGCCCGAGCACAGCTCATAGCCGTTGCAGACGATGTCGTACTGATAGGCGCGGATGGTCAGCGGGTCCTGCGTCTCCAGCGCCTCCATGCCGCCCTGCGGCATCGAGAAGGGGTTGTGGCTGAAGTCGACCTTCTTCTCTTCTTCCGACCATTCGAACATGGGGAAGTCGACGATCCAGCAGAACTTGAACTGGTCCTCGTCGACCAGCTTCAGCTCCGTGCCGACGCGGGTGCGGGCCAGACCGGCGAACTTGGCGAAGACCGACGGCAGGCCGGCGGTGAAGAAGGCGGCGTCGCCCTTGCCCAGACCCAGCGAGGTCATCAGGGCCTGCGTCGGCTCCTGACCCAGGTTCTTGGCGATGGGGCCGCCCCACGACTGCTGATCGTCCGACCAGAAGATGTAGCCCAGGCCCGGCTGACCCTCGCCCTGCGCCCAGGAGTTCATGCGGTCGCAGAAGGCGCGCGACCCGCCCGTCGGCGCCGGGATGGCCCAGACGGCGTTCTTCTCGTCCGCGCCCAGGATCTTGGCGAACAGGCCGAAGCCGCCGTCGCGGAAGTGGTCCGACACATCCTGCATCTTGATCGGGTTGCGCAGGTCCGGCTTGTCCGAGCCGTACCACTTCATCGACTGTTCGAACGTCAGACGCTCGAAGCCCTTGTGCTCCATCGTCTGGCCGAAGTCGTTGGTGAAGACGTGCGTCCCGTCGATCGGCGACACCGGCTTGCCGTCGCCGAACTCGGTGAACAGGCCGTGCATCAGCGGCTCGATCGCCTGGAAGACGTCTTCCTGGGTCACGAAGCTCATTTCCACGTCGAGCTGGTAGAACTCCAGCGAACGGTCGGCGCGCAGGTCTTCATCGCGGAAGCAGGGCGCGATCTGGAAGTAGCGGTCGAAGCCCGAGACCATCAGCAGCTGCTTGAACTGCTGCGGGGCCTGCGGCAGGGCGTAGAACTTGCCCGGGTGCATCCGGCTCGGCACCAGGAAGTCGCGCGCGCCTTCCGGCGACGAGGCCGTCAGGATCGGCGTCTGATACTCGAGGAAGCCCTGGGCGCACATGCGGTTGCGGATCGACTGGATCACGCGCGAACGCAGGACGATGTTCTTGTGCAGACGCTCACGACGCAGGTCGAGGAAGCGGTTGCTCAGGCGAATCTCTTCCGGGTACTCCTGCTCGCCGAAGACCGGCATCGGCAGTTCGGCGGCTTCCGACAGCACCTCCACCGACAGGACGCGCACCTCGACCTCGCCGGTCGGCAGGTTGGCGTTGACGGTCGAGCCTTCGCGCAGGACGACTTCGCCGTCGACCTTGATCACGCTCTCGGCGCGCAGGCGCTCGACCACCTCGAAGCCCGGCGTTTCGGGGTGCAGGACCAGCTGAGTCAGGCCGTAGTGGTCGCGCAGGTCGATGAACAGCAGGCCGCCGTGGTCGCGCTTGCGGTGAATCCAGCCCGACAGACGAACATTCGCGCCGGCATCCGTCGAACGGAGGGCGCCGCAGGTGTGGGTGCGATAGGCGTGCATGATCGGATTTTCGTCTGAAAACGGCTGTCGAACAGCGTGAATTAGGAGCGGGGAAAGGCCCATCATCGCCCCCGAAAGTCAAGGCTGACGCCCGATCGCCCGGCTGAATCGAACAGGATGCGCCATCCACAGCGGCGCGCAGGTTGTCCCCGTGATCCCGCCCTATCAACAGAGACGCCCGCGTCCCGGCCCGGCTAGGGTCCGGTCATCATGAACGCCTCGGCCGCCGAAATCCGTCAACTGCGCCTGCCGCTGCAGCAGGAGACGCCGCAACGCGCCTCCGACCTGGCGATCTCGGAAGCGAACGCGGCGGGCGTGGCCGCCCTGGCCGCCTGGCCGGAAACGCCCGGCGCCATCCTGGCCCTGTTCGGCCCGGCGGGCTGCGGCAAGAGCCACCTGGCCGCCGCCTGGGTCGAGCGCACCGGCGCCATCGCCCTGCACGGCGCCGAAGCCGCCCTGGTCGATCCGCTGGAGCTTGAGGGCCGCCCCGTCCTGCTGGACCGGGCCCAGGACGCGGACGACGAGAGCCTGTTCCACCTGATCAACCTGACCCAGTCGGGCGGCGGCGCCCTGCTGCTGGTGTCGCGCGATCCGCCAGGCGCCTGGGCCACGGACCTGCCCGACCTGCGTTCGCGCCTGAACGCCATCCGCACCGTGGGGATAGAGGCGCCCGACGACGTGGTCTTCGCCGCCATGCTGCGCCGCGCCTTCGTCAGCCGGAACATCACCCCGGCCGATGAACTGATCGACTATCTGGTCCGCCGCATCGACCGCTCGGCCGACGCCGCCGAGGCCGTGGTCGACCGCCTGGACGCCCTGCACCGCCCGGTGACGCGCGTGCTGGCCCGTCAGGTGCTGGACGGCGGTGATATCGCAGAATCTTGAGGCGCAACCTCTTCTGCAGCTAAAGCCACTGGGGTGAAGAGGATTGGTATCAACACCAACAGCGCCGCCGCACCCAAAACCAAAAAGCCGAAAGCTGCACTGCTTCGGTCTACGACCATCCGGGCGACGAACAGCGCCACAAACAGACTGACGCCCAGCCAGCTCATGCTCGACGACCGGATAATGCGAGCCCCGCAACCTCGGCAATCAAAGGGTCTCGGACGAAATTGCGATAGGGCGCGGCTCAGCGGTAAGCGCCGACTGCAAGATGGACATGCTCCGAAACGGACAGGCGTTCTCATGCTCCTTGCCTAACAAGGTTCGGCTGTACTGTCCCTGCGTCAATGAGCCTGTCTCAGAACATCACGGTTGCAGCCGTCACAGGTGCGAGCGACAACGGAATCATGACTGATCTCGCGCCTATCGCCGTCGACACCACCGGCGAGGAAGTCCCTTCCTCGCGCGCCCCGCAGCTGGAGCTGTCCGAGGCGCTGATGGCCTCGCCCGAGCGGTTCATCAACCGCGAGCTGTCCTGGCTGGCCTTCAACGGCCGGGTGCTGGAAGAGGCCGCGAACGAGGGGCACCCTCTGCTGGAGCGGGTGCGCTTCCTGTCCATCTCGGCCAACAACCTGGACGAGTTCTTCATGACCCGCGTCGCCGGTCTGAAGGGTCAGGTGCGCGAGCGGGTGCGCGTCGTCTCGCCTGACGGCCTGACGCCGGCCCAGCAGCTCGAACAGGTCAATGCGGCGGCGGGCGGCCTGATGGCCGAACAGCAGCGTCAGTGGCGCGTCCTGCGCAAGGAGATGGCCGCCGCCGGCATCGAGATCGTCGAACGCGCCCGCATCACCAAAACCGAGCGCGAGCGGCTGGAGCCGGAGTTCCTGAATCAGCTGTTCGCCGTGCTGACGCCGATGGCGATCGACCCGGCGCATCCCTTCCCCTTCCTGCCGAACCTGGGCTTCTCGCTGGCGCTGAAGCTGCGGCGCAACAGCGACAACCGCGTCCTCTACGCCCTGGTGCCGGTGCCGACCCAGGTGCGGCGTTTCTGGGCGCTGGCGACAGACGGGCGCTCGACGCCGGGACGCACGCGCTACGTCTCGCTGGAAAACCTGCTGCTGCTGTTCATCGACCACATGTTTCCGGGCTGCGAGATCCTGGAAAAGGGCCTGTTCCGCCTGATCCGCGATTCCGACATCGAGATCGAGGAAGAGGCCGAAGACCTGGTGATGGAGTTCGAAGAGGCCCTGAAGCAGCGCCGCATGGGTTCGGTCGTCCGCATCAAGATCCAGGCGGACATGCCCGACGACCTGCGCGACTTCATCATCGGCCAGCTTCACGCCCAGCCGCAGGACGTGGTGCTGGTCGACGGCATGCTGGGTCTGGCCCAGTTGTCCGAACTGATCCCCGGCGGCCACCCTGACCTGAAGTTCAAGGGCTATGAGCCGCGCTACCCCGAGCGGGTGCGCGACAACGGCGGCGACATCTTCGCGGCCGTGCGCGAGAAGGACATGCTGATCCACCACCCGTTCGAGAGCTTCGACGTGGTGGTCCAGTTCCTGCGTCAGGCCGCGCGCGATCCCAACGTCATCGCCATCAAGCAGACGCTCTATCGCACCTCCAAGGACAGCCCTATCGTCGCCGCCCTGATCGAGGCGGCCGAGAACGGCAAGAACGTCACCGCCCTGGTGGAGCTGAAGGCCCGCTTCGACGAAGAAGCCAACCTGCGCTGGGCGCGCCAGATGGAGCGGGCGGGCGTCCACGTCGTCTTCGGCTTCGTCGAGTACAAGACCCACGCCAAGATGAGCGTCGTCGTCCGGCGCGAGGGCGACAGCCTTCGCACCTACTGCCACTTCGGCACCGGCAACTATCACCCGGTCACGGCCAAGATCTACACGGACCTGAGCCTGTTCACCTGCGACCCGGCGCTGGGCCGCGATGCGACGCGGGTGTTCAACTACATCACCGGCTACGCGACGCCGGATGAACTGGAAGCCCTGGTCGTCTCGCCGCTGAACATGAAGTCCAGCCTGATCGAGATGATCGGCAAGGAGATGGCCGCCGCCGCCAAGGGCAAACCCGCCGCCATCTGGGCCAAGATGAACGCCCTGGTCGACCCGGAGATCATCGACGCCCTGTATCGCGCCAGCCAGCAGGGCGTGCGCATCGAACTGGTCATCCGGGGCATCTGCTGCCTGCGCCCCGGCGTGCCGGGCCTGTCGGAGAACATCCGGGTCAAGTCGATCGTCGGCCGCTTTCTGGAGCACAGCCGCATCGTCGCCTTCGCTAACGGCCACGACCTGCCCAGCAACCGGGCGCGGCTCTACATTTCCTCGGCCGACTGGATGCCGCGCAACCTGGACCGCCGGGTCGAGTTGATGACGCCGATCCTGAACGCCACCGTCCACGATCAGGTGCTGGACCAGATCATGGTCGCCAATCTGAAGGACGACGCTCAGAGCTGGGTGCTGGAGCCCGACGGCTCCTATCGCCGGGTGACACCCAGCGGGTCGGAGCGGCCCTTCTCGGCGCACAAATACTTCATGACCAACCCCAGCCTGTCGGGACGCGGCCGCAAGGTGAAGACCCTGCCCGGCGCCCTGTCCTATCCGGGCCTCAAGCCGCGGAAGCGCCGCTGATGAGCCCCGAGCGCGAATACGAGTCGAAACAGATCGCCGTCATCGACATCGGCTCCAACTCGGTGCGTCTGGTGCTGTATCGGCTGGAAGGCCGCGCCGTCTGGACCATGTTCAACGAAAAGGTTCTGGCGGGTCTGGGCCGCGATCTGGCCGCGACCCGACGCCTGTCTGAACCGGGCGTGGTGATGGCCATGACGGCGCTGCGCCGCTTCGCCGCCGTGATCGAGGGCGTCCAGCCGGACCAGGTGCTGGTCGCCGCCACCGCCGCCGTGCGCGAGGCCGAGGACGGCCCCCTGTTCTGCGAGCGCGTGGCCGCCGAGACGGGGCTGCGCATCCGCGTCCTGAGCGGCGAGGAAGAGGCGAAATATTCAGCGCTGGGCGTGCTGGCGGGCGATCCCGGCGCGCGCGGCGTGGCCGCCGACATGGGCGGCGCCAGTCTGGAGCTGACGCGGATCGGCGACGGTCCGCGCGGCAAGGGCGTGACCCTGCCGCTGGGGCCCTTCGCCCTGCTGGACGCCAAGGGCTTCGACGCCGATCGCCTGCGCGGCCGCATCGCCAAGCGGCTGGAGCCGATCGAAGATGATTACGCGACCCCGACGCTCTACGCCGTCGGCGGCGCCTGGCGCAGCCTGGCTCAGATGCACATGGCCACGGTCGAGCACCCGATCCGCATCGTCCACCAGTACGCCATGAGCGCCGCTGACGCCCGCGACATGGTCCGACTGGTCGCGCGTCAGTCCCGCGCCTCGCTCGAAAAGTTGCCCGGCCTTTCCAAGCGCCGCGCCGAGACCCTGCCCTACGCCGCCCTGGTGCTGGAGGGGCTGATCGAACGGCTGGGGCTGACGTCCGTCAACTTCTCGGCCTGGGGCGTGCGCGAGGGGCTGCTGTATCACGGCATGGAGCCGGCCATGCGGGCCGTCGATCCCCTGCTGGCCGGATGTTCGGCCTGGGGCGGCCGCCAGGGCGTGGACCCCGCCCTGCCGCGCGCGCTGGACGGCTGGCTGCAATCGATCGCCTCAGCCCTGCCCGAGGTGTTCGGCGAGGAACGCGACGCCCTGCTGACGTCTTCGGTCTGCCGCCTGGCCGATCTGGGCGCGCGGCTGCACCCGGACCACCGCACCAACCTGGTGTTTGATCAGGTGCTCTGGTCGCCTATTCCGGGCCAGACCCACGCCGAGCGCGCCTTCATGGCCGTGGCGATGAACGCCCGCTATGGCGGCGAGGCGCGCACGCCCGCGCCGGAAACGGTCAACCGCCTGCTGTCGGAAAAGGGCCAGAAGCGCGCCCGCGCCCTGGGGCTGGCCATGCGGCTGGCCTGCGACCTGTCGGGCCGCTCGCCGCAACTGCTGGCCAACGCCACGGCCACGGTCGAGAAAGGCGCCCTGCGGGTGACGGCCGCCACGGGCTACGCCGACATGCTGCTGGGCGAACAGACCAAACGCCGGGCCAAGGCCCTGGCCGAAGCGATGGATCTGGCGCTGAAAATCTAAAAACCCTCTCCCGATGGGAGAGGGTTGATCAGCCCTCGATCTCGACCACTTCGACGCGGGCGCCGTTCAGCACCAGGGCGATCTCGCCTTTCTTGAGCTTCAGCGCGTCCTCGCCGAACAGCTGACGGCGCCAGCCCTTCATGGCCTCGACGTCGGCGTTGTCGTTCAGCGCGATCTTCTCCAGATCGGAGACGGTGGCGATCAGCTTGGCCGCCACGCCCGCATTGTCGCTCTTGGCCTTCAGCAGCACCTTCAGCAGCTCCACCACCGAGGGCGGCGCCGGCTGGTTGTTGGCTGGACGCTCCAGCTTCGGCGCATGGGCTTCCGGGTCGGCCAGGACGCGCTTCAGCTCGGCCGCCAGCTCCAGCCCCAGGCGCGAGCCGCCGAAGCCCTTGGGCACCGAACGCAGGCGGTTGAAGGCGTCGGGGTCGGTCGGGGCCTGGACGGCGATCTCGTCGATGGCCTCGTCCTTCAGGATGCGGCCGCGCGGCTGGTCGCGCTCCTGGGCCGCGCGCTCGCGCCAGACGGCGACAGCGACGAAGGCGGCCAGATATTTGGCGTTGAACTTCTTGGGCTTCAGCCGCTTCCAGGCGTTCTCGGGCGAGGTGTCGTAGAGGGCCGGGTCCGTGACCGCGCCCATTTCCGACATGACCCAGTCCAGACGGCCCTCCTTCTGCAGCCGGTCGCACAGCTTGGGATAGAGGGCCGACAGGTGCGTCACGTCGCCCAGAGCATAGGTCAGCTGCGCGTCCGACAGCGGGCGACGCGCCCAGTCGGTGAAGCGGCTGCCCTTGTCCAACTCCTGGCGCAGCATCTGGCGGACCAGGGCCTCATAGCTGACCTGATCGCCGAAACCGGCGGCCATGGCGGCGACCTGGGTGTCGAACAGCGGGCGCGGCATGGCGCCCAGCTTGTTGAAGATCTCCACGTCCTGCCGGGCCGCGTGGAAGACCTTCAGAATCGATTCGTCCCGCAGGATGTCGAGGAAAGGCTCCAGATCCAGCCCCTCCGCCATCGGATCGATGATGGCGGCGTCCGTTGGCGAAGCCGCCGCCTGAATCAGGCACAGCTTGGGCCAGTAGGTCGTTTCCCGCATGAATTCCGTATCAACGGTGATGTACGGGGCCTTGGCCAAACGCTCGCAGAAGGCGATCAGCGCGTCATTGGTGGTGATTGGCGTCATTCCGATGCTATAGCCCCGCGCGACGCCGTCGTGGCAAGAGCGCCGCGACAAATTTTCGCCCCCGATTTCGAGCCGTGACCGATGAGCGACACCCCCGAGGCCCTGAAAAACGGTCTGACCTACGCCGATGCAGGCGTAGACATCGACGCCGGAGAACAGCTGGTCGACGCGATCAAGCCCCTGGCCAAATCCACGCGCCGCCCCGGCGCAGAGGCCTCGCTGGGCGGTTTCGGCGCCCTGTTCGACCTCAAGGCCGCCGGTTTTGAAGACCCGCTGATCGTCACCACCACGGACGGCGTCGGCACCAAGCTGAAGATCGCCATCGAAACCGGCCGTCACGACGGCGTGGGCGTCGATCTGGTCGCCATGTGCGTCAACGACCTGCTGGCGCAGGGCGCCGAGCCGCTGATGTTCCTCGACTACTACGCCACGGGCAAGCTGGACGTGGACGCCGCGCGCCGCGTCGTCGCCGGCATCGCCGAGGGCTGCCGCCAGTCGGGCAGCGCCCTGGTCGGCGGCGAGACGGCCGAAATGCCGGGCATGTATTCGGGCGGCGACTACGATCTGGCCGGCTTCTCGGTCGGCGCGGTCGAGCGCGGCAAGGTGCTGCCCTATCTGGACCAGCAGAAGGCCGGCGACGTCATCATCGGCCTGGCCTCCTCGGGTCCGCACTCGAACGGCTATTCCCTGATCCGCAAGGTGGTCGAGAAGTCCGGCCTGGCCTGGGGCGACGACGCCCCCTTCGCCAAGGACCAGACCCTGGCCCAGGCCCTGATGGAGCCGACCCGAATCTATGTGAAGCCGGTCCTGCCGCTGATGAAGGCGGACCTGATCAAGGGCGCGGCCCACATCACGGGCGGCGGCCTAATCGAAAACCCGCCGCGCTGCATCGCCGAGGGCCTTGAGGCCAGCTTCGACTGGGACGCCTGGCCCATGCCCGCCGTCTTCCAGTGGCTGGGCGAGACGGGCGGGATTTCGGACCACGAGATGCGCCGCACCTTCAACTGCGGCGTGGGCTTCATCCTGGTCGTCGCGCCGGAGAACGTCGAGCCGGTGCTGGCCGCCCTGCTGAACGCGGGCGAGACGGCGTTTGTCTGCGGACAACTGCAGGCGGCGTAAGGCGACAGCCTTCCGACAAGACAAAAGCCCCCGGTCAACGCGGCCGGGGGCTTTTTTGCGTCCACGCTTCTTCCGCTCACCCCGGCGGACGCCGGGGCCCAGTGAGAACCTCAGGCGCCGAGCCTAAGGCCAAAGGACTGGATCCCGGCGTCCGCCGGGATGAGCGGAGAGAGGTATCCTTAGCGCAGGCCGCCGTTCTGCGTCTCGTCGTAGAACTTGGCCATGTCGGTGTAGAGCTGCTCCAGCGCCGGACGGGCCGTGTACATCATGTGGCCGCCTTCATAGTAGGTGAACTCCAGGTTCCCGCGCAGGTGCGGCTCCAGCATCATCTGGGCCAGGTCGTACTCCGTGCTGAAGAAGGGCGTGGCGGCGTCGTAATAGCCGTTCAGCGCCAGCACCTTCAGGTGCGGATTGCGGCGGATGGTCGTGGCCAGGTCGACCGCCGTGTTCGGCGTCGTCTGCGGGCCGCCGACCGGCGGGCGGTGGCTCCAGTCCCAGTCAAAGCCCGGCAGGCCGCGCGCCGACTGACGATAGTCCATGTCGGTGCGATAGTTCAGCGTCGTGGCCACATAGTCGCGGAAGATGCTGAAATAGGCGCCGGTGATGGCGCTGCTGGAGGGGTCTTCCTCGGGCGAGCCGCCGACCGCATTGGCGTCGATGCCCAGGTAGCGGGTGTCCAGGCGGCCGACCGTCTGGCGACGATCGCGCAGCAGCTCCTTGCGGAAGGGGCTCAGCTCAAGGCGCAGATTGGCCTGATCCAGAACCTCCGGCGAAATGCCGATCAGGGCGCTCATCTGCTGGGCGATCTGGGCGCGCTCGGCGTCCGAGATCAGATGCCCCTTCGACAGGGCGGCCGAGTACGGGCCGATGGCGAATTCGCGGGCGCGCTGGACGTGTTCTTCCAGGCTGGGCTTGTTCGGGATCTTGTTGTGATACCAGGCCGTCGCCGCATAGGTCGGCAGCAGGGTGACGAAGTTCTGCGGATAGCCCGGCTGGCGCACGCCGTAGTTCATGATCGACGACAGCAGCACCACGCCGTTCAGCGACATGCCGCGGCTTTCCAACTGATGCACCAGGGCGCCGGCGCGCAAGGTGCCGTAGCTTTCGCCCAGCACGTATTTCGGGCTGGACCAGCGGTCGAACTTGGTCGTGTAGCGCATGATGGCGCGGGCGAAGGTGTCCGCGTCCTGATCCACGCCCCAGAAGGCCGAACCCGGCGTCTCGCCCAGCGGGCGCGAATAGCCGGCGCCGACCATGTCGATGAAGACCAGGTCGGTCTTGTCCAGCAGGGTCATGTCGTTGGGCGCGAGGTTGAACGGCCCCGGACGCTCGACCACCGGAGCGTCGGTCTGGACCCGCATCGGGCCGAAGGCGCCCATGTGCAGCCACACCGTCGGCGAACCCGGCCCGCCGTTGAACATATAGGTGATCGGGCGACGACCGACCGGCTGGCCGTCCAGCGTATAGGCCACATAGAAGAGGCTGGCCGTCGGCATGCCCGCGTCGTTGCGGACCGTCAGGGTGCCCGCCGTGGCCTTGTAGCGCATGGCGCGGCCGTGGGCGGTGATCGAGTGGCTGGTCGTCACCGTCTGTTCGTCGGCGCTGGCGCGGGTCCAGTTCTTCTCGATCTGTTCGGCGTTGGCGTTGCGCAGACGTTCGGCAGCCGAGCGGATCGGACCCGAGCCGCCGCTGGACGCGGCTTCCTGAGCCATGGAAACGGCCGGCGCGGCCAACAGGGCCGCAGCGCAGGCGGCGGTCAACAGACGACGCATATAGGATACTCCCCCCTAGGATGCCGGACTCTCCGGCGGATCGACGCTAGCGCCGCCGTTTCCGAAGAAGCAACGGAGTTTGCGTCAGTTGGTCGATATTCGTTCGGCGACGCTGCGCCCTCCCCTTCGCCTTGAAGTCCCTCTTGCTAACTCGCCGTCGGGGCCGCATGGCAGTCGCGCCTTTTTCAACGCGTGAGCCGCCCATGTCCGTCGCCAAAACCCGCGTCGCCGTCCTGATCTCGGGAACCGGCTCGAACATGGCCAGCCTGATCGCAGCGGGTCAGGCGGCGGACGCGCCGTATGAAGTCGTGGTCGTCGTCTCCAACATCGCGGGCGCGGGCGGTCTGGCCAAGGCCGAGGCGGCGGGCGTCGAGGCGTTGACCGTCGAGCACAAGCCCTTCGGCAAGGACCGCGAGGCGCATGAACGCGCCATCGACGCCCTGCTGGTCGAGCGCGGCGTCCAGGTGGTGGCCCTGGCCGGATACATGCGCCTGCTGACGCCGTGGCTGGTCGGGAAATGGGCGGATCGGATGCTGAACATCCACCCGTCGCTGCTGCCGCTCTATCCCGGCCTGAACACCCACGCCCGCGCCATCGAGGCCGGAGACCTTGAGGCGGGCTGCACCGTCCACATCGTCACCGAGGGCATCGACGAAGGCCCGATCCTGGGCCAGGCGCGCGTGCCGATCCTGCCGGCCGACACGCCCGACATTCTGGCCGAACGGGTCAAGGCGGCGGAGCACGGCCTTTATCCCCAGGCGCTCGCCGATTTCGTCCGCCGCTCGTAATCCTTAACGATTTTTAATGCGACAGCCGGTCGCAGGCGAGCGCAGGTTGCCCGCAAGCACGAATGCGCCGTTCTGATGGCGTAATCGCGCACGTCTGCACCACTGGGAAAGACCCGATGATGAAAACCCGCCTGATGGGCGCCGCCGCCATGGCGCTCGCCCTCGCCTTCTCGGCTCAGCCGACCTTAGCCCAACACGCCCACGCCTCGGCGACCGCTTCGACCACGCCCGAGATCAAGCCCTGGGGCTTCGACCTGGACGGCCGCGACCTGACGGTGAAGCCTGGCGACGACTTCAACGCCTACGCCAACGGCGTCTATCTGCGCGATACCGAAATTCCGGCCGACAAGGCCCGCTTCGGCCCGTTCGACGTCCTCTATGAGAACTCGCAGGCCCAGCTTCGCGCCATCATCGAGGCCAGCGCCGCCAACCCGGTCAACGACAACGCCCGCAAGGTCGGCGCCCTGTACGCCAGCTTCATGGACGAGGCCCGCGTCAACCAGCTGGGCGCCCAGCCCCTGGCCGCCGACCTGGCCGCCATCCGCGCCGTGGCGAACCACAGCGACATGGCCCGCCGGATGGGCGCCAGCCACGAAGGCTTCGGCGGCTCCCTGTTCGGGGTGGCCGTGTTCGAGGACTTGCAGGATCCCAACGTCAACTCGGCCTATCTGGGCCAAGGCGGCCTGGGCCTGCCGGACCGCGACTATTATCTGAAGCCCGACTTCGCCACGCAGCGCGAGGCCTATGTCGGGTATGTCACGCGCGCCCTGACCGCCGCCGGGTGGAGCAACCCGGCCCAGGCCGCCGCCGACATCCTGGCCTTCGAGACCAAGGTGGCCGAGAAGCACTGGACCACGGTCGAGCGCCGCCAGATCGACAAGATCTACAACCCGACCCCGGCCGCGCAGCTGTCGACCTTCGCGCCGGGCTTCGACTGGGCCGCCTTCCTGCAGGCCTCCAAGGTCGAAAGCGTGCCGACCCTGGTGCTGATGGAGAACACCGCCATCCCCGGCATCGCCCAGGTGTTCGCCGACACCCCGATCGAGACGCTGAAGGCCTGGCAGGCCTTCCAGACCGTCGATCAGGCCAGCCCCTATCTGTCCGACGCCTTCGTCGACTCGCGCTTCGAGTTCCGCGGCAAGACCCTGCGCGGCCAGCCCGAGAACCGTCCGCGCTGGAACCGCGGCGTCGCCCTGGTCGACGGCCAGCTGGGCGAGGTTCTGGGCCAGGAATACGTCCGCCTGCACTTCCCGGCTTCGTCCAAGACGCAGATGGAGACGCTGGTCGCCAACCTCAGCGCCGCCATGACCGAGCGTCTGAAGGCCCTCGACTGGATGAGCGAGGCCACGCGCGAGCAGGCCCTGCTGAAGATGTCCAAATTCGGCGTGAAGATCGGCTATCCCGAGAAGTGGCGCAGCTATGACGGGCTGGAGCTGACGGCGGACGACCTCTACGGCAACGTCGAGCGCGCCGCCGCCTTCGACTGGGCCTGGAACCGCAGCAAGATCGGCAAGCCGGTCGATCCGCTCGAATGGGGCATGACGCCACAGACGGTGAACGCCTATTACAACCCGCCGCGCAACGAGATCGTCTTCCCCGCCGCCATCCTGCAGGCGCCCTTCTTCGATCCGAACGCCGATCCGGCGGTCAACTATGGCGGCATCGGCGCCGTGATCGGCCACGAGATCACCCACGGCTTCGACGATCAGGGCCGCAAGACCGACGCTAACGGCGTGCTGCGCGACTGGTGGACGCCCGAGGACGCCGCCCGTTTCGAGGAGCGCGCCAAGACCCTGGGCGCCATCTACGCCGCCCAGGAGCCGGTGCCGGGCACGCATATCAACGGCGAACTGACCATGGGCGAGAACATCGCCGATCTAGGCGGTCTGCTGATGGCGCTGGACGCCTATAAGCGCAGCCTGAACGGCCAGCCGGCTCCGGTGATCGACGGTCTGACCGGCGAACAGCGCGTCTTCCTGGGCTGGGCCCAGGTGTGGCGCGAGAAGTCGCGTGAAGAGGCTCTGAAAGAGCAGCTGACCACCGACCCGCACTCGCCCGGCATGGCGCGCGCCGCCACCCCGCCGCGCAACATCGACGCCTGGTACGCCGCCTTCGGCGTCACCCCGGATCAGGCCGAGTTCATCGCTCCCGAGAAGCGCGCCCGCATCTGGTAAGCGACGCGTCCGGCGACGGGCGAAAAGGAAAGGGCGTCGGCTTCGCGGCCGACGCCCTTTTTTCTCCTCCCCATTTCATGGGGAGGTGGATCGACGCCGAAGGCGACGAGACGGAGGGGCAGCTTGGCGCAGCGACCTGTCGTAAGCCCCTCCACCACTTCGTGGTCCCCCTCCCCACATAGTGGGGAGGAAAGCCTTACTCGTGCGGCTTCTTCGGCGTGGTGGCGGCGCCTGCGACGGCGCCGATGGCCGCGCCGGCGACCGTCGCGCCGGTGTTGCCGCCGATCGCCTGACCGGCGACCGCGCCGCCCAGGGCGCCCGTGGCGGCGCGTTGTTCCGTGGTGGTGCCGCAGGCGGCCAGCAGGGCCGTCAGACCCAGCACCGGGGCCAGCTTCAGCATCGTCTTCATGGCGGTCATCCTTGTTCTTCTTCGAGAGGGACGGCGTGACGGTAAAAACGAAACGGCCCGCCCCCGGTTCCGGGAGCAGGCCGAATTGTCACAAGCCGCGTCGGGTCGAAAAGGCGGAGCCTTTTGATCGCGGCTTACATAAAGCTTGCCCGAAGGGCCGACGAGCGCGGCCCTTCAAGATCAGCCGACGATGTCGGCGTCCGTGAAGAACTGCTCGATCTCGATCTTGGCGTTGTCCAGCGAGTCCGAACCGTGGACCGAGTTTTCGCCGATCGACAGGGCGAACTGCTTGCGGATGGTGCCTTCAGCGGCGTCGTTCGGGTTGGTGGCGCCCATGACTTCGCGGTATTTGGCGACGGCGTTGTCGCCTTCCAGCACCTGGACGACGACCGGCTCGGCGATCATCTGCGACACCAGTTCGCCGTAGAAGGGACGCTCGGCGTGCACTTCATAGAACTTCTTGGCCTGGGCTTCAGTCAGCTTGATGCGGCGTTGGCCGACGATGCGCAGGCCGGCGCCTTCGATCACGGCGTTGATGGCGCCCGTCAGGTTGCGGCGGGTGGCGTCCGGCTTGATGATCGAGAACGTACGTTCGGTCATGAGAGTGACTTCTTGTTTGGGAGTTTGAGGGTCGGCGGCTTATAGCGAGCGCCGCACATCTTTCCAATATCCCCGCGCGTACGCCTTTTTTCTTTCCGGTTGCCATGCTGCAGATCAAAAACCTGACCTACAACGCCTGGGGCCGCGAGTTCCTGGACGACGCCTCCGTCAGCCTGCCACCGGGGTCGAATGTCGGGCTGGTCGGCCGCAACGGCATCGGCAAGTCGACCCTGTTCAAGCTGATCCTGGGCGAACTGGCCGCCAACGGCGACGAAATCTCCCTGCCCAAGACCGCCCGCATAGGCTCGGTCGATCAGGAACACCCCGCCACGCCCGTCAGCGTGCTGGACACTATCCTTGAGGCCGACGTCGAGCGTCACGACCTGCTGACCCGGCTGGAAACCGCCGAACCCGAGGAAATGGGCGAGATCTGGGGCCGTCTGATCGAGATCGACGCCGACAGCGCCCCCGCCCGCGCCTCTGAAATCCTGGCCGGTCTCGGTTTCAGCCATGACGACATCCTGCGCCCGATGGCCGAGTTCTCGGGCGGGTGGCGGATGCGCGTCGCCCTGGCCGCCGCCCTGTTCGCCGAGCCGGACATGCTGCTGCTGGACGAACCGACCAACTACCTCGATCTGGAAGGCGCCCTGTGGCTGGAGCAGCGGCTGAAACGCTATCCGCACACGGCCCTGATCATCAGCCACGACCGCGAACTGCTGAACGGCGTCTGCACCCACATCCTGCAGCTGTCGAACCGCAAGCTCGACCTCTACACCGGCAACTACGACACCTTTGAAAAGACGCGGGCCGAAAAGCTGCGCCTGATGGAGGCCAACAAGTCCAAGCAGGACGCCGAGCGCGCCCACCTGCAGAAGTTCATCGATCGCTTCAAGGCCAAGGCTTCCAAGGCGACGCAGGCCCAGTCGCGCGTCAAGCGGCTGGAGAAGATGCAGCGCATCGAACTGCCGCCTGAAGAGCGCGTCGCCCCCTTCACCCTGCCCTCGCCGGAACGGCCCCTGCCCCCGCCGCTGATCCGGCTGGAGAAGGCCAACGTGGGCTATGAGCCGGGCAAGCCGATCCTCAAAAACCTGAACCTGCGGATGGATCTGGACGACCGCATCGGCCTGCTGGGCGTCAACGGGGCGGGAAAGTCGACCTTCGCCAAGCTGATCGCCAAGGCGCTGACCATCGAGACGGGCGAATTCCACCGCGACGGCAAGATGCGCGTGGGCTGGTTCCACCAGCACCAGATCGAGGCGATGGACCCGACCGACACGCCGCTGGAGATCATCCGCCGCGCCATGCCGGACGCCTCGGAATCCAGCCGCCGCAGCCGTCTGGCCCAGTTCGGCCTGCCGTTCGAGAAGCAGGAGACCACCGTCGGCGCCCTGTCGGGCGGCGAACGGGCGCGCCTGCTGCTGAACCTGGTGGCGATGGATGCGCCGCACATCCTGATCCTCGACGAACCGACCAACCACCTGGACATCGACAGCCGCCGCGCCCTGCTGGACGCGCTGAACGAATACACCGGCGCGGTCATCCTGATCACCCACGACCGCTCGCTGATGGAGCTGGTGGCCGACCGGCTGTGGCTGGCCGCCGACGGGTCGGTGAAGCCGTTCGACGGCGACATGGACGACTATCAGAAGTTCGTCCTCGACCGCGCCAAGCAGGCGGGGATGAAGCCCAGTCAGGTCAAGCATGAGGAAGCCGACAAGGCGACCAACAGTCCTCAAGCAGCGAGCGCCCGCGGCGCGAGCGATAGGACCACAAAAAAGGGGCCGTCTCCGTCCACGCTTCGCCATGCAGTGAAGAAGGCCGAGGACCGGATGGCGCAGCTGACCGCCGATCTGGCGCGGCTGGACGACGATCTGGCCAACGCCGCCGTCAATGATCCGAAGAAGCTGGAAGGCCTGACCCGCGCCCGCGCCAAGGCCCAGACCGATCTGGATCAGGCCGAGACCGACTGGATCGCCGCCGAAGAAGCCCTGGCCGAGGTGTCCTGATGAGCAAGACGCCGCCCCTGCTGACCAAGGACGAGATGCAGGAGGCGTCCGCCCGTCTGCGCGCCTACCTGCGCGACGAGATGGAGGTGGAGGTCGGCCAGTTGCCTGCTGAAATGCTGGTGGAGTTCATCGGCCGCGACATCGGCCGCCTGTTCTACAACCGCGGCCTGCGCGACGCGGAGACCGTGGTGCGGCAGAAGGTAGAGGACGTCGCCGACGCCCTCTACGGTCTGGAGCGATAAGCCCCACAGCCCTGATCCCGCCGCTCACCCCGGCGGACGCCCGGGGCCCAGTGAGAACTTCATCCGCCGCGTTTGCAGCCAAAGCACTGGATCCCGGCCTCCGCCGGGATGAGCGGAGACCTTACCCGCAGCTGACCCGCGTCACGATTTCCGTCTTGTCGTCGTAGGTGAAGGTCACGCGGTTGTCGCGATAGTCCATGGTCGCCGCGCAGCTGCTGCACAGGACGCGGAAGATGCGGCCTTCCGGCGCGGTCGGAATCGTCGAGCGGTTGCGGCCGACATAGTCCTGATAGTCGCTGGCCTTGCAGGCGACGGGCGTGGCTTCGCCGCCCGGCGCGGGCGTCGCGCCGCCGCCCTGGGTCGGGGCGCAGGCGGCCAGGGCGAGGAAGCCCGCAGCGGCGCTCAGGGTCAGAATGGACTTCATGACGGCATCCTTTCGATCAGCCGCAGCGGACCTGTTCGATCAAGCCCGTCTGCCTATTATAGAAAATATTCAAACGGTAAGGCGAATAATCTTCATTGATGGGGCAGGTCGTGCAGGCAACGCGCCGGTTCACCACATCCACCGGAACGGGGATTTCGCTGCGGGGTTTCCCCACCAGCCACTGAAACTCATCGGCGTTGCACATCTTCGCCCCAGCCGCAGCGGAACGGTCCGAACCGGAACGGGCTGAAGGCGCCACGCCCGGTTCCGAAAGATAGGGCCGCTCGGTCGGAGACACGGGCGGCGGCGGCGCAGCAGGCGCGGTCGGCTGTGTGGAATAGCGCGGCGGAGGCGAGGCGCAGGCCGCCACGACCAGAGCGCCCAACGCCAGGATCAGGCCGCCTTTTCCCAACGCCCTTCGTCCGATTGTTTCCAATAGGCCAGGTCGGCGCCGCCCGCCTTCAGCGTCCGCCAGCGCCCGCGCGCATGGTTCAGCGCCTGCTCGTCCCGACCGTCGAAAATGATGAAGCAACGTGCGTAATCCTCCGTGGCCCCAAGCTCTGAATCATCGATGATGAACAGCGCCTGAGCGCCGTTCAGATTCTCGCCCGATTCGGACAGGAGCACAGGCTGACGCGCGGCATGGTCGCCGTCGGCCCGTCCATGAGGCAGGAAGCTGTCGTCGCGATAGGTCCACAACAACTCGTCGACATCGTCGAGACGATGCGAGGTCGCGCCCCGGATCAGGGCGCGCCAGCCCCGCTGAAGCGTGCGCTCCAGCAGGGTCGGCAGCACCTGGTCCAGCGTCGACCGCTCCAGGTGGTAGAACCAGATTTCCGGCTTGGCGTCAGACACCCGGCCCTACCTTCCTGAACTGAGGTCAGCCTTCGTAGTGGTCGGCGACCATGCGGTCGAGCAGACGCACGCCATAGCCCACGGCGCCGTCCGGCACGGTCGGGTTCTTGGAGTCCTTCACCCAGGCGGTCGAGGCGATGTCGATGTGCGCCCACGGCGTGCCGTTGGTGAAGCGTTGCAGGAACAGGGCCGCGGTGATCGAGCCCCCCGCGCGGCCATTGCCCATGTTCTTCACATCGGCGATCGGGCTGTCGATGTGGCGGTCGTATTCCGCCGGGATCGGCATGCGCCAAGACTTCTCGCCCACCTTCGGACCGGCGTCGGCGATGTTGGCGGCCAGTTCGTCGCTGTTGGTGAAGACGCCCGCGTATTCCAGGCCCAGCGAGATGATGATGGCGCCCGTCAGGGTGGCCAGGTCGATCATGAACTTCGGCTTGAAGCGGTCCTGCGTGTACCAGAGCGCGTCGGCCAGCACGAGGCGGCCTTCGGCGTCGGTGTTCAGCACCTCGATGGTCTGGCCCGACATGGAGGTGACCACGTCGCCCGGACGCTGGGCGTTCCCGTCCGGCATGTTCTCGACCAGGCCCAGAACGCCGACGACGTTCACCTTGGCCTTGCGGCCGACCAGGGCGTGCATGAGGCCGGCCACGGCGGCGGCGCCGCCCATGTCCCACTTCATCTCTTCCATGCCGTCGGCGGGCTTCAGGCTGATGCCGCCGGTATCGAAGCAGACGCCCTTGCCGACGAAGGCGATGGGGGCCTCGCCTTCCTTGCCGCCGTTCCACTGGATGACGGCCAGTTGGCTTTCACGCACCGAGCCCTGCCCGACGCCGAGCAGCGAGCCCATGCCCAGCTTCTGCATCTCGGCTTCGCCCAGGATCTCGACCTTGGCGCCCAGGGCCTCCAGCTCCTTCACGCGGCGCGCGAACTCGGCCGGGTACAGGATGTTGGCGGGCTCCGACACCAGGTCGCGCGCGAACAGCACGGCGTCGGCCACGGCCGACAGCGGCTGGAAGGCGGCCTCGGCGGCCTTCACGTCCGAGGTCACGACGCGCACGGTCGTCACCGACGGGATCTTATCGGCCTTCTGCTTGGTCAGGTATTTGGCGAAGCGATAGGCGGCCAGGCGCACGGCGAATCCGGCGCGGGCGGCCAGTTCCGGCGACAGGTGCGACACGTCGATGGTCAGGACTTCGGCGCCCGACAGCTTGGTCGCCTGATAAGCGGCCGCAGCCGCGGTTTCGACCGCCAGATCGTCCAGCTTGTCCGCCGCGCCCGCGCCGACCAGCAGGACGGCGTTCGCGTCGATCCCGGCCGGAGCCGCGACGTTCAGGCTGCTGCTGGCGGCGCCGTTGAAGCGGCTGTTCTTCATCGCCTTGACCAGGGCGCCCGAGGCGGCCTGATCCAGCGCCGGTCCGGTCCCAGCCAGCGCCCGCCCTTCATGAACCAGCAAGGCGAGAATTTCGGCTGCACCCGACGAAGCGACGAATTCGATTTTCATAAACTGACTCCAGACCGAGAAATCATGCCCCGGTCACGCTTGAATTTGCCATGGTCGCGGCGACGGTTTCGTCGGGGCGGCCGGATGTGTATTACATGGCTCGCATCGCCCTGGGCTGCAACACGCTCGCAGCCGATTATACGACCTTACCCGCCGCATGACCCTGATTCAGAGGTATCTTTTCCGCCAGATCGGCCTGCCCATCGTGGCGGCGGTCGCGGCGCTGGCCGGGATAGGCCTGCTGAGTCAGAGCCTTGATCAATTGGAGGTCATAGTCGAGCGCGGCCAGAGCGTCTGGGTCATGCTCAAGTTGACCTTGCTGGCCCTGCCGCAGCTGATCGCCGTCATCCTGCCCATCGGCCTGTTCGTCGGCGCCCTGATCGCCCTGACGCGGCTGCAGCGCGAGCAGGAGCTGACCGCCGCCTACGCCGCCGGCGTCAGCCGCTGGGCCCTGATCCGACCCGCCCTGCAGATCGCCCTGATCGTCACGGTCATCTCCCTGCTGGTGAACGTCTTCGTCCAGCCCTGGGCCCAGCGCGAGGGTCGCCGTCAGGCGTTCGCCATCCGCACCGACCTGGCCGCCCTGCTGGTCGAGGAAGGCCGCTTCGTCCAGGGTCCGGACGGCCTGACCGTCTACGTCCAGCAGATCGAGCAGAACGGCCTGATGAAGAACCTCTTCGTCTACTTGGACAACGGCAAGACGGTCACGACCTGGGACGCCGAGACGGCCCGCTTCGGCCGCGTCGACGGCCTGCCGGTGCTGACCATGCAGAACGGCTCGATGCAGCGCTATTCCTCGCGCGAGGTGCTGAACCAGCTCTCGTTCGACCAGCAGGTGTTCGACCTGTCGCCCTACGCCAAGACCAGCGAGCGCATCCGCTTCAAGCCGTCGGACCTGTGGCTGACGGACCTGTTCGACCCGACCCCCGCCCTGCTGGAGACCGCCGGAACGCGCGGCGAACTGGCGGCCGAGGGCCATTCGCGCCTGGCTTCGCCTCTCTACGCCCTGGCGGCCATGGCCTTTGCGCTGGCGGCCATCCTGGGCGGCGCCTTCAGCCGCAGCGGCTACGCCGGACGCATCGCCAGGGCCGCAGGCGCCTTCCTGGTCCTGCGCGTCATCGGGTACGGCCTGGTGGCCGGCAGCGCCTGGAACGGCGCGCTCAACATCCTGCAATACGTCGTGCCGCTGGCCGCCACCTTCCTGGCCCTGCGCATCCTGTTCCGCGCGCTGAAGCCGCGCCGTCGCCGCACCTGGGCGCCGCTGGAACGCCTGAAGGCGAGGTTCGCATGAGGCTCCGTCTCGGCCGCATCGAACGCTATGTGCTGATCCAGCAGATGAAGTCGCTGGGCGTGGCGCTGGCCGTCATCGCCGCCCTGGTCATGCTGATCGACTTCGTCGAGGTCTCGCGCGGGCTGAACTCATCCGGCGAACTGTCGGGCGGGCGCATCCTGGGCCTGGTCATGGTCAAATCGCCGTCGGTGATCGTGCAGCTTCTGCCCTTCGTCTTCCTGTTCGGCACGCTGGGCGCCTTCGTCAGCCTGAACCGGCGCAGCGAGCTGATCGCCATGCGGGCGGCGGGCGTTTCGGCCTGGCGCTTCGTCCTGCCGGCGGCAGGCGCGGCGGTGGCGCTGGGCGTGCTGACGGTCACGGTGCTGGGCCCGATGGCGGCGGCGGGCGACGCCGTCTGGCAGCGCGAGCGCGCGCGCATCTCCGGCTCGGTTCCCGGCAGCGAATCGGGCCAGGCGGTCTGGCTGCGCGAAGGCGACGCCAACCGTCAGATGATCATTCGCGGAGGCCGCCAGGAGCAGGCCAGCGGGCGACTGCTGGACGCGACCTTCTTCATCTACACCACGACTTCGAGCGGCCGTCGCGTCTTCACCGAGCGGGTGGACGCCGCCACGGCGACCCTCAACGCCGGGCGCTGGCGCCTGACCGACGCCTCGGGCGCGCAGACGGGCCAGCGGGCGGTGCGCTACGCCACCCTCGACCTGCCGTCCAACCTGGCCGACGAAGAGGCCTTCCAGCGCTTCGCCAGGCCGCAGTCGACGCCCTTCTGGTCCCTGCCCAATCAGATTCGCAGGATCGAGGACGCCGGCTTCGCCTCGACCGCTTACCAGCTGCGGCTGCAACAGCTTCTGGCTACGCCGCTGATCTTCGGCGCCATGTCCATTCTGGCGGCCGCCTTCTCGCTGCGGCTGATGCGCCTGGGCGATCTGGCGCGGATGACGGTGGCGGCCGTGGTGCTGGGCTTCGCCTTCTTCTTCCTCAATCAGTTCTCCTCAGCCATGGGTTCGGCCGAGGTCGTGCCGCCGATCATCGCCGCCTGGCTGCCGCCTATATTGACGGCTCTCGCCGCCTTTACCTTGCTGTTCTATACCGAAGACGGCTAATCGAGCGGTTTCCGCCCGGCCGGTAATGAGTGGACACCGCATGACCCATCGCCGTCTCCCCCGCATGGGAGCCCTGCGCCTTCGGCTGTTGACCGGCGCGGCGTTGGTCATAGGCGCGCCCCTGTCTGCGCCAGGACTGGCCCACGCCGCCCAGGCCCAGGCGCCGGCTCCAGCCCCCGCCGTTCAGGCGGCGCCGCAAACGGCCGCTCAGACGCCGGGCGCAGACGGTCTGACGCCCGACGCCGTCTACATGGACGCCGATTCCGCCCAACGCGAAGGCGACGTCGTCTCGGCCCAGGGGTCGGCCGAGGATCGGGTCATGGCGCGTTTCCAGGACCACAGCCTGCGCGCCAAGGACGTCACCTATGACCTGCAAAGCCAGGTCGCCACGGCCTCGGGCGACGCTGAACTGACGGCGCCGGACGGCTCGGTCGTTCACGCCGAGCGCATCGAACTGGATTCTGATTTCAAGACGGGCGTGGCCGTCGACCTGGCCACGCGCCTGTCGAACGGCTCCAGCCTGATGGCCGCCACCGCCGTGCGCCGTTCCGAAACGGTCAGCGAGCTGAACAACGTCATCTTCACCCCCTGCCCCATCTGCACCGTGGACGGCGCGGCCAAGACGCCCAGCGTCTCCATCCAGGCCTCCAAGGCGGTGCAGAACGAAGAGCTGCGCGCGATCCTGTATCGCGACGTGGTGTTCCGCCTGGGCGGCGTGCCGATCTTCTACCTGCCCGCCTTCTCGCACCCCGACCCCAGCGTAGATCGGGCGTCGGGCTTTCTGGTCCCCTGGGGCGACTATCAGGCCGGACGGGGCGTCTCGCTCGAACTTCCCTATCTGCACGTCATCTCGCCGTCCGAGGACGTTCTGATCAGCCCGCAGTTCAACACCAGGGTCGAGCCTCTGCTGAACCTGCAATGGCGCAAGCGATTCACGGACGGCATGATCGTGGCGCGCGGCGGCGCCACCTACGGCCGCAGCTTCGGCGACTTCGACCTGGACGGCGACGGCGACGCGGAGAGCAACGTCCGCTTCGGCGACAAGACGGCGCGCAGCTATCTGCTGGCCCACGGCGCCTTCGACCCTGACGGCCCGTGGCGCTGGGGCTTCACGGCCGAGCGCGTCTCGGACAAGACGCTGTTCGACCGCTATGACGTGCGCGACGCCTATCAGGACAACGGCCTGTATTACGGCGACAGCCGCCGTCTGATCAGCCAGATCTACGCCGAGCGTCAGACCCAGCGCTCCTATCTGTCGGTCGCCGCCTTCACCATGCAAAGCCTGCGGGTGGCGCAGTTCGACCCCGTCACCCCGGCCCTGAACGTCTTCGAGGACGACAACACCCTGCCGCTGGTGGCGCCCCTGATCGAGGCGCGATGGGAGCCGGAAGGCCCCGTCTTCGGCGGCCGCCTGCGTCTGCGCGGCTCCGCCGTCGCCCTGACCCGCGACGCCTATGTCGGCTTCCCCACCCTGGCGCCCGAACTGATTCCCGGCGGCCCGACCGACGGCCTGCCCGGCGTCGACAGCCGCCGTGTCACCGGCCAGGCGGAATGGCGCCGCGCGATGATCTCGCCCATCGGCGTGCGCTGGGAGCCGTTCGTCGACCTGCGCGCCGACGTCTATTCGGTGGCCGACCTGCCGCCCGCCATGGGCGTCGAAAACGAGACCTACGCGCGCGCGCGCGCCAGCGCCGGGGTCGACGTCAGCTACCCCCTGTACCGCCGCCTCAGCGCCTCGTCCGATCTGATCCTGGAGCCGATGGCCCAGTTGTCGATCTCCAACAAGGCGAACCTGGATCGACGCATTCCGAACGAGGACAGCCAGATCACCGAGCTGGACCACCTGTCCCTGTTCCGCATGGATCGATTCCCCGGCTACGACCTGCTGGAGGGCGGCTTGCGCTTCACGGCGGGCGCGCGCGCGACCTTGCACTGGGACGAGGTGCGCTCAGCCAGCCTGTTCATCGGCCGCAGTATGCGCGCAGACGACCAGGACGAATACCTGACGCCGATCCCGGACGATCCGACGCGCCTTTATGACCCCTCGGGTCTGGCCAGCCGGACGTCGGACTGGGTGGTTCAGGGGTCATTCAATCCCTCGGATCGCATGCGCGGCTGGTTCCACGCCACCATCGACGGCAATGGCCAAGTTCGTCGGGCCGAGGCGACCGTCGACGGCCGCTGGGGACGCCGAAACCTGGCCAGCGTAAGCTACATCGTGGACAGCTCGAACCCCTTGGACGGCCCCGAGAACCGCAACTACGAGTTCGTCCAACTCTCCGGTCACCAGTTCATCTACGGCAACTGGGGCGTGGCGGTGACGGGGATCGCCGACATGCAACGCGACATCGTCACCCGGTCGGAGGTCGGCCTGCTGTACGACGACGACTGCTTCCGCATTGAGCTGGGCTGGCGGCGCGACAACACGCGCGTCCGGCCGACCGGCCCGGCGGAAGGCGTTTACATCCGTCTTAACCTCGCCACTTTTGGGGCTTCAGGCTATGATCGCAATGATATGCGGTAGGCAGGGCGCGCATTGCGGCGTAGGGGAGCTTGCGCCCCGGCGCTGCGGCGTGGCGATCGCCGCCGACCGGCTCGGGACCGCTTTAGGGAATCAGGACTGACGATGGGTTTGATGCGTTACTCTACGGGAGCCGCCTTGGCCGCCCTTATGGTCGTGGCGGCCGTGGAGCCTTCCTCGGCTCAGACTCCGGCGTCTCCCGCTCCTGCGCAGGCCGCGCCTCAAACTCCGGCCGCCGGCGCGCTGAACCCCGCCGCCGAGGAAGCGCCCCAGCGCACGGCCCCTGCGCCGCAGTTCCGCCTGTCCGACGGCATCATCGCGACGGTCAACGACCGCATTATCACCGGCTTCGACCTGCGTCAGCGGATGCTGGTTCTGATGGCCATGACCCAGGTCCAGCCGACCGAAGAAAACATCGGCGCCATCCAGCAGCAGGCGCTGAACGACCTGATCGACCAGCACCTTCAGGCCGCCGAACTGGCCAAGTTCGAACAGCTCAAGATCGGCGACGCCGAAATCGATCAGGAAATCGCCGACATGGCCCGTCAGGCGGGCACGACGCCGGCCAGCTACATCAACTTCCTGGAACAGGGCGGGATCAGCATCCCCGCCTTCCGCGAGCAGATGCGCACCGAGATCGGCTGGCGCGAACTGGTCGGCGGCCGTTTCCGCGACCGCGCCCGCGTCGGCAAGAGCCAGGTCGAGCAGACCATGCGCCAGATGACCGAATCGGCGACCAAGCCTCAGTATCTGATCGGTGAAATCTACCTGGAGGCCGCCCGTGTCGGCGGCATGCAGGAGGCCATGAACGGCGCGCGCCAACTGGTGCAGCAGATGATCCAGGGCGCGCCCTTCATGGCCGTGGCGCGCCAGTTCTCGGCCGCCCCCTCGGCCGCCCGCGGCGGCGACGCCGGCTGGGTGGTTCAGGGCACGGTCCAGCCCGCCCTGCAGTCCGTCATGGACACGCTGGAAGCCGGCCAGCTGTCGAACCCCATCCCCGTCGATGGCGGCGTCTACATCCTCTACATGCGCGACAAGCGCTCGGGCGCCTCGACCAGCATGGTCAAGATGAAGCAGGTCATGGTCGAACTGCCGGAAAACGCCGATGAGGCCCAGGTCGCCGCCGCGACCCGGCGTCTCGAGGCCCTGCGCGGCCAGCTGACGTGCGACAACATCCTGACCCGCGCGCGGTCCGAGCCGGGCCTGCTGGGCGCCGATCTGGGCGAGAGCGACGTCGCCGATCTGCTGCCGCAGTTCCAGCAGGTCGCCCGCTCGGCCGAGGTCGGCTCGGTCAGCACGGCGGTCCGCACCCCGCTGGGCGTGCACCTGCTGGCCGTCTGCGATCGCCGCCTGGGCGGTCCTGACGCCCCCTCGGCGCAACAGGTCGAAGCTCGCTTGCAGAACCAGAACTACGCCATGCTGGGCCGCCGCTATCTGCGCGACCTGCGGGCCGACGCCCTGATTGAAATCAAGCAATGACGATGATCCGGCCGCTCATCGTCACGATGGGCGACCCCGCCGGGGTGGGGCCGGAAATCATCGCGCGCGCCTGGTCGGTGCTGGGCTCCGCGCCCGGCCCCCTGGCGCCGGTCGTGCCCTTCGTCGTGGTCGGCGACGCCGCTGTTCTGAAGGCGCAGGGCCAGCCGGTCGAGGCCATCATCAGCCCCGCGGACGCCGCCGGCGTCTTCGGCCGCGCCATCCCCGTCCTGCACCATCCGGCGCCCGCCCCCGTAACGGCGGGTCAGCCTGAGCCCGCCAACGCCGTCGCCGTGGCCGACTGGATCGAGCGCGGCGTCGATCTGGTGCTGTCGAACGAAGGCTGCGGCCTGGTGACGGCGCCGATCGCCAAGGCGCCCATGTACGCCTCAGGCTTCCGCTTTCCCGGCCACACTGAGTTCATCGCCGAACTGACCGCCGACGTCCCCTTCAGCGGCACGCGCGGCCCGGTGATGATGCTGACGGCGCAGAATCTGCGGGCCTGCCTCGTCACCATCCACGTGCCGATCGACCAACTGCCCGAACTGGTGACGGGCGAGCGCGTCGCCCGCGTCGCCCGCGTCGTCCACGAATCGATGAAGCGCGATTTCGGCATCGCCGCCCCGCGTCTGGCCCTGGCCGCGCTGAACCCCCACGCGGGCGAAGGCGGCGCCATCGGCCTGCAGGAGGTGACGGTGCTGCGCCCCGCCGCCGAGGCCCTGCGGGCCGAGGGGCTAGACATCACCGACCCCCTGCCCGCCGACACCCTGTTCCACGAAGAGGCGCGGGCGCGGTATGACGCCGTCGTCTGCCTCTATCACGATCAGGCGCTCATCCCGGTGAAGACGCTGGACTTCTGGGGCGGGGTTAACGCCACCCTCGGCCTGCCCATCGTCCGCACCTCGCCCGACCACGGCACCGGCTTTGACATCGCCGGGAAGGGCGTCGCCCGCGCCGACAGCTTCATCGCCGCCGTCCGACTGGCTTCCGAGATGGCGTCCGCCCGCGCGGCGCGCTAACAGGCCTCGTGACCGATCATCTGCCCTCCCTACGTGAAACGCTCGACGCCCACGGCCTGTCGGCCAAGAAGAGCTTCGGCCAGCACTTTCTGCTGGACCTCAACGTCACGCGGAAGATCGTCCGCTACGCCGGGCCGTTCGACGGCCGCGCCGTGATCGAGGTCGGCCCCGGCCCCGGCGGCCTGACCCGCGCCCTGCTGGAGAGCGACGCGGGCAGGGTGGTGCTGGTCGAGAAGGATCCGCGCTTCATCCCCCTGCTGTCCGAACTGGACGACGGCTCGGGCCGCCTGACCATCGTCGAGGCCGACGCCCTGAAGGTGAAAGAGGCCGAACTGGTCGAGGGACCGGCGCACCTCGTCTCCAACCTGCCCTACAACGTCGGCACGCCGTTGCTGATCAAATGGCTGACGGGGCCGTGGACGCCGTGCGCCCTAACCCTGATGTTCCAGAAAGAAGTCGCCGAGCGCGTGGTGGCCCAACCCGGCGAGGACGCCTATGGCCGTCTGGCCGTCATCAGCCAGGCCGTGGCCGAGGCGCGCATCGTCATGCACCTGCCCGCCGCCGCCTTCACCCCGCCGCCCAAGGTGGCCTCGGCCGTGGTGCATCTGATACCCTTGGCCGAGCGCCCCGCCCCCGACCGCCTGAAGCGGCTGGAACGGGTCACGGCGGCCGCCTTCGGCCAGCGTCGCAAGATGCTGCGCTCCAGCCTGAAACAACTTGGCGGCGCCGCCCTGTGCGAAGCCGCTGGAATCGAACCCGACGCCCGCGCCGAAACCATCGACGTGGCGGGCTTCCTCAGATTGGCCGACGCTTTGACATGACAGTAGAAATCGAACCCTTCCGCGCCATCGCCATCAGCCGCATCGCCCATGAGATGAAGGCGCAGGGCCAGTCGGTCATCCATATGGAGTTCGGCCAGCCCTCGACCGGAGCCCCCAGCCGCGCCATCGCCGAGGCCCACCGCGTGGTCGACGCCGAAGCCGGCGGCTATTGGGAAAGCCCCAACCTGCGCGCCCGCGTGGCCAAGCTGTACAAGGACCGCTACGGCGTCGTCATCGATCCCGAGCGCGTCATCATGACCGCCGGCGCCTCTCCCGCCCTGGTGGTGGCGCTGAACATGCGCTTTGCTCCCGGCGACCGCGTGGCTATCGCTCGCCCCGGCTATGTCGCCTATCGCAACACGATGAAGGCCCTGCACATCGTCCCGCAGGAGATCGACTGCGGCCCCGACGTGCGCTTCCAGCTGACGGCCAAGGCGCTGCGCGACCTGGACCCGGCGCCCCAGGGCGTCATCATCGCCAGCCCCGCCAATCCGACTGGCACCGTCATCGCCGAGGACGAGCTGAAGGCCATCGTCGAGGTCTGCCGCGAGCGCAACATCAGCATCATCTCGGACGAGATCTATCACGGCATCACCTACGGCCATGACACGCCCTGCATGCTGCAGTTCGACGACAAGGCCATGATCGTCAACAGCTTCTCCAAATACTGGAGCATGGCGGGCTGGCGTCTGGGCTGGCTGATCCTGCCGGAAGAAGAGGTCCAGCAGGCCCGCGCGCGCATGGGCAACATGTTCCTGACGCCGCCGACGCTCAGCCAGTTCGCCGGCCTGGCCGCCATGGACTGCGAAGAAGAGCTGGAAGCCAACATCGACGTCTATCGCGCCAACCGCGAGCGGATGCTGGAAGCCCTGCCCGCCATGGGCCTGCGCTCGATCGCCCCGCCGGACGGCGCCTTCTACATCTATGCCGACATCGGCCACCTGACGAACGACAGCATGGCCTTCTGTGAGAAGCTGGTGCGCGAGACGGGCGTGGCCACGGCGCCGGGCGTCGACTTCGACCCCGTGAACGGCCACCGCTTCATCCGCTTCAGCTTCGCCGTCTCGACGCCCGAGATCGAGGACGCGCTCAGTCGCCTGAAGCCTTTCTTCGCCGCCCGCACCGAGGAAATGCAGGAACAGCGGACAGCCTAAGAGCGTTCGACAAGCCCCGGATTCTTCGGAGCTTTCATGTCGAAATCGCGTCTCGCCGTCTCAGTCCTGCCCTTCACCCTGGCCGTGCTCGCGGCCTGCGGATCGCCCGCTGAGACGCCGAGGCCCGAACAGCCCCCGGTCGCCGAAACCGCCGCCTCCGCACCGAATCGCGAGGCGGTCGAGGCCGCCGTGTTCGAGACCGTCGCCGCCCCCGTCGAGGGTCAACCCGCGCGGCCCGACGCGGCGACGGCGCGCGCCCAGATCCTGCTGGACCGCGCCAACTTCTCGCCGGGCGTGATCGACGGCTTGGGCGGCGACAACACCCGCCAGGCGATCGCCGCCTTCGAAAAGTCCGCCGGACTGCCTCAGGACGGGGTGCTGGACGCAGAGGTGTTCCGTCGCCTGACCGCCGGCGACGACGGCCGCGTCCTGACCGACTATACGATCGCCGACGCCGACCTGGCCGGTCCCTTCATCGGCCAGGTTCCGGCCGATCTGACCGACATGGCCAAGCTCCAGACCGTCGGCTATGCCACGCCGCTGGAGATGCTGGCCGAGAAGTTCCACATGACCGAGGGCCTGCTGCAGGCGCTCAACCCCGGCGTTGACTTCGGCAAGGCGGGCCAGACCATCGTCGTCGCCGCCGTGGCCCAGACCGAGCTGACGGGCGACGTGGCCCATATCGTCGTCGACAAGGCCGAGCGGTCGGTGCGGGTCTATGATGCGGCGGACAAGCTGCTGGCCTTCTATCCGGCCACCATCGGCAGTTCGGCGCGCCCGGCGCCGTCGGGCGAGCTGACCGTCGTCGGCGTCGCGCCCGAGCCCAACTACACCTACGACCCCGATCGCGTCAGCTACGATCGGGGCGACCGCAAGGTCATCGTGCCGCCGGGACCGAACAATCCGGTCGGCTCGGTGTGGATCGACCTGTCGCGCGACACCTACGGCATCCACGGCACGCCGGACCCGTCCAAGGTCGGCAAGACCTTCTCCAGCGGCTGCGTGCGCCTGACCAACTGGGACGCCGAGCAACTGGCCTCCAAGGTCAAGGCTGGCGTGCGCGTGACCTTCCGCTAGGCGGCGTAAAGATCAGCCGCCGTCCGACCGGGCGCGTCCAATTGCGTCAGCGGCAAGGGCGGCGGGTCCAGCCTCACGCCCAGGGCCTGATAGGTCGCCGCGCTGGAGAAGCCGTAGGGCTCAGCGTCCGCATTGCTGAAGGCATAGTAGACGGCGCTGACCCGCGTCATCACCGCCGCCGCCAGGCACATGGGGCACGGGTGGCCGCTGGCGTAGAGGACCGCGCCCGACAGGTCGACGCCGCCCAGCGCCGGCCCCGCCTGGCGCAGGGCCTCCATCTCGGCGTGGGAGCTGGGATCGTTCGTCGCCAGCATCCGGTTGACGCCGCTGGCGACCAGCGCCCCGTCCTTGACCAGGACCGCGCCGAACGGCCGACCGCCCGCCCTGACGTTCTCCAGCGCCAGATCAACGGCCTGGGCCAGCCAGCGGCGGTGTTCGGCCTCGGACATGGGCGTCAGACCACTTCCTTCAGCAGCGCCTGCTTGTAGCCGTCGACCCACAGGTTGCGGTGACGGCGGCTGCGCTCGGCGTGATAGATGTGGGCCAGTTCGGCGTAGGACCGGTCGAAGTCCTCGTTGACCAGCACATAGTCGAAGTCGTCGCAGTGCTCGATCTCGCCCTTGGCGTTGGCGACGCGGCGCTCGATCACGTCCTCGGCGTCCTGCGAGCGCGTCACCAGACGGCGGCGAAGCTCTTCAAGGCTGGGCGGCAGGATGAAGACCCGCACGGCGTCGCCGGGGCATTTGGCGGCCACGTCGCGGGCGCCCTGCCAGTCGATGTCGAATAGGACGTCGCGGCCTTCCGCCAGCGCGCGCTCCACCGGAGCGGCCGGGCTGCCGTAGCGATTGCCGTGCACATCGGCCCATTCCAGGAAGGCGTCGGCGTCGACCAGGCGCTGGAATTGCTCCTTGCTGACGAAGTTGTAGTCGCGGCCGTCCACCTCGCCCGGACGGATGTCGCGGGTGGTCATGGAGACCGACAGCTCCAGCCCCTTGTGGTCGGCCATCAGGCGGCGGCACAGCGAGGTCTTTCCGGCCCCCGACGGACTGGCCACGATCAGCAGGACGCCACGGCGGGGGGTGCGGTTATTCGACATTCTGAACTTGTTCTCGAAGCTGCTCGATGACGGCCTTCAACTCCAGGCCGATTCCGGTGAGCGCGGTCGTAGCGGATTTCGAACAGAGGGTGTTCGCCTCGCGCATGAATTCCTGCATCAGGAAGTCGAGTTTTCGACCGGCGGGGGGTTGCTGCAACAGTGCGCGGGCCGAGGCGACGTGGGCCGTCAGCCGGTCCAGCTCCTCGCGCACGTCGGCCTTGGTCGCCAACGCCGCGGCCTCGAGGAAGACGCGCTCGTCCAGTCCCGGCGCATCGGGCGCCAGTTCGCTGATACGGCGGGTGAAGCGCTCGCGGATGGCCTCGACCTGCGCCGACGCCTCAAGCTCGGCGCGCGCGACCAGGGCCTCGATGGTCCCGACGAAGTCGTGGATCACCGGCGTCAGTTGTTCGCCTTCGCGCTGACGCGACGCCTTCAGCGCATCCAGCGCCTGTTCAACCGTGGCGGCCATGGCGGCCTCAAGGGCGGCGCGAGCCTCGGCGTCCTCGTCCTCTTCCGCGACCTCGATGACGCCGCGCAGGGCCAAAAGGCCGTCGGCCGAGGGCGGGGTCGCCCCCTCCTCCGCCAACTGGTTCGCCAGCCGCAGATAGGTCGCCAGCACCGCCTCATTGACGCGCGGCGCGGGCTCGGTCCCCTCAGCGCGCTTGGCTTGCAGGCCCAGCGTCACCTGCCCCCGGCTCAGCCGCGCCTGAGCCGCTGCCTTGGCCAGTCGCTCCAGATTGTCGAAGCCGTGCGGGCCGCGATAGCGCGTCTCCAGCGAGCGTCCGTTGACCGAGCGCGCCTCGACCGTCCAGGTCCAGCCGTCCAGCCCGCCGTCCGCCCGGCCGAAGCCTGTCATGCCCGAAATCTGGCCTGAAACCTGACTCATCGTCCGGCCTCCGTCGGCACGCGAATGACCTTGGCGCCCGGCGGAATAGCGATCGCCGGGCCGGCGGCTTCATCCGTCATGGGCGCCGGCGAGGTCTCAGGCGCGCTCTCCCCGGCCGCCAGACCAGCCTTGCGGCGCTCGATCTCGCGCCAGCGCGCCACGTTCAGCAGATGCTCCTGATAGGTGCGGGCGAAGACGTGGCCGCCCGTGCCGTCGGCGACGAAGAAGACGTATTCCGAGCGCGGCGGGTTCAGCACGGCCTTGATCGCCTCCTCGCCCGGATTGGCGATGGGCGTCGGCGGCAGGCCGTCGATCAGATAGGTGTTCCACGGCGTCGGATTGCGCAGCTCCGACAGCAGGATGCCGCGCCCCAGCGGCCGTCCCTTGGTCACGCCGTAGACGATGGTCGGGTCGCTCTCCAGCCGCATCCCCAGACGCAGGCGGTTGGTGAAGACGGCCGCCACCTCGGGCCGTTCAGAGGCGATGCCCGTCTCCTTCTCGACGATGGAGGCCAGGATGACGGCCTCTTCCGGCGTCGTGACCACCGTGGCGGGCGAACGGGCGGCCCACAGCGTCTCCAGCTTGGTCCTGGCCGCGCGCTGCATCCGGGCGACGACGGCGGCGCGGGTCTCGCCGCGCGTGACCTCATAGGTTTCCGGCCACAGGCTGCCCTCGGGCGGAACCTCGACCTCGCCGGTCAGGACCGGCTGTTTCATCAGGATGTCGACCGCCTGGGCGCTGGACCAGCCCTCGGGCAGGGTCACGTAGTGGCGCACCGCCTTGCCGTCGACCAGCAGGCCCACCACTGTCGCCAGAGAGGCGCCCGACGGCACCTCATACTCGCCCGCGCGGATCTTGCGGTCGGCGCCGGTCAGGCTGATCGCCGCGCGGAACAGGTCGGTGGAGCGGATCACCCCCGCCGATTTCAGATTGGCCGCGATAGCCGGAACGCCCGCCCCGGACGGCAGGGTGACGATGGTCGCCTCCCCTTCCGCCGCCTTCGGCCCCGGTCCCCAGTAGATGGCCCAGAACGCCACTAGCGCGGCGACCAGAAACAGGCCCAGCGTCCCGGCGGCGGTGATCAGGCCGACGCCGAGCCCGAAACGAGAGCCTCCGCCCCCGCCGCCCTTTTTCGGAACGCGCGACTTGGGAATGCGAACCTTGGGGGTGCGAGGGGGCGGAGCCTTGGCCAAGTCAGTCGACCTTCTTGAAGATCACGGCCGCATTGGTGCCGCCGAAGCCGAAGCTGTTGGACATCGCCACATCGATCTTCTTGGCCTTGCCCTTGTGCGGGATCAGGTCGATCGGCGTCTCCATCTCCGGGTCGTCCAGATTGATGGTCGGCGGCGCCATCTGGTCGCGGATGGCCAGGACCGAGAAGATGCTTTCGATCGCCCCGGCGGCGCCCAGCAGGTGGCCCGTCATCGACTTGGTGGACGACACGGCCAGATCCTTGGCGTGGTCGCCGACCAGACGCTCGACCGCCTTCAGCTCGATCCAGTCGGCCATGGTCGAGGTGCCGTGGGTGTTGACGTAGTCGAGGTCCGACGGCTGCATACCGGCGCGCTTCAGCGCCGCCTTCATGGCCCGCAGGCCGCCGTCGCCGTCTTCCGACGGGGCGGTGATGTGATAGGCGTCGCCGCTCATGCCGTAGCCGACGACCTCGGCGTAAATCTTGGCCCCGCGCGCCTTGGCGTGCTCGTATTCTTCCAGAACCATGATCCCGGCGCCCTCGCCCATGACGAAGCCCGCATGGCCGCGGTCATAGGGGCGCGAGGCCTTCTCCGGCGTGTCGTTATAGGCGGTGCACAGCGCCTTGCAGGCCAGGAAGCCCGCGATGCCGATCGGCACGACCGAGCTTTCGGCGCCGCCCGCCACCATGACGTCGGCGTCGCCCAGGGCGATCATCCGGGCCGCATCGCCGATGGCGTGTGCGCCCGTGGCGCAGGCCGTGACGACCGAGTGGTTCGGGCCCTTCAGGCCGTGGCGGATCGAGATCTGGCCCGACGCCAGGTTGATCAGGGCCGAGGGAATAAAGAAGGGGCTGACCCGGCGGACGCCCTGTTCCTTCAGCACGATGGCGGTGTCGGCGATGGGGCCCAGGCCGCCGATGCCGGAGCCGACCATGACGCCTGTGGCTTCCTTGTCGTCTTCCGATTCCGGCTTCCAGTCCGCGTCGGCCAGCGCCTCGTCCGCCGCCGCGATGGCGTACAGGATGAAGTCGTCGACGCGCTTGCGGTCCTTGGCCGACATGACCTGATCGGGATCGAAGACGCCCGGCTGACCGGCCTCGCCGCCGCCGCGTCCGTCAACGCTGGGGACTTCGCCCGCGATGGTGCAGCCGTAGCCTTCGGTGTCGAAGGCGGTGATCGGACGGATGCCCGAGCGACCGTCCAGAATGCCCTTCCAGACATGCTCGACGCCCGTGCCCAGAGGCGTGACCAGGCCAAGGCCCGTGATGACGACGCGGCGCATGGTTCGCGCTCCTTCTTGGTCAGAATCGTAGCCAGAAACACTAATGGCCGCCGGACGGTCCCGCTAGGGGTCCGTCACGGCGGCCATCAGCTGGTAAGTGCGACGAATCGCAGCCGGATCAGGCGGCCAGCTTCTCGTCGATGAACTTCACCGCGTCGCCGACGGTCTGGATGTGCTCGGCGGCGTCATCCGGGATTTCGACGTCGAATTCTTCTTCGAAGGCCATGACCAGTTCGACGTTGTCGAGCGAGTCGGCGCCCAGGTCGTCGATGAAGGAAGCCTTCTCGGTGACCTTGTCCGGATCGGCGTCCAGGTGGTCGATCACGATCTTGCGGACGCGTTCGAGGGTGTCGGACATGAGTGTCTCTCTGCCTGTTTGAAATCGCCGTGAAGGCGGGTCTTGGGTTGTTTCGCCGTGTCACGGCTGCCTGCCGGGATCAAGCCTCAATGAGACTCACCCCCGAAAGACGTTCGTGCCCTTTAGCACAGGGTGACGGCGTGGAAATAGTCTGTTGCGCGTCGTGATGACGCCGCACAACGGGTTCAGATCATCGCCATGCCGCCGTTGACGTGCAGCGTCTGGCCGGTGACGTAGGCCGCTTCATCCGACGACAGATAGACGGCGGCCGAGGCGATTTCGTCGCCCGCGCCCAGACGTCCGGCCGGAATCTTCGACAGGATGGCCTCGCGCTGCTGGTCGTTCAGCACGTCCGTCATCGGCGAGGCGATGAAGCCCGGCGCGATGCAGTTGACCGTGATCCCGCGCGAGCCGACTTCCTGAGCCAGCGACTTGGAGAAGCCGATCATGCCGGCCTTGGAGGCGGAATAGTTGGTCTGGCCGGGGTTGCCGGTGACGCCGACCACCGAGGTGATGCCGATGATGCGGCCCGAACGGCGCTTCATCATCCCCTTCACCGCCGCGCGGGTCAGTCGGAAATAGCTTTCCAGGTTGATCTGGATGACCGACTGGAAGTCCTCGTCCTTCATCCGCATCAGCAGGCCATCCTTGGTGATGCCCGCGTTGGCGACCAGGATGTCCAGCGGCGCGCCCGCCGCCGTCTCGGCCGCATTGACCAGATTGTCGACCGATTCCGGGTCCGACAGGTTGGCGGTCGCGAAATGGGCGCGCTCGCCCAACTCCTTGGCCAGATCGGCCAGCACGGCTTCGCGCGTGCCGGACAGGACGACAGTGGCCCCTTGCGCGTGCAGGGCGCGGGCGATGGCCCCGCCGATGCCGCCGGTAGCGCCGGTCACGAGGGCGGTCTTGCCGGTAAGGTTGAACATCTCTGTCTCTCCTCTTCCTTCTCCCCTTGCGAGAGAAGGTGGCCCGTCAGGGCCGGATGAGGGGTCTTGCCGACCCCTGCCGTGTTTTCAATCTTGAGGGGCTCTGTCGGACCCGTCCGCGAAACCCCTCATCCGTCTGGCTGCGCCAGCCACCTTCTCCCGCAAGGGGAGAAGGATCAAAGGCTTTTCGCGAACGCTTCCAGCTCTTCGGCCGTGTTCAGCGCCAGCGCTTCCGCGTCGGGGGCGATGCGCTTGGCCATGCCGGTCAGCACCTTGCCCGAGCCGACCTCGACGAAGCGGGTCACGCCGCCTTCGCTCGCCATCCACTCCATGCTCTCGCGCCAGCGCACGCGGCCCGTGACCTGCTCGACCAACAGGCGGCGGATGACCTCGGCGTCGGTTTCCGGGCGGGCGGTGACGTTGGCGACCACCGGCACGACGGGCGCGATGATCTTGGCGTCCGCCAGAGCGGCGGCCATCTCATCCGCAGCAGGCTGCATCAGCGGGCAGTGGAAGGGCGCCGAGACGTTCAGCGGAATCGCCCGCGCGCCCAGTTCCTTGGCCTTTTCGATGGCCAGATCCACGGCGGCTTTGTCGCCCGAGATGACGACGTTGCCCTTGTTGTTGTCGTTGGCGACGACGCAGACGCCCGCCGCCGAACCGGCCTTGGCCGCCTCTTCAGCCAGCGCCAGATCGGTCTTGGGGCCGATCAGCGAGGCCATCGCGCCCTTGCCCACCGGCACGGCGCGCTGCATGGCCTGACCGCGCAGCTTCAGCAGGCGGGCGGTGTCCGACAGGCTGATCGCGCCCGCCGCAGCCAGGGCCGAATATTCGCCCAGGGAGTGACCGGCGACGAAGGCGGCGCGCGCCACGTCGACGCCGAACTCGACCTTCAGCACCTGGGCCGTGGCGACCGACACGGCCATCAGGGCCGGCTGGGCGTTCTCGGTCAGGGTCAGCTGATCTTCCGGCCCTTCGCGCATCAGCTCGAACAGCTTCTGGTTCAGGGCGTCGTCCACCTCGGCGAAGACTTCGCGCGCGCTGGCGAAGGCGTCCGACAGGGCGACGCCCATGCCCACCGACTGGCTGCCCTGACCGGGAAAGAGAAGCGCGAGGCTCATCCGGGATCGTCCGTCATCCGTTGAATCAAGCCGCGAGGGGTAGGCGAATCCCTCCCCTACGGCAAGAAGAACGCGACAGCGGACAGACCTCGCGCCCGTCCTCAGTCCTTGATTTCCGCCGTGCAGGGGCGGTCGTCCGGCCCCGCCGCGCCGTCGCAACGACGCAGAGCCAGCAGGGTGTCCTCAGTCTCGATCAGCCGCTTCGTCCCATCGGCCTGTCGCTCCAGCGTGAAGGCGTCATACAGCCCGCCCGTCGCCGTGAAGGCGCGGAACGACAGGCGGTCCGCCTCGACGTCGATCAGCTGATACAGTTCGGTGTTCTCGGCCGCGCGCACGGGCTGCGTGTCCGCCCGGTCGTTCAGCCCGTACATCTTGGAGCCTGTGACGGAGACGACATAGACCGGCCCCTGCGGCCGGCCCGCCGCGCTGTCGGCGCGCGACGCCTCGGCCCCGGCCGGGTTGGAGACGCGGCCGTAGCAATGGTCATGCCCCTGCAGCACCAGATCGATGTTGCGGGCGTCGAAGATCGGCTTCCAGGCGGCCTTCAGCTCCTCGGTGTCCTCGGGCCGGGCGCAGGTGTAGATCGGCTGGTGGAACAGGGCGACGTTCCAGCGCGCCGGGCTTTCGGCCAGCACGCGGTCCAGCCAGCGCGTCTGGCTTTCCCCGGCGCCCAGATCGATGGCCGCCGTGCCGTCCAGCACGATGAAGCGCACGCCCTGATAATCGACGTAATAGCTGGTCGCCTTCGCCCCGTCTGCCCCGTTGTCCGGCAGGGCGAACTGCAGCGGCCAGTGCGGCCCCAGAAGGCGCGATTCCTCGCCGTTCGGCAGGATGTGGTCGACGTATTCGTGGTTGCCGCTGGCGGGCAGTTGCGGCGTCATGGCGAAGGCGCGCCCGCCGGCCTCGGTCCATTCGCCCCACTCGTCGTCGTGAACCTTGACCTCCCGCTGGGCCACCAGATCGCCCGCATGGACGACCAGGGCCGCCGGTCCCGCCTCCTTGAAGGCCGAGCGGATCACGCGCGAGCCGATCTCCAGAATGTCGTTCTGCGTATCGCCCAGATAGATGAAGCGGAAGGGCGCGAACTCGGCCTTGGCCGTGCGGAACGGCAGCCACTCGCTCCAGCCGTCGGCGGCGCGCACGCGATAGACATAGCGCGTGTCCGGCTTCAGCCCGTCAAAGCGCGCCTGATGATAGAAGGCGCGGCCGTTCTCGTTCTCGATCGGCGCCGTGGTCCCAGCCACGGTGCGGGCGGCGAAGCCCAGCAGGGGGCCGTCGATCTCCTCGGCGATCTGGGCCTCGGCGGCGGTCTGGCGCGCGTCGGTGCGCCAGGCGACGGCGGCGCCGCGCGCGGCGTCTGCGGCGGGGCTCAGCACGATGCGGTCGGCCCAGCCCTTGGCGGCCCAGCGGCCGTTCGGCGCGTGCAGCGGCGGCGGCAGCGGATCGGGGTCCGGCGGCGCGACGACCTGGGCCATGGAGGGCGCGGCGGCCAGCAGAACAGACGCGGCCAAACAGGCGACGGACAGCTTCATGACGATGTTTCCCCGAACCTCACGTGGTCGAGGGCGACGCCTAGCGGCCCAATGCGACGGTTCGCCGGGGCTTTTGTGAAACTCCTGCGAGGAATAGGCCGACTACGACGGGATCAGGCCCAGCAGCTCCTTGCCCGCCAGCACGGCGAACAGCAGGGCCGCCGCCCCCAGCAACAGGTTGGAAATCCAGCCGCTGCGCCATTCCTGCGGCGTCCGGGCGCTGTTCAGCAGCCACAGAAGCGTCCCCGCCAGGAAGGGCATGAACAGGCTGCCCAGCACCCCATATGCGACAATCAGCCCGAACGGACGATCCATGAACAACAGCAGCATCGGCGGGAACGTCAGCCACAGGGCGTAGGCGCGGAACGCCCGGCTCTTGTCGCCGCGCGCCTGGGGATCCTCGGAACGGCCGCGCACATGGGCGGTGAAGTCGGCGAACATCAGGCTGACGCCCTGCCACACGCCCAGCAGGCTGGAGAAGCTGGTGGCCCAGAAGCCGACCAGGAACAGGATGGAGATCGGCCGCCCGAATCGCTCGCGCAGCACCTGGTCCAGGTCCAGCAGCCCCCGGTCACCGCCCTGCAAGGCGATCCCGGCGCTATAGAGCAGCTCGGCCCCGACGATCAGCATGGCGACGACGAAGACGCCGGTGACGACATAGGCCACCCGATTGTCCAGCCGCATGACCGCCATCCAGCCCGGCCCCTTCCAGCCCTTGGCGTTCAGCCAGTAACCATAGGCCGCCATGGTGATGGTGCCTCCTACCCCGCCGATCAGGCCCAGGGTATAGAAGGCCGACCCTTCCGGCAGGCTCGGCCACAGACCGGTCAGCAGCTCCGGCAGATTGGGCGTGACGATCACGGCCAGGCCGACGACGGTGACGAACATCACCCCGACGCAGGCCGTCATCACCTTCTCGAACAGGCCGTAGCCGCCGAACCAGACGAAGATCAGCCCGGCGGCCCCGCTCAGCATCCCCCAGGCCTTCAGGTCCAGCACGGGGAACAGCGCCGCCAGCGGCAGAGCCGTCGAAGTCATGGCCGCCGCGCCATAGACGAAGCCCCAGACCACCACATAGACGCCGAAATAGAGCCCGGCCCAGTTCAGTCGCCCGTCCAACCAGCCGCCGCCCAGACTGGACCAGCCCTCGAACATCGTCCGCTCGCTGGACAGGGTCCACCGGCCCACGGCCTCGGCCAGGGCGATCTTCAGCACGGTCCCGACGACGGCGGCCCACAGCAGGGCGTAGCCGAAGCGCGATCCGGCGATCAGGGTGGCGACCAGATCGCCCGCCCCCACCCCGGTCGCCGCCACCACGATTCCCGGCCCGATCAGCGACCAGCGGTTCCTCGGCGTCGGCGTTTGCGTCATCCTGAAGGCTCCGGTTGCGTGAACCATAACCGTGCCGCGCTTCGCCGCCCATGCCAATCGCCCGCGCAAGGCCGCCGCGCCTTGCCCTGCCGGGGTTTTTCCCGTATAGGCGCGCCCTTTCCAGGGCTTCGGTCCTGCTGCGGAACGTCAAAGGGTCGGGAAACTCCCGTCCGCCGCGTCAGGAGCCATCGTGGACGAACTACCCGGTTCGCCCGCGCCGATGTCCGCCAAGGGAGAATGCCGCATGGCTCTTTACGAGCACACGGTCATGACGCGCCAGGATATCTCGGCGCAACAGGCCGAAGCGCTGAACGACACCATCAAGGCTCTGATCGAAGAAAACGGCGGCTCCGTCGCCAAGATCGAGTACTGGGGTCTGCGCAACCTGACCTACCGGGTCAAGAAGAACCGCAAGGCTCACTATTCGCTGATGGCCGTCGACTGCCCGCCGGCCGCCATGGCCGAAGTCGAGCGCCAGCTGTCGATCAACGAAGACGTGCTGCGCTGGCTGACCATCCGCGTCGAGGAACTCGACCTGGAGCTGTCGCCCCTGCTGGCCCGCCGTGAACGCGAGCGTGACCGCAGCGCCCCGCGCGGCGACGACGCCGCGGCTTCGGAATAAGGAACCGGATCATGACCGATACGACTGCCCCCATCCCGGGCGCTCCGGCCGGCTCCGGCCCGGCCCGTCGCCCCTTCTATCGTCGTCGCAAGGTGTGCCCGTTCTCGGGCGCCAACGCGCCGAAGATCGACTACAAGGACGTGAAGCTGCTGCAGCGTTACGTCTCCGAACGCGGCAAGATCGTGCCCTCGCGCATCACCGCCGTTTCCGCCAAGAAGCAACGCGAGCTGGCCAAGGCCATCAAGCGCGCCCGCTACCTGGCCCTGCTGCCGTACGTGGTGAAGTAAGATGAAGGTCGTTCTGCTGGAACGCGTCGAGAACCTCGGCGCCATCGGCGACGTCGTCACTGTCAAGGACGGCTTCGCCCGCAACTTCCTCCTGCCGCGCGACAAGGCGCGTCGGGCCACGGAAGCCAACCTGAAGGCCTTCGAAATCGAGCGCGCCGCCATTGAGGCCCGCAACGACAAGAACAAGGCCGAAGCTCAGAAGATCGCCGACAAGATCGACGGTCAAAGCTACGTCATGATCCGTCAGGCTGGCGAAACCGGCCAGCTGTACGGCTCGGTCGCCGGCCGCGACGTCGCTGAGGTCGTTCGCGCCGAAGGCGGCAAGGTCGAGCGCTCGCAGGTCGTCCTGAACACGGCGATCAAGACGCTGGGCGTCCACGAAGTGCTGGTTCGCCTGCACCCCGAGGTCTCGGCCACCGTCAAGATCAACATCGCCCGTTCGGCCGACGAAGCCGAGCGTCAAGCGAAGGGCGAGGACGTGATCCGCGCTCAGTTCGACGACGAGCGTAACGCCGCCGACCAGGCCGCTCAGGAGCTGCTGGAAGGCGGCGCCGGCCAACAGGAAGGCTTCGGCGACGAAGCCTGATCCTGTCGCTTCGGCGAGATGATCGAGGGGCGTTTCCGCAAGGAAGCGCCCCTTTTTCTTGGGCTGAACGCCCCCTGTTCCGCTCGCTCGGCGGACGCCGGGGCGAGCGGGTATTGAGCATATCGCTCACACTTTAGTTTTCCTAAACATCCCGGCACATAATCTCGATAGGCGTCGCCGTTTTCGCACCGCAATATCGCCATGGCTCGTCGCCGTTGACGGGCAGGAGATGACGATGCGCCCCGGCCTTTACGCCCGACTGCATCGCCCGGCAGTCCGACCGGCGCGATGTCTGTGCCCGCGACACTGAAACCGTCCCCCACGACCGGCCCGCCGCCGGTCTGCGGTTTCCGTCCGCTTTAAGAATTTCGCTTCCCGACGCGCCTGACGTCCGCCCTTCCGCGGCGGCGATCCCTGACGCGCGTCCAATCAGAAAAGACGACCTCTCGAGATGACCTCCCGCTTTCCCCGCCGCCCCGCCCTTCTGGCCGCCGTATCCGGCGGCGCCCTGCTGATCGCAGGCGCCGCCTCGGCCCAAACTGCTCCTGACGACGCGACCTCAGTCGACGACATCGTGGTGACGGGCACCCGCGCCCCGGCCCGCTCGCGCCTGGACACCCTGGCCCCCGTCGACGTGGTGACGGCCGAAACCCTGCAGAACCGCGGCACGACCGAGTTCGCCGCCGCCCTGGCCCAGACGGTGCCGTCCCTGACCTTCCAGCGGCCCTCGGCCAATGACGGCACGGATTCGATCCGCCCCGCCACCCTGCGCGGCCTGTCGCCGGATCAGACCCTGGTGCTGGTCAACGGCACGCGCCGCCACGCCTCGGCCCTGGTCAACGTCAACGGCACGGTCGGCCGCGGCTCGGCCGCCGTCGACCTGAACGCCATCCCCAGCGGCGCCCTGGACCGGGTCGAGGTGCTGCGCGACGGCGCCTCGGCGCAATACGGCTCCGACGCCATCGCCGGCGTGGTCAACCTGCGCCTCAAGGAAGCCCGCGAGGGCGGCGGCGCCAGCGTCACCTACGGCCAGTACTTCACCAATGTGGAGACCGCGCGCGGCAAGCGGGACGAGCAGGACGGCCGCGCCGTCACCGTCTCGGCCTGGCAGGGCTTCGGCCTGGGCTCGGACGGCTTCCTGACCCTGTCGGCGGAATACTCCGACCGCGACCCGACCAACCGTTCGGACTACGATCCGCGCCCCGCCGCCAACGGCGCGATCACCGCCCGCTTCGGCGACCCCAAGGTCGAGCAGTGGAGCGTCTTCGCCAATGCAGGCAAGCCGCTGAACGCCGACTGGGAAGCCTATGGCTGGGCCGGCTATCAGGAACGCGACAGCTCATCCGCCGCCTTCCCGCGCCTGTCGAACAACCCCAACAACGTGCCGTCCATCTATCCGAACGGTTTCCTGCCCAAGATCGCCATCAACTCCCAGGACGTTTCAGCCGCCGGCGGCGTGCGCGGGACGCTGGCCGGATGGGACGCGGACTTCAGCCTGGTCTACGGCCGCAACGCCCTGGACTTCCGCACCGAGGATTCGCTGAACGCCACCTATGGCTCCGCCTCCCCGACTAGCTTCGATTCCGGCGGCCTGACCTATGACCAGTTGGTCTTCGGCGCGGACTTCACGCGTCAGTTCGAGATCGGCCTGGACGGCGGTCCGCTGAACTTCGCCTGGGGTCTGGAGGCCCGCAAGGAGAACTACAAGATCGACGCCGGCCAGCCGGAATCGTGGAACCGCGGCCCGCTGGGGTCGAACACCGCCCTGGCCGGCGGCGCCCAGGGCTTCCCCGGCTTCCAGCCCTCGAACGCGGTCGATGAGGACCGCGACGCCGTGGCCCTGTACGCCGACGTCGAGATCCCGCTGACCGAAAAACTGACGGTCGAGGGCGCGCTGCGCGTCGAGGACTATTCCGACTTCGGCGACGCTCAGACGGGCAAGTTCGCCGCCCGCTACGACTTCACCCCGAACTTCGCCCTGCGCGGCTCGGCGTCGACCGGCTTCCGCGCCCCGTCGTTGCAGCAGAGCTTCTTCACCTCGACCTCCTCGGTCGTGCAGAACGGCGGCTTCGTCGAAACCGGCACCTTCCCCGCCACCAGCGAGGTCGCCTCGGTTCTGGGCGCCCGTCCGCTGAAGGCCGAGACCTCGACCAACTACACCTTGGGCGCCGTGATCCGGCTGGGTAATTTCGACCTGACCGTCGACGCCTATCGCATCGAGATCGAGAACCAGATCGTCCTGTCGGAGCTGATCAACCGCAGCTTCTCGTCTCAGGTCGCCGGTCTGCTGGACCCGTTGGGCGTCCAGGCCGCGCGCTTCTTCCTCAACGGGGTGTCGACCGAAACCGAAGGCGTCGACATCGTCGGCCGCTATCGCCTGCGCACCGAGACGGCGGGCGACTGGGACTTCACCGTCGCCGCCAACGTCAACGACGTCAGCGTGACCAAGACCCCGACCTCTTCCTCGGTGCTGAACCCGGTCCCGACCCTGTTCGCGCGCCAGCGCATCCTGACCATCGAGGAGGGCACGCCGGACACGAAGGTCTCCGCCTCGGCCGACTGGAGCCAGGGCCGCTGGGGCGCCACGGCGCGAGCGACCTATTACGCCAGCGTGCTGCAACCCGGCTCGACGTCCGCCAACGACTATTCGACCGGCGACAAGACCACCATCGACCTGGAAGGCCGCTTCCAGATCACCGACCGGGTCGGCCTGGCGATCGGCGTGGACAACGTCTTCGACGAATACCCGGACTTCGTGCCCGCCAACCTGAACAACAACGGCGTGCTGGGCTTCCCCTACTACTCGCCGTTCGGGTTCAACGGCCGCTACGGCTACGCCCGGTTGAACGTGAAGTGGTGATGGACTTGGAGCGCGCGCATCGGGGCTTCCTCCCTGTCCTTTGAGCGCGCCTCCCTCGTCAGACGCGGCGGCCCGCGGGGAGCCGCCGCGTCTGACGAAAACTTAATGTGGGCCAACGTTCGTCGGTCATGGTTCGGTCGCGAACCGCGCGCTAGGCTTCACCGTCTCGCGGGAGGGAAGCCCATGAAAGCCGCCACATTCGCCGCCGTCGCCGCCCTGGCGCTGTCCGCCCTGCCCAGCGCGGCCGCCGCCATGACGGTGCAGGAGTTCCTGACCTCCGCCAACCGCATCCCTCGCAATCCCACGGCGCTGCTGCGGTCGGACACGCGGCGGCTGATGAATGAGATAAACGGAGCCTTCAAGGCGGTGCGCGACGATCAGGTCGCCGCCAAGGCTGCGGGACGGCGCTCCGCCACCTGCATTCCCGAAGGCGCCAAGATCAGCCTATCGCCCGACATGATCCTGAACCGTTTCAACGCCATCCCGGCCCAGCGGCGCAGCATCAGCGTCAATCAGGCCGTGCGCGAGTGGATGGCCGAGGAACACCCCTGCCCCGCCTGATCGGCTCCCGAACCCTTGCACAGCGGCGCAGGCGAGCGCATCTAGCCCTCCATGCCGCGTTCCGTTCCCGTCCTCTTCGCCGCGTCGCTAGGCGCCCTGACTCTGCTCGCCTCCGCGCCCCTGGCCCAGGCCCAGTCGTCTGATATGACCGTCCAGCAGTTCCTGACGATCGGTCATGACATCCCGCGTAACCGCGCCGTGGCCATAATGCGCCCGGACACCCGCCGCCTGATCCGCGTCGTCACCGGCGCCGTCAGCACGGTGAAGGCCGAGCAGGCCTCGGCCGTTTCGGCGGGCCGCACGCCGGCGCACTGCATCCCCGCTTCCGGCACCGGCATAACGCCCGAGGCTCTGGTCGCACGTTTCGAGACCATGCCGGAATCGCGCCGTCGCATCACCGTGACCCAGGCCGTGCGCGATTGGATGGCCGAGCGCTACCCCTGCCGCGCCTGACGACCTCCTACTGATCCGACAGCGGATTTCCGCGCCCGTCCACAGGCGTCGGCGACTGTCCACGACCACGACCCCGCCCGCGTCTGACGCAGGGCGCGCCTATGCGTATTGATGATGCCGATGAACGCCGCCTTCGCTCCGATGCCCTATGAAGCCCCCGACGCCGTGCAGGTGTCGTCCATGCCCCACAACCTGGAGGCGGAGCAGGCCCTTCTGGGCTCGCTGATGTTCGACAACGCCGTGTTCGAGCGCCTGTCGGACCGTCTGCGCGGCAGCCATTTCTACGAGCCCTTCCACCAGCGCCTGTTCGATGCGGTCGAGGACCACATCCGTCAGGGCCTGCTGGCCGAGCCGACCATTCTGATGGAGCGGTTCAAACAGGATCCGGCGTTTCAGGAATTCGGCGGCCTGCGTTACCTCGCCGATCTGGTGGACCGGGCGCCGCCCGCCGCCAACGCCCCCGACTACGCCCGCGTCGTCTATGACCTGGCCCTGCGCCGCGACCTGATCCGCATCGGCGGCGAGATCATCAAGGAGGCGCCCAACCCCGAGACGCCCGCCGACGAACAGATCGAACAGGCCGAACAGACGCTCTATTCCCTGGCCGAGACGGGCAAGCCTTCGTCGGGCTTCGTCAGCTTCTCCCACGCCCTGTCCGGCGCCGTGGAGATGGCGGGCGAGGCCTATCAGCGCGAGGGCAAGCTGGCCGGTCTGGCCACCCGCCTGGACGACCTGGACCAGAAGCTGGGCGGCCTGCACCCCTCGGACCTTCTGATCCTCGCGGGCCGTCCCTCGATGGGCAAGACGGCGCTGGCCACCAACATCGCCTTCAACGTCGCGCGGAATTATCGCTGGGAGCCGACGCCGGACGGCGGGCGCAAGACCGTCGACGGCGGCGTCGTCGCCTTCTACTCGCTGGAAATGAGCGCCGAACAGCTGGCCATGCGTATCCTGGCCGATGCGTCAGGCGTATCCTCGGACAAGCTGCGCAAGGGCGAGATCGACGCCTCGGACTTCGGCAAGATCCGCGACGCCGCCATCGAGATCGGCGAAAGCCCCCTCTACATCGACGCCACCGGCGGCCTGTCCATCTCCAAGCTGGCGGCGCGCGCGCGACGGCTGAAGCGGATGGAGCACGGCCTCGACCTGATCGTGGTCGACTACCTGCAACTCGTGACGACCGGCGAGAACAGCCAGAAGAACCGGGTGCAGGAAGTGTCCGAAATCACCGGCGGCCTGAAGGCGCTGGCCAAGGAGCTGAACGTCCCCATCATCGCCCTGTCGCAGCTGTCGCGTCAGGTCGAGCAGCGCGAGGACAAGCGGCCCCAGTTGTCCGACCTGCGGGAATCCGGCTCGATCGAACAGGACGCCGACTGCGTCATGTTCGTCTATCGCGAAAGCTACTACCTGGGCCGCGCCGAGCCGCGCGAAGGCACCGAAGAACACCTGAAGTGGCAGGAAGACATGGACCGCCTGCAGCATCAGGCCGAGGTGGTCATCGGCAAGCAGCGTCACGGCCCCATCGGCATCGTCAAGCTGGCGTTCGATTCCAACACCACCCGCTTCGGCAACCTGGCCCACGACGGCCGCTACGGCGGCGCCTATGCGGATATTCCGGAGTAGGCCGTCAAAGCGGTGGCGCCGCCCGAACGGCGGCCTATAACCGTCGCCATGACCTCCCCCGTCCTCGCTCCCGCCGTCCTCAACGTCGATCTGGACGCGCTTGCCCGCAACTACCGCACCCTGGGCGCCGTCAGCGGCGCGCCGGTCAATCCAGTCGTGAAGGCCGACGGCTACGGCCTCGGCGCCGCCGCCGTGACCCAGCGCCTGATGGCCGAGGGCGCGCGCACCTTCTTCGTCGCCCGTGCGGCCGAGGGCGTGCGCCTGCGCGAGGCGATCGGGCCTGAGCCGGTCATCTATATTCTGGACGGCTGCCACGGCGACGGGGCCGCCATGCTCAAGGCCTCCAACCTGCGGCCCGTCATCAACCACCCGACCCAGCTTCAGACCTGGCAAGCGGCGGGCGGCGGGGCCTGCGGGCTTCAGATCGACACCGGCATGAACCGGCTGGGCTTCCGCGTCGAGGACGCGCCCGAACCGTTCGAGGGCCTTCAACTGGTGATGACCCACCTGGCCTGCGCCGACGAGCCGTCGAACCCGATGAACCGCGCCCAGCGCGACGCCTATGCGGCGGCCGTGACCCGCTATCCGGGCGTGACGCGCTCCTTCGCCAACTCGGGCGGCTGCTTCCTGGGGCCGGACTTCGCCTTCGACGTGGTGCGGCCGGGCATCTGCCTCTACGGCGGCGGGCCGGAAGGTCGTCCGCACGACAGGATCACCCCCGTCGCCAGCCTGATCGCCCAGGCGGTGCAGGTGCGCGACGTGCCGGCGGGCGAAACCGTCGGCTATTCGCAAGGGTATAGGGCGGAGCGGCCGATGCGCGTGGCGACCGTTGGCGCGGGCTACGCCGACGGCGTGCTGCGCTCCTACGGCCCCCGCGGGCAGGTCTTCATCGCGGGCGAGATGCGGCCGATCATCGGCCGGGTGTCGATGGACGTGCTGGCGGTCGACGTGACCGGCCTCGACGTCACGGCGGGCGATCCGGTGGAGATCTTCGGCGCCAATCGCCTAGTCGACGACGCGGCGGCGGCGGCGGGCACCATCAGCTATGAACTGCTGACCTCGATCACGCCGCGCGTGCCGCGCGTCTATCAGGGCTGAACAGCAAAGGGCTGAGGCGCAAGCCCCAGCCCTTCTTCAGACTTAGCTCAGGGCGAACGCCGTGGCGCCCGCGCCGACGATGACGAAGCTGGCGATCACCGCGCCGACAATGGCGAAGACGATGACGTTCAGGATGATGGCCGCGACCACCACCACGATGGTGTAGCCCAGCGCCTTGTCCGCGGCGGTCTTCATCAGCGTCGGCAGGCCCAGATACATCAGGTAGAAGCCGTACAGGCCCAGCAGGCCCGCCAGCCAGCCCAGCATCGGCAGCACATTCAGCACGCCCGCCACCCAGGCGGCGGTCATGGAATAGACGGCGACCTGCATCGCCTTCACCGGATTCTTGGTCCCGCCGAAGGTCGGCGCCAGGGCGTCGATGATCAGGCCCAGAATATAGACGCTGATCAGGCTCAGCACATAGCTGAGCGCGCCCGCCAGCACCGGACCGAACAGGCCGCGATGACCGAAGGCGATCTGGCCCACGATGGTCGCCACCGCCGGAATGGCCGCCAGGATGACGGCGTAGCTGGTGAACAGCCCCTTGATGCTGGCGCTTTCGGCGTCGATGACCGGCCATTCGAACTTGGGCCGTGTCAGGATGTATTTGACCCGCGAGACGAGCGAGGGATCGACGGCGGGGGGATTTTCCAGGGTCATTCGTTAGCCTTCTGGGCGGTTGAGTCGGATCACGGCCTTATCATGTCAGAATGACGGCTGTGTGGATGTCGACGCAACCCCGCACTCTCCCTATGACAGTTTCGGACGTAAGCCGTTCCGACCCGCCTGTCCTCGCCCGTCTGATCTGCTAGGTCTGATCACATGGCGCGCGACTCTCTTCTCTTCGTCTGCAAATCCTGCGGGGCGGTTCATTCCAAATGGGCCGGGCAATGCTCGTCCTGCGGCGAGTGGAACGCCCTGGTCGAGGAATCCAAGGCGGCCCCGCCCGGCGCCATGAAGCCCGCCTCGACCGCGCGCGGGCGCGGGGTGCAGTTCGAGACTTTGCAGTCCGACACGCCCGAGCCGCCGCGCATCGTCACCGGCGTGACCGAGTTCGACCGCGTCTGCGGCGGCGGCGTGGTGCCGGGTTCCGCCATCCTGCTAGGCGGCGACCCCGGCGTCGGCAAGTCGACCCTGCTGCTGGAAGTCACGGCCAAGGCCGCCCGCAACGGCGCCAAGGTCGCCTATATCTCGGGCGAAGAGGCGATCGAGCAGATCCGCGCCCGCGCCAAACGCATGGGCGTGGCCGACGCCGATGTGTCGCTGGCCTCCGCCACCGCCCTGCGCGACATCCTGACGACGCTGAAGCGCGATCCGTTCGACATCGTCATCATCGACTCCATCCAGACCCTATGGAGCGACGCGCACGACGCCGGTCCCGGCTCCATCACCCAGGTACGCGCCTGCGCTGCGGAACTGGTGCGGCTGGCCAAGAACGGCGGCCCCGCCATCGTCCTGGTCGGCCACGTCACCAAGGACGGCCAGATCGCCGGGCCGCGCGTGGTCGAGCACATGGTCGACGCCGTCCTCAGCTTCGAAGGCGAGCGCGGCTATCCCTTCCGCATCCTGCGCGCGGGCAAGAACCGTTTCGGCGCCACCGACGAGATCGGCGTGTTCGAAATGGGCGATTCCGGTCTGCGCGAAGTGCCCAACCCCTCGGCCTTGTTCCTGGGCGAAGGCAAGGACCGGGCGCCCGGCGCCGCCGTCTTCGCCGGGATCGAGGGATCGCGCCCTGTTCTGGTGGAAATACAGGCGCTTGTCGCGCCTTCTGCATACGGCACGCCAAGGCGAGCTGTCGTCGGCTGGGACTCCGGCCGTCTGGCCATGCTGCTGGCCGTTCTGGAGGCGCGCTGCGGTCTGGGGTTCGGCGACAAGGACGTCTATCTGAACGTCGCGGGCGGCATGCGGATCAACGAGCCCGCCGCCGACCTGGCCGCCGCCGCCGCCCTGATCTCCTCGGCGCTGGACATGCCCCTGCCGCAGGGCTGCGTCGTCTTCGGCGAGATCGGCCTGTCGGGCGAGGTCCGCGCCGTCGGCCGCGCCGAGGCCCGCCTGCGCGAGGCCAAGAAGCTAGGCTTCGAGCGCGCCCTCGCGCCGCCACAAGCCAATGGCAAGGTGAAGAAGGGCGATGTCGCCCTGACCGTCGTCACCCGCCTGACCGACGCGGTCGAGCGAATCTCCCAGAACCGCTACTAAGGCGCGTTCCCATCCCTTGAGGCCGCAGAGCGCGTGACCGGCTACGACGTCTTCGTGATCCTGGCCTTGCTGGCCTCGGGCGCCGCCGGATGGTTCCGGGGCGGCATGCGCGAGCTCACGGCCCTGTTCAGCTTCATGCTGGCGGCGCTGCTGGCGTTGATCACCCTGCCGTGGACGGCGCCGATCGGGCGCGATCTGGTCGATCCCGACTGGGCCGGGTCCGTGCTGGCCGTCGGGCTGGTCTTCGTTCTTCTCTATTTCGGCCTGCGTTTTCTCGGCTCGGCCATTTCGCAGGGCGCGCGCGGCCATGCGCTGGGCGTGCTGGACCAGACGCTGGGTCTGCTGGTGGGCCTGGTCCGCGCCCTGGGCCTGATCGGCGCGGTGCACCTGATCATCATGGGCGCCATGCAGGACAACCCGCCGCGCTGGCTGTCCGAAGCCGCCACCGCCCCGGTCAGCGAAGGCGCCGCCCGCGCCATCCAGATCGTGCTGCCCACGCTTGGAAAGGGCGCCGACGCCCTGACCCCCGTGGTCGGTTCTTCCGTTCGCGAAGGGTTTTCCGACCAATGAGACTTGCCCCGGACGCCTGGGCGGCTTACGTGCGCGGCGCCGCCCTTTGAGTTATCCTTCCCCGGTCATCGGAGCCTGACGATGCGCCACCATATCGCCGAACCCGTCGTTCACCGTGAGCATTGGCGTGAGCCGGAAGATGATCAGCTGCGCCTCGAATGCGGCGTCTGCGGCGTCTGGGGCGCGCCCGAGAACGAGGCGTCCTCCATCGTCGCGCTGGGCCTGCACGCCCTGCAGCATCGCGGCCAGGAAGCCTGCGGCATCGCCAGCGTCCACGACGACCGCTTCTACACCGAACGTCATCAGGGCCTCGTCGGCGACGCCTTCGGCAACGCCGAACTGACGAAGCGCCTGCCCGGCCAGGCCTCCATCGGCCACACCCGCTACTCCACCGCCGGCGGCAGCTTCCTGCGCAACATCCAGCCGATGTTCGCCGATCTGGACCAGGGCGGCATCGCCATCGCCCACAATGGCAACCTGACCAATTTCAAATACCTGCACGCGCAACTTGTCTCGGAAGGCGCGATCTTCCAGTCCACTTCGGACTCCGAGGCCATCCTCCACCTGATCGCTCGCAGCCGTAAGGCCAAGATCGTCGACCGCTTCATCGACGCCCTGAGCCGGATCGAAGGCGGCTACGCCCTGGTGGCCCAGACCCGCTACAAGATGATCGGTGCGCGCGACCCGCTGGGCATCCGCCCGTTGGTGCTGGGCAAGGTCGGCGAAGCCTGGGTGCTGGCGTCCGAGACCTGCGCCCTGGACACCATCGGCGCCACCTTCGTGCGCGATGTCGAGCACGGCGAGGTCGTGGTCATCGACGAGGAGGGCCTGACCTCGATCAAGCCCTTCGCCGCGCGCGCCGCCCGTCCGTGCCTGTTTGAGTACGTCTACTTCGCCCGTCCCGATTCCGTCGTGAACGGCCTGTCGGTCTATGACGTCCGTAAGGAGATGGGTCGTCGCCTGGCGCGCGAGCACACGGTCGAGGCCGACATCGTGGTGCCGGTGCCCGACTCGGGCGTTCCCGCCGCCCTCGGCTACGCCCAGGAAAGCGGCCTGCCCTATGAAATGGGCATCATCCGCAGCCACTACCTCGGCCGCACCTTCATCCAGCCCAGCCAGGGCGCCCGTCAGAAGGGCGTGCGGATGAAGCACAGCCCCAACCGCGCCGCCCTGGAAGGCAAGCGCGTCGTGCTGATCGACGATTCCATCGTGCGCGGCACCACCTCGCTGAAGCTGGTCCGCGCCGTGCGCGCGGCGGGCGCCAAAGAGGTGCACCTGCGCTCCGCCAGCCCGCAGATCCTCTTCCCCGACTTCTACGGCATCGACATGCCCGAGCGGTCGCAGCTGATGGCCGCCACCCACAGCATGGACGAGATGCGCGCGGTGCTGGAGGTCGACTCCCTCGGCTTCCTGTCCATCGACGGCCTTTACGACGCCCTGGGCGCCGGGCCGCGCAACGCAGCCAGCCCGCAGTATACCGACCACTACTTCACCGGCGACTATCCGACCCGCCTGCTGGACCGTGAGATCGAGGAAGGCGGCCGCGATCCGCGCGGGAAGCAACTTTCTCTGCTGGTGACCGCTTAAGGCTGGATGATCCAGCTCGGCTACTTCACGCTCGACACACCTGACGTCGACAAGGCCCGCGCCTTCTACGCGGGCCTGTTCGGCTGGCGCTTCGACGAGGCCTCATCCAGCCCGACCTACGCCCATGTGGCCGGGTCCGACCCCGCCTTCGGCCTCACCAAGGGCGAGCACAAGACCTTCCCCAATCTCTATTTCCGCGTGGACGACATCCACGCCGCCTGCGCCCGCGTGACCGAACTGGGCGGCCGCGCGGCCGTGCCGGCCGAGAGCCCGTCCGGCCTGTCGGTCGTGGTCAGCGACGATCAGGGCGTCAGCTTCAGCCTGTGGCAGCCCGCGCCGGGCTACTGAGCCTTTCGCCCGGCGTCCGGCCGCGCTATCAGCGGCCCCATGTCCGAACACGCTTCCCTCCCTCTCGCCAACCGCGTCGCCCTGGTCGTCGGCGCCTCGCGCGGTATCGGCCGCGAATCCGCCCTGGCCCTCGCCAAGGCCGGCGCCCACGTCGTCGCCGCCGCGCGCACCCAGGGCGCCCTGGAGGAGTTGGACGACGAGATCTTCGCCGCCACCGGCCAGCACGCCAGCCTCGTCCCGTTCGACCTGGTGGACGGCGGCGCCATCGACCGCCTGGGCGGCGCTCTGTTCCAACGTTTCGGCAAGCTGGACATCTGGGTTCAGGCGGCGGCCACCATGGGCCCGTCCGGCCTGACCCCGGTCGCCCACGCCGAACCGCGCGAGTTCGCCAAGGTCGAGAAGATCAACTTCACCGGCATCTATCGCCTGATCCGCTCGCTGGAGCCGCTGCTGCGCGCCTCGGACGCCGGACGCGCCATCCATCTGACCAGCAGCGTCGCCAGCCAGCCGCGCGCCTTCTGGGGCATGTACGCCGCGACCAAGGCGGGCGCCGAGGCCCTGGTCAAATGCTGGGCCGACGAGATCGAGAGCACGCCGGTGCGCGCCAGCATCGTCGATCCGGGCCGAATGCGGACGCAGTTGCGCGCCCAGGCGTTCCCGGGCGAAGATCCCAGCGTTCTGCCGCATCCTTCGGAGATCGGTCCCCTGATCGTCGAACTGGCCCGCCCTGATCTCACTCCGCCTCTGACGGTCAGCTTCAAGGAATGGAAGCAAGGCCTGTCGGCGGACGCCCTGGTTTAAAGTCTTCATGCCGACAAGACCGGCGACGGACGAGCGAACCGCGACAAGCTCAACGCTGCGTCGTTCGCCCCTGCCGCTGGTCCGCGCCGCCCCGTTGGCCGACATCGTGGCGCTGATCGCTTCGGTCGGCCTGATCCTCACCTATGTCGGCTTCTGGAGCGCGCCGCTGACCGACTACGGCGCGCGCTCGGCCGACTTCCTTCGCAACTTCTACTATCCGGCCTATCTGCTGGCTGTGGTGCTGGTCTGCATGAGGCCCGAGCGCGCGATCAGGGGCATGGTCCGATCGCCGCTGCTGATCGCCCTGCTGCTGCTGACGGCGGCCACCTATTTCTGGTCCATCATGCCCGATCTGACGGCGCGGCGGATTCCGGCCCTGCTGTTCACCACCCTGGCGGGCGTGGCCCTGGCCTCGCGGTGGAGCTGGCGCAGCCTGACCGAGATCATAGCGGGAACCCTCGGCGCCCTGGCCGTCCTTTCCTTCCTGCTGGGCGCGCTGCTGCCCGACTTCGGCCGGATGCAGGAGCTCTTCCCCGGCGCCTGGCGCGGCCTGTGGCTTGAGAAGAACGGCCTGGGCCATGTCATGGTGAAGACCACCATCTTCCTGCTGGCCGCGGGCGTCATGGCTCCCGAGCGGCGCAAGTTGTGGTTCGGCCTGGCAGTCGTCTCTGTGGCGCTGGTCATCCTGTCGACCTCGAAGACGGCCCTGCTGGTGCTGCTGCTGTCGCTCAGCGCCATGGGCTTCGTCGCCGTGGTGAAGTCCGGCCCCCTGCGCGCCGTCGTCGCCACCTGGCTGGCCGTCGTGGTCGTCATCGGCGGCGCCCTGCTGATCTCCGCCGAAACCGACGTCGTGCTGGGGCTCTTGGGCAAGGACGCCACCCTGACCGGCCGCACAGAAATCTGGTCCGGCATCATGCAGCAGATGTCCGAGCACCCCTGGCGCGGCTTCGGCTACGGCGCGGTATGGGACGACCCCGGCTTCACCGGCCCTAAAGCCTGGATCGGGCACCAGGCCCACTTCATCCCGGCCAACGCCCACAGCGGCTGGCTAGAGATCTACATCGCCCTGGGACTGGGCGGCGTCATCCTGTTCGCACTGTGGCTGGTGCAGATATGGGCGCAATCGCTGTGGGCGGCCTACACCAGCCCCGGCGGCTGGGTGGCCCTGCCGATGATGGCTTCTTTCACCTTCACCATGCTCAGCGAGAGCATCGCCATGAACTGGCATGAGCTGCGCTGGGTCGTCATGGTCGCCCTGGCCCTGAAGCTCGCGCTCGGCGACGAACCCGAACAGCCCAGTCGCCCACGCTGATCGCCGCGCAAGGCGGAGCGATCAGCGCAGACCTGAGCAATGGGCGAAAGACGTCCCGTTGGCCGGGACGACATCGTCAGCGCTTGGCGCCGCCCTTCTGGCCCGTACGGACGCGGCCCGAGCGGGACACCTGGCGTGCGCCGCCGCGCGCGCCCTTGCCGATGAAGGCGTTGGAGCCCGCCTTCTTGGACGCGCTGGCCTTCAACCCGCCCAGGGGCTTCACCTTGGGCTTGATGCCGGCCTTGGCCTTCTGCTCCAGCGCCTTGCCGGGCAGGTTGGACAGCTTCTCGGCCTTCTCGGCCTTGATCACCCGGCGCGGGGCGGTCTTGGCGTCGCCCTTGAAGCGTTCCGGGCCGGACTTGGCGCCGCCCTCGGCATAGGGGTTGGCCGAGCCCGACTTGACGTTCAGGCGGATCGGCGTGCCGTGCAGGTCGAAGCTCTCTCGGATCGAGTTGATCAGATAGCGCTTGTAGTGTTCCGGCATGGACGCGGCGCGGCTGGCCATCAGCACGAACGTCGGAGGACGCGCCTTGGTCTGGGCCATGTATTTCGGCTTGATGCGCTTGCCGTCCACGGCGGGCGGCGGGTGTCTCTGGGTCGCCAGGGACAACCAGTCGTTCAGATCCTTGGTCTTCACCTTGACCGACCAGGTGTCATAGGCCTGAAGCACGGCGGGCATCAGACGCTCGACGCCGCGGCCGTTGAAGGACGACAGGGCCACGAAGGGCGAACCGCGCAGCTGCGGCAGCTTGTCGTCGGCCAGGCGCTTCAGCTCGGCCAGGCGCGCCTGAGGCTCTTCTTCCAGATCCCACTTGGACGCGACATAGACCAGCGCCCGCCCTTCCCGCTCGACCAGATCGGCAAGTTGCAGGTCTTGAGTGTCGAAGGCGTCGTCCTTGTCCATCACCATGATCACCACCTCGGCGAAGGTGATGGCGCGAATCGTGTCGGCGACCGACAGCTTTTCCAGCTTCTCCTGGACGCGGGCCTTGCGACGCATCCCGGCGGTGTCGATCAGGCGGATGTTCTTGCCTTCCCAGACCCAGTCCACCGAGATGGAGTCGCGCGTGATGCCGGCTTCCGGCCCGGTCAGCAGGCGGTCGTCGCCGATCAGGCGGTTGATCAGGGTCGACTTGCCCGCGTTCGGACGGCCGATGACGGCGATGCGGATCGGCTTTTCCGGCTCGTCGACTTCCTCGATGAAGATGTCTTCGGACGCGGCCAGGATCGCCTGATACAGGTCGGCCATGCCCTCGCCGTGCTCGGCCGAGATCGGCACCGGCTCGCCGAAGCCCAGGCCGTGAGCCTCGCCCACGCCGCCGCCGCTTTCGCGGCTTTCCGACTTGTTGGCCAGCAGGACGACAGGCTTGTGAACCTTGCGCAGGCGATCGGCGAAGATCCGGTCTAGCGAGGTCACGCCTTCGCGCGCGTCCATCATGAACAGGATCAGGTCCGCGTCCTCGATCGCCGCCTCGGTCTGCTCGCGCATCCGGGCTTCCAGGCTTTCGTCGGTGATGTCCTCATACCCCGCCGTGTCGATCAGGGTCAGATCCATGTCGCCGATCACGCCGTCGGCGTAGCGGCGGTCGCGGGTCACGCCGGGGCGATCATCGACCAGCGCAAGGCGCTTGCCGACGAGGCGATTGAACAGTGTCGACTTGCCCACGTTGGGGCGGCCGACGATGGCGACCTTCATAGCCATGTCGGCCTTCTAGCTTAAATCGGTGAAAAGGTCAGCGGATGCTGACCAGTTGGCCCTTGTCGGTCAGGACATAGAGGGCGCCGTTGTAGGCGGCCGGGGCGATATAGGCGGCCGCGCCCAGCTTCAGGCTGCCGGTCTGAGCGCCGGTCTTCGGATCGAAGGCCACGGCCTCGCCGTCCGAATTGACCAGAACCAGACGGTTGGACGCCAGGATCGGACCGGACCAGACCGGACGCACGGTGCGCTTGCCGAAGCCCAGGAAGCCGCCTTCCTTGCGGACGCGGCCCTCGTTCAGGTCGCGCGACCAATAGACCTGGCCCGTCTCGCGGTTGACCACGGTCAGTTCGCCCGCCTGAGACACCACATAGACCACGTCGCCGACCGGCAGGGGCTGGTTCACCCCGACGATGGGCAGGGACCATTTCGGCTGGCCGCTGCGCAGGTCCATCACCTGCATCACGCCCGACTGGCTGATGGCGTAGACCTGACCGCGGCTGACGACCGGACGACCGGCGATGTCGCGCAGTTCCGACAGGGCGCTGGTGCGGCTGGTGCGCGACAGCACCTGCTCCCACACCGGCTGGCCGTTGGTCGCCTGCAGAGCCACGATCTGACCCGAGGAGAAGGGCGCCACCACCGTGCCGCCGCTGACCGCCGGGCTGGAGGCGCGCATGATGCGGGCCGGCTCGGTGATGCCGCGATAGGACCAGTCCTGCTGGCCGTTGGCCACGTTGAAGGCCATCAACTGGTTGTCGATGTCGACGACATAGACGCGCTGGCCCGCCACCGTCGGCGCGCCGTGGATCGGCAGGTCGACTGCGGTGCGCCACAGCTCGGCGCCCGTATTGGCGTCAAACGCCGTCATGACGCGATAGCCCGACGAGACGAAGACCTTGCCGCCGCTGACGGCCACGCCGCCCCCGAAGCCGCCGCCGCCCGATCCGCCGCCCAGGCCGATGCCCATGAAGCGGCGGCCGCGATCAGCCTCCTCGACCTTGACGCTGGCCTTCCACAGGACGGCGCCGGTTCCGGCGTCCACGGCGGTCACGCCCGCTTCGCCGTCCAGCACGAAGATCTTGCCGTCCTCAGCCACCACCGGGGACATGACCTGGCGATCGTTCGCCGAGCCTGCGCCGATGTCGCGCCGCCAGGCGACGGTGAACTCAGGCGCAGCGATCACATGCTCGACGGCATTCTCGGCGTTGCCGCCGGGCTGGCTCCAGGCGGTCGCCGCCTGCGGGCCCGGCAGGAAGAAGTCACGCCCCGAAAGGGCCGCCGAGGGCGCGAGCTGCTGCTCGAACTCCAGGATGGAGACACGCTGTCCCTCGGTGGCCGTCGCAACCGGCTCCTTGTCTCCGCCCAGACCGAACGGCAGGGCGTTGCGGACCGTGCCGCATGACGCGACGGTCAGGGCCAGACCGCTCAACAGGGCGACTTTAAGGGTTTTGGTCATGGTTGGCGTCCCGAGGGAGTCAAATCAGGGGGCAGGCGTCGCGGCGGGCGCTTGAGCCGGGGCCGCAGCCTCGGCCGGAGCGGCGACGGCGGGAGCCGCCTGGCCCGGAGCGGGCGTCGGCAGCGCAGCGGCGGCCTTGACGATGGCGGCCAGGTTGGCGGCCGTGCCGGTGTCGACGGCCTGAACGGCGGCCTGGGCGCGCTGGCGCACCGGGTCCGGCACATCCTGGCCGAGTTGCAGCTGCACGAAGGTCTGACGCGCCTCGGCGGTCTTGCCGTGCTGCAGCTGGGCCATGGCCAGGGCTTCCTGGGCGAAGGCCTGCATCGGGCGCTTGTCGCCGGTCAGCGGCTCCAGGCGCTTCTGCACGTCTTCCAGCGAGGCCGTGTCCATGACCAGGAAGACCGCCTTCAGGGCGGCGATGTCGGACAGAATCGGATCCTTGGCGGCCTTGGCGGCTTCATCCAGCAGAGCCACGGCCTCAGTCGTCTTGTTCTCGGCCTGAGCCAGACCCGCCTGCTGCATCAGGGCCAGGGCCTTGTAGCCGCCGCCCGCCTTGGCCGACTCGGCGAAGGCGGTCTTGGCTTCGGCGGGCTTGCCCGCCTGCAGCGCCTGAACGCCCTGCTCATAGGCGGCCGAGGCCTTGTCGGCCTGCGAGCTCACATAGGATTGCCAGCCCCACCAGGCCAGCGCGGCGACCAGGGCGACCGCCAGCAGGCCGCCCAGAATCGGCAGCCAGGTGCGAGCCAGACGCTTATAGCGTTCGGAGCGAAGCTCCTCCTCGACCTGTTCGAAGACATCAACCACGAAACGTCGCCCCAAAAATGCAGCCAAGGCCGATCATAAAAACGCCGCGACCCTAGAGGTTCGGCGTCACGGCCGCAACGCAGGCGTTGGGCGCGAAACGGCTTTTTCCAGCCCTAAGCCGGGACTGGGGCGGGAAAACGGCGCTCAGATCTGTTGCGACAGCTTCACCACGCCCGCCGCCAGCAAGGCGACCAGCACCCCGGCCGTGGCCCAGAACATCTGCATCCCGCCCATGGAGCCAATGGAGCCGAGGGCCGCATCGCCCAGCCCGCTCCGCTCCAGCAGCGACTGAAGCGCCAGCCCGCCCTGAATCCCGGCCTGGGAGCTGGCCGAATCGATCACGCCGCCCGCCTGGGCGGAGAATCCATCCGGTCCCACATGGAAGTTGACGCCCAGCAGTTCGTGCATCGCGATCAGGCCCCCGATCACCCCCGCCGCCGACAGGGCCACAGACCGCAGGCGCGAGGCCTTGTTCAGCCGCGCGGCCACGTCCGCTTCAAAGAAGACCGAATCGGGAAAGTGCGGCGTCTGCGCGAACAGGCGCTCGATCGTCGGGTCGAATTCATCAGCCGACATGGGATGCGCTCCCGATTGCAACCGGCCCCGGCTGGAGCCGGGCCCGAAGTTTATCCAGACCACGCTTGACATGAGATTTCACCGTTCCAAGCGGCAAATTCATGGCCGCGGCGATTTCCGGGTGCGACAGCCCCGCGCCGTGACACAGGGAGACGCACAGGCGTTCGACCTCGCTGAGACCGCGCAGGGCCTCATCCAGATCGACGCGGCCGATGCTGTCGACGGCGGGCGCGACATCTTCCGTTTCGGTTTCAGCCACATAGCGCGCCTCCTTCGAAATGCGCTTCAGATACATGCGGGCGGCGATGCGCTTGACCCAGGCGGCGAAGGTGCCCTCGCCCCGGAACTCGGCGCATTTCTCGAACGCCAGCAGAAAGGCGTCCTGGGCCAGGTCGTCGGCCAGCGCAGGCTGTGCGCCCATGCGGCGCAGCAGGCCCCGCACCGCCGAGCCGTGCCGACGGACCAGTTCGCCGAACTCGCGGCGGCCGCCGCCGGCCGCAAGCCCGGCCAACTCGACATCATGCAGATCGCGTAAGTCTCGGGCCATGACGGCTTTCCCTGTTCCGACCCGCCTCAGCCCTTGTTCTTGTTGAAGAAGCTCAGAATGATGAAGGCCAGACCGATCATGCCGGGGATCGCGGCGCCCCCGACGATGGGATAGAAGGCGTCGAAGTCGGCGAAGCTAACCGCATAGCCCAACAGGGCGATGCCGATCGCGACCGACAGCAGGATCACGCCCGCCCGCAGGTCGCGTGCGGCCGTTGGGACCGACTTCGCATTGTCCTTGCTGATGGCTTCGATCACTTCCGGCGGCAGGGCCTGCCCCTTCTCGATGGAGGCCCGCAGCGTGGCCTGCATCTCGCGCCGTTCGCGGCTCTTGAGCCACGACGGCACAAGAACGATGGCCGCGATCATCGCAAAGAATGTCAGCGGAATGAGGACTTCGTCCATGAGATTGACCCCTGTTCGGCCGAGCCTGATGCGGCGGCCTTCTGATCACAAGAGGCGGTGATGATCGCCTATGGATGCAGTTGCGCGCATGAACTCTTCGTAATGCGTCACCACAGCGTGACTCGACACGCCCGAAAGGGCGTTCAACGCTGTAGCCGATCCCTTCGGAGCGGCGCATGACCATCACCTATCGCATCGTCCAGCACGACGGCGGCTGGGCCTACCAACTGGGCGACAGCTATTCCGAGACCTTCCCCAGCCACGCAGCGGCGCTGGCGGCGGCCACGGCCGCGGCGCGCGAACAGCGCGTGCCGGACCGCACGTTCTGGATCGAATATGAAGACGCCTCGGGCCAGTGGGTCACCGAGCGCGCCGACGGCCACGACCGCCCGACCACCGCCGTCGAGGACTGAACCTCAGCCTTTCAGGGCGGCGGCGTAGACGTCCGGCTTGAAGCCCAACAAGGTGCGCCCGTCGCCCAGGTCCAGCACCGGCCGCTTGATCATAGACGGCTGGGCCAGCATCAGGTCCACCGCCTTGGCGGCGTCGATGTCGGCCTTGTCGGCGTCCGACAGCTTGCGGAAGGTCGTGCCCGCCCGGTTCAGCACCTTCTCCCAGCCATGCTCGGCGACCCAGCGCTCCACCTCGGCGCGGTTCGCCCCTGCGGCCTTATAGTCATGGAAGTCATAGGCCACGCCGTTCTGATCCAGCCAGACGCGCGCCTTCTTCATCGTGTCGCAGGCCTTGATGCCATACAGGGTGCGGGTCATGGGCGAACTCCAAGCGTGACGGACAGCCGGGGTCTGACATCGAAGCGCGGAGGGGTCAATTTTCTCGTCGCATGAAGAAATCTTCACTCGACGAACCAACCTTCACTTGAAAGAGTCACGTTATCAAACGGAGGCGAACATGAAGCGTGCAGCAGCCTTAACGACCCTGGCGCTCATATCAGCCTGCTCCGAGCCCCGTCATGAAGTCAGTGCAAAGGTGACGACGCCTGTTGAGACGGGCAAGATCGCAGGCGTCCAACAATCTGTTGAAGCCCGCGTCGAAGTCCCCGCAGAGGCGGCAGAGGCCGTTGAAGCCCATATTCGAGCGCAGGAGGCTGAAGCTCGGAAAACCAAGAGCCCCTAAAGCACCCCCAACACCGCCTCGACCGGCCGACCGATCGCCGCGCCCTTGGGCGTCTCGACAATTGGGCGCTCGACCAGGACCGGGCTCTCGATCATCGCGGCCAGGACCGTCGCGTCATCCGCGTCGGCGGCCAACAGCTCGGCGGCCTTCGTCTCCTTCTTGCGCAGCAGGCCCTTCAGCCCGCCGCCCGTCTCGCGCGCCAGGCGGTTCAGGGTCTCGGCGTCCCAGCCGGTCTTCAGATACTCGACCACCGTCGGCTCGATCCCGCGTTCGCGCAGCAGCTCCAGCGCCTTGCGCGACGTCGAGCATTTCGGGTTGTGGTAAAGGGTGACGGTCATCAAAACGCTCGCTTCAATCGGGCCAAAAGGCGGCCGCCGCGCAAGGCGACGAAACAAAGAATAGCGATCAGCAACTGGATCGCCCAGCCAACCCCCATCACTGCTGGATTATAGGAGGGATTGGCTTCCTGCATCGCTGCGATCAGTTCGGGGTTCATCGCCAGTCCACCCAATCCCGCCAGCAGCCCATAGACGGTAAAGGCCAGCATGGCGGCCGGAATCAGCCAGGTCATCTTGCGCCACTGCACCACAGCCAGAACGAGGCACAGAACCGCGAAACCTGCGCTGACGATGGTCGTGGCGATGACGACCCAGTCGGCAATAGCGCCGGCCATCTCCGCCTCTATCGGCGGCATGTCCTGCGCCTCCATCTGCAAGGCCATCGCCACCTCCGCCGCCCCGCGATCAGGGCGCAAGATCAGAAAGACGACTTGCTGCAACGTGCCGATAACAAGTGCGAAAGCCCCCACGCGCGCCGACCGCTGCGCCTCGATCATGGCGCGCGGCGGGGTCATCGGATTGGCCGCGCGCAGCCACAGTTTCAGATTCTGGTTCACTTCGCCCCCTTGTCGTTCGTTCAGGCTCTGGTCTCGGGCGCGAAGCGCGCCATGCCCGCTGCCCCGCGCAGGCCGCCGATATGCAGCAGCAGGCACAGCACCATGCCGGCTCCCGCCACGCCGACGCTCCAGCTCGGCAGCCCCGGCGCGGCCGGCGACGCCCCGACCATCAGGCTGACCGACATCGCGCTCAGTTCATAAAGCGCCCAGGCCAGGCCGAAGACCGGCAGGATGCGGTTGGGACGGCGCCACTGCACCAGGCCCAGCACGGCGGCCACGCCCGAGAAGACCACGGCGAAGCCCGTCGTCGCCCCGCGGAACTCCGCCTGTTCGGGCGCGCTCAGGAACCAGACCAGCCCGGCCTGCATCAGGCCCACGCCCGCCCAGATCCAGAAGGCCCAGGCGCTGCCGCGCGCCAGCGCCCTCGCCGTCTCGGTCGAATCGACCGGGGCGAACGGTTGGGGCGGTGCGATCCGTCGGTTCATGCGCGACTCCCTGACTGAGGCGGCGAAACTATCCCGCTCCGCGCCGAAATCCCAAGTGCGTGAAAGAGATATCGCCCCACCTTCACCTTTGGCGCCCGCCCGTCTAGGGTCGCCGCCATGCGGATCGAACCTCAAGATCAGGCCGTGCTCGATCACGTCGCGGCCCGTGGCGACGCCATTGTCCAGCGCGCCGTCGACTGGTCCAACATCAACTCAGGCAGCCGCCACGCCGAAGGGCTGGCGCGGATTCTCGACGTTCTGGACGCCACGGCGCGCGCCGCCTTCGCCCAGGCCACGGTCGAGCGCGTGCCGACGCAAGGCTCCACCACCGTCGCCGACAGCGGCGCGGTCATCGCCGAGAGCTACGCCGACTGCCTGAAGATCGTCGTCCGGCCCGAAGCCCCGCTTCAGGTCGTGTTGACCGGCCACTACGACACCGTCTTCCCCGCCGACAGCGCCTTCCAACGCGTCGTCACGCGCGACGACGGCGCCCTGAACGGCCCCGGCATCGCCGACATGAAGGGCGGAATCAGCGTCATGCTGGCCGCGCTGGAAGCCTTCGAGACGCACCCCGACAAGGCCCGCGTTGGCTGGACCGTGCTGCTGTCTCCCGATGAAGAGATCGGCTCGCCCGCCTCGGCCCCCCTGCTGGCGGAGCTGGGCGCGCGCGGCCACGTCGGCCTGACCTATGAACCCGCCCTGTCCGATGGGACGCTCGCGGGCGAACGCAAGGGCAGCGGCAACTTCCACCTGATCGTCACCGGCAAGGCCGCCCACGCGGGCCGCGCCTTCCATGAGGGCGCCAACGCCGTCGCGGGCGCCGCCATCATCGCCGCCCGCCTGCATGGCCTGAACGGCCAGCGCGAGGGCGTCACCGTCAATGTGGCCAAGATCGCGGGCGGCGGCCCCCTGAACGTCGTGGCCGACAACGCCGTGGTCCGCTTCAACGTCCGCGTGCCGGACGCCCAGAGCGCGACCTGGATCGACGAGACGGTGCGCGCCCTCGCCGCCGAGCCGCCCTTCCCCGGCCTGACGCTGGACCTGCACGGCGGCATGACCCGCGCGCCCAAGCCTATGGACGCCAGCCAGACCGCCCTGTTCCACGCCGTCCGCGACGCCGGCGACCTGCTGGGCCAGACCATCGCCTGGAAGCCGTCCGGCGGCGTCTGCGAGGGCAACAACCTGCACGCCGCGGGCCTGCCCAACGTCGACACCCTGGGCGTCGTCGGCGGCGAAATTCACTCGGACCAGGAGTTCGCCTGGCCCGCCAGCTTCGTCGAACGGGCGCAATTGTCCGCCCTGATCCTGTGCAAGATCGCCTCGGGCGAGATCGACGCCCTCAAACTGAAACAGCTCCGACTGGAGACGATGTAACCGCATGCTCGTTGTTCGCCCCGCCGGCCCCGCCGACCTTCATCACCTGCTCGAACTGGCCATCCTGTCCGGCCCCGGCTTCACCAGCCTGCCCGAGGACGCCGACGTCCTCAGCGAGCGCCTGGAACTGAGCCAGGCCAGCTTCGAAGGCCGCATCCCGCCGCAGGAAGCCTGGTACACCCTGATGCTGGAAGACGGCGACACGGGCGACATCGACGGCGTCGGCTCGGTCAAGGCGACGGTAGGGCTGAAGCGCCCCTTCTTCAGCTTCCGCGTGGTCAACAACACGGTCCAGTCGCCTTCGCTGGGCATCAAGCTGAACCATCAGACCCTGGTGTTGGTGAACGAGTGCACCGGCTGGACCGAGGTCGGCTCCCTGTTCCTCAAGGCCGATCGTCGCAAGGGCGGCGCCGGGCGCCTGCTCAGCCAGTCGCGCTACATGCTGATCGGGGCCCAGCCGGACCTGTTCGCCGACAACGTCCTGGCCGAACTGCGCGGCGTCTTCACGCCCGACGGCTACTGCCCCTTCTGGGACCATGTGGCGCACAAATTCTTCCCCATGGACTTCGACGACGCCGACCGCATGAGCGGCTCGACCGACAAGCAGTTCATCCTCGACCTGGCCCCGCGCCACCCCATCTACATCGACCTGCTGCCCGAACCCGCCCGCGCCGTGATCGGCAAGGTCCACCCGCAGGGCGTGCCCGCCATGGCCCTGCTGGAAAGCGAGGGCTTCCGCCCCAACGGCCTGGTCGACATCTTCGACGCCGGTCCGACCGTGGCCTGCGGCCGTGACAACATCCGCACCGTCCGCGACGCCCGCGTCCTGAGCGCCCGTATCGAGAAGGAGGTCGAGGTCGAACTGCCCAGCCTCGTCTCGACCGACAGCGTCTCGGCCTTCCGCGCCGTGCGCGCCCGCGTCCTGGTGGACGGCGAAACCGTTCACATGACCCCCGACGTCGCCGCCGCCCTGAAGATCAAGGACGGCGCCACGGTGCGGGTGAAGTCGTGATACCCGCGCTCAAACAGCCGAAGGCGGTAGCGCACAAAAACGCCCTTCTCTCCTTGTGGGAGAAGGCAGCCTGCGAAGCAGGTCGGATGAGGGGTGTCGCCGCGACGTCCGCCTCTTATCTTAACTACAGCACCGCCCCGTCAGACGTCGCCGTAACCCCTCATCCGGTCGCTGCCGCGACCACCTTCTCCCACAAGGGGAGAAGGGGAGAACTCAAATGACCCGTTTCATCTCCACCAACCCCGCCACCGGCGAAACCGTCTGGGAAGGCGAAGCCGCCACGACCGAACAGGTCGGCGCCGCCGTCGAGGCCGCCCGCGCCGCCTTCCCCGGCTGGGCCGACCGCCCGCGTCAAGACCGCATCGACGCGGTGAAGCGCTATCAGGCCATCCTGAAAGAACGCGCCCCCGAAATGGCCGAGGCCATCAGTCGCGAGACCGGCAAGGCCCTGTGGGAGACCAAGACCGAACTGGCCTCGATGGCGGGCAAGGTCGACATCTCGATCCGCGCCTATGACGAGCGCACCGGCGAGCGCAGCAACGAGACCGCCTTCGGCCGCGCGACCCTGCGTCACCGCCCGCACGGCGTCTCGGCGGTGCTCGGCCCGTTCAACTTCCCCGGCCACCTGCCCAACGGTCACATCGTCCCGGCTCTGCTGGCGGGCGACACCGTCGTGTTCAAACCGTCCGAGGAAACGCCCCTGACCGGCCAGCTGATGGCCGAATGCCTGGACGCCGCCGACCTGCCCAAGGGCGTGTTCAACATGGTGCAAGGCGGGCGCGAGACCGGCGCGGCCCTGCTGGACCAGCCCATCGACGCCCTGATGTTCACCGGCTCGGGCGCGGCGGGCGCGCACTTCCGGCGCAAGTTCGCCGACGATCCCCACGTCATTCTGGCGCTGGAGCTGGGCGGCAATAACCCGCTGGTCGTCTGGGACGCCGCCGACGCCGAAGCCGTCGCGGGCATCGTGGTCCAGTCCGCCTTCGTCACCACTGGTCAGCGCTGCTCGTGCGCGCGCCGCCTGATCGTGCCGGAAGGCGCGCAGGGCGACGCCATCGTCGAGGCCGTGGCCGCCATGTCGGACCGCCTGAACTTCGCCCCGTGGGACAGCGACCCCGAACCCTACGCCGGGCCGCTGATCTCCGAGAAGGCCGCCGGCAACGCGCTGGCCGCCCTGCAACAGCGCATCGACGCGGGCGCGCGCGTGATCCGCGCCTCCGGCCCCGTCGACAACCTGCCGGGCGCCTTCGTCAAGCCTGCGATCATCGACGTCACCGGCGTGGCGGTCGAGGACGAAGAGATGTTCGCTCCCTTCCTCCAGGTCATCCGCGTCCCGACCTTCGACGCCGCCATCGCCGCCGCCAACGCCACCAAATACGGCCTGTCCGCCGGTCTGGTCAGCGACGATGCGAAGCACTGGGACCGCTTCATCAACCGCATCCGCGCGGGCGTGGTGAACTTCAACCGCCCGACCACGGGCGCGGCGGGCGACATGCCCTTCGGCGGCCTGGGCGCCAGCGGCAACCACCGCCCCAGCGCCTACTACGCCGCCGACTACTGCGCCTATCCGGTCGCCAGCTTCGAGGCGGGGTCGGTCAAGAACATCGAAAACGAGATCAAGGGCTTGCGCGCATGACTTCCGCTGTCGAGGCCAATGCCGACGGCCTGATCGGGCCGACCCACTCCTACGCCGGACTGTCGCCGGGCAATCTGGCGTCCAGCCTGAACAAGGGCGAGGCGTCGAACCCGCGCGCGGCCGTGCTGCAAGGCCTCGACAAGATGAAGACCCTGGCCGACCTGGGCCTGCCCCAGTTCGTCCTGCCTCCGCATGAGCGGCCGAACATCCCCTTCCTGCGCGACCTCGGCTTCTCGGGCTCCGACGCCCAGGTGCTGGAGCGCGCATGGAAGGATGCGCCCTCCTTCGCCGCCGCCGCCTGTTCGGCCTCGCCCATGTGGGCCGCCAACGCCGCCACGGTGACGCCCAGCGCCGACAGCCGCGACGGCCGCGTCCACTTCACCCCCGCTAATCTGATCACCAATCTGCACCGCAGCCTTGAGCACGATCAGACCAAGCGCGCGCTGGACGCCCTCTTCCCCGACGCCAGCCGTTTCGCCGTTCACGACGCCCTGCCCTCGGTCGCCCACCTGGCGGACGAAGGGGCGGCCAACCACGTCCGCCTGTGCCGCGATCACGGCGAGGCGGGCGTCAATCTGATGGTCTGGGGCCGCGAGGCCTGGGAGCATTGGGACGGTCCCTATCCCGCCCGTCAGACGCGCGAGGCGTCCGAGGCGATCATGCGCCGCCACGAAGCGTCCGGCGCCGTCCTGGCGCGTCAGGGCAGGGCCGCCATCGCCGGCGGCACCTTCCACAACGACGTGGTCTGCGTCGGGGCCCTGGACACCCTCTTCTTCCATGAGCTGGCCTTCGAGGACACAGACGCGACCAAGGCCGCCATCCGCGCCGCCGCCGACGGTTTCGAGCCGCAGTTCGTCGAGGTCTCGGCCGCTGACCTGCCGCTGGCCGACGCCATCAGCTCCTATCTGTTCAACTCCATGCTGATCCGGGTTCCGGGGCAGGACCGCCTGACCCTGATCTGCCCGACCGAGACGCGCGACAACCCGCGCAGCCATGCGGTCGCGCAAGGGCTCGCCGCCTCCAACGGCCCGATCGGCCATGTCGAATACGTCGACGTGCGCCAGTCGATGCGCAACGGCGGCGGTCCCGCCTGCCTGCGCCTGCGCGTCGTCCTGACCGAGGCCGAGCTGGCGGCGACCAATCCGGCCATGCGCCTGACCGACGCCCTTCACGCCCGCCTGTCGGACTGGGGCCGTCGCTGGTATCGCGACAGCCTGATGGCGCACGACCTGGCCGACCCCGCCCTGCTGGACGAGACGCGCGGCGCGCTTGACGAGCTGACGCAGATCCTCAACCTCGGCGGCGGCTTCTATCCGTTCCAGCGGATCTGACCCTCAGACAGGACCATCGGCCGCAGCCCTCGTCACGCTGCGGTCAAGCCGCCGTCATCGGACCGTAATGCACCGCTCGTAAGCACGGGGCATGATCGCTTCACGCCGCGCCTTCATGGCCTCCGCCGCCGCCCTCGCCCTGTCGGGCTACGCCAAACGCGCCCAAGCCGTCGCCGCCGAACCGGGCGGCTTCGTCGACGGTCCCTCGCGCAACGAGGTGTTCGGCTACGGCCCGATGAAGGCCGACCCCTACGGCCTGCTGGACCTGCCCGAGGGCTTCTCCTACCGCGTGGCGTCCCAGGCGGGCGAGACCATGGCCGACGGCCTGCTGACCCCCGACAAGTTCGACGGCATGGGCTGTTTCGGGCTGGATGAGGACCGGGTGATCCTGGTCCGCAACCACGAGGTCAATCCGCTGGAGTTCAACGCCAGCGCCTGGGGCGCCAATCACCGACTGGTCGGCGATCTGGACCGCGCCCGCGTCTACGGCGTCTATCCCGATGAGAACGGCGCGGTCGCCCCGCTGGGCGGCGGCACGACCACCGTCGTCTACAACCTCAAGACCGGCCGCACCGAGCGCCAGCACCTCAGCCTGGGCGGCACGGCGGTCAACTGCGCCGGAGGCGTCACGCCTTGGGGCTCGTGGCTGAGCTGCGAAGAGATCGTCGCCGGGACCAAGGACGGCCTGCCTCAGGACCACGGCTGGGTGTTCGAGGTTCCGTCGCGCGCCACCGGCCTGGTCGATCCGACGCCGATCCGCGCCATGGGCCGCTTCAAGCACGAGGCCGCCTGCATCGATCCGCGCACCGGCGTCGTCTACATGACCGAGGACACGGCCGAGAGCCTCTTCTACCGCTACCTGCCGACCGACCCGCGCCGCCTGCAGGCGGGCGGCCGCCTTCAGGCCCTGGCCTTGGTCGATCAGGCGCGCGGCGACACCCGCAACTGGAACGACGTCCTGTGGCGCCAGGGCCAGCGCCTGGCCGTGCGCTGGGTCGATCTGGATCACGTCGAAAGCCCCGACGGCGACCTGTCCCTGCGCGGCCACGCCTCGGGCGCGGCCCTGTTCGCGCGCGGCGAAGGCGTCCACTGGGCGGGCGACCACCTCTATTTCACCTGCACCTCGGGCGGCGTCGGCCGCCACGGCCAGATCATGCGCTACGTCCCCAGCCCGCGCGAGGGCCAGTCGGACGAGGCCAGCCAGCCGGGCGTGCTGGAGCTGTTCGTCGAGGCGGGCGACCGCGCCGTGCTGGACTATGTCGACAACATCGCCATCGCCCCGAACGGCCACGTCATCGGCTGCGAGGACAAGCAGGTCGGCACCCAGCATGTGAAGGGCGTCACCCCCGACGGCCGCGTCTACGCCATCGCCCGCAACGCCATGCGCCACGACGCCGACGAGTCGAACACCGAGTTCGCGGGTGTCTGCTGGGCGCCGGACGGCCGGACCATGTTCGTGAACCTGTATTCCCCCGGCATGACGCTGGCCGTCACCGGCCCGTGGGAGCGGTTCAGGGTCTGAGGCCCTTCCCCCATACCGTCCCCCTCGGGCCTGTCCCGAGGGGGACGGACAGCGGAATGTCAGCGCATCCTCACCGTCCAAACGCAGACAATTTCCGGCGTCGGCGCGCGTAGACCCGCGCTTTCACACTGTCGCCTGCGCCCATGCGATGATCCCTCCCCCGCGTCGCCGCAGAGGAGAGGTTCAGACGATTCAGACGAATTGGACTCTGTTTTTTCTCCCTCCCCTTCATGGGGAGGGAGAAGATGCGCCGCCTTATGCCGCGAACCGCCCGCCCTTGGCGGCGTAGGCCTGGGTGCCGTGCGTGAACACCTTGTCGGCCGGCAGCACGGCCTCGATCGGCAGAGCCTCGGCGCCTTGCAGACGGTCGTAGATCGGGCCGAAGTCCTGAAGCGTCTCACGCTTCAGCTGTTCGATGCTGTCGATGACGAAATAGACCTGCTGAAAGTCGTCGATCCGGTACAGGGTCTTCATCACCCGCTCCAGGTCGAAGCCCAGGCGGTTCGGCGAAGGGTCTTCTAGGCTGAAGACGCTCTCAGTCGCCGACGACACGATGCCCGCGCCATAGATGCGAAGCTCGCCCGCTTCCTGCATCAGGCCGAACTCGACCGTGTACCAGTACAGGCGCGCCAGGTTCGGCAGCATCCCCAGCGACGCCGCCCGCTGCCCGCCCTTGCCGTAGGCTTCCATATAGGCGGCGAAGTCGGGGTCGGTCAGCATCGGCACATGGCCGAACACGTCATGGAAGATGTCCGGTTCCTGCAGGTAGTCCAGCTGATCCGGCTTGCGGATGAACTGGCCCGAGACGAAGCGGCGGTTGGCCAGATGATCGAAGAAGACTTCATCCGGCACCAGTCCCGGCACGCAGACCACGGTCCAGCCGGTCAGGGCCTGAAGCTTGGGGTTGATGACGTCGAAGTCGGGAATGCCGCCCGCGTTCAGGTCCAGCGCATCCAGCCCGCGCAGGAAGGCCTCGCTGGCGCGGCCCGGCAAGATCTTCATCTGCCGCTCGTACAGGGTGTTCCAGGTCTGATGCTCGACCTCGGTATAGGCCGACCAGTTCTGAGGAATGGTCCAGTCGGCGGCGGCGCCTTCCGGCGGCTGCTCGAAAACGTGCTCAAAGTCGGACATGGGAACGCTCCTCACGGCTCTGATGGCCTTTCGGGGCAGATTAGCGTGCGTTTTCGTCCACGTCACGCACGGCTGTTGCAGCGCTTTCGCGGCCCGGCTCGGCGCAAAAGAAAACGGGCCGGAGGTTTCCCTCCGACCCGCTTCGCTTTGAAAGCTGTCTCTGGATATCCAGAGGCCAGATCCGAAATCTTACTTGATTTCGACCTTGGCGCCGGCTTCTTCCAGCTTCTTCTTCAGCTCTTCAGCAGCTTGCTTCGAGACGTTCTCGACGACCGGCTGCGGAGCGCCTTCGACCAGGTCCTTGGCTTCCTTCAGACCCAGGTCGGTGCGGACGCCGCGGACTTCCTTGATGACGTTGATCTTCTTGTCGCCGCCGTCAACCAGGACAACGGTGAACTCGGTTTGCTCTTCGCCAGCCGGAGCGGCTTCAGCAGCGCCGGCGACAGCGGCGACGGCGACCGGAGCGGCGGCCGAGACGCCCCACTTGTCTTCCAGCAGCTTCGACAGTTCAGCGGCTTCCAGGACGGTCAGAGCCGACAGTTCTTCAACGATTTTGGCGAGATCAGCCATTTTAGTCTTCCTTCGGTAGGATGAGGTTCAGAGAGATATGCAGAGATGACGGGGCTTAGGCGGCGTCTTTGGTCGCGTACGCGTTGAAGACGCGCGCCAGTTGGCCGGCCGGCGCCTGCAGGACGCCGGCAACCTTGGTCGCCGGGGCTTGCAGCAGGCCGATGAGCTTGCCGCGCAGTTGGTCCAGCGACGGCAGCTTGGACAGGGCCTCGACGCCCTTGGCGTCCAGAACCTTGTCGCCCATGAAACCGCCCTGGATGACGAACTTGTCGTTGCCCTTGGCGAATTCGGCCGTGACCTTGGCGGCGGTGACGGGATCGGCGGCGTATGCGATGCCCACGGGGCCCTTGAACAGGCTGTGGTACTCGCTGCCTTCCTCGACGCCCAGCGCCTTGAGCGCCAGACGGTTCTTCACCACCTTGAACGCGCCGCCTTCTTTACGAAGGCGACCACGCAGGTCTTCCATCTCCACAACGGTCAGACCCAGGTTGTGGGTCACGACCACGGCGCCCGCGTCGGCGAACACGCTCTTCAGCGATTCGATCGACTCGGCTTTTTGTGCGCGGTCCATTGTGGTCTCCAGTTTTGGTATTCGCCGCCGGGCTTATTCCCGACGACGGATTTGGCTTAAGCGCCATGCATCGCTGCACAGCGTTCAGGCCGGTCTTATTGTCCGAAGGAAGCGTAGCCCGCCCGCCGGATGCCGGCAGGCAAAAGGTCTTTGCATCCCCATCTCCCCACGGCGCCAGAGGGCTCTCTGGACGTTTACGACGCGGGCGACCCCCGCATCCCGAAGTTCTCGGACAGGCATCGTCAGAACCGAGGCCCTGACGAGATGCGGGCTCTATACACGGCCCGGCGGGAAAATCAACGCTTGGCGGGCTTGGTTCCGCCCGCCGCCTGTCGGGTCGTGGCCTCACAGTCAAAGGCGCCGCAAAACTTGGTCATCAAATCTTGCAGATAGGCCATCTGGAAGCCCTGCATGGCCTGGTTCAAGGCGCCGCCCATCTCCATCTGCTTGGCGGCGATCGCGCGCCCCTGCGGCGTGTCGTAGAAGCCGACCAAAGCCTCCAGTTCGGCCTCGGTGAAGCGCGTCTGGATGTCGTCGCTCAAGCTCTGGATCAGTCCATCCATATGAGGCCGCAGGATGATGACGGTATTGGCGCGGAACCACTCCAACTGTTCGGCCGGCATCTCGTCGGCCATGCCCATGAGTTCATCGCTGACCAGTTGCTGTACGAGCTTGTCGATGCCGCCCGTGGTCAACTCCAGATAGCGACGGGTCAAGGCCGCGCGATTGTCCGGAGCCTGCACAGAGACCTTGGCCTGTTCCTCAAGCGACGCATGAGCATGGACGGGCGCCGCAAAGGTCGCTCCCGTCACGACAAGGGTGAAACAGACGGCGGACAGAACGGACGACATCGGATTCTCCATAGCGAGGCCACACCCATAACGAACACCGTTCGCCATTGAAAGCGCGCGCCCTACTCCGTCCCGCGCCCCGGATCGAAGTCGCGGATCAGTTCGGCCAGTTCGTCCTCGTCCACCACTGCGGCGGCGTCTTCGGTCGACATCCAGCGGCGCTCGCGTTGGGCGTCTTCGGGCCAGGCGCCCAGCTGGATGAAGACCTCCAGCGGATAGACGCTGGCGATGGTGGCCTGGACCCGCCCGGACTTCAGCCGCTTGCCGTACCGGAACCAGCCGATCGGCGCGCCCATGACATCGCCCTGGACGCCCGCCTCTTCATAGGCCTCGATCACGGCGGCCTCGGCGTCGGTCTTGCCGGCCATGCGGTTGCCCTTGGGGATGACCCAGCGCCGCGTCTCGCGCGAGGTGATCATCATGATCTCCACGCCGTTCGAGCCATGCCGCCAAGGCAAGGCCGCGATCTGGCGCGTTTCCGAAGACAAGGTGCGGGGCTTGCTGGACATCAGGTCAGGAACAGCCCGCCCAGAACGTAAAACAGGGCGCCGATGGCCGCGGCGGCCGGCATGGTGATGAACCAGGCGGTGACGATGCTGCGCGCCACGCTCCAGCGCACGGCCGAGACGCGCTTGGCCGCGCCCACGCCGACGATGGCGCCGGTGATGGTATGGGTGGTCGACACCGGAATGCCCATGCTGGTCGCCGCGAACAGGGTGATGGCCCCGCCCGTCTCAGCGCAGAAACCCTGCTGGGGGCTAAGCCGCGTAATGCGCGATCCCATGGTGTGAACGATCTTCCAGCCGCCGAACAGGGTGCCCAGGGCGATGGCCGCCTGACAGGTGATGACCACCCAGAAGGGCACATGGAACTCGCCGCCCAGCATGCCGCGCGAATAGAGCAGGATGGCGATGATCCCCATCGTCTTCTGGGCGTCATTGCCCCCGTGGCCCAGGGAATAGGCCGAGGCTGACACGAACTGCAAACCCCGGAAGACCCGGTCAGCGAAGTTGGGATTGGCCTTGGCGAACAGCCAGGACACGATCAGCACCAGCAGCAGGGCCAGCAGGAAGCCGATGGCCGGCGACATGAAGATGGCGCCCACCGTCTTCAGCACCCCGGCGACGACCACGGCGCTGGTCCCCGCCTTGGCGATGCCCGCTCCCAGCAGACCGCCGATCAGAGCGTGCGAACTGGACGACGGAATGCCGCCCAGCCAGGTGATGACGTTCCAACTGATGGCCCCCATCAGGGCGCCGAAGATCACCTGATCCGAGATCACGTCCGGCGAGATGATGCCCCGCCCGATGGTGTCGGCGACGTGCAGGCCGAAGAACAGGAAGGCGATGAAGTTGAAAAAGGCCGCCCACCCCACCGCATAGATCGGCGGCAGGACGCGCGTGGCGACGATGGTGGCGATCGAGTTGGCGGCGTCGTGCAGGCCGTTCAGAAAATCGAACAGCAGGGCGACGCCGATCAGGAAGACCAGGATCAGGAGGGCGTGATCCATGGCGCCCTACAGGTGCTCGACCAAGACGCCGTTGATGCGATTGGCCACGTCCTCGAAGCGATCGATCACCTTCTCCAGGTGATCCAGCAGCTGGCTGCCGATGATGAAGCCCAGGGTGTTGCCGCCCGTCATGTCGTGACGGTGCGCCTCATAAAGCGCCTTCATGCCCGCGTCATAGAGGTCGTCGCTGCGGGCTTCCAGGTTGGTGATCTGCTCCGTCAGGATCGCCAGCCGCTCATGGTTCTTGCGCATGGCCGGCAGCAGGCCGAAGGCCTCCTGCGTCAGGGCCGCGCATTCGACCGCGATGTCGGCCAACTCCTGCATCTTGGGCGAGAAATCGCGCATCTCGTACAGGGTGACGATCTTGGCCGCCTTCTGCATCTGGTCGATAGTGTCGTCCAGCGAGTTGGTCAGGCCGCGGATGTCCGAACGGTCAAACGGAGTGATGAAGCTGCGGCGCACGGCGAACAGCACCTCGCGCGCGATCTCGTCGGCTTCTTCCTCGTGGGCGACCACCTTGGCGCACCATTCCCCGGTCTCGGGTCCGCCGTTCATCATCTGACGCAGGGCGCCCGCGCCATGAACCAGCGACTGAGCGTGGGCGTCGAACAGCCGGAAGAAGTTGTCTTCCTTCGGCAACAGCGCCTGGAACCAGTTGAGCATGGGTCGTCTCCGCAAGGCCGCCTCGCGCATACCGAGGACCGAGCCGGCGCCCCAAGTCCCGGCTTCCGGCCCCTTCGTCAAGTCATCCGCATACGGATTCTCGGATTTCTCCCCCAGCCATTGACGCCGTTCCAGCCGAGACGCATGAAGAAAATGTCATCTTTGTGTTCAAATAGCGTCTGAAAATGTCATGACCTACCCTGCGGAGCAGGAGCGCCTGCTTGTCGAAGCCGGCCAGGCTCTAGCGCGTCGCGACCCCCAGTCCGCCTTGCGGTTGCTGGATCAGGCGGATCAGTTCGGCAAAACGCACAACGCCACCCTGAACCGCGCCGTCGCCCTGCGCCTTATGGGGGACTACCACGCCTCCCTGCACGTCCTGGACGAAGCGCTCGACATGCGGCCCTACGACTTCATGGCGCTGCTGGCCAAGGGCGCCATGCTGGAGAAGATCAACCAGACCAAGGCGGCGGTCGAAGTCTATCGCAACGCCCTGCAGATCGCCCCGCCGCGCGCCTCCTGCCCGCCCGGCGTCGTCAGCCAGATGGACTACGCCAGCAACCTGATCGACCGACACGCCAAGGCGCTGGCCGAGTTCATGAAAGATCGCATCGCGCCGCTGAAGACCGACCTGGGCGAAGCCAGTCGGGATCGCTTTGAAGAAGGCCTGGAGATCTACGCTGGTCTGAAACAGCCGCCCAAGCAACAGCCGCTCCTGCTCAACTATCCGCGTCTGCCGGTCATCCCCTTCTATGACCGCACCCTGTTTCCCTGGCTGGCGCAGTTGGAAGAGGCGACCCCTGTCATCCAGGCCGAGCTGGCGACCCTGCTCGAAACCGCCTTCGACGAGTTCTCGCCCTACATCGCCTATCCCAAGGGCGCGCCGGTCAATCAGTGGGGCGAACTGAACCACTCGCGCAAATGGAGCTCCCTCTTCCTATGGAAGGACGGCCGCCGCCAAGATGAAGTCTGCGCCCGCGCGCCTCAGACCGCCGCCTTGCTGGAAAGCCTGCCCATGGCCGATCAGGACGGTTTCGCGCCCACCGCCATGTTCTCGGCGCTTCAGCCCAAGACGCATATTCCGCCGCATACCGGCTCGTCGAACGTGCGCCTGCTGACGCACCTGCCGCTGATCCTGCCGGGACCGGCGCGCTTCCGCGTGGGCAATACAGTGCGCGAATGGGAGATGGGCCGCGCCTGGGTCTTTGACGACACCATCGAGCATGAGGCGTGGAATGAGGCTGACGCCATGCGCGTCATCCTGATCTTCGATGTCTGGAACCCCTACCTCGACGACGGCGAGAAACGGCTGATCACCGAGATGATGAAGGCGCAGCGAGAGTTCACGGGAGGCTGAATCCCCGACTGGTCTCTCAAGCCCGCCCAACAGAAAACGGCCCCGGAAGATCGCTCTTCCGGGGCCGTCGTCATTCTTAGCCGTGAAGCCGGATCAGGCGCCCAGCGAAGCCGGGTCGATCTTGAAGCCCGGGCCCATCGTCGAGGACAGGGCGATGCGCTTCACATAGGTGCCCTTGGCGCCCGACGGCTTGGCGCGGACGAGGGCGTCCACGATGGCCTTGACGTTGGCTTCCAGGGCGTCCTGGGTGAAGGAGGCCTTGCCGATGCCGGCGTGGACGATGCCCGCCTTCTCGACGCGGAACTCGACGGCGCCGCCCTTGGCGTCCTTGACGGCCTGAGCGACGTTCGGGGTCACGGTGCCGACCTTCGGGTTCGGCATCAGGCCGCGCGGGCCCAGCACCTTACCCAGACGACCGACCAGGGCCATCATGTCCGGCGACGCGATCACGCGGTCGAAGTCCATGAAGCCGCCGGCGATCTTCTCGTACAGGTCTTCAGCGCCGACGTGCTCGGCGCCGGCCGCCTTGGCTTCATCAGCCTTGGCGTCCTTGGCGAAGACGGCGACGCGGACGTCACGGCCGGTGCCCGAGGGCAGGTTCACCACGCCGCGGACCTGTTGGTCGGCGTGACGCGGGTCGACGCCCAGGTTGATGGCGATTTCGATCGACTCGTCGAACTTGGCCTTGGCGTTGTCTTTCACCAGCTTGATGGCGTCCGAGAAGGCCAGCAGGTCTTCGGTGACGCCCGTGCGGGCCTTATGGGCTTTGGTCAGCTTAGCCATGTCTTAGCCCTCCACCACTTGAATGCCGATGGCGCGGGCCGAGCCCTCGATGATGCGCGACGCGGCGTCCAGGTCGTTCGCGTTCAGGTCTTTCATCTTCTTCTCGGCGATTTCGCGCAGTTGCGTCTGCGTGATCTTGCCGGCGAACTCGCGGCCGACGAGCTTGGCGCCCGACTTGATGCCAGCGGCTTGCTTCAGATACCAGGTCGCCGGCGGCGTCTTGGTGATGAAGGTGAACGACTTGTCCTGATAGACGGTGATGACGGTCGGAAGCGGGGTGCCCTTGGCTTCCTTCTCGGTCCGCGCGTTGAACTCCTTGCAGAAGCCCATGATGTTCACGCCGCGCTGACCCAGAGCCGGGCCGATCGGGGGCGAAGGCGTGGCCGAACCGGCCGGCACTTGCAGCTTGATATAGCCGAGAATCTTCTTGGCCATTGGTCTCTCCTATGAATGACCCGGCGACGATGCGCCCGGCCGGTGAGCCGTGGTGCGGCATGGCTGCCTTCCACGGATTTGACGCCGGGCGACTCGAAGGCCGTCCAGCGAAGGCGCGCGTTTAGCAGGCAGACCCTGAAAACGCAAACGGGACCGCCCGAAGACGGTCCCGATCTCTGCGTGGCGTCAGCAGCCGATCAGGCGCTGACCTTCTCCACCTGATTGTACTCCAGCTCGACCGGGGTCGGGCGGCCGAAGATCGAAACGGCCACGCGCAGGCGGGCGTTCTCTTCGTCGACGCTTTCGACCTGACCGTCGAAGCTGGCGAACGGGCCGTCGATGACCTTGACGTTCTCGCCGATGTCGAAGCGGATGGTGGGCTTCGGACGCTCGACGCCCTCTTCCACCTGGCCGATGATGTTCTGAACTTCACGCTCCGAGACCGGCAGGGGCTTGGTGCCGCCCGCGGCGCCCAGGAAGCCCGTGACCTTCGGCGTGTTCTTGACCAGATGGTAGGCCTCGTCGGTCATCTCCATCTTCACCAGCACATAGCCGGGGAAGAATTTGCGCTCGGCGTTGACCTTCTTGCCGCGGCGGATCTCGATGACGTCCTCGGTCGGAACCAGGATTTCAGAGAAGGCGTCTTCCAGGCCCTGTTGCTTGGCCTGGTCGCGCAGTTGCTCGGCGACCTTCTTCTCGAAGTTCGAATAGGCGTGGACGATGTACCACTTGTGGCGGGGGTTGGCCGCCGGCTTGGGCGCTGCATCGGTCATGTGCGCGTCTCCTTTATTGGCCAAGGCTGAGGATGATGCGGGACGCGAAGCCGAGACCCGTGTCGACGATCCAGAAGAAGGCGGCCGCGATCAGCACCATGATGAAGACCATCACCGAGGTGATCCAGGTCTCCTTGCGGCTGGGCCACACGATCTTGCGGGCTTCAGCGCGAACTTCGCTGATGAACTGCGGAATGGACGTCTTCTTCTTCGGCGCGGGCGCGTCGACGGCCACGGTCGCTGCGCCTTGCGCGGCTGCTGCGGTCTTGGTCCCCGTGGTGCGGCGGCCGCCCGGGGTCTTCGCCTTGGCCATTTGACGTCTCTTCAACCTCTGGATCCTGCTGCTCCACATGGGAAGTCCCAGGCGATCACAACAGGGGGAATGGCAGGAGTGGAGGGACTCGAACCCCCGGCCCTCGGTTTTGGAGACCGATGCTCTACCAGCTGAGCTACACTCCTAGTGTCCCGGACAAAGATCAGCGCGCCGTGGATAACCACCCAGCGGCGCGACCCTCGCCAGAGGGGGGCGTATGCCCGAGCCCCACGGTCATTTCAAGGGCCATCTGCGCCGCAGACGCGCGAAGTCGCGGATTTTCCTCAGAACAGACGCGCCACGGCGCTGGGCTCATAGCTCAGCCCTTTCACCAGAGCGTCGGAATCGCCGATCGAAAAGGTCTGGGCCCGGCTGCGGCCATCCACCACCGCCACCGCCTCGATCTCTTCGGGAATCACCTTGACCACCGCCACGGCGTCGCCGCCGGGCGCCCAGGGGCTGAGGTCGGGCGAGCGGGCGATGATCAGGTCGTTCAGCCGCTTCACCTCGTCGCCGTCCGTAACCTCCTCGGCGCGGCCGTCGATGGAGACGCCGACCGCCTCCCCTTCCTCGCCCACGCCGCGCACGGCCACGCCGACGCGCGGGTCGGCGGTCATGTTCTTCAGCTTCTCGCTGTCGCGAGCGGTGACGAAATAGAGGTTCAGCCCGTCGTTCAGATAGCCCAGCGTCGCCGCCTGCGGCCGTCCGTCGGCCCGGTTCACGGCCAGGGTCATCAGCTTCTGGCTGTCCAGCAGCTTGAGAATGGCGGCCACCGCGCCGCCGTGGATCGGGGTGATGCGCGAGGTCGAGCTCATGGCGTTTCTCCAGAAGATGACGAGGCAGATTGGCTGAACAGCTTCGATGCAGCCTTGACGCAGATCAAGGCGACTGGACGCCGCTTCGGTTCCAATGCCCCTATGACAGAGTCCCGCTTCGCGTCCGATGCGCCTCGCTTGGAGGTGGCCCCCCTCAGCGAAGCCGAGGCGCCGGCCGCCTTCGCCCTGGCGCGGTTGTGGCGGCCCAATCTGGAGCCGGCGCAGTGGAACGCCTTCCTGTCCGCCTGGCGCGCCGCACCGGAAAGCCGGGGCATCCTCAGCGCCCGCAATCAGCGCGGCGGGGTGCTGGGCTTCGTCAGTTGGTGGCGCCAGCCCGATCTGGAGTACGGCGAGACCCTGTGGGCCGGTCCCTTCGTGGTGCGCGAAATGGGGGTGCGGCCCCTGGTGCGGCAGAGCCTGGCCGTCGAACTGACCGCCCTGGCCTGCCAGTTGGGCGCTCGGCTACGCTACGCGGAGGAAGCCGCCGCACCGGACTGCGCCGCCGAACTGACGGCTAGGACAGGCTGACCTATTCGGAATCGGCCGCTTATCGCCTAGACTGCCGCGCTATCCGGGAGACGACGTTCGTGAACACCGCTGCGGCCCAGGCCGAAATCGAAGAGGTGCGTCTGGAAGACGTCCATCCGTGCTCCACCTGCGGCGCCCGCCCACTGGGCGTCTGCGCGGACCTGAAGGGCCATGAACTGCAGAGCATGGCCTGCGCCAGCGAAAGCGTCGCCGCCCAGCCCGGCCAGGCCCTGTTCCACGAGGGCGACCCAAACCCCTATGTCTTCAACGTCGTAGACGGCGCGGTGAAGCTGTATCGCCTGCTGCCCGACGGGCGACGCCAGATCACCGGCTTCCTGTTCCAGGGCGACTTCCTGGGCCTGGGCGGACGCGGTCCGTCCAGTTTCACGGCCGAGGCTTTGACGCCGCTGAACGCCTGCCGCTTCCGGCGCGGCGACTTCGATCAACTGCTGAACGCCCTGCCCGTGCTGGAGCACCGCCTGGTGGCCCTGGCCGGGGACGAACTGATGGCCGCGCAGGAGCAGATCGTGCTGCTGGGCCGCAAGACGGCGCGCGAGCGGCTGGCCAGCTTCCTGACCCGCCTGTCCGAGCGACAGGTGCAGCTGGGCGGCCCGGAGGGCCACGTCCATCTGCCGATGACGCGGCTAGACATCGCCGACTACCTGGGCCTGACGATCGAGACGGTCAGCCGGGTCTTCACCCAGTTCAAGACCTCGGGCCTGATCCAGCTGCTGCCGGGCAATGACGTCGCCCTGCCCGATCCGGCCGCGCTGAAGGCCCTGGGCGAAGGCGCCGCCTGATCTCATTTCAGAAAAAAGGTGAAGGGGACGCGGCCTGACGTTCCGCGCCCCTCCCTGCATCGGCTTTAGAACTTGCGGCCGACGCCCACCGACACGACCCAGGGATCCAGGCTGACGCTGCTCTTCAGCGCGCCGCCGTTGATCTTGGCGTCCGTGTCGAACCACACCTTCTTGGCGTCCAGGTTCAGCGTCCACGGGCCGGAGAGGTTCCAGTCCGCCCCGGCCTGAAGCGCGACGCCGAAGCCGTCGTCCAGATCGACCTCGAAGCCGTTCTTATCCTTGCCGCTGAAGAAGGCCATGTAGCTCACGCCCGCCCCGACATAGGGGCTGACCGTCGCGTTCGGCGTCGGACGGTATTGCAGCGTCACCACCGGCGGCAGCACCCAGGTCTCATGCACGGCCACGTCGGTCGCGCCGCCCTTGGCCCGGACCTCGTGCTGGGTCGCGCCCAGGATGGCCTCGACGGCCCAATGGTCGGCGACGAAATAGGTGAAGCCCAGCGTCGGCATCCAGTCGTCGCCGACATCGACCTTCAGGCCGCTGTCGGCCCCGGCGGCGGTGACGATGGCGTCATCGGCCTGCGGCAGGACGCCCGTCATGCGGGCCGTGACGATCAACGAGCCCTTGCCTACCTGTTCAGGCGCGGCGTTCTGGGCCGAGGCGGCGCCCGCGACGGCCAGCAGGCTGACGGAAGCGATCAATGCGGCGGCGGTTTTCATCGGTTCAATCCCCGACATTCGCCGGATCGGGAGAGGGTCCGGCTTCAATGTCTTCATGACCATGCGCCCGCCCTCATCGCGCCGCCTTGATCCAGCGCAAGCCACGGAAATTTCGTCGATTTCATCCAAGAAAAATCCCCTCCGACCAGCGCCGAAGGGGATCTTTCGTCTGTCCGTCAGATGACGGGGGTCAGGGTTCCGAGTGACCCTCGTCGCCTTCATCGAACAGGCGGAACTCGTGCCACAGGCCGTTCAGGACGCCGAAGGCCACCGCCAGGCCGAGGCCCAGGATCCAGGCGAAATACCACATGAGATGATCTCCTTTCGCGGGATCAGTAGAGGTCGGGATTGGTCTTCAGCGCCTCGGTCGTCGAGCGTCCCCACAGCACCTTGTAGACCCAGGAGGTGTAGAGCAGCACGAAAGGCAGGAATACCACCGTCGTCACCAGCATGATGAACAGGGTCGTATGGCTGGACGAGGCGTTCCACACCGTCAGGCTGGACTGGGCGTTGATCGAGCTGGGCAGGATGAAGGGGAACATCGACAGGCCGACCGTCGAGATGATCCCGACCGCCGAGGCCGACGAGCCGCCGAAGGCCATCGCCGCCGACTTGCGCCACATCCCCAGCAGACCGATCGCAGCGCCGGCGAAACCCAGAACCGGAGCGATGATCATCCACGGATAGCGGCCGTAGTTGTCCATCCAGGCGCCGGGCGCAGCCTCGACGGCCGTACGCAGCGGGTTGGAGGCGCCGGCCGTGTCCACCACGCCGGTGATGCGGAAGCCCATGTCGCCGAAGGCCACCATGGCGCCGCCGATGGCGAACAGCACCAGGCTGGCCGCGCCGGCGGCGGTGCCGATGGCGCGGGCGCGCTTCAGCACCGGGCCTTCTTCGCCCTTGATCGCCAGCCAGGCCGCGCCGTGCAGAACCAGCATGGACACCGACAGCAGGCCGCAGATCAGGGTGAAGGGGGTGAACAGGCCCAGCAGGCTGCCTTCGTAGAAGCTGCGCAGGTCGCTATCCAGACGGAAGGGCGCGCCCAGCAGGACGTTGCCGACGGCCACGCCGAACACCAGGGCCGGGACGAAGCTGCCGATGAACAGACCCCAGTCCCACATGGAGCGCCAGCGCGCCTCAGGCCGCTTGGAGCGATATTTGAACGACACGGGCCGCAATATCAGCGCGGACAGCACCAGGAACATCGCCAGGTAGAAGCCCGAGAAGCTGACGGCGTAGACCTGCGGCCAGGCGGCGAAGATCGCCGCCCCGCCCACGATGAACCAGACCTGGTTGCCTTCCCAGGTCGCGCCGATGGTGTTGATCACCATGCGGCGTTCCTGGTCGGTCTTGGCGACGAAGGGCAGCAGGGCGCCGACGCCCATGTCGAACCCGTCCGTCAGGGCGAAGCCGATCAGCAGCACGCCCAGCAGTCCCCACCAGATCAGGCGGAGGGTGGTGTAGTCGAGGGGAAGTTCCATCTCTCTTTTTCCTTCAACGACCGGGGTCAGGCGACCGCCGGTTCGCCTTCCGTGCTGGCGTCGGCTTCGCGGGCTTCCTGTTCGGCGAACGGTCCCTTCTTGACCGTGCGCAGGATCAGGCCGACCTCGACCACGGCGAGCGCGCCGTACAGCAGGGTGAAGCAGATGATCGTGGTCCACAGTTGCGGCACGGTCAGGCTGGAGGCGCCCAGGAAGGTCGGCAGAACGCCTTCCACGGCCCAGGGCTGACGCCCCACTTCGGCCAGCAGCCAGCCGGCCTCGATGGCGATCCACGGCAGCGGGATGGCCAGGACGGCCAGGCGCAGGAACCACTTGGTCTCATGCTTGCGCAGGGTGCACAGGATGAAGGCCGTTCCGAACAGGCCGATCATCAGGAAGCCGATGCCCGCCATGAAGCGGAAGACCCAGAACATCAGCGGCACGTTCGGCACGGTCGACCAGGCGGCCTGCTGGATCTGCTGCGGCGTGGCCGTGCGCGGATCCTCGACATAACGCTTCAGCAGCAGGCCGTAGCCCAGGTCGTTGCGGACCGTCTCGAACTGACCGCGGGCGGCCATGTCGGTGGGGTCGGCCTTGACCTTCTCCAGGGCGTCATAGGCGACGACGCCGCGTTCGATACGGTCCTCGGCGACGGCGACCAGCTCCAGGATGCCCTCGACGGGCTTGTCGACGCTGCGGGTCGAGATCAGGCCCAGGACGTAGGGCACCTTGACCTCGAAGTGGGTGTGACGGTCCTCAAGGCTGGGCAGGCCGAACAGGGTCAGGCCGGCCGGAGCCTCTTCGGTGCGCCACATGGCTTCCAGGGCGGCCAGCTTCATCTTCTGGTTGTCGGTCAGGGCGTAGCCCGACTCATCGCCCAGAACGACCACCGACAGCGACGACAGCAGGCCGAACGCCGCTGCGACAGTCATCGACCGCTTGGCGAAGCCCTTGTGCTTGCCCTTCAGCAGATAGAAGGCCGAGATGCCCAGCACGACCACGGCGGCGCAGACGTAGCCCGCCGACACGGTGTGGACGAACTTGGCCTGGGCCACCGGGTTGAAGATCACCGCCATGAAGTCGGTGACTTCCATACGCATGGTGTCAGGGTTGAAGGCGGCGCCGACCGGGTTCTGCATCCAGCCGTTGGCGGCCAGAATCCACAGGGCCGACAGGTTGGTGCCCAGGGCGACCATGAAGGTGACGAACAGGTGGGCGTGCGGCTTCAGCTTGTCCCAGCCGAAGAACATCAGGCCAACGAAGGTCGCCTCCATGAAGAAGGCCATCAGGCCTTCAATGGCCAGCGGCGCCCCGAAGATGTCCCCGACGTAGTGGGAATAGTAGCTCCAGTTCATGCCGAACTGGAATTCCATCGTCAGGCCGGTGGCGACGCCCAGCACGAAGTTGATGCCGAAAATCGCGCCCCAGAAACGGGTGATCGTCCGCCAGATCGGCCGACGGGTCATCACATAGATGCTCTCCATGATGACCAGCATGAAGGAGAGGCCCAATGTGAGGGGCACGAACAGAAAGTGGTATAGCGCCGTCAGTGCGAACTGAAGGCGTGACAGGTCTACGACCGCCAGGTCGATCATGGGTTCAGGCTCCTGACCGCCAGCCCCCATCGACCGGCGTTCTACTATAACCTAAAGTCGCACCGTTTGGCGCGCCTTGATCCTGATCAAAGCTGGCGACAGCGACTTGAACTAGAGGGCGCTTCGCCCAAAGACCTTTCGCCACATAGGCTTTTTGCCCCATCCTCTATCGTGGCCGGTTGCATTGGATGAAGCCGGATCAGGCCCACATTCCCAGAATGGCGCACCAGGAGACGTGATGACGGCCCAGCCGGTCGACCCTCAACAGGCGGATTCGCGACGAATCACAGAGACGACGGCGCCTGCGGCCTGGTTGAAATCCGCCCTGTCGCCTTGGCGTCGCCTGATGAGCCTGGGCGGCGCCCTGGTGATCGCGGACACGGTTCCCGCCATCGGCTTCGCCGCCGGTCTGGCCCTGGCCGTCGGCGCCCTGCCGCAGGGGCTGGACGAAGCCGTTCCCGGCCTGATTCTGGCGGCCGTCGCCCTGATCGCGCGCGCCGCGCTCAACCAGGGCGCGGTCTTCGTCAACACCCGCGCCGCCCGCGCCGCCAAGAACGGCCTGCGACGTCACGCGCTGAAAGGCGCCTTGAGCGGCCGCCTGTCTGACGCCGCCGCCATGACCGCCGCCGCCGAGGGCGTCGAGGCCCTGGACGGCCACGTCGCCCGCTTCGCCCCCGCCCGAACGGCAGCGGCCGTCTCGCCCCTGATCCTGATCCTGGCGGCGGGGATCGTCAGCCCCTTCACCGCCGGCATCCTGATCTTCACCCTGCTGCCCTTCGTGCTGGGCATGGCCCTGACCGGCATGGCGGCCGGCGCCGAGAGCCGCCGTCAGTTCCTGGCGCTGGAACGGCTGTCGGGCCTGTTCCTGGACCGGGTGCGCGCCCTGCCCGCCATCCTGTCCTTCCAGGCCGAAGCCCAACAGACCCGCGTCATCGCCCGCGCCTCGGACGACCTGGCCCGCCGCACCGGCAAGGTGCTGAAGGTCGCCTTCCTGTCCTCGGCGGTGCTGGAGTTCTTCTCGGCCCTGGCTGTGGCCCTGGTCGCCGTCTACTGCGGCTTCAACCTGCTGAAGCTGCTGCCCTTCCCAGCGCCGGACGAACTGAGCCTGACGCAGGCCTTCTTCGTCCTGGCCCTGGCGCCCGAGGTTTATCAGCCCATGCGCCGTCTCGCCGCCGCCTATCACGACCGTCAGGCCGCCGAGTCCGCCGTCCCCAGCCTCAGCCGCCTGGATCAGGCCGACGAGGCGCCCCGCGCCCGCCCGCCCCTGCCCGCCTCAGCGCCCGCCGTACGGTTCCGCGATGTGGCGATCGCCTATGACGGCGCGCCGGTGCTCAGCGGCTTCGATCTGACGGTCGCGCCCGGCTCCATCGTGGCCCTGACCGGCCTCAGCGGCGCGGGCAAGACCAGCCTGCTGAACCTCTTCCTGGGCCTGGCGCCCCTGTCTGGAGGCGATGTCGAAGTCGGCGACGCGCGCCTGTCGAACCATCCCGACCTGGCCGCCTGGATCGCCTGGGCCGGTCAGGCCCCGGTCGTGATCCGCGGAATCCTGGCCGAGAACATCGCCCTGGCCCGGCGCGGGGCTACGCCCGAAGAAATCGAACAGGCCGCACGCAAGGCGGGCCTCGACGGCGCGCTGGACCGCCAGATCGACGAGCGCGGCGGCGGCCTGTCGGGCGGCGAGCGGCGGCGTCTGGGCCTGGCCCGCGCCTTCCTCAAGCCCTCGCCCCTGCTTCTGCTGGACGAGCCGACCGCCAATCTGGACGCCGAGGCCGAGGCCGCCCTGCTGCCGCTCATCCGCGAGGCGGCGCGCGGGCGCACGACCCTGATCGCGACCCATTCCGACGCCGTGGCCGAACTGGCCGATGTGGTGGTGCGCCTGTGAAGCCTCAGTCCTCTCCCGGCGTCGCCCGCCTCAAGGCCATGATTCGCGCCCAGGAGCGCGCCCAGTTCCCGCGCCTGCTGGCCGCTTCGGTCACGGGGGCGCTGGTCTCGGCCGGGGCCGTGGCCCTGCTGGGGGTGTCAGGCTGGTTCATCACCGCATCCGCCCTGGCCGGCGCCGTCGGACCGGCCGCGGCCCAGGCGTTCAACTATCTGGTGCTCAGCGCGGTCATCCGCTTTCTGGCCATCGTGCGCACCGCGTCCCGCTATGGCGAGCGCGTCACCGGACACGAGGCGGCGCTGAAGGCGCTGGCCGCCCTGCGCCCCCAGCTGTTCGACGGCCTGGCGCGCGGCCCCGCGACCCGCGCCCTGTCGCTGGCGGGCGGCGAAGCCTCGGCCCGTCTGGTGCAGGACGTCGACGCCGTTCAGGACCGTTTCGTGCGCCTGTCCGCCCCGTGGAGCGCGGGCGCTGGCCTGCTGACCGGCATGGTGATGGCCTCGCTGGCCGGATGGCGGGCGGCCGTTGCGGTGGCGCTGGCCGCCGTGGTCAGCGTGGCGCTGGGCGTCCTCATGGGCCGTCGTCTGGCCGAACCTGCGGGCCGCCGCTTGCAGGAGGCCATGGGCGACTTCAAGACCGACTTCGCCGCCATGGCCGCCGCCGCGCCTGAACTTCAGGCCTATGGCATGAAGGACTGGGCCGTGGACCGCCTGGCCCGTCAGGGCGGCGCCGTCGAGGCCGCCGCAGAGGCCCTGGCCCGCGCCGGAGGCTGGCTGATGGCGGGCCAGACCCTGGCCATGGCGCTAGGCGTCACGGGCGCGGCGCTGGCCGCAGGCGCCGCCTCTCCCGCCCTGACGGCGCTGGCCATGCTGGCCGCCGTCGCCACGATCGAGAGCGCCGGAAATCTGCTCAACGCCCTGCGCCAGAACGGCGCCGTCGCGGTCGCCGTCCAGCGTCTGGGCGAACTGCTGGACGGGGAAGCGCCCGTCGCGGCGCCTGCCGCCGCAGCGCCGACGCTTCGCCTGTCATCCGCCGATCTGCGCCTCACGCCGCCTCAACGCCTGGCTGTCGTGGGCCGCTCAGGCGCGGGCAAGACCACCCTGATCGAGCGGATGATGCATCTGCGCGCGCCCATTCCAGGCGAGGTCGCCTTCGCCGATATGGACGGCGCCGCCCTGTCCCCGGATGCGGTGCGGCCGCTGTTCGCCTATGCGCCGCAGCAGGCGGTGCTGATGGCCGGAACGGTACGCGAGAACCTGCGCCTAGCCGCCCCCACGGCGGATGACGACCAGTTCTGGGCCGTGCTCGAAGACGCCGGACTGGCCGAGCGCGTCCGCGCCGCGCCCGGCGGCCTGGACGCGCCTCTGGGCGAAAACGGCGCACGGCTGTCAGGCGGCGAGCGGCGGCGCCTGGGCCTGGCCCGCGCCTATCTGCGCCCCGCCCCCTGGCTGGTGCTGGACGAGCCGACCGAAGGCCTGGACGCCGCCACTGAGGCCAAGGTGCTGGACCGGCTGTCGCAACGCCTCCAACACACGGGTCAGGGCCTGATCCTGGTCAGCCACCGCTCGGCCCCCCTAACCCTTTGCGATCAGGCTCTGACGGTCAGCGGCATCAGCCAGAACGGCCATATCCAGGCCGACGTCGGACCGCTTCGGGCTGCCGCCTGATCTGCGAGACCTTTGATCTCCATCAAGGCGAAGAGGGCCGAGATAGGCTCTGCTGTCGGCATAGGAGAACTGTCATGCCTTCAGAAATCGTCGCCCCCGTCGCCGCCATGGGCGCCTTCTTCCTCACCTTCATGGCCGCCATGGCCTATGGCGTGATCAGCAGCAACTTGGCCGACCGCAAGGCGCGCTGACCATGACGCTGCACCATATCCGGCTGGAGTTGGCCCGCGAGGCCGATGCGCCGCACGGCGATCCGCGCGACGGCTATGATCTGGTCATGACGCTGGACCAGCAATCACGGCTGGACGCGGCGGCTCTGCTCGCTGCGCCCGAGCGCACGCGCGTCCGCCGTTTCCGCGACGGCGAAACCCTGGCGGTCGGCCAACTGTCTCAGGGCGCCGACGGCCGTTGGGTGCTGGACTTCCCCGGCGAAGAGTCCGACGCCGTCGGCTTCCGCCTCGAAAGCGAACGCTTCGTGCCGGGGGAATACGTCTCCCTGGCCGAGCCGGGCGGCCCCATGCGTCCCTATCGGGTCGCCCTGGTCCAGCCGCTGGATCGCGACTGAACCGTCATGATCGACGCCGCCTGGATCAGGCGGCGTCGATTTCTTCGCCCTTGATGACCGGGCGGAACAACAGCTTGTCGATGCGTCGATCGTCCATGTCGATGACCTCGACCTCGAAGCGCCCCAGTTGCAGGACGTCGCCCTCGTTCGGCACCCGCGACAGATGGTGCAGCACCAGGCCCGCCACCGTGTGGAAGCCTTCATGCTCGCCGAAGTCTTCGCCCAGGGCCTCGCCCAGTTCATCCAGATCGATCTGACCGTCGACAGCCCAGGTGCCGTCAGCGCGCTTGCGCACGGCCGTCTCGGCCTCGTCATGGCTCTCGTTGAAGTCGCCGGCGATCATCTCCAGCAGATCCGTCGCCGTGACCACGCCTTCAAAAGCGCCGTATTCGTCGACCACGAAGGCCATGTGCACCTTCGAGCCCTTCAGGATCTCCAGCGCCTTAAGCACCGAGGTCGACTGCGGGATGAATGCCGGCTCGGCCACCAGCTTCTCGACATTGAACTCGCCATTGTCCAGCAGGCTGTCCAGCAGATCCTTCTTGTGGACCACCCCCAACGGATTATCGATGTCGTTGTCGCGCGCCACCACGATGCGCGAATAGGGGCAGGTGCGGATTTCCTCGCGCAGCATCTCTTCCGAATCGTCCAGCGCGATCCAGTAGACCTCGTGACGCGGCGTCATGGCCACGCGCACGGCCCGGTCGCCTAGGCGCAGGATCTCTTCGATCATCTCCTGCTCTTCCGGCTCGATCAGGCCCGCAGAAGTGCCCTCGGCCAGGATGCTCTCCACCTCTTCCTGGGTGACGTCCGAGCCGTCGCGGTCCTTGACGCCCAGCAGTTTGAGGATGCCCGAGGTCGAGGCCGTCAGCAGCAGCACGAACGGCTTCATCACCAGGGCCAGGGTCGAGATCGGACCGGCCATCTTGGAGGCGATGGTCTCGGGGAAGATCAGGGCCAGCCGCTTGGGCACCAGTTCGCCGACGATCAGCGAGACATAGGTGATCAGCACCACGACCACGCCGGTGGCGATGATCTGCGAATAGGGGGCCAGGGCCGGCAGGTTCGCCGTCAGGATGTCATCCAGCTCGCCTGCGATGGCGGCCTGACCGTAGGCGCCCGCCAGAATGCCGATCAGGGTGATGCCCACCTGAACCGCCGAAAGGAACTGGGTCGGCTCCTCGGCCAGCTTCAACGCGGCGCGGGCGCCGCGGTCGCCTCGTTCGGCGCGGCTCTGAAGCTTGGATTTGCGGGAGGACACGACCGCGAGTTCGGTCATGGCGAAAAGGCCGTTCAGCACCACAAGCAGCAGCACGACGACGATAGCGATGGTCAACATCGAAAAGGGAGAAGCCCTGACGCGGCGCGACTAACGGCGTCCGCGCAGCCGATAGTAAAGGTGAAGCCTCGTCTGCGCCAGCACTGTTGTCGAAACTGCGGCGTTCAGCCCGTTCGAGCCGCTTCGACGCCGCCGTAGAAGCCCGTATCGACGTCGCCTTGCCTCATATGTCCGGCGGCGCAGGCGCTGAGCCCGATCACCAGACCAATCATCAAGCCCAGACGCGCGGCGCGTTTCATCGTGGTTAACCAATCATTGACGACCGCTTCTGAACGCTGAGCCGCGCGGCCCGGTTCCTTCGGTCAGGCGGCCGAAAGAACCGGCTCGCCCGACCATTCAGCGGCGGCGGCGGCGCCCTGCTCCATCCCCTGCAGCAGGATGTCCAGCGTGACAGGCTTGGACACCAGATGATCGGCGCCCGCCTGCACCGCCTTCAGATGGTGAACTTCGGTCGTATTGGCCGTCAGCATGACGATAGGCGTGCGTGCGGCGCCCAGTCGCGCTTCGTCGGCGCGGATGCGGCGCATGGCGTCCAGCCCGTCCATGACCGGCATCTGCATGTCCATCAACACCATGTCGAAACGCTCCTGCTCGAAACGCCGCACGCCTTCCAGACCGTTGTCGGCGGTGACGATCTCGAAGCCCAACGGCTCCAGCAGGCAGCGCACCACCATCTGATTGGCCGGGTTGTCCTCGACCGCCAGGACGCGAATCTGCGCGCCCTCATCCGACGCATGCGCCGCTTCAACTGATGTCGCCGCCGGTTCGGCCACGACCGCCGCCACACGCTCGACGGGCAGGGCCACACGGAACAGACTGCCCTCGCCCAACGCCGACTCTGCGGCAATCTCTCCGCCCATCAACTCGGCCAACGACTTGCAGATGGACAGGCCCAGGCCTGTACCGCCGAACTGGCGCGATATGGCGTCATCGGCCTGAACGAAGGGATCAAACAGGCGTCGCGCCGCTTCGGCGTCAAAGCCCATGCCCGTGTCCTCGACCTCAATGATCAGATGTTCCCGGTTGTCCTCGGCGCGTACATCCACGCGAACAGATACACGCCCCTCAGCCGTGAATTTCACCGCATTGGACACCAGGTTGGAGACGATCTGGGTGATGCGGACGCCGTCGCCGATCACCTGCCCCTGAGCGCTCGGCGCAAACGCCACGTCCAGCGTCAGCCCCTTGTCCTCGGCGACCGCGCGGCGCATCTCGACGACGGCCTCGATGTCGGTTCTGAGGTCAAACGGCGTCAGCGACAGACTGAACTGACCCGCCTGCATCTTCGATAGGTCCAGCATGTCGTCCAGCACGCGACGCAGGGCGTCCCCTGCTCCGGTGATCAACTTCAGCATCTCGGTCTGGCGCGACGTCAACGTCGTGTGCGCCAGGGCCGAGGCCAGGCCCAGCACGGCGTTCAGCGGGGTGCGCACCTCATGGCTGATGTTGGCGAAAAAACGGTCCCGCACCTCGGCGGCCTGTCGCGCCTCGGCCTGCGCCAGTTCCAGGGCCTTGAGCGCGCGGACGTGGTCCGACACCTCAAAGCGGATGGCGGTGTAGGTCTCGGGCCGCCCGTCAGACCCCAGGTTCGGCACGATGGTCGTATCGACCCAATAAGGCTCGCCCGACTTGGTGCGGTTCTGGATGGTGCCGCGCCACACCTCGCCCCCCGCGATGGTGCGATACAGATCGCGGAAATAGTCGCGCGGGTGGACGCCCGAGTTCACCACCCTGTGCGTCTGACCGATCAGTTCCTCGCGCGAGTAACCGCTGACCGCCTCGAACTTGTCATTGCAGTACAGAATACGGCCGGCGCGATCCGTGATCGCTACGATGGCGGCCTCGTCGAGCGCGGCGGAGAGGCCGGCGCGGCGGGGCCAGTCAACGTCAGTCATAGATGCTCCTTTCAGCGGCGCCTGATGGCCCACGCCTGGCTGAGAAAAGCTTAACCGTCCCATTCGACCAAAGTCGGGCGCCCGCTCTGATTCAATGCATTGTCAGAAAGCAAAACGGCCCCCGGATTTCTCCGGGGGCCGCTCTGTTACGCTTTACTGCGGCCTACCGCCCTTGCGGGCTGCTTGAGGCCGGTACGCTTACGCTTACTCGTACTGTGCGGCTCGAAAGCCGCCCGTCGATATTACTCGACGATCTTGGCCCCGGCGGGAGCGAGCTCCCGCCTAGGCTTTAGTCTCGCGTGGCGAGGATCGTCGATTACTCGACGATCTTGGCCACGACGCCGGCGCCGACGGTGCGGCCGCCTTCACGGATGGCGAAGCGCAGCTTCTCTTCCATCGCGATCGGCGTGATCAGCTCGACGTCCAGCTCGGCGTTG